>Ga0310811_10001543_pt1 | contig 28726 bp, 29 predicted proteins | sample YCmetagenome_FD_207642 | JGI IMG/M metagenome (GOLD analysis project Ga0310811, IMG submission 207642) | Soil microbial communities from experimental microcosm in Duke University, North Carolina, United States - YC | ecosystem: Engineered > Artificial ecosystem > Soil microcosm > Unclassified ... | reverse complement strand
GCGCCAACGCGACCGCGTCGGCACGGAACTCAGCGGAGTAACGATAGGTCCCCAACGGGAACTCCCATCCATCGGATCTTCACGATCCAATCATCAGGGTGTCCACGTTCAGGGGCTAACCCCCCAGTGCCACGGTCGGTGTCAGCTGTTCCTGATCGATGCACATCCGGTGCTGAGTGGGCGAGGCCTCGAATCGCCGCACACCATACATCGACGACAACGCCTGGCACGTGACGTCTATGTCCCTGGTGTCGACCATCCTGGCCATAGTTCTGCCACCTCCGCACGGTAAGTGCCCCGAGCACGCCTCGACGGCACGATGAACCAACCTCTCTACCTGCTGTCCGCTGAACGAAGCCGCATTCGCTGGTGAGCGCACAATTCGAGATTTTCGCCGTCGGGGGCCGCTCTTCAGCTCGGGGCGAGCTCCGCGACGTGCGACTGAACCCCGGACTGCCGGCTCAGGACTCGCCGGATTGGCAATGCGGGCACCACACCGTGCCCCGTCCCGCCATACGGGTTCGGCACAGGCGGGCACCGCAGCGAGGGCAGGTCGGCACCTTCTCGTCACGATGGCCGGTGAGCCAGGTCGCGCGCGGCGGGACGCACTCGGCGGCGATCGCGGAGCGGACGGTGCGGTGCATCTGCGTGTAGAGGCGACGGCGGTCGGCCTGGGTCAGGTCGTGCGTCGAACGGTCCGGGCGGAGCCTGGCGCGCCAGAGAATCTCATCGGCGAGCAGGTTGCCGAGCCCGGCGACCACCGTCTGGTCGGTCAGGGCGGACTTGAGGCGGCCGCGGCGGGCGGCGATCGCGTTCTCGAACTCGTCGCGGCCGACCGCCATCGCGTCCGGCCCCTGGTCCTCCAGCAGCCGTGCGACGTCGCTCTCGCCCTCGGCGAGCCAGAGTCCTCGAAGTTTGCGTTGGTCGCGGTAGAGCAGCCGGTGGTCGTCGTCCAGGGTGAACAGCACGCGGTCGTGGGGGTGCGGCTCGTCCCCGGTCGCGGCGCAGACGAGCCGGCCCGTCATGCCGAAGTGCATCATGAGCGTCGGCCCGTCGGTGCGCGCGAGCAGCCACTTCCCGCGACGTTCCGGCGCGGCGAACCGTCGGCCTTCGAGCGCGCCGCTCAGGCCGCGCGCGCTGACTCCGTGCAGCACACCGGTATCGCGTACCTCGACCCCCTGGATGACACGGCCGCTCGCGCAGGACTCGAGCAGCTTCCGGAAGCCTTCGACGTCGGGCAGTTCGGGCATGGCGGCGGCTCAATCGCGTGGCGCGGGTCGTTCGGCGTCGCCGTTGATCAAGAGGAGCAGGCCGGCGATCTCGTGGTCGGATTCGGCGGCGTGGCGGAAGCGGGTGCCGGTGGCGATCGCGTAGCGGTTGCGGCGTCCGTCGCGGGTGCGGGTGAGGTACCCGGCGTGTTCGAGGTCGGCGACGATGGCCTGGGCGGTGCGTTCGGTGATCCCGCTGGCGGCGGCGACGTCGCGCAGGCGGACACCGGGGTCCCGCGCGATCATGATGAGGATGCGGGCGTGGTTGGTCAGGAACGTCCAGGCCGGCGTCGTCGCGTCCATCTCTCCATCCTGCGCCCGCGGTAGGCGAAGCACAACGCGCGAGATGTTTTTCGTGCGACTGTTGACGTAGGTCGAGGAGCGGCTCACCCTGGATTCAGAACTCGCGTCACCGCGTCGGACAAACGGCGCATTCAAGCCTTGAGGAAAGGCCATGTCCCACCAGCAGGTATTCGAGCTTCGCACGGCAGCGGCCGCCCCGGCCGTGCGCGAGAAGATCGGCGAGCGGGCGGCGCTGTACATCGAGCGCCATCGAGTCGGACCGGCCCTGGCCGTGCTCTCCGGCGAGTTCGACATGGCCACCGCCGACCTGTTGGCGGGGGCGCTGCGCGAAGCCGTGGAGGCCGAGCCGACCGGACTGCGCCTGGATCTGAGCGGCGTGGAGTTCTGCGACTGCTCCACGGCGCATGCGCTGACGGCCGCGAAGGCCTTCGCCCGCGCCCGGGGCCGGGCGTTCACCCTCGGCCCGTGCAGCTTCCGCATCGCCCGCGTCCTGACGCTGGCCGGAGCCGGACAGCTGCTGGCCGTGCGCTGGTGAGCGACGCCCGCCACGAGTAAGGGCCGTTTCGTCCCCGGCGTGCCTCAGGCCGCCGAGGCCAGACCGTCACGGGTCTTGGCCCCCGCGCCCGCACCGCCGGACACCGTGCTGAGTTCGCCGTACGGCTTGCCGACGGCCAGGGTGGTCTCGGGCGCGAGGCCGTGCTCGAGGATCTCGAGGCCCGTCGGATTGCCGGCCGGGTCGCCGATGAGGATGGGGCGCGTCGGGCCGCTGCGGGCCAGGGCGGTGCGGCGGTACTTCATGGTGAACGCGACGCCCAGGTAGGCCGCGGCGCTCAACCCGCTGAGACCGGCGTCGACGACCTGTCCGCCGAAGGTGGCGCACCACGCGTGCTCGATCACCGTCCGCGAGTCCGGCAGGAGGGCGAGGCCTTCGACGTACGTCAGCGCGTGCCGATCGGCGAGGATCGCAGCAGCCTGGCAGGCGTGGCCCGGTAGCGCCGGATAGACGTCGCCGGGAAGCGGCGCCGGTTCGAAGACCCGCCCGTGGGCCAGCACGACGTCGTGGATCGATCCGTACCGCCAACCCTCGCTCCCGGGATGCCGGGCCCGCCGCGCCATGGTGCGGGCATGCTCGGCGATCTGTTCCACGGGTGTCACGGCGCTCCTCTTCTTACGAGCCGGGGATGGAAAAGCCGGTGCGTCCGGTGGCGGTTAGGCCGAGGCCAGGGCGCGGGCGGCGGGATGCGGGCGGCGGGTCGCGGGCGGGGTCTCCCGGGGACGGGCCTGGCCCGGTGCGGGCTTCGGTGCGGTCCCGGCCAGGACGGGCGCGGGCGCGGGTTCGCGCGGGAAGAGGTGGTCGAGGCCGGTCAGGTCGAGGGTCTTGGCGAACAGGGGGCGCACCCCGCGCAGCGTGATCGGCGGCCTGCCGAGCTCGGCGGCCCGGCGCTGGGCCGCCGTCAGCACGCGCAGCCCGGCCGCGTCGATCAGGACCGCCCCGGCGACGTCCAGCACCAGCGGCCTGCCGCGGGCGATCTGCTCGTCGAGGGCGGTGCGCAGGCGTGGACCGGTGCGGATGTCGACCTCGCCGCGCAAGGTCAGCACAATGCGACCGTCGGGGTCCCGATGGCGGGTGATCTCGAGCGTGGTGTCCACGTCAGCTCCTCCTGTCACACGATGCTCGTCCGGAGAGGCCGGAGACCCTTGGGCGGCCTCGCGTCCTCGTTGTAGCATGTCGTCTTAGCGATGACAAAATCAAGTGTCGGCGAAAGGGTGACTGTCATGGTCCGATCGACTGGTCCGGAGCCGGGCGCGGCGGCACCCGGCGGGGATTCCGGAAGGACGGAGGCGGCCACGGGCCTGCGGCGGATCGAGGCGGCCGTCGACAGCGCCCGGGCGGGCGCGTCGGCGAGGCCGGATTCCGCCCAGTTCCTCGTGGCCCTGGCGCTGCTGCGGCAGATGCGCGAGCAGCTGGCGGGCTGGGAGCCGGAACTGATCGACGCGGCCCGGGCCAGCGGCGCGAGCTGGGCCCAGCTCGCGCCCGCGCTCGGAGTGGCCAGTCGGCAGGCGGCCGAGCGCCGCGCGCTGCGGCTGCGGCCGGGCGCTGATCACGCCGCGACGACCGGCGACCAGCGGGTCTCCGCGGAACGCGACCGGCGCGCGGGGATACGCGCCGTGGACGCGTACGCGCGAGACCGCTCCACGGACCTGCGGGTGCTCGCCGCGCAGATCGGTGGCCTTACCGGCCTGCCGCACGGCGCGGACGCGCCGATGGCGGCGCTGCTCGAGGCCCTCGGCGGCGCGGACGCCGCGGCGCTGCTCGGGCCGCTGCTCGATACCCGCGCGCATCTCGGCGACGGGCACGAGCAGCTGGCCGCGCGGATCGACGCCATCTCCGACGGGGCGGAGACCGCCCGCGCCGACGCCCGCGCCCAGCGGCGCGACGGAAACCGCGCCGGGTAGCCGATCGATCCGGAGTTGTCGTCCAACTGGCGACATGTCGAGTTGTCATCGAGGCGATGACATGCTAGAAAAGTCGGCGAAGGCACACCGGAGCCCGGCAGCCCGGGTCCGGCCCGTTCTGACTCACCAGGAGGCTTTCGATGTTGATGCGCACCGATCCCTTCCGCGAGCTGGACCGGCTCGCCGGCCAGATGCTCGGCACCGCCGCGGGAACCTGGTCCAAGCCCGCCCCGATGCCGATGGACGCCTACCGCGACGGCGAGACGTACGTGGTCTGCTTCGACCTTCCCGGCATCGACCCGTCCGCCATCGAACTGCAGCTCGAGCGCAATGTGCTGACCGTCAAGGCCGAGCGCCGCCCGGTGCACACGGGCGAGAGGTTCGAGATGCAGGTCAACGAGCGCCCGCTCGGCGTGTTCTCCCGCCAGCTGTTCCTCGGCGAGACGCTGGACACCGATCGCATCGACGCGGACTACAGCGCGGGCGTGCTCACCCTGCGTATCCCGATCGCCGAGAAGGCCAAGCCCCGCAGGATCGAGATCAACGCCGGCGAGCGCAGGGAGATCGACGCGTAGCTCGCGGCCGAGGCCGTCCTGCCCACCCGCGGCCCGCCTGCGCTCCGCCCCCTCCCGGGCGCAGGCGGGCCGGCCCGTCCCGCCCCCGCACCGCACCCGCCCCGGGTGATCGAGAGTGAAGGAGTACCGCCCGTGTCCGGCGAAAGCGAGACCCTGGAGTTCCAGGCCGAGACCCGGCAACTGCTGCACCTGGTGGTGCACTCGCTGTACTCGGACAAGGACATCTTCCTGCGGGAGCTGATCTCCAACGCCTCCGACGCGCTGGACAAGCTCCGCCTCGAATCGCTCAAGGACGCCGACCTCGCGGCGGACACCTCGGACCTGCACATCGAGATCCGCCCCGACACCGGCGCGCGCACCCTCACCGTGCGGGACGACGGCATCGGCATGTCCCGTACCGAGGTGGTCGACCTGATCGGCACGATCGCCAAGTCCGGCACCGCCGGCCTGCTCGAGAAGCTCAAGTCCGCCAAGGACGCCGAGGCCTCGAACACGCTCATCGGCCAGTTCGGCGTCGGCTTCTACTCGGCGTTCATGGTCGCCGACAAGGTCACCCTCGTGACCAGGCGGGCCGGCGAGGACGCCGGTACCCGCTGGGAGTCGACGGGCGAGAGCACCTACCGGATCGAGCAGGCCCCCGACGCCCCGCAGGGCACCTCCGTCACCCTGCACCTGAAGCCGGTCGACACCGACGACCACGTGTTCGACTACACCGCCGAGTCCAAGATCCGCGAGATCGTCAAGAAGTACTCCGACTTCATCCGCTGGCCGATCCGGCTGATCTCCGCGAGCTCCGACGACGAGGGCACGGTCGTCGAGGAGCCGAAGACGATCAACTCGATGAAGGCGCTGTGGTCCCGCCCGCGCGGCGAGATCACCGAGGACGAGTACCGGGAGTTCTACAAGCAGATCGCGCACGACTGGACCGACCCGCTCGAGACCGTCCACCTCCGTTCCGAAGGCACCTTCGCGTACGACGCGCTGCTCTTCCTGCCCTCCCACGCCCCGTTCGACCTCTACACCAGGGACGCCAAGCGCGGCGTGCACCTGTACGTCAACCGCGTGTTCATCATGGACGAGTGCGACGCACTGATGCCGCACTACCTGCGGTTCGTCGCCGGCGTCGTCGACGCGCACGACCTGTCCCTGAACGTCTCGCGGGAACTGCTCCAGCACGACCGCCACATTCGCGGCGTGCGCCGCCGCCTGGTCAAGAAGATCCTCGGCACGGCGAAGGACCTGCAGGCCGGCGACGCGGAGAAGTACCGCGTCTTCTTCGACGCCTTCGGCCGCGCCCTGAAGGAGGGCCTGCTCGAGGACGCCGACAACCGCGAGACCCTGCTCGACCTGCTGCTCCTCGACTCCACGCACGACGCCGAGCCGACGACGCTGCGCGGCTACGTCGAGCGGATGAAGGAGGACCAGAAGGAGATCTATTACCTGACCGGCGCCTCCCGCGCCGCGGTCGAGAACTCGCCGCACATGGAGGCCTTCCAGGCCAAGGGCTACGAGGTGCTGATCCTCGCCGACCCGATCGACGAGGTCTGGGCCGACCAGGTCCTCGAATACGACGGCAGGCCGCTGCGTTCGATCGCCAAGGGCCGGGTCGACCTCGACGACGCGGACGAAGCCGCCGGCGACGCCGAGGGCAAGCCGGAGCGCGAGGACTTCACCGCGCTGCTCTCCTTCCTCACCGAGACGCTGCGGGAGCAGATCAAGCAGGCACGGCTCTCCACCCGCCTGACCACCTCGGCGGCCTGCGTCGTCGGCGATGTCAACGACCCGACTCCCGCGCTCGAGAAGCTCTACCGCGCCACCGGCCAGCCCGTGCCGCACATCAAGCGCATCTTCGAACTCAACCCGGACCACCCCCTGGTCATCAAGCTGCGGGACGCGCATGCCCGCACCGGCGACGAGCCGGGGGCGGACAAGGACGCCCTCACCCGGAGCGCCGAACTGCTCTACGGCCTCGCGGTCCTCGCCGAGGGAGGCGAGATCGACAACCCGGCCCGGTTCACCAGGCTCGTCGCCGACCGGCTCGCCGCCGCGCTCTGACGGCGGACTCTTCTCCGACGACCTGCCGCATCTGGTGTACGGGCTCGTCGTGCACGAGGCGATCAGCGCCTGAGCGAGCGGAAGGACCCGGCCCTGGTTTTACGGGCCGTGATCCGCCCGACGGCCACGACACCCGGTCGCCCACCCGAACTTCGCCGTGCTTGCCCGTGGCCGCCGCCATTCGCCCGTTCGATCGAAGCCACCGCGGTGCCCGCTCGGAGCCCACCGAGACGCTAAGGCAGCGGTGTGCCGCCGGTGGCGTTGACGATCTCGCCGGTGATGTAGGCGGCCTCCTTCGAGGCGAGGAACACGTAGGCGGGAGCCATCTCCGCGGGCTGAGCGGGGCGGCCGAACGGGGACTGCTTGCCGAATTCGGCGACCTTGTCCGGCGGCATCGTGGCCGGGATCAGCGGCGTCCACACCGGGCCCGGTGCCACGGCGTTGACCCGGATCCCGTCGGGTGCGAGCTGCTGGGCGAGCCCGTGGGTGAAGTTGACGATGGCGGCCTTCGAGACGGCGTAGTCGAGCAGATGCGGACTGGGCTGGTAGCCCTGGACCGACGCGGTGTTGATGATCGCGGAACCGGGCCCGAGATGCGGGAGCGCGGCGGCGGTGAGCCAGAACATCGCGTACACGTTGGTCTTCATCACCCGGTCGAGCTGCTCGGTGCTGATCGCCGCGAGCCCGTCGGGCTGGGACATCTGGTAGGCGGCGTTGTTGACGAGGACGTCGAGGCCGCCGAACTCCTCGGCGGTGCGCGCGATCAGCTCGCGGCAGTGCGCTTCCCGACGTACGTCTCCGGGCAGGGCGAGCGCGCGGCGGCCGGCCTTCCGGACGAGTTCGACCACGGTCTGCGCGTCTTCCTCCTCTTCTTCGAGGTAGGCCAGCGCGATGTCCGCGCCCTCGCGGGCGAACGCCAGCGCGACGGCACGGCCGATGCCCGAGTCCGCGCCGGTGATCAGCACGCGCTTGTCGGTGAGCCTGCCGGTGCCGCGATAGGTCTCCTCGCCGTAATCGGGCTCCGGGTCCATCGCGCCGCTGGAGCCGGGGTGCGGCTGGTTCTGCTCGCCGAACGCGGGTTCTGGCTGCCGGCGGGCGGGGCCTTCGCCGGCGGACTGCTCTGCAGACATGCGGTTCTCCTCTCGGTCCGCGCGCTGGTGCCCGCCGCCCGCGCCGCCAAACGCGACCGGCGGTGCGGGCGGATGAGACACCGCTTATCGGGTACTGCGACGGGATGAACAAGCATCATGTGGACACGGACCACGAGGCGCGCAAGAAGGGCGTACCGCGCTCGACCGTCGAGGGCGAGGCCGAGCGTACCGCTGCCGAGGACCCGTCGGGCCAGGTCAAGGACGTTCTCGGGGACGCGAGGGAGAACGAACGAGCGGCGTCGGCCCGCGGGGACGGCGATCAGCGAGACGGTGACGACGCGGCCGAGCCCGAGGGCGACGGCGGAGAGCCGACGGCGCCCACGAGGAGCTGACGTCGCTTCGCGTTACCTGCGCGGGCAACGGGGCCGCCGTGGGCGGATCGCTGTCGTCGCGGAGAGCCGCCGGCGACCCGCGAAGGGCTGACGTCGCTTCACGTCCCATGGAGGGCTGACGTCGCCTCTTATTCCCTGCGCAGCCGACCGGGCCGCCGTGGGCGAATCAGCCTCGGCCGGCCGGCCGCCTCCGACGGGCCCACCACACGTGCTTCATCGGTTCGTTCTCGCCCGGCAGTTCTCCCGACTCCACCGGGTCGTCGGACTTCTTCCGCTCGATCTTCTCGGGCGCGGCACCGCTCGCGGCGGCCACGAACTCGCCGTCGACCACCGAGCCGGCGAGCATCTGGCCCTCGGGGGTGAAGCCGATCACCGGATCCGCGGCGGCAGTCCCCTTGCGGGCCTCCTCCCGCGCCGCGACGCTCACCGCGGCCGTCGAGTCCGGCACCACGCGTCCCACGCCTCTGGAACTGTCGTCGCCGCGCTCGCGCTTCGGACGCCTCGGACTGAATCGCATGGTGCGCTCCCTCCTGGGGCCGGCGGCCGTCGGACGTTCGGATCCGCCGCCGACCGGATGCGATCGTGATGCTGAGGCGCGCGGGTAACCATCCGCCGCGGATCCATGCGCGGCCGTCGTCCAAGCGTCCGGGTACGCGGCTCATGCGTGAAGCGCCGCGCCGGGGATATTCGGCGCGTGCGCCTGCGCGGGCGACGACGGCGCGTAGCGTGCCAGCCCCCGGAGTCCGTTCGCGCGAGGTCTGCTTGGCATGGTCGGCCGTGGCCATGAAGAGTCACTCCTTCCGTGTCCCGCCCCAGCGCTCGGTTGACGCGGCGTCAAACCTCACTCGGCGCCTGCGCGGCGGCCTACTCCGGGTCGAGAGTCGCGTCGCGCTCCGGCCCCTCCGGGGGAACGAGCAGGCACAGTTCGTTGCCCTCCGGATCGGCGAGGACGGTCGTGAGCCAGCCCTCGTCGTCGAACGGCCCGCGCAGCACGACGGCGCCCGCCTCCAGACACCGTTCCAGCGGCTCCTCCAGGCTCGCCACCCGCAGGTCGAGATGCATCCGGTTCTTGCCCGACTTCTTCTCGGGCACGCGCTGCAGCAGCAGGTCCGGGCGACGCCCGGCTGGATCCGTCAGGGTGAGGTACGGGGGCTTGAACGGGCCCGCGCGGTAGCCGAGCACCGTGGCCCAGAACGGGGCCAGCCGCCTCGGGTCGCGGCAGTCGAGCACCCAGGCCGGTTGCATCGCAGCTCCACCCCTTCCTCGTGGAGCGAGCGGCCGTCGCCGCCGCCCGCGTGTGATCCGGAAGCGGCCGGGTACCCGCCGGTCCGCTGGATACGCCGCACGCCGCGGATCCGGGGCGGCGCCCGGAGTCAGGAGGAAGCATGGCCGGCCACGCCGCGGGGCGTCTCGCCCGCCCCCGTTCGTACCTGATGTGCCCGCCGGACCACTTCACCGTGGACTACTCCATCAACCCGTGGATGGAGCCGGAGCGTCCGGTGGACACGTCGCTCGCCCAGGCGCAGTGGACCGCCCTGCGCGACGTGCTGCGGGTACTCGGGCACCGGGTCGAGCTGGCGCCGCCCCGGCCGGGACTGCCGGACATGGTCTTCACCGCGAACGCCGCGACCGTGATCGACGGCCGGGTGCTCGTGGCGAGCTTCCGCCACCGCGAACGGGCCGGGGAGTCCGCCGCGTTCGAGCGCTGGTTCCGGCTGCGGGGCTATCGGCCGGTGCGCCGAGCCGGGGAGGCGAACGAGGGCGAGGGCGACCATCTGCTCGCCGGCGAGGTCATCCTGGCCGGTCACGGGCCGCGCACCGATCCGGGCTCGCTCCCGGAGACCGGCGACTACTTCGGCCGGCCCGTCGTCGGCCTGAGGCTGGTCGATCCGCGCTACTACCACCTGGACACGGCGCTCGCGGTGCTCGACGGCCGCGAGATCATGTACCTGCCCGGCGCGTTCTGCGCCGATAGCCTGAACCGGCTGCGCGACCTGTTCCCCGACGCCATCGAGGCCGACGACGAGGACGCCGCCGTCTTCGGATTGAACGCGATCAGCGACGGGTACCACGTCGTCCTCCCGGCGGCGGCCTCCCGCCTGGCCGGCCGCCTCGCCGAGCGCGGATACGAGCCTGTCCCGGTCGAGCTCGGCGAACTGCTGAAGGCGGGCGGCGGACCCAAGTGCTGCGTCCTGGAACTGCGCGCCGGACCCGAACAGAGCCCGGCCCTGAACTGAGGAGGCGAACGATGGGCATCACCGACACCCGAACCCCGCCGCTGCCCCCGCCGCGAGGCCCGATCAGCGCCGTGGTCGTCGATCGGCTCACCTCCGCGCCGGACGGAACACCGATCCCGCCGCGGTTGGCCGAGACCGGTGATCCGCGCGGCGAAGACCACCAGTTGGCGCTCTACATCTGCTACGAACTTCACTACCGCGGCTTCGAAGGAGTCGTACCGCGCTGGGAGTGGGACCCTTCTCTGCTGGCCTTGCGCGCCAGACTCGAGCAGCGCTTCCTCTCCGCCATGCGCGAAGAACTGGGCCAGGTGCCCGCGCTCGAGGAGCAGCTCGAAGAACTGCTCCTCGAACGGCCGACCGGAACCGGGCCCTCCCACTACCTGCTCGAGAAGGGCGAACGCTGGCAGGCCCGCGAATACCTCGCGCAACGCTCGCTCTACCACCTGAAGGAGGCCGATCCGCAGGCGTGGGTCATTCCGCGGCTGCACGGCCGGGCCCAGGCGGCATACCTGGCGATCGAGTACGACGAGTACGGAGGCGGAAATCCGCAGCGCACGCACTCGCTGCTGTACGCCACGATGATGGGGGACATGGGCCTGGATGCCTCGTACGGCGCTTATGTGGCGGCGGCGCCCGCCGAGGCGCTGGCCGCGGTCAACCTGATGTCGCTCTTCGGTCTGCACCGCGAGCACCGCGGCGCCCTTGTCGGCCAGTTCGCCGCCGTCGAGATCACCTCCTCGCCCGGCGCCCGCCGGCTCGCCGACGCACTGGCCCGACTCGGCGCCTCCGCCGACGGCACGGACTTCTACCGAGAGCACGTCGAGGCCGACGCCGTCCACGAACAGCTCGTGCGCCGTGAGGTCATCGGCGCGCTCCTCGAAGACGAGCCGCACCTCGAACACGACATCGCGTTCGGTCTCGCAGCGAGTATGCGGGCGGACGACCGACTCGGCGAACACGCCGTCGAGTGCTGGCGGCAACGTCGCAGCTCACTGCGTATCCCGCTCATCGACAGCCCCGAGGCCCTGGTCGCCGCTCGCTGATTCGCGGCGTGGGCGTGAGTCGCCGTCGTCGGACCCCCGGCGTGGACGCGAACGCCGACGATGGCTCGTGTCACAGAACGGATAGCTGCCGCTGCGGCCGCACGCGCACAACGCCACCACCGGCCGATCGCTCGACCGGATCGTACCGTCGTCGAGCACTACCTCCACCGGACCCTGCACGAGCACCGGACCGATCGCGCCAGGCATCACGACCCGGCACCGGTCCCGGCGCACCGAGCCGGCACCTGGGTCGCTCGGCGGGATCTGGCGCCGCTCGTCGTGCTCCGGCCCGTCACCTGGGTCGCTCACCACGCACCACCACCAGTTCCTCCTCCCGCTCCCCGACGTCGATCAGCCCCTGCCGCTCGAACCACCGCGCCCGCGCCCGCATGACCGGTCCGAACGGCTGGGTCATGCGGGCCACAACCTGGGTCTTCAGGCCGGAGCGCTCCAACGCCGCACACGTCGTCTCCGTTCCGCACAACGCCGACTGCACGAGCAGTACCGCGCCGCCCGGGTTGAGCACGCGCGGCACGTCCCGGCACAGCCGGTCGAGCAGCGCACGTCCCCGCGGTCCGGCATCCCACGCACGCGCCGCGCCGTGCGCCGGCAGCCCCAGGCCAGGGCACGGGACGTAAGGCGGATTGGAAAGCACCAGGTCGAAACGACAGCCCAGCACAGGCTCGAGCAGCGACCCGACCCGAACGGCGATGCGCTTGCCGCGCAACGCCCCGTTCGCCCACGCCGCAAACAGCGCGCGCCGCGAGACGTCCACCGCCGTCACCGAGGCTCCGAGCTGCGCCGCCGTAACCGCCAGCGCCCCGCTCCCGGTGCCCACATCCAGCACCTGCGCACCCGGCACGAGCCCCTCCCGGCGCAACGCGGAGATCAGTAGGAACGTATCGCCTTGCGCTGCATAAACGCCCGGAGGTCGGAGCATGAACATGCCGCCGGGTGCCCTGCGCACCACCGGACATGCGCCGATCCCGCACCCGGCCGGAACCGCGCTCGCGATCGGGCACGTGCCCATCGCTGCCGCGGCACTGAAGCGACTGTGCCATGCGGTTGACACTGCGGGGCACCGGGGACAATATTGGCTGCGGCTCTGCGCTCGAAAGCGCGGACCAGGGGATCGGCACGATAACGGGGGGCGGCTTGCGCATGCGCGTCATCGAATCGAAGGGCGGCGCGACAGCCGTGTGGTTGCCGAGCATCCGCAGCCGCCGGTACGCCCTGATAACCGTGATGTCGCTGGCACCAGCGCTCTTGCTCAGCGCCGAATTGCTGCTCAAGCGGCCGGATGCGGTCAGCGCGATCCTGGTAGTCGGGCTCGTCGTGCTGGCCGCCGTTCCGCTGCTGAGGATCGCCCGAGGCAACGGCTTTTTCATCACCGCCGACTTCGTGCTGATCGGATCGCCGCGCAGGCCCTCGCGCAGGGTCCCGCGTGCCGAGGTCGTCCAGGTCCGCTATCGGGGCGAGTACGGTGAGCTGCTCCGGTCGGATGGACAGGTCCTGCTCCAGATTCCCAGACTCCTGACACGCCAGCAGGCGAGCGAAGTGGCGGACTACTTGCATGTGCCTTTCTCCGGGCGCTCGTCGAGCGCGCCGGTGGCGGACGTTCAGGATGTCGCCGGGGTGTATGTCCTACGCCCGGACCGCAGGAAGGTGTTCCGATACGGCCTGATCGCCGGGCTGTTCGTGGTCGGCGGTGTCGGCGTCGGCGTGTGGGAACTCATCGACCGCCATTGGTCCACCGCGATCCTTCTGGTCGGTGGCTACGTGGTCCTCGCGGTTGTCGGCGTGGCCTGGATCCGCGTCAATGCCCTCGTCATCACCGAAGACTCCGTATATAAGGGCACACGGAACCGCGGCAAGTACGTCGCGCGCTCCGAGATCGCCGAGGTGCGATACGGGCCCGGCCTCTCGCTGAAGGCCGCCAACGGGTCGAGACTCCTCTCGCTCGATGGCTCGATCTTCACCTCGGCGCAGGCCGAGGAGCTGGCCGTGAGGCTGGATGTGCCGCTGAATCACGGTGCGAAGGTTTCTCGACCACATTGATGCTCCGGCTGCCATGCGCTGCCGAGTCGCGCCGATGAGACCTGGAGTCGCCGCTGCCGTTCGCGCTGCCGTCGCGGAACGCGGAGAGATCGGCGGAGGGTCAGTTCTTCGATCTTCCGTCTGGAGCCGATCCGGGCAGGCACCTCGGTAATCAGACGGCGTCCACGTGGCTTTGGGGTCGCTGCGTAGCCGCCCAGCTCGTGAGGAGCTTGAGCCGGTCTTCGGATGCGGTGCCGGGCTCGGCGGTGTAGACGATCAGTTCGTGCACAGCTCGGCCCGGCAATTCCAGGTCCAGGGACTGGAAGGCCAGTTCCAGATGGCCGACCTCGGGGTGCTGGAGCCGTTTGACGCCGTCGTGGCGCATCAGGACGTCGTGCTCGGCCCATTGGCCGCGGAACTCGGGGCTGAGGGTGGACAACTCGCCGACGAGTTCGCGCAGTGCCCGGTCGCGGGGCTCGCGCCCGACCTCGGCGCGCAGCAGGGCGGCGGTGGCGATGCCGGCGGCGTCCCAGTCGACGAAGAATTTCTGGGCACCGGGGTCGAGGAAGATGAAGCGGGCGAGGTTGGGACGGCCGTGTTCGTCGATGGTGGAGCTGTCGAACATCGGCGCGAACACGGCTCGGGTCAGGGCGTTGCCGGCGACGATGTCCGTGCGGCCGTTGCGGACGAATGCCGAGGACGTCGTCATGGACTCGAGCAGCCACCGGACCCGGGGCGGGACCTCGACGTCCCGGCCGCGCGACGGCGTGCGACCCTTCTGCCGCGACGACCGGGCCAGGTCGAACAGGTAGGTGCGCTCGTCGTCGTCCAGTCGCAGGGCGCGGGCGACCGCGTCGAGGACGCCTTCGGACACGCCGCCGATGTGGCCCTTCTCCAGCCGCGTGTACCACTCCGTACTCACGCCGGCGAGGACGGCGACCTCTTCGCGCCGCAGCCCGGGGACCCGGCGGCGGGCGCTGGTCGGCAGGCCGGCCTGCGCCGGGGTGATCTTGGCGCGTCGGCTGGCCAGGAAGTCCCGGATATCGCCGCGGTTTCCGGGCAATCGGTCCATGCTTTTCATGGTAGTCGCCGGTCACGGCGCGAAGGGGGTTGAAGTCATGCCCCCCATAGACGCGGCCTTCTCCGGCGGCGGCGATCGCGGTCTGCTGGGTATCGATCGTCCGAACGATCGCGAGAACAATCAACGGAGGCAGGACATGACGAGCAAGGCGCTGAACGTGCCGGCGGTGGCGTTGGGCACGTGGGCCTGGGGAGACAGCGGAGAGGCCGGAGACGGCTATTTCGGCAGCCAGCTGAGCGCGTCCGGTCTACGGGAGGTTGTCGGGAAGGCGCAGTCGAACGGGTTCACCTTGTGGGACACCGCCGTGGCGTACGGCATGGGCCGCTCGGAGGCGGTCCTCGCCCAGGCCCTGAGCGGCTATGACCGCAGCGAGTACCAGCTTTCGACGAAGTTCACCCCGCAGCTGGCGGGCGACGGCGACGATCCGGTCGCGGACATGCTGGAGCTGAGCCTGAACCGCATGCGTACGGACCATGTGGATCTGTACTGGATCCACAATCCTGCAGACGTGGCACGGTGGACGCCGCTGCTGATCCCGCTGCTGGAGAGCGGCAAGATAATGCATGTCGGCGTCTCGAACCACGACATGGAGGAGATCGCTCGCGCCGATCGGATCCTCGGCCAGGCCGGCTTCCGCGTCGAGGCGGTCCAGAACCACTACAGCCTCCTGTACCGCGGCTCTGAGCGGGCGGGCATCCTCGAGTACTGCCGCGAGCACGACGTGCGGTTCTTCTCGTACATGGTCCTCGAACAAGGCGCGCTGACCGGCAAGTACAGCCCGGCCAATCCGTTGCCCGAGGGCAGCAGCCGGGCTGCCGCGTACAACGCCATCCTTCCCCGACTGCGGGCGCTCACGGACAGGATGGCGGCGATCGGCGAGGACCGCGGCGCGTCGGCCGCCGACGTCGCCACCGCCTGGGCCATCGCCAAGGGAACCACCCCGATCATCGGAGTTACGAAGGCGGGTTACATCGACGGATTGCTCCGAGCCCGCGGCATCGAACTCGCCGGCAAGGAGATCGCGGAACTGGAGGCGCTGGCGGACGCCGCGGGCGTCGACACGCGCGGGTGGTGGGAGAAGGAGATGTAGCGGTCGTCAAGGAGACGGAGCGGTCGCCGGCGGCGAGGAAGGGGCCGGACCCGAGAAAGGGACCGCCGGCCGGCTGGGAGCGTCGATCATCTTCCGTCGGCGAGGCGCGCAACGCCTACCGGGTCACCGGCGCCGTCGGCGCGTCGTTCGCCACGTACGCCGAGCCGGTCACCTCGCCGGATCGGGTTGAGACGCCGACCGTGCTCTCGGTGTTCCGGCACGACGTCAACGACGCGTGGCGGCTCCGGACCGGACGGAGCCGCCACGATTCCGCCGCCTGCGCGGTTCAGCTCGCGCCGCCGGTCACGCCCGGTGCGACGAAGCGCCGGTGCAGCGGCCTGAACTGCGTCTCCGGCTCGCCTTCGATCCCGACTTCCTTGATCGCGGCGGCGAGCCTGTCGACGAAGAAGCGCTCGAAGTCCGCCTGCGAGTCCCACACGTCGATCACGTGCATCGTCCCGCCGTCGAACGAGGCGGCGTGCAGGACCGCGCCGGCGGGGGTGTCCTCCTCCCAGCGGACGACGGCGCGCACCGCGTCGTACTGGGCCGGCGTCACCCCGGCCCACCGCATCGTCATCACCACAGCCATTTCGCTCACCTTGTCCCTTCAGATGTTTCGGCCCGCTCGTTCAGCGGCTTGCCGTGTAGTAGACGTTGAGGATGTCGCCTTCGACCCGGTGGACGTCGACGTGATGGAAGCCCGCCTCGGCGAGCATCCGCCGCGCGGTCTGCTCGCCCCAGACGGTGCCGAGGCCCTCGCCGCCCTCGCCGAGCGAGACGCTCATGCAGTAGAAGACGGAGAAGGCGTAGAGCGCCGGGCACAGCGGGTGGTCGATGTTCTCCTCCACCCGGCTGGAGGCGGCGATGTCGCCCATCAGGAACACGCCGCCCTCGCGCAGCGCGCCGGCGAGTGCGGCGAGGGTGCGGGTCGGATGGGCGAGGTCGTGGATGACGTCGAAGGCGGTGATCAGGTCGTACGAGCCGGCCGGCTCGGTGCTGTCGCCGACCTGGAATTCGGCGTTGTCCAGACCCCACGCGGCGGCCTCCGCTCGAGCGGCGGCGATTCCCTCCTCGGACTTGTCCAGGCCGCGGAAGCGACTCGCGGGAAACGCCTTGGCCAGCACGTTCACCGCGTGACCGTGCCCGGTCCCGATGTCGAGCGCGTCGATGCCCGCGTTCAGCCGATCGGCGAGGCCCGGCACCAGCGGCACGATTCCGGCCACGAGCGCGAGGTCGAAGACCTCCCGGGACTCCTCGGCCTGGATGGCCTGGAAGCGCGGGTACGCCGAGTACGGCACACCTTCCCCGGTGTGGAAGGCCTTGAGCACCTGCTGCTCGACCTCGGCGAGCATGCTCAGGTCCTGCGCGATCCTCGCGAGGTTGTCCGGGCCGGCCGCACGGGTGAGCGCTGCGGCGTGCTCGGGCGGAAGCGCGTATGCGGCCTGTCCCGGCTCGTAGTCGACGATCCCGCCGGTGACCATCGCGCCCAGCCACTCCCGGACGTACCGCTCGTCGAGTCCGGCGGCCTTCGCGATCTGCTCGCTGGTCGACGGCTCGAGTCCGGCCATGACGTCGAACAGCCCGGTCTCGTGCCCGAGCCCCGCCATCAGCCCCAGGCACGCGTCGTTGATCACCCCGACCATGCGCCCGGCGAATGCCTCCACCTTCGCCTCGTCCAGTTCCACGACAGACGACATCTCTCCTCCTCTCGCCGCCGGGCCGCCGGGGAGAGTAGGTGCCGTGCATTCGTCGCCGCGCACGGTCAGCGGCTCGACGGGCTGCATGAGATCTTGTTCTGGAACCACGGTAGTCGTCCGGCGCGCAGGGCGCCCCTTGAGCCGGGGATACGGCGATGTGGTGGTGTGCGGATGAGCCGGCGGCGACTGAGTAGTGATTACTCAAGGCGTCCGCGGGCGATCGGTGATGGAATGCTTCGGCCCCGTGGCACGCGGGTCGGTTCCCGGCGCGCGGGGAGTGCGCCGGGAACCTCGTCACGATCTGTCGAGGAGTCGTGAACCGACGTGGGGAAAACGCCCGCTGGAAGGACTTCGCCGCCGGGCGGTGGAGAACTTCCCGGAGTTCACATTGCGCGAGCATCACAGAGGCCTGGCATAGTATGCCGCCGAAAGGCTTGTCTGCCGAGGACGGCGTTGGTATGGTCCGGCGGTGTTGCGAAATATTGCGGTCGGGGGCGCTGTGATGGCAATGCTCGGATTCGCGGGGATTCCCTCCGCGTCCGCGGCATCATCCAGTGCGGTATATCAGACCATCAGCTATCACGGTTATGAGATCCGGGTTCCGGCGTCCTGGCCGGTCTACGATCTCGCGGCCGATCCGACCCGGTGCGTACTGTTCAACACGCACGCGGTCTACCTCGGCACGCCAGGGACCGACCAGCACTGCCCGACCCGCGCGTACGGGCGGACCGAGGCCGTGCTGGTGCAGCCCGAGCCGTCGTCGGTTTCCGCCGGCGCGGTGGAACTCGGGCCGGACACCGCCTCCTTCTCGGGCGCGTTGAGCGCGAACGAGGCGATGGTTCACACGGTGCAGTTCACGGCTCCGGGACCCGGTGTGCAGGTGACCGCGTCCTACGGAACCGATGAGGCCGGCATCCGCGCGATCTTGTCCGGGGCGCGGATGACCGCGAAGACCGCCGCCGAGGCTCCGGCCGTCAGCTCCCCGCGGGCCACGGTCGGCAAGTCGCCGGCGCTGGCGTCGGCCTCAGCACCAGGGCAGGCGGCGGGGTCCGGCTCCGCCTCGCCGGTGAAGAAGGCGGCCAGCTCCTCGGGCCTCTCGGAGGTGCGGGGGCAGGGGCTCGGCATCGACACGTGCACCGTGCCGTCGGCCGCGACGATGAAGGACTGGCTCGCCTCGCCCTACCGCGTGATCAGCACGTACCTCGGCGGCGCGAACTGGGCGTGCGCCTACGGCGACTTCACGCCCGGGTGGGTCGGTCGGGTAGCGGCCGAGGGCTGGAAGTTCATTCCGATCTGGGTCGGTCCGCAGGCGTCGTGCACGCAGCTGACGAACACGACGGTGATCGACCCGGCCAACGCGGCCGCGCAGGGCGAGGCCGAGGCGGCGGGCGCGGTCGCGGCGGCTCAGCAGTTCGGCTACGGCCAGGGCACACCGATCTACTACGACATGGAGAGCTACAGCACGGCCGCCGCCGGATGCAGCCAGGCGACGCTGACCTTCCTCGGCGGCTGGACGGCCGGCCTGCACGCCGCGGGCTACCTCTCCGGTGTGTACTCGAGCGCCGCGACCGGCATCGCAGACCTCGCATCCCAGTACACGAACAGCGCCTACCGGAGCCCGGACGACGTCTGGTTCGCCGACTGGAACGGCAACCCGAACCTGATCAACCCCTACGCGCCGGCGGCTGACTGGCAGGGCGCGATCATGCACCAGTACTACGGAGACCACTACGAGACCTGGGGAGGAGAGACCCTCCAGCTCGACAGTGATGTCGTCGACGCCGCGGTGGCCGGGGACACGGACGCGGCCGCCGGTGGTCAGGCCACGATCTCCGACGAGCCCGCGGCAGTCTCCATCGCACCGGGCGGCGATGGTGGTACGACGCAGCTGACCATCCAGGGCGGCCCGCGACCGTCGGCCGTGCACTGGCGGGCCGATCCGCCCGCCGGGGTCACTGTCTCGCCGTCGTCGGGTATCGCCGTGCTGTCCGGAAACAGCCAGGCGACCGTCTCGCTGCATGTCACGGGCGCCGCATCGCTCGCATCCGGGCGATACGACGTGCCCGTCACCGCGGGCGCGAACGGACAGCAGATCACGGAGACCTTCCTCCTGGTCAGCAACGGTGCCGCTCTCGCGACGCCGGTCGTGCTCTACGCGGCGGACGCCGACGGCATGGCGATCGCGCAGGCTGAAGCGCAGGAGCTCGCCCTGCCCGCGAGCAACCTGACCGGCGACTTCGAGGCCGCGTGGACGGATGCCGCGAGCGGATCCGACCTGGTGATCGCGGTCGGCACGGCGGCGAGCAACGCGCTGTTCCACAACGCCTGCGGCTGGACGAACCCGGCCGGCGAGGCTCAGGGCCACACGCCATTCGGATACGCCGCGGTGCCGCTGCGGAACGGCACCGGCGGAGTGTTCGAAGGGGCCGATGGCGGCACCGATGCGGCGACGCGGGCGATGTCGGAGCAGTTCGCCCAGTACGCGCTGGCCGGCACGGTGCCGAACGACAGCGCCGCCCAGCCGCTCGGATCCATCACCCCGGCGAACACCTGCCTCGGCTCCCCGGACGTGCCGACCCAGTAGGCGCGCGCTGCGGGAGATACCGACAGGCTGAGCCTGGAAGTTTTTCAGGGGCCGTCCGGCCGGAAGGCGGGACGGCCCCGCGCATTCGCGTCGTGACCCGGGTTCGTGATCGGCCGGCGGCTACCGCCGGAGTTCGACGGCGCCCCCGTCGAGTTCAGGCTTCTGCCGAAGCGGGGTCGACTTCCCGTCGTGCCTGGGCCCGGCCCGGGATCCGGGAGCTGCGGGCTGCGGGGATGAGGGCGGCGACGGCCACGGCGATGAGGGTGACCCCGCCCGCCGACGGTGAGGCCGGTGCGGAAGCCGTTCTCGGAGGTGACGACGGTGCCGCCGAGGTTCATGGTCATCACCTTCGGCGGGTGCTGCGCGTGATCCCACCGCTGCCGCGTCCACCGTTCGAGCGACTGGCCGATCGGGTCGCCCAGTGCGTGACCGAGGTGCTGAGCGAACTGTGACATGAATGCGAACGCGCCTATCGACGAATGCCACATTCAGGGCGCAGGATGGGGCTCGGGGTTTTTCGGGCGTGAGGAGGGCCGAGGGTGACGACGATCGGGAAGCGACGCGAGGCTGCTTGGACGCGCACGGCACGTGCGCGGTGGAGCAGGGCGCCCAAGATCGAAGCGCGGAGGATCGAGGTCTACCGGCCCGGCCGGGTTCCTCCGGCCGCCCGGGTGCATCCGTTGCTCACGTTCTTCGTCGCCGAGGATGAACGTTCCTGGGCCGGGGCGCCGCAACTGCAGGCGTTGTTCGCGCTGCTCGACACGGTCGGTGCCGCCGAGGTGCACCACCGCACGATGGCCCGTACGTCGTGGCGGCTGGTGGATGCCGAGCAGCCGCGCGTCGCGCTGCGGCTGGAGATCAGCCAGCCGACCGACGCGCGCGGCGTGATCGATCTGACGATGGACGCCGGCGTCTACGGAGAGGTCTGGAAGCAGATCCAGGGCGGCCAGTGGATCGGCATCACCACAGGTGACCGGCTGCGGCCGCACGCGGACGGGTCGGGAACGATACTCGACGAGGCGTTCGCGGCGTGCATCCCGCTCGCCAGCGCTCCGCCGCCGGCACTGGACGAGATGGCCCACGCCACGCGCTGAGGAGCCGGCGCCGTCGAGCCGAGAGCGCGTGAACGAGCGCGTCTGCGACGGTCAGCCGACGCGCTCGTCGCGGAACGCCGCGGCCGCCTGCCGCTGCTCGTCGGTCAGTTCCTCGCCGCGGACCGGCGTCACCAGGCTCCAGTGCCCGGCCACCGGGCAGCGCTGCATCCGCATCGGGCCGTAGCGCCCCACCGTGTGCGCGCTCTGGTCCGCCCACATCGTGGTGAACAGGTGGTGGGCGCAGCAGCGGACCACGGTCTGCTCGCCGGGCGCGGTGCCGCCGTCGTACTCGCGGCGGCGGCGCATGCCCGCCAGCGACCCGACGGCGATGATCGCGGCCAGTCCGGTTCCGCGTCGGACGAAGGTGTGAGCGGTCATGATCGGCCTCCCTGCTCTGCTGCTCCGGATTGCTGTGACTTCAGCGAAACATCGCCGTAGCCGCGTGGGCAGGGCCGAGAGTCCCGACTTGGGCGGGCCTACGAGTGTCGTGAGCGATACCCGGCACCTCGATCGTCATCGCCGGGCCATGCCGATGAGCTGAGCTCGGCGCAAAGCGTTCGGTACCGGTCGGACCAGACCCCGACCGGTACCGGTGCACACTACGCCCGACGGGTGGGTCAAGGATCGAGTGGCGTCGTCAGGCGACGCGGGCCAGGTAGCCGTTGTTGACCAGCCACATCACGTTCACGCTCGCGGGTGCTCCGGGGACGAGGCTCGAGTTCAGCTGATACTGGAGGCCGTAACCGGGCTGGGCGAACCACGGCGCGACCGGTCCCGCGTCCACGGTGAAATCCTTCAGCACGCGGTAGTCGTGGTAGTTGCAGGTCGCGGCCGGGTTGCCGTCGAGGCTCTGCGGCGGGATCGACCGCTCGGCGTAGAGCGAACCGGCCGGGGCCAGGAAGCTGCCGTACTCGCTGCCGTAGCGGTCGATCTGCTGACCGACCCGCAACTGCTGCTGCCACTCCACGGGCTGACCGTTCGGGCCGATCACGTAGCCGTTGTCCGGCGGGTAGATCCAGCCGCCGGCCCCGCCGTTCGCGGTCGGGTTGTAGTACTGCGCGAGGAACGCGGCGGGCGAGAGACGGCCGGTGCGGTGGTAGCCGATGAGCTCGACGCCGACGACGCCGAGAACCGGCAGGCCGGCGGGCCCGAGCCGCGGGTCGCCGTCGAAGAACGCGGCGGAGCACTCGTCGAGCCCGTCGAGCCGGCCGACCGCGCTCACCGTCGCAGCCGTCGCAGTCGTCGCCGCGGCGGCCGCGGGCGCCGCCGTCGCCAGGAGTACCGCGAACGACGCGGCAGCGAAGATCCGGCTCGACCTCATGGTGCACACTCCCTGGAATCGGGCGCGCCCTCTCGCGCCTCGTGGCGATCTAGAAGTTAGTGCGCGTGCGGGCCGAGACCGGGTAAGGACACGGCAGGACCGTGATGTCATCTCATCGGGCTACCCGCAAATATCGAGCGACCGCTTTCTACGGCATGAGGACGATGCGGCCGAAGACGGCGCCGGTGTCCATCTGGCGGTGCGCGTCGGCGGCATGGTCGAGCGGCAGGACCTTGTGCACGACGGGGTGCAGGAGGCCGGTCGCGGCGGCGTCGAGGAGTTCTGAGCGGACGGCGTTGCGCTCGGGGACCGGGACGGTGTTGAGGCTGAAGGTCGCGAACGAGCGGGATCGCTGGAAGGAGTGCATCAGGCGCATTCCGAAGTCCGCCGGGGGCTGGCCCGCGACGATGCCGACGGCGATCATGCGGCCGTTGGGCTTGAGGCGGTCGATGAAGTCTCCGACGTCCGCTCCCCCGACGATGTCGATGATGACGTCGAACATGGTCGGCTCGGCGCGGTCGGCGTGCCCTGCACCGTCGGCGTGCCCCGCTCTGTCGAGGACGAGCGTCGCGCCGAGCTCTCGCAGGCGGCGGCCGCGCTCGGGGGAGGAGGTGGTGACCGCAATGAGGCTCGATCCGCCGCGGGCGGCCAGCTCCACCGCGGCGATGCCGATGCTGCCCGCCGCACCGCGTACGAGTACTGACTCGCCGGGGGCGGAACGCGCGTGGGCCAGAGCGAAGTGCGCGACGGTGGCGGCGCTGCCGAGGGTCACGGCGTCGACCGCGGCGAGACCGTCCGGCAGCGGGGTGATGTCGTCGATGCGGGCGGTCGCCTGCTCGGCGTAGCCTCCGCTCGTTCCGGTGAACGCCCATACGCGTCGGCCGAGCCAGGACGGGTCGACGTCGCGGCCGACGGCGGTGACGGTGCCGGCGACCTCGCTGCCGGGGATCAATCCCTCGGTGAATCCGTAGCCGCTGAGGGTTCCGCGGCGGATCACGGCGTCGACGCCGCCGACTCCGATCGCCTCGGTGCCGATCACGACCTGGCCGGCGGCCGGGGGCGGCGGATCCGCGATCTCGCGCACCGCCATCCCGGACGGGTCGCCGAACTGCTCGATAACCACCGCACGCATGGGAAACCTCTCGTGATCCTTTGATCTGCCTGGTCAGGTACCATGCGAACGGTAGCGGACGGGTGCGTCCACTTAGTGGAAGTGAGATCGATGGCCGGAGAAGTGCCTCACAACCTTCGCGCGGACGCTCGGGAGAATCGCGACAGGATCCTGGAGGCGGCACGTGCCCTGTTCTCCGAACGCGGCCTCGACGCCTCGATGCGGGAGGTGGCGCGTGACGCAGGAGTGGGTCCGGCGACGCTCTACCGGAGATTCCCGACGAAGCAGGCGCTCATCGACGACGTGTTCGCGGACGAACTGCGGGCGTGCCGCGGGATCGTCGCGAACGGTTGCGCCGATCCGGACCCGTGGCGCGGCTTGTCGTCCGTCATCGAGGAGTTGTGCGTGCTCAACGTCGAGAACACCGGGTTCGTCGACGCGTTCATGTCGGCCAACCCGCAGGCGCCCGTGTTCGCGCACCATCGGGCCGCCATGCTGCGCCAACTCGAGGAACTCGCCGCCCGGGCCAAGCGCGCCGGCGGCCTGCGACGCGACTTCGCCATCGACGACCTCGTTCTCGTCCTGCTGGCCTGCCGCGGTCTGTCGTCGGGCCGCCCCGCGATCCGGATGGCGGCGGCCCGCCGATTCGCCGCCCTCGCGCTGGACGGTCTACGCGAGAACGCGACGAACGCCGCCTTGCCCCGCAAGCCGGACCTCGTCGACGAGGTACTCCGTACCCGTTAGCCGATCCGGGTCCGCCTCGAAGGCTGTGGTTCGGCGCCGACCTACGTGGTGCAGTCGCTTGTGGCCTGCTCGTTGTAGACGGTGCTGCCTGAGCGGGAGCCTGAGCTGCAGAGGACGCGGATTCCGTGGATCATCTGTCCGCCGGCCTTGTGGGGCACGACTTTGGCGACGATCCACCAGTCGCCCATGCCGCCGGCCGGGACATTCGTGGCCCCGTTGCTCTGTGCCGGGCAGACGCCGTTCGCGCCGAACGGGTCGTGGATGACGCCGATGGTTCCGCCCATTATCCGCATGGCTGGGCGCATCCGGGTCCGGCACTGGTTACGTGCCGGCCCGGTATGCGCCGCGGTTGGGCGACGGACTGCTACCTGCCTCCCGCTACCGCTACGGCGCCCAGGCCGGTTGCGGGAGCCAGCTGACGTCGTCGGTCCAGGACGTCGAGCTGTCCCAGGCGGCGCTGCCTCCGTCGCTGGCGACGTAGACGTCGCCGCTGTAGTGGCGGAGGTAGTCGGCCGGGGTGGCGTTCCAGGAGAGGGACTCGCCTTGGCCGTTCTTGCCCGGGGTGGGGCAGAAGGTGGCGTCAGAGGCGAACTGGGCGGTGCCGTCGTTCTGCTGCTGGTAGACGGCGCCGCCGGTCTGCCTGAGGTAGCCGTTCGGGTAGTTCTTCGACTCGAGCGAGACGCACGAGCTGTTCGCCAGGCCGGGCTCGACGATCCACGTCGCGTCCTGCTTGTCGGTCGTGGAGCTGGCGACCGTGATGGGGGAGATCATCGCGACGCCGTTCTGGTGGCGGATGAAGTCACCCGTGCAGCACGACGTGGTGGCCCGGAAGGAAACCTCCGTGCCGGGTGCCAGCGCGACCGCGCCCAGGTAGCCGAACTGCTGCGAGGCGCCGCCGGTGCACGCTTCGATGTCGAGCTGCGTGCCGTCGGCGGTGTTGCCGCCGGGGTCGGTGAGGCAGAGGCCTGACTGCGGGTTGAGCAGCGTGCCGTCCGGCTGCTGGACCCACTTCTGGCCGCCGATCCCGTTGCAGCCCCACAGTTCCACGTGCGCGCCCGAGGCGGTGCTGTCGCCGTCGATGTCGAGGCACTTGCCGAGGTCCTGGAGCGACTCGCTGGCCGAGTCGTAGGTCCAGTGCTGGTCCACGGCGTACGACTGGCAGTCCCAGATCTGCAGCTGGGGGCCGATGGCGCCGTACAGGTCGTTGCCGGGCACGTCGACGCACTTGCCGCCCGGCGCGCTGATCGGGTGGCCGCTGTTGACGGAGAACCGCTGGTCGGCGGCGCCCGTGCACGCCTCGATGTCGAGGACCGTGCCCGTGGCCGCGCTGCCGCCGGGGTCGGTGAGGCAGAGGCCTGACTGCGGGTTGAGCAGCGTGCCGTTGGTCTGCTGCACCCACTTCTGGCCGCCGACGCCGTTACACGTCCAGAGCTCGACCTTGGTGCCGGACGCGGTGACGTTGCCGTCGATGTCGAGGCACATGTTCAGCGCCGTGATCGACTCGTCGCCGTTCTGCCACCAGTACTGGTCGGCGTCCTCGCGGGCGCAGGAGGCGAGGTCGACGGCCGTGCCGGCCACGGCCGCGGCGCCGGCGGCGCTACCGACGCAGTCGCCTTCGGGGGCGGAGATCGTCTGCCCCTGGATCAGCCAGCCGGGGGAGATGAGGAACTGCTGGTCGGCCGCTGCCGTGCAGGCTTCGATATCAAGCACCGTACCGTTGGCGGTGCTGCCGTTCGGACTGGTCAGACAGAGGCCTGATTGCGGATTGAGTAACGTGCCGTTCGATTGCGGCACCCATTGCTGGCCGCCGACGCCGTTGCAGTCCCAGAGTTCTACCTTGGTGCCGGAGGCGGTGCCGTCGCCGTCGATGTCCAGACAGCGTCCCATGGTGACGAGTTCCTCGGGATTCTGCCATGACGGCGCTGCCGTGTTGGACGGCAGTCCCTGGTCGGGGACGGTCCGCAAGTACTGCCAGTTCTGATCGACGGCGTCGTGCTGGCAGCTCCAGATGTCGACCACGGTGCCGTTGCCGCCGTTGTCGTTCCCGCTCACGTCCAGGCACGACCCGCCCGGACCGGTCACCGGCACGCCGGGGCCGCCGCCGCTGGTGCCCGCATAGGAGGCGGAGGCGATGTTCGTCTGCACGGACGCGATCGTGCTGTTCGAGGCGTAGCCGGAGACGATGGCGCCCTCGAAGAACGCGCCGGGGGCCATGTCGCTCTGGTCACCGCCCACGCCGAGGCCGATGCCGCCCTCCTGGTGCATCGGCGAGTAGCCGCTGGGAAGGGCGCCGGAGTAGAGCGATGTCAGCGATGACCCGGTGGCATCACCGCCGTCCAACGCGAATTGGCTTTGGCCGTCGTTGCGTAGGACGGCCGTGATGAACTTCGAGTTCTCGCTGACGTTGGACGGGTTGGCGCTCGACCCGTTGCCCATGTAGACGCCGTTCTCCATGTCCGCCTGGACCCATGGGCCCTTCCCGGTGCACGGCGAGACGCCGCACCACGTGGAGATGATCAGCGCGTCCATGTGCCCGGCGCCGGTGTCGGTCGCGCTGGTCTCCATGTTGCCGAAGTCGAAGCAGCAGTGGTCGGTGGCGTCGGTGCCGCTCGCGACCTCGTACATCGACTCGGGCTGGCCGTTGACCGCCATCCCGGGCGCCGGCGAGTTCGCCGTGGAGGGGATGTAGCGGTAGCCGACCTTCGCGGTGATCCGCACGCCGTACGCCTTGTGCCCGTTCACGGTCACCGGCAGGGCGTCCGCGCGGGCCGGGATGTTCGCGGAGCCCGAACTGCCCGCCGGGCCCAGACCCAGATCGCTGTGATGACCCGACTGGTCGTAGATCTTGGTGATCGTGCAGACCGTGTTCGCGCAGAACGAGTCCTGGGCGGCCGCGTTCGCGTAGCCGCCGGTGCTGAGCAGCCCGATGTCCGACGTGGTCCCGTCGGACTGCCGGGTGACCTGGTAGAGCGGCCCGCTGTAGCCGCTGGAGAGCGCGCGGACCGTGCTGTACGCGGCCACGCAGTTCTGACCGCCGGAGGCGAACACGTCGCACGGCAGCGTCGAGGTGCTCGCGCGCGCGGGCGGCGCGGCGGCTTGGGTGAGCATCGTGACCGCGAGGAGGACGACGCACGCCAAGGACCACATCTTCGTGGCGGCGATGCGCAGCTTCATGGATCTCTCCGATCGTGAGAGCTGTACGTCGATGGGCGGGGGTTTCCACCGAATCTGCTGAATCGATTGAGCAGACCTGTTCAGCGGGGCTGAGCTGCGGAGCGGGAGGTAGGGGTGGTCCCGGGTGCTCCGGCCGCGCGCTGTGGGGCGCGGAATCGATGCGTGCCGGTGGCGATGCAGACCATAGGCTCGCTCCGGGGCCCGGTCAAGGGCACCGGAGCGATTCGGTCCCGCGCGCGGCGGGTAGAAGCCGGGGTCTTGACATCCACCGGCGACAGCCCTTAGCTTCCTGCTGAAGCGTTAGAGCAACCGAATCCCCCCGATCGATTTTCGCTGCGACTGGCTTTGCCAGAGTGCTCAAACGATTGAGCAGCCCAATATCGACGGCCACCGAAGGAAGCGCGCGATGTCTGAGTCCGAGAACGCGACGGCCCCGAGCCCGAGGCCGCAGTCGGCCCGGGGCCGCGGTCCCGCGACGCTGCGCAGCATCGCCTCGGTGGTCGGGGTCTCGCCGAGCGCGGTCTCGATGGCCCTCGCGGACCATCCGCGGATCGGCCGGGAGACGAAGGAGGCGGTGCGCGCGGCGGCCCGCGACCTGGGCTACGTCGCGAACTCGGCCGGTCGGGCGCTGCGCGCCGGGCGCTCGACCTCGATCGCGGTCGTGGTCCCGAACACCGCGCAGCACGTGTTCGGCCACCCCTACTTCATGCACCTGCTGGTCGGGGTCAACGAAGCGGCCAACGCGCAGGACGCCGCGGTGCTGATCTCCACCAATCCCGCCACCGACCACGATCCGACGGCGTACGACCGGATCCTGCGCTCGCAGGCGGCGGCCGGGGCCATCATCGCGTCGGCCGCGATCAACGATCCGAACGTCAGCCGCATGGTCGACGGCGGGCTGCCGGTGGTGCTGATCGGCCGTTACCCGCACCTGCCGCAGGCGGTGTCGGTCGGCATGGACGACGTCGCAGGCGCGGCCGCGGTCACCCGGCATCTGATCGCCGAGCACGGGCTGCGCAGGATCGGTCACATCAGCGGCCCGCTCAAGCACCAGACTGCGCTGGACCGCTACCAGGGCTTCCGCGACGCCATCGCCGAGCACCCCGAGCCGTGCGTGCAGAGCCTCGCGGTCGGCGACTTCAGCGAGGAGGCCGGGCGCGCCTGCGCCGCGCAGCTGCTCGACGGCATACCCGGACTCCAGGCGATCTTCGCCGCGAACGACGAGATGGCCTACGGCGCCCTGCTCGAGCTGCGCTCGCGCGGGCTGCGCGTCCCGCAGGACGTCGCCCTCGTCGGCTACGACGACTTCGGCGTCTCCAGGCTGACCACTCCGGCGATCACCACGGTCCGGGTGCCCGCCGAGGAGCTCGGC
>Ga0310811_10001542_pt1 | contig 28743 bp, 26 predicted proteins | sample YCmetagenome_FD_207642 | JGI IMG/M metagenome (GOLD analysis project Ga0310811, IMG submission 207642) | Soil microbial communities from experimental microcosm in Duke University, North Carolina, United States - YC | ecosystem: Engineered > Artificial ecosystem > Soil microcosm > Unclassified ... | reverse complement strand
ACTCGGGTTCCTCCACGAAACCGAGGATCGCTTCAATCTCTCCCGATGGCTTGCGCATGATGCGCCTTGCCTCCGAGCTCGCGTAGTTGGTGATACCACGCGCAATCGGCCGGCCTGAAGGATCAACGCAGGTAATGACGTCGCCGCGGCCGAATTCGCCGCTCACTTCCGTTACGCCGATGGGCAATAACGACTTGCCCTCGGCCGTCAGCTTCTGCACTGCGCCTGTATCGAGCATCACCTTGCCTGCCGTCTGCAGGTGATCGGCCATCCACTGCTTGCGTGCCGTCAATTGCGCAGTTTGCGCAGTCAGCTGCGTCCCGATTGCCTCGCCGCCAGCCAGGCGGCTCAATACGCGTTCTTCACGGCCCCAGGCAATCACGGTGTGCGCTCCCGACAACGCGGCTCGTTTGGCCGCCAGGATTTTGGTCAGCATCCCGCCTCTGCCAAGACTGCTGCCGGCGCCGCCAGCCATCCTCTCCAGCGCGGGATCGCCAGCCTTCGCTTCCTGCACGAATTGCGCATTCGCGTCCTTGCGCGGATCGGCCGTAAAAAGGCCGCGCTGATCGGTCAGGATGATCAGCGCATCGGCTTCAATCAGATTGGCGACCAGTGCGCCGAGCGTGTCGTTGTCGCCGAATTTGATTTCATCGGTGACGACCGTATCGTTCTCGTTGATGATCGGTACGACGCCGAGACGCAAAAGCGTAAACAGCGTCGAGCGCGCGTTCAGGTAGCGTTCCCTGTCGGCGAGGTCAGCATGTGTCAACAGAACCTGGGCAGTGCGAACGGCATGCTCGCGGAAGCTGGTTTCATAGATCTGTGCGAGTCCCATTTGACCTACTGCGGCGCAGGCCTGCAATTCGTGGATGCCGGTTGGACGCCTGTCAAAACCAAGTCGTTGCATGCCTTCCGCAATCGCGCCGGAACTGACCAGCACGACTTCCTTGCCCAGGCTGCGCAGTTGAACGATCTGCTCGGTCCATTTCTGGATAGCCGTGGCGTCGAGCCCCTTGCCATCGTTGGTAACGAGCGAGGAACCCACTTTGATGATGACGCGCTTTGCGTCTTGAATGACCGATTGCATGTCCGGATCGCCGCTGATTATTGTCGAGATTTGGTGCGGTGTTACGGTCCAACGACCGCATCTGAATTATTCGAGCATCTTGAAGCGCGGATCGTCCGGATCGATGGAGTCGATACCGCGTGCTTCTTCCGTCATCTGCGGTGTCGCCTCGGTGCGCTGCTCGGCCTGGCGCTGCTGCGCGAGATAATCGTAGATCTCGACGATCAGGTCGTTGCAGCCTTCGCGCGTCAGCGCAGAAATCTCGAATACCGGCCCCTTCCAGGCGAAGCGCTTGATGAAATCCTTCACCCGTTTGCCGCGTTCGCCTTCCGGCACCATGTCGAGCTTGTTCAACACCAGCCAGCGCGGTTTGTCGAACAGGGATTCGTCATACTTCTTCAATTCCTTGACGATCGCTTTGGCTTCCTTGACCGGATCGACGCCTTGATCGAAAGGCGCAAGATCGACGATATGGAGCAGCAAACGCGTGCGCTGCAAATGTCGCAGGAACTGGTGTCCAAGCCCCGCTCCTTCTGAAGCGCCTTCGATCAAGCCGGGAATGTCGGCAATCACGAAGCTTTTTTCGTGGCTGACGCGCACCACGCCAAGATTCGGATGGAGTGTGGTGAACGGGTAATCCGCGATCTTCGGTCGCGCGTTCGATACGGCAGTGATAAAAGTCGACTTGCCGGCATTCGGCATGCCGAGCAGGCCGACGTCGGCCAGCACCTTCAATTCCAACCGCAGTTCGCGGCGCTCGCCTTCCTTGCCGTCGGTCTTCTGTCGTGGCGCACGATTGGTCGAGGACTTGAAGTGGATATTGCCCCAGCCGCCCTCGCCTCCCTTGGCCAGCAATGCGTGCTGTCCATGCTCCGTCAGGTCAGCGACGATCTCTCCATCGTTCTGGTCGATGATCAGCGTGCCGACCGGCATGCGCAGAAAGACGTCATCGGCGCCCTTGCCGTAGCAATCAGAACCGCGACCGTTTTCGCCGCGGCCAGCCTTGTGGATCTTGGAATAACGATAGTCAACCAGCGTGTTGATATTGCGATCCGCGACGGCCCAGATGCTGCCGCCCTTGCCGCCGTCGCCACCGTCCGGTCCGCCAAACGGCCTGAATTTTTCACGACAAAAGGAGGCGACGCCGTTGCCGCCGTCGCCGGCAATGACTTCGATTTTTGCTTCGTCGATGAATTTCATGTGTGCCGCCTGAAAACTAAAAAGGCCCTACCGTCGGCAGAGCCTTTTGATGGAAGGCTTGCGCCTTGCTTGCTGGATCGCGCTCGTCTTAAGCAGCGACAACCGTCACGTAATGACGCTTCAATGCGCCCTTGGTAACAAAAGCCACTTTGCCGTCGACCAGTGCGAACAAGGTGTGATCCTTGCCGATACCGACGTTTTCGCCAGCATGCATTTTCGTGCCGCGTTGACGAACGATGATGCCGCCGGCATTGATCGCCTGACCGCCATAGACTTTCACGCCCAGACGTTTCGATTCCGAATCGCGGCCGTTGCGCGTAGTGCCGCCGCCTTTTTTGTGTGCCATTTCTGACTCCTTCTAACTGTTAGTCCGATGCCGGCTTAGCCGTTGATCGCGACGATTTGCAATTCGGTGTAATTCTGGCGATGGCCCTGGTGCTTCTGGTAGTGCTTGCGACGGCGCATCTTGAAAATCTTCACCTTGTCGTGACGACCATGGGAGACAACCGTGGCACGGACCGTAGCACCTGCAACCAGCGGCACACCAAACTTGATGGTGTCACCGGCGCCCACTGCGAGCACCTGGTCGAGAGTGATTTCGGATCCAATGTCAGCCGGTATCTGTTCTACTTTAAGTTTTTCGCCAGCAGCAACTTTGTACTGTTTGCCGCCGGTTTTTATGACCGCGTACATGTGAACCTCTATCAATGAATTGAAAAGAACTTTTTCTCCGCTTGCCGATTTAACCAAGAATCGCGGAAAACCCCAAATTATACATGGACTTACCTGAGCCGTCAAAGCGAATATGCTCCGCAGACACAGGCCTCAGCAGCCCGAGGCGCCTGCAGGCAGCCCCGCAGCATGTCCCGTTTTGGTGATTTGTCATCGTATAATTCCGCGTCAACGCTATCCATCATTACATCAGGCTTATCTTGAGTTCCGCACCTGCCGCTGCAAGCAATCCCCTTATCGTACCGATTTCGGCCGACATGCAAGCGGTCGACAGGGTTATCCGCCAGAAATTGCATTCGGAAGTGGCACTGGTCAGCCAGATCGCCGATTACATCATCAGCGCCGGCGGCAAGCGTATCCGTCCGGTTTTGGTTCTGCTGATGGCTAACGCGTATGGTTACGGGGGCACCGCACACCATCAACTGGCCGCCGTCATTGAGTTCATCCATACCGCCACGCTGCTGCACGACGACGTCGTAGATGAGTCCTCACTTCGCCGCGGACGCAAGACAGCCAACGCGCTATTCGGTAATGCTGCTTCGGTACTGGTCGGCGACTTCCTGTATTCGCGCGCTTTCCAGATGATGGTGTCGGTAGGCGATATCCGCGTCATGCAAATCTTGGCCGACGCGACGAACGTGATTGCAGAAGGCGAGGTACTGCAGTTGTTGAACATGCACGATCCCGATGTGTCGGAAGAGCGCTACACGCAGGTGATCCGTTCCAAGACAGCCAAGCTGTTCGAGGCTGCGGCGCAGCTCGGCGCATTGATTGCCGGCGCTTCGGACGCCGACATCGAGGCCGCTGCGGAATACGGGCGCTCGCTCGGCACCGCCTTCCAGTTGATCGACGACGTACTAGACTATTCCGGCCAATCGGAAGACATCGGCAAAAACGTCGGCGACGACCTGCGCGAAGGCAAGGCGACCTTGCCGTTGATTTATCTGATGGAGCATGGCAGCACAGAACAGCGCAGCCTGGTCCGCAGCTGCATTGAAAACGGCGACGAAAAGCATTTTGATACGGTCCTTTCTGCCGTAACCTCGTCAGGAGCATTGGACTACACGAAGAAGAAGGCGGAGAACGCCGCCGCACGCGCGACGGTTTCATTGGCGGGCTTGCCAAACAATGTATTCAAGGACACGTTGTTGAAACTTGCCGAGTTTGCCGTACATCGCAATCACTAAGCGGTACGGCGCTCAATGTTGCAATTCCTCCGCAAAAAGTAACAATCACGGCCCATTGCTTTACAAAATAGATGCCCGGAGGCATTATCTACCGCACCCCTCGATGATCCGATCGACTTTTCCGGTGTAAATCCATGGCTGCAGTGCTTCCCAGTTCGGCGTCAACCAACGCGATGTCAGGCCTCGCGCGCGCCTTGCTGCAAGCCGGCAGATTGACGCAACAGCAGGCCGAAACGGTCGCTCGCCAAGCAGCCAACGACAAGATCCCTTTTATTGACGCACTATTGAGCAGCGACGCGATCAATGCTCCGGCACTCGCCGCCTTCTGCTCAGAAACCTTCGGCTATCCGATGGTCGACATCGGCGCCATCAATCAGTCGCTGTTGCCCGAAAAGCTGCTCGATCAAAAACTGATGCAAAGCCAGCGCGTGATCGCGCTCGCCAAACGCGGCAACAAGATTTCTGTCGCCATTTCCGACCCAACCAATGCGCAAGCGCTGGAGCAGATCAAGTTCCAGACAGAGATGACGGTCGAACCGATCATCGTCGATCACGGCATTCTGCTGAAGCTGCTGGAAAAACTCGGACAGAGCGCTGAACAGAATCTAACCGAGCTGATTGGCGACGATCTCGACAGTATCGATTTTGCCGATGAAGAGCTGGCAGCCACGACCGATGGCGCAGCGCCGGACATTGACGACGCACCGGTCGTCAAATTTCTACAGAAGATTCTGATCGATGCGATCAACATGGGCGCATCCGATTTGCACTTCGAGCCGTTCGAAAAGTTCTACCGCATTCGCTTCCGGGTTGACGGTGTGCTGCGCGACATTGCGCAACCGCCGCTGGCGATCAAGGAAAAGCTTGCATCGCGCATCAAGGTCATTTCAAAGCTCGACATTTCCGAAAAGCGCGTGCCGCAGGACGGCCGCATGAAGCTCGTAATGTCGAAGGCGCGCTCCATCGATTTCCGCGTCAGCACACTGCCCACACTGTTCGGCGAAAAGATCGTGATGCGTATTCTGGATGGTTCGCAAGCCCAGGTAGGCATCGATGCGCTGGGCTACGAGCCGGATCAGAAGGAATTGCTGATGGATGCGATCCAGCGCCCTTACGGCATGGTGCTGGTCACCGGTCCGACGGGTTCCGGCAAGACGGTGTCGCTGTACACCTGCCTGAATATTCTGAATAAGCCCGGCATCAATATTTCGACTGCGGAAGATCCGGCCGAGATCAATCTGCCCGGCGTCAACCAGGTTAACGTCAACGACAGGGCTGGCCTTACCTTCCCGGTCGCGCTGAAAGCCTTCCTGCGTCAGGATCCGGACATCATCATGGTCGGTGAGATCCGCGATCTCGAAACGGCTGACATCGCAATCAAGGCAGCGCAGACGGGCCACATGGTCTTCTCCACGCTGCACACCAACGATGCGCCGGCCACGCTGACGCGTCTGATGAACATGGGCGTCGCGCCTTTCAATATCGCCTCTTCCGTCATCATGATCACCGCACAGCGTCTGGCGCGGCGACTGTGCGCGTGCAAGCAAACGACCGTCATTCCGGATGAAGCGCTCCTCGAAGCCGGTTTCAAGGAAGAAGATCTGGACGGTACCTGGCTTCCGTACAAACCGGTTGGCTGCGAACGCTGCAACGGCAATGGCTACAAGGGCCGTGTCGGCATCTATCAGGTCATGCCGATCAGCGAGGATATCGAACGTATCATCCTCAATCACGGCACTGCATTGGAAATTGAAGCGCAGGCAAAGAAAGACGGCGTACGGACATTGCGGGAATCGGGCTTGTTGAAGGTCAAACAGGGAATGACAAGTCTGGAAGAAGTTCTCGGCTGCACCAACATATAAAAAAGAGGCATACGCATGGCAACTTCGGTACGCAAGGCGGGAGCGGGTTTGGCCAAGGAGTCCGTCTTCGCCTGGGAGGGTCGCGACAAATCCGGCAAGGTGGTACGCGGCGAGCTGCGCGCTAACGGTGAGGCGGTCGTCAATGCAACCTTGCGGCGCCAGGGCGTACTGGTTACCAAGGTCAAGAAGAAAGCCTATCGCAGCGGCAAGAAGATCAAGGAAAAGGACATCACCTTGTTCACACGCCAGCTCGCGACGATGATGAAAGCCGGCGTGCCGCTGCTGCAATCCTTCGACATTGTCGCCAAGGGCAATGAGAATCCCGCCGTTTCAAAGCTCATTCAGGATATCCGCTCCGATGTCGAAACCGGTACCAGCCTGAACCAGGCTTTCCGTAAGTTCCCGCTCTATTTCGATCCTCTGTTCTGCAATCTGGTCGGGGCTGGCGAACAGGCCGGTATTCTGGAGGATCTGCTGACGCGTCTGGCGATCTATAAGGAAAAAACGCTTGCGATCAAGTCGAAGATCAAATCGGCGATGTTCTATCCGGTCTCGATTCTCGCGGTCGCCTTCGTCGTGACGGCCGTCATCATGATCTGGGTGGTGCCGGCCTTCAAGGACGTGTTCAAGAGCTTTGGCGCCGATCTTCCCGCACCGACGCTGATGGTCATCGCGATGTCGGACTTTATGGTTGCATACTGGTACATCATCTTCGGCGCCTTGTTCGGCGGACTCTACCTTTTCTTCCAATCGTGGAGACGTTCAGTGAAGATGCAGCAGACGATGGACCGCCTGCTGCTGAAAGTGCCGGTGTTCGGTTCTGTCATCCGCAAGGCAACCATCGCGCGCTGGACCCGTACGCTGTCGACGATGTTTGCGGCAGGCGTGCCGCTGGTCGAGTCGCTTGATTCGGTCGGCGGCGCCTCGGGTAACGCCGTGTATGTTGAGGCGACGCGCAAGATTCAGACCGAAGTAGCGACCGGCACTAGTCTCACCGTCGCCATGCAGAACGCCGACGTCTTTCCGAATATGGTGACGCAGATGGTCGCGATTGGCGAAGAGTCGGGCGCGCTCGACAGCATGCTGAGCAAGGTGGCGGATTTCTTCGAGGCGGAAGTCGACGAAGCAGTCGCTTCGCTGTCGAGCCTGATGGAGCCGTTGATCATGGTCGTTCTCGGCGTACTCATTGGCGGTTTAGTGGTCGCAATGTACCTGCCGATCTTCAAACTGGGTTCCGTGGTCTGATGATGGATTTTTTTTGGTCCGCGCCGGCAGGCAGCGCCTTTCCTGCAGCACTCGCCGGCGTGTTGGGTTTGCTGATCGGCAGTTTCCTGAACGTCGTGATCCATCGCATGCCGAAGATGATGCAGCGCGAATCGGACAATTACGTCGCGCAGGAAAGCGGCAAGCCGCTGCCGCACGAAGACCGCTACGATCTGCTGATGCCGCGTTCCGCATGCCCGCATTGCGGACATCAAATCACTGCGCTCGAAAATATTCCGGTGCTGAGCTACGCAGTCCTCGGTGGCAAGTGCGGCGCCTGCAAGGCACCAATCTCCATCCGCTATCCGATCATCGAGTTACTGACCGGGCTGTTGTCCGCATTTCTGATCTGGCATTTCGGCAGCGGGTTGGCGGGTCTCGCCACGCTGGTATTCGCCTGGTTGCTGATCGCGATGACCTTCATCGATGCCGATACACAGCTGCTTCCGGACGACCTGACGCTGCCGTTATTGTGGCTAGGTCTTCTGCTCAATCTGAACGGCACTTTCGTTCCATTGAACGAAGCGGTAATCGGTGCTGCCGCGGGTTATCTGTGCCTGTGGTCGATCTATTGGCTATTCAAGCTGACGACCGGCAAGGAGGGCATGGGCTATGGCGACTTCAAGCTGCTTGCGGCACTCGGTGCATGGCTCGGCTGGAAGATGCTGCCTGCGATCATTCTGATGTCCTCGCTGGTCGGTGCAATCGTCGGTATCGCGCTGATCATTCTGGCGAAACGCGGACGCGACATTCCCATTCCCTTCGGCCCTTATCTCGCCGCTGCCGGCCTGCTTGCACTGCTGTACGGCAAATCGCTGACCCAGATGTATCTGGGCCTGTATTGAGGCGATGGCAAAGTTTGGGGTCGGCCTGACCGGTGGCATTGGCAGCGGCAAAAGCACCGTTGCTGATCTCTTTGCCGCGCAGGGAGCGGCTGTTATTGACACCGATTCGATCGCACACCTGCTGACTGCCGCGGGCGGCCTCGCCATTCCGCACATTCGCACGATATTCGGCGATGAGTATCTGACTGCGCAGGGCGCGATGGACAGGCAGAAGATGCGCGCCGCCGTCTTTACCGATCCAGCGACGAAGGCGAAGCTGGAAGCCATCCTGCATCCGCTGATTCGCTCGGAAACAGAACGTGCCGCATCCGCGGCACACGGGCCTTACGTCGTGATCGTCGTACCTCTGCTGGTCGAGTCCGGCGTTTGGCAGCAGCGCGTCTCTCGCGTCCTGGTGGTCGACTGCCCGGAAGACATTCAAATTCGCCGCGTCATGCAGCGCAATGGCTTCAGCGAGGAACAGGTGCGTGCAATCATGGCAACGCAGGTTCCGCGTGCGCAACGGCTGGCCGCTGCGGATGACGTCATTCTCAATGACGGCCATGATCCGTCGGCGTTACAGGGGCAGGTCGCCACGCTGCATCGCCATTATCTTGCCTTGGCGGATAACCACTGAACATTCCGGCGCGCAAACGGTCTGTATTGCTGCGCATTTAGTACCCGCTAGCCAAAGCCTTCAATAAATTCTTGGCATATTTGTATTTTGGTGCCGCTTCGTTCAGAATCACACAAATTACTCGCACTGCCCGGTCAACTTTAAAGGGATGCCACTTTGATTGTTTACGAATACCCTTTCAACGAGCGTATTCGCACGCTGTTGCGGCTGGAAGACCTGTACGAAAAATTTGCGTTCTTCGTGAGTCAGGATCATCCGCAACACCATCATGTCGCCCTTTCCACCATTTTCGAGATGCTGGAAGTTGCCGGTCGCGCAGATCTGAAGTCAGATCTGCTGCAGGAGCTGGAACGCCAGAAGCAGACGTTACTCACCTTCCGAAGCAATCCGAATGTCGAACCGGAAATGCTGGATGCCATCCTGTCCGAACTGGATCGCATCAGCAGCGCACTGGTCGCCTCGCAAGGCAAGACCGGGCAGCATATCCGCGACAACGAGTGGCTGATGAGCATACGCGGCCGCACTATCATCCCGGGCGGCGCCTGCGAATTCGATTTGCCCTCGTATTATGCGTGGCAGCACGAGCCGGCCGAACAGCGTCTGGAAGACATTCAAAAGTGGTTCTCGCCGCTCGTGCCACTGTTTGATGCGATCGGCATGGTGTTGCGCCTGCTGCGGGAATCCGGCCGTCCGGTCAAGATCATCGCGCAAGCCGGCAGCTATCAGCAGATGCTGCAAGGCAAGGCCTATCAGATGCTGCGCCTGAACATCGAAGAAACGATGGGAGCCATTCCCGAAATCTCCGCGAACAAGTACATGTTGTGGATCCGTTTCACCTCGCAGGATGGCGACATGAAGCCGAAGGCGCTGGAAGGCGACGTGCCTTTCGAACTAAGCCTGTGCAGTTTCTGAGAACAAGAAATGGTTGCGATTGTTGATTGCCCGACCTGCGGCGCCAAGGTGGAATGGACGGAAGAGAACAAGTACCGCCCGTTCTGTTCGTTGCGCTGCAAGCAGATCGATCTCGGCGCCTGGGCCGAAGAAAAGTATGTGATCCCGGTCGCCAATCCACTGGACGACACCGACGACGACAATCCCCCGGCACCGCAGCAATAGTGCGCAGACTCAGCGCGCGCTCAACTCAGCGTAGCGCAGCTTGTCCAACCACTCGATCAAGGGCACGGTCGCCGGCAGCAGCGGTTCGACCGCGACGCAACCCTGCCAGGCGAACGCCTGATTCTCAAGTCCCTGCGGCTCCCCCTGCCACTCGCGGCTGATGTAGAAATGCAGCCGTACATGCGCATGGGGATACACGTGCTCGACACCACACCATGGGTCGGCCGACATAATCTGCACGCCGAGTTCTTCGAGCAGCTCGCGCTTTAAGGCATCGACGATCGTCTCGCCCGCCTCCACCTTCCCACCCGGGAATTCCCAGTAACCCGCATAAGGCTTGCCTTCCGGGCGTTGCCCGAGCAACACGTCGCCATTGGGCTTCATCAGAATGCCGACGGCAACATCGATCGGCGCGGTGGGAATGGCAGACACGAATGAATATCCTTGAACGATTACTGCGACGCCTTGCCGGCGTGGTCCTTAGCGAACTGCCAGGCAACTCGGCCCGAACGCGATCCGCGCTGCAAGGCCCAGCGCAATGCTTCCGGTTTGGCCGCTTCGATTTCCGCTTCGCGGCAACCGAAATGCCGGAGCCAATGCGAGACGATATCGAGGTAGTCGTCCTGCTTGAACGGATAGAAAGTCACCCACAGGCCGAAACGTTCGGACAGCGAAATCTTTTCCTCCACCGTCTCACCCGGATGCAGATCCCCGTCGTCGCTATGGTGATAGCCGGCGTTGTCCGACATGCGCTCCGGCAGCAAGTGGCGGCGATTCGAGGTCGCATAGATCAGCACGTTATCGGACTGCGCCGAAACGCTGCCATCCAATGCAACCTTCAAGGCTTTGTAACCGCCCTCCCCTTCTTCGAACGACAAATCGTCGCAGAAAATAATGAAACGCTCAGGCCGGCTCGATACCAGATCGACGATATCGGCCAGATCGGCCAGATCTCCCTTGTCCACCTCGATCAAGCGCAAGCCTTGCGGCGCGAATCGATTCAGACATGCCTTGATCAGCGAAGATTTGCCAGTACCGCGCGCACCGGTCAGCAACACGTTATTGGCCGGTTTGCCTTCGACGAACTGTCGCGTGTTCTGTTCGATCTGCTCCTTCTGCGGCCCAATGTTATGCAGATCAGAAAGGTCGATTGACGACAAATGTGCGACCGGTTGCAACCAGCCGCGTCCGTTGGACTTGCGCCAGCGGAACGCAACCGCAGCATTCCAGTCCGGCACAGGCGCGGATAGCGGCAGCATGGCTTCAAGCCGACCAAGCAGGGCTTCGGCACGTGTAAGGAATTGTTCAAGTTGCGTCATGGTTGTATTCCGTGAACCGCATCACCGGTCACGGCAAAAAGTCAGGAACGGTAATCGGCGTTGATCGACACGTAGTCGTGCGACAGATCGCAGGTCCAGATCGTCGCCGACGAACTGCCGCGCGCCAGCTTGACGCGTACGGTGATCTCGCTTTGTTTCATCACGCGCTGGCCGTCGGCTTCCTGGTAATCGGGATTGCGGCCGCCGTTCTTCGCCACCCAGACGTCATCCAGATAGAGATTCAGCTTGCTGACATCGAGATCGTCGATACCGGCATAACCGATTGCGGCCAGAATGCGGCCGAGATTCGGATCGGATGCAAAGAAAGCCGTCTTCACCAGCGGCGAATGTGCGATCGAGTAAGCGATCTTGCGGCACTCTTCGGCATCCTGGCCGTCTTCCACGGTCACGCTGATGAACTTGGTCGCCCCTTCACCGTCGCGGACGATGGCTTGTGCAAGAAACTGCGACAGGTCCAGCACGGCATCAAGCAGGAGCTTGTACTCGGCAGAATCGGTTGAAGCAACTTCTACCGGAGATGCGCCGGTTGCGATCAGCATGAAGGAATCGTTGGTCGAGGTATCACCGTCAATCGTGATGCAGTTGAACGAACGGTCCGCTACATACTTCAGCATGTGATCGAGCACCGGTTGCGCCACTTTTGCATCGGTCGCTACGTAGCCAAGCATGGTTGCCATATTTGGCTTGATCATACCCGCGCCCTTGCTGATCCCGGTCAGCGTGATGGTTTGGCCGTTAATCACAACTTGGCGCGATGCCGCCTTTGGCTGCGTATCGGTCGTCATGATCGATTGCGCCGCGTTGAACCAGTTGTCCGTTTGCAGATTGCCGATCGCCTTTGGCAGGCCTGCTTTCAAACGATCGATGGGCAAGGGTTCGAGGATGACGCCGGTCGAGAACGGCAAAATCTGCGACGGTTCGCAACCGAGCAACGCAGCAAGTGCCTCGCATGTCGCATTCGCATTCGCCAGCCCGCTGTCGCCGGTACCGGCATTCGCATTGCCGGTGTTGACCACCAGTGCGCGGATCGGCTTGCCTGCGCCCCGTTGCGCCAGATGCGCCTTGCATACCTGTACTGGCGCTGCACAAAACCGATTCTTCGTGAACACGCCCGATACGGTTGCGGTCTCCGCCAAACGCATCACCAGCAAATCCTTGCGGCCGGCTTTGCGAATGCCTGCCTCCGCATGCCCAAGTTCAATGCCGGGCACGGCTTTCAGATCGGAGGGAACGGGAATCGGGGAGTTAACGGCCATGACGGTACTTTCAACGTAAAAATCGAAACGATTATTGTAAACATTTTGCCGACACGAGGCGGCGGTCCAGGCTACTAAGGTAGCTGATTCTTCGCCACGACGAACCAGGGGCGCATTGCAATCGGAACGGCGACCGCGTGCGCATCGACGGGGATCAGCGATTCGGACACCGAATTGAATACATTGCCGCCGATGACTGCAGCCCATCCTTCTTGAGCATGCACCTCGACGACCAGATCGCAATGCCCCGGCAAGCCGGGGCGAATGTCGCCGAGGGTCGATGCCGTGTTTTCGCCACGCGGCGCACATAGCAGATCGCCTGGTGCGATCGGCTCGCTAGCTGCCGGGTGCAACCTGAACGCAGGATGCGGACGCTGTTCGCGCTGCTGCAGGAAACTCAAATAGGTGAAATGCACGTCGGACGGCGCAAACTGTTCGCGCGGGACATTGCCGGCCGCCATCAGGTAAGAAATGAACGCTGCGGACCAGGCCTGATCGCAATCGGCACCGCTCAATGCGCGACCGACTGCGCGCCAGTACAGCGCAACCCGCTGCACTCCCTCGCCTTCGTCTTCCAGCAAACCCAGGCGCGGCGCGCTGAGAACTGCACCCCGCATATCGATCTGTTGCTCGCCGAAGAAACGCCATTCATTCTTCGCAATCTCGACCAGTGCAGTGCGCGTCGGCGGCGCATTGCTGAGCGGCGCAATCGGCACGACTGCCGCGTGATGCGCCACCATTGGCTGCGTACTTGAACACGCCTGCAAGAACATGAAGGCCGCGACGCTCGCACAGCGCATGCATCGCTTCGTGACCGAACGTAACTGAATTGGCATTTGCTTTTCCGAATGGGAGTATGGATGCGATCCATAGGCGATCGGCAAACGAAAACGCCAGGGATGCGAAACATCCCTGGCGTTTTTCACCCCGACAAGCCCGGCTCGTCGATCAAGCCAGTTTGCCGTGGCATTGCTTGTATTTCTTGCCGCTGCCGCAGGGGCAAGGATCGTTGCGGCCGACCTTCGGCATCGCGTTCACTTGCGGCTGCTGTGCCGATTGTTCGGGTGCAGCAGAGGGTGCGAGCAACTCTTCCGGCGCCGCATTGGCGTCGAAGTCCGCATGCTGGTAGTGCACGTTCTCGACATGCGATTGCGCCAATTGTTCTTCGGCCGCGTCGATCTCTTCGCGGGACTGGATGCGCACCGTCATCACGATGCGGATGACCTCGTCCTTGATGCGGTTCAGCATCTGGCCGAACAGTTCGAACGCTTCACGTTTGTATTCCTGCTTCGGATTCTGTTGCGCATAACCGCGCAGGTGAATGCCCTGACGCAGGTGATCCAGCGCTGCCAGGTGTTCGCGCCAGTTGGAATCGATCGCCTGCAGCATCACGCTGCGCTCGAAGCCGCCGAAGGAATCCCGTCCGACGATGCCGACTTTCGCTTCGTATGCCGCATCAGCCGCAGAGAGCAATTTTTCCAGCAGTTCTTCGTCCGAAATGTTGGGTTCGGCTTCCAGTACTTGGGCCGTCGAAAAATCAAGCTGCCATTCGTCGCGCAGCACTGCGTCGAGCGCGGGCAGATCCCATTGTTCTTCCATCGATTGTTCGGGCACATAGGTGCGGAACACGTCGGCAAACACACCCTGGCGCAGCGACGTAATCAGCTCGGACACATCCTGCGTTTCCAGCAGTTCGTTGCGCTGCTGGTAGATCACCTTGCGCTGATCGTTGGCGACGTCGTCATATTCGAGCAGCTGCTTGCGGATATCGAAGTTGCGCGCCTCGACCTTGCGCTGCGCGGATTCAATCGAGCGCGACACGATGCCTGCCTCGATCGGTTCGCCTTCCGGCATCTTCAGGCGATCCATGATCGCGCGCACGCGGTCGCCGGCGAAAATGCGCAGCAACGGATCGTCGAGCGACAAATAGAAACGCGAGGAGCCAGGGTCGCCCTGGCGACCGGAACGACCGCGCAACTGGTTGTCGACGCGGCGGGATTCGTGGCGCTCGGTGCCGACGATATGCAGACCGCCAGCCGCAACCACTTGCTCGTGCAGCGATTGCCATTCGTCGCGCAGTTTTTGCGATTGTGCCGCCTTGTCGGCGTCGCTCAATTGCTCATTCAATTCCAGCAACTGGATCTGCTTGCCGACATTACCGCCGAGGACGATATCGGTACCACGACCGGCCATATTGGTCGCGATCGTGATGGCTTTCGGGCGGCCGGCCTGCGCGATGATCTCAGCTTCGCGTGCATGCTGCTTCGCGTTCAACACGTTGTGCGGCAGCTTGGCCTTGGTCAGGATGCCGGACAGCAGTTCCGAGTTTTCGATCGAGGTCGTGCCCACCAGCACCGGCTGACCGCGCTCGTAGCAATCCTGAATATCCTTCAGCATCGCCTGGTATTTTTCCTCGTTGGTCTTGTAGACCTGATCCTGGCGGTCCTTGCGCTGACTCGGACGGTTCGGCGGAATCACGACCGTTTCCAGGTTGTAGATTTCCTGGAACTCATAGGCTTCCGTATCGGCGGTACCGGTCATACCGGCCAGCTTGGCGTACATGCGGAAATAGTTCTGGAACGTGATCGACGCCAGCGTCTGGTTCTCGTTCTGAATCTTGACGTGTTCCTTGGCTTCGACCGCTTGGTGCAAGCCATCGGACCAGCGACGGCCGCTCATCAGGCGGCCGGTGAATTCGTCGACGATGACCACTTCACCGTTCTGCACCACGTAGTGTTGATCCTTGTGGTACAGCGTATGCGCGCGCAGCGCAGCGTACAGGTGATGGATCAGCGTGATGTTGGCAGCGTCGTACAGCGAAGCGCCTTCCGCCAGCAAGCCCATCTTCGTCAGGATCTGCTCCGCCTTCTCGTGACCGGCTTCGGTCAGCAGGACCTGATGCGTTTTTTCGTCTTTCGTGTAATCGCCGGGCACTTCAATCTTGCCCTTGCCGTCCGGAGTTTCCTCGCCGATCTGCAGCGTCAGCAGCGGCGGCACTTCATTCATCTTGTAATACAGGTCGGTGTGGTTTTCCGCCTGGCCAGAGATGATCAGCGGCGTACGCGCCTCGTCGATCAGGATGGAATCGACTTCGTCAACGATGCCAAAGAACAGCGCGCGCTGCACGCGGTCACCGGCGTCGTACACCATGTTGTCGCGCAGGTAGTCGAAACCGAATTCGTTATTGGTACCGTAGGTAATGTCGGCGTTGTAAGCGACCTGCTTGGCATCGTGATCCATGCTGGACAGGTTGCAGCCGGTGGTCAGTCCGAGCCAGCCGTACAGCACGCCCATGGTTTCCGCATCGCGCTGCGCGAGATAGTCGTTGACCGTGACGATGTGCACACCCTTGCCGGCCAAGGCGTTCAGGTACGCGGCCAGCGTCGCCATCAGCGTCTTGCCTTCGCCGGTGCCCATCTCGGCGATCTTCCCGTAATGCAGCGCCATCGCGCCGATCAGCTGCACGTCGAAGTGCCGCATCTTCAGCACGCGCTTGCTCGCCTCGCGGCAGACAGCGAATGCCTCCGGCAGCAGGCTGTCCAGTGTTTCGCCTTGTGCGATGCGCGCCTTGAATTCCGGTGTCTTGGCCTGCAAGGCTTCGTCCGAGAGCTGCTCCATCGCCGGCTCGAGGGCGTTGATTTCGCGAACGGTCTTCTGATACTGCTTGAGCAAACGCTGATTGCGACTGCCGAAAATCTTGGTCAGGAATGACATGCTTGGATTTCTGGAAAAGGCGCCTCGGACGAACAAGCGAATCGGCACCGATTTTCATCGACGCGAACCCGCGCAGCCGCACGGCAGGCTAAATCGTGGATTTTATCACGCGCTCCCTGGCACATTGGTCGCGCAGAAACAGTGAAGTTGTGCGCGGATGCCTTGGCGATCTGACTGCCGGTTCGGCAAATTGTTCGCTGCGGCTGGAACCGGCCAGCGACAGCGATGAAGTCACTTGTTCACCAGTGCCGCGAGTTTGACCTGATTGGCGCCGGCCGCGAGGAATTTGCGCGGGTCCTGCGCAACGCCGCGGATGCGCACTTCAAAGTGCAGATGCGGGCCGGTCGAGCGACCGGTAGTGCCGACATCTGCCACATGCTGACCGCGCCGTACGATATCGCCGACGTGGACCAGAATACGCGAGGTGTGTGCGTAACGCGTGGTCAGGTCGTTGCCGTGATCGATCTCCAGCAGGTTGCCGTATTGCGGATGGTATTCCGCCACGGTGACGACACCGCCTGCGGCCGCGACGATCGGCGTACCGACCGAAGCAGGGAAATCGATACCTTCATGCATCGCAGTGCGTCCGGTGAAAGGATCGAGCCGCCAGCCGAAACTTGAGGAGTTGTAGGCGACATTGACCGGCTGGCTGGTCGGCAGCATGCGGGAACGGATCTTGTCCGCCATCAGCGCCGACTCGACCACGTTCATATAGTCGGCTCGGCGATCCAGATCGGCCGACATGGTATCGAGCAGCGTCTGGAACTCCGACATCGTCAGTTCATGCCCGCCGTGGCTATCCATGCTGACTTCGGGACCGCCGCGTCCTGGCGACTCGTGAAAGTTGAATTCGGTTGGTTTCACGCCCGCCAGGCCCTGCACCCGTTCGCCAAGCGCATCCAGCCGCATCATCTGCGCCTGCATCTCGCCGAGCTTGCGCGCCATTAAACCGAGGTTCTCCTTGACGAACTTGTCCTTCTTGCCATCATCGTTCGGACTGGAGACAGCGACCATGTCGCGCAAGGGAGAAGGCAGGTCCGACGCATTGCGCATCACCAGATAAGACAGCAGCGCGGCACCGCCGAGCAGCATGAAGGAAAAGAGGAAGAAAATGAGAAGCAGATGCCGGCGCGTCAGCGTAACTGACCTGGCATGCGTCAAACGTGGGTGCAACAAAATAATCTGCATCACAACTCCCTGTCCCCGCCGACCTGCGACGAGGTGTGATAAGGTTTCATGACGATGCGACGATCATCATTCATCCCTTTTCAGCAGACTGCCTCCGCTTCCCCATCAGCGAAAGGCGCCGCGGATTTTCTGCGCACCCATGACAAGATGGCTACGCTGTTGCCCGCTGCCGCACGCATGGCGGCACTGCAAAAAGATTGTGCAAGCATCTCGCCTGCCACGTTCGCGCATTGCGCGGTTTTGCAATTCGAGGCCGAACAATTGGTTCTGTCGGTTCCCAATGCCGCTCTGGCGACACGCCTGAAGCAGCAGGCGCTCAAACTGCAGGAGCAACTGCTGCAGCGGGGCTGGCAGGTTAACGCAATCCGTTTCAAAGTGCAAGTTGGAAAAACACCTGCAAAATCAACAACTTCCACCAAGCGCGCGCTACCGGCACAAGCCGTTTCCGCATTCCAAGACCTGGCCGATACGCTGGAAGACATCCCACGCAATCAAGCCCTGAAACGCGCCTTGCAAACGATGGCACGCCATCATCGCCGTTCTGCCTAGAACGGTACTTATTTCAACAGATTGATAAGCGCCGGTCAGCTCAGCGCCCACTCCATTCCCGCTTGACGCGCGTAATCTGCCGGGGCGGATTCGAGTTTGTCGAAGGTGACGATATCGTAGGCATCCGGCTGTTCCAGCAAGGCGCGCGCTAGCAGATTGTTCAAGGTGTGGCCCGACTTGTGCGCGTTGTAACTGGCCAGCAGCGGATGTCCGATCAAATAAAGATCGCCGATTGCATCGAGGATCTTGTGACGCACGAACTCGTTGTCGTAGCGCAGACCGTCTGAATTGAGGATGCGGTATTCATCCATCACGATCGCATTTTCCAGCGAGCCGCCGCGAATCAGACCGAGACCACGCAAGGTTTCCATATCCTGCATGAAGCCGAAGGTACGCGCGCGCGCAATCTCCTTGATATAGGACTCCATGCTGAAGTCGATTTCGGCAGTCTGACCGGTGCCATCCACAGCCGGATGATTGAATTCGATGAAAAACTTCAGCTTGAAGCCCTCATATGGCTCGAGCCGTGCCCAGATTTCGCGATCGCCGCTACCCTGCCGCACTTCGATCGGCTTTTTCACGCGAATGAATTTTTTCGGTGCGCTCTGCTCTTCCAGACCGGCCTGCTGAATCAGAAAAACAAAGGACGAGGCGGAGCCGTCCATGATCGGTACTTCCTCTGCCGTCAGATCGACGTACAGGTTGTCGATACCCAGGCCCGCGCAAGCCGACATCAGATGTTCGACGGTCGATACCTTTGCATTGTCGCGGCTGAGCGTGGAAGCCATTCGCGTGTCGCCAACTTCCGTGGCGCGTGCAGGAAGATCGATGATGGGGTCGAGGTCGACGCGGCGAAACACGATACCGGTATCGACGGGAGCGGGACGCAATGTGAGTTCCACTTTGGTGCCGGAATGCAGACCGACGCCCGTGGACTTGACGACTTGCTTGATGGTGCGTTGTTTGAGCATGAGTGATTATAGCAATCGGCGCGGAAATCCAAATCGCAGAAGCAAGTTCCTTGCCTTCCGCACAACAGCATATGCAGTGTTTTTTGTAACGAGCTGTATCGGCTAATAGGGGACACCAGCAAAAACGGCGCCCGAAGGCGCCGCATTTTTTATGCTGCAAAAATTTAGATCTGCTCCAGCAGCTTTTCGGCGGTGGAGTTTTCCAGGTGACCGCTGTCTTCGACGTTGAGCGCCTTGACCACGCCGTTGTCGACCAGCATCGAGTAGCGTTGCGAACGCACGCCGAGGCCGCCCTTGGTCAGGTCGAATTCCAGGCCGAGCGCCTTGGTGAACAGGCCGCTGCCGTCGGCGATGAAACGCACCTTGTCGCCCGCCTTCTGGTCGCGCGCCCATGCGCCCATTACGAACGGATCGTTGACGGAGATGCACCAGATTTCATCGATGCCCTTGGCTTTGAACTTGTCTGCCAGCTTGATGTAGCCCGGAGCATGTTGCTCGGAGCAGGTTGGCGTGAAAGCGCCCGGCACAGCGAAGATCGCGATCTTCTTGCCCTTGGTCGCTTCGGCAACCATCACCTTGTTCGGGCCGATCGAGCAACCCTCGGTTGCCACGTCCTTGTATTCAGCGAGCCGCGCATCCGGCAGCTGATCACCTACTTTGATCGTCATGATATTCCTCTATTAGTTAACGGCGATGCCGGTTGGAAAAACGCCGCGCACTATGGCGCGGCGTGAAGTTGGAAGTATGCCCTGTTCCGTCCCTTTTTGCAGCCAATCTGACAACATCGTTAGATCGGCTGCCAGCATCGCCCGCCGTTTCGCCGGCTTGGCTGGGCAGTCTGCTTAGTCGGCTTGCTTGCGCAGGAAGGCCGGAATGTCGTAGGTTTCCATGCCGTTCTTTTCCAGCGCACGCACCGTGTCGGAAGCGGATTCGCGACGCCATACCGCCGGCGCTTTCAAACCTTCAAAGGCCGCGGCCGGTTGCGCAGCGCCATTCTGCATGCCGGCTGCCATCATCGGTTCATTGTGCGTACCGGTGCGCAGCATCGGCGTCTGCACCAGTTGCACACCCTTGCGCGCGCGGCCGAGACCGGTCGCGACCACGGTGACACGGATGTCGTCGCCCATGCCGTCGTCGTAAGCGATGCCTTGCGCGATCGATGCATCCGGAGCGGCGAAAGCGCGCACGGTCGCCATGACTTCCTTGATCTCTTTACCTTTCAGTCCGCGGCTTGCGGTCACGTTGACCAGCACGCCACGCGCGCCGGACAGATCGATGCCGTCCAGCAATGGTGAAGCCACTGCTTGCTCGGCCGCGATGCGCGCACGGTCGACACCGCTCGCGGTCGCCGTACCCATCATTGCCTTGCCCTGCTCGCCCATGATGGTCTTGACGTCATTGAAGTCGACGTTGATGTGACCCGGCACATTGATGATCTCGGCAATGCCGGCAACGGCATTATTCAGCACGTCGTCGGCGTGCTGCAGCCATTCGATCATGCTGTCGTCTTCGTAGATCTCTTCCAGTTTTTCATTGAGGATGATGATCAGCGAATCGACGTGCTCGGCCAGTGCCTCGAGACCTTCTTCAGCGATATCCATGCACTTCTTGCCTTCGTACGAGAACGGCTTCGATACGACGGCAACGGTCAGCGCGCCCTGCTCTTTCGCCACCTGCGCAACGACCGGCGCTGCGCCGGTGCCCGTACCACCGCCCATGCCGGCGGCGATGAAGACCATGTGCGCTCCGCGCAGCGCGTCCTCGATGCGCGCACGCGATTCTTCCGCCAGCTGACGGCCAACTGCCGGCTTCATACCTGCACCCAGGCCGGTCTCGCCGATCTGGATGATGTTGTGCGCCTTGGATTGCTCCAGCGCCTGCGCGTCGGTATTGGCAGCGATGAATTCCACGCCGGACACGCCTTTGTTGATCATGTGCTGCACCGCATTGCCGCCGGCGCCGCCCACGCCGACAACCTTGATCACCGTACCTTGAGAGGCAGTTTCGAGCATATCGATTTCCATGATGTTTCCTTTGAAAAGATGCAGTTCCCAGTTGCTAGACATCACGCGGTGTCACGCCTAGCAACTGCCAACTGCGGGTTGATACAAAAAATAAAACTAAAAATTACCCAGAAACCATTCCTTCATGCGACGCATCAGAGCCGTCGCCGACCCATCCTGACGCGTGACGAGATGTCCGCGCAGGTACTGCTTCTTCGCTTCCAACAACAAGCCCAGCACCGTTGCATAACGCGGACTGCGCACGACATCCGCCAACTGCCCGGTGTACTCCGGCGTGCCCAGGCGCGCTGGCTTCAGAAAAATATCCTCTGCGAGTTCCACCATGCCTGGCATCAGCGCCGTACCGCCGGTCAGCACGATGCCGGAGGACAGCACTTCTTCGTAACCGGATTCGCGCACCACTTGATGCACCAGCGAGAACAATTCTTCGACGCGCGGTTCGATCACTGCAGCCAGAGACTGCCGCGACAGCGTGCGGGTTCCGCGATCGCCCAAACCGGGCACTTCCAGCGTGTCGGCCGGATCGGCCAGCACCTGCTTCGCCATGCCGTAACGCAGCTTGATTTCTTCCGCTTCCGCCGTCGGCGTGCGCACTGCCATCGCAATGTCGTTCGTGATCTGATCGCCCGCAATCGGGATCACGGCAGTGTGGCGAATCGCGCCTTCGGTGAAGATTGCGACGTCGGTCGTACCGCCGCCGATGTCGATCAACACCACGCCGAGTTCTTTTTCGTCCGACGTCAGCACTGCATCGGCCGAAGCCATCGGCTGCAGGATCAGGTCCGAGACTTCCAACCCGCAACGCCGCACGCATTTGACGATGTTCTGCACGGCAGAGACGGCGCCGGTGACGATATGCACCTTGACCTCGAGTCGGATGCCGCTCATGCCGATCGGTTCGCGCACATCTTCCTGGTTGTCGACGATGAATTCCTGCGGCACCGTGTGCAACAGTTGCTGGTCGGTCGGGATGTTGACTGCCTTCGCGGTCTCGATCACGCGCGCAACGTCGGTTGCGGTCACTTCCTTGTCCTTGATCGCCACCATGCCGCTGGAATTGAAGCTGCGGATATGGCTGCCCGCGATGCCGGTGTAGACGTTACGAATCTTGCAGTCCGCCATCAGTTCGGCTTCCTCCAGCGCGCGCTGGATCGATTCGACGGTGGCCTCGATATTAACCACCACGCCCTTCTTCATCCCTTTGGATTCGGCCTGACCGAGGCCGATCACCTCGTGACGGCCGTCGGACAATACTTCCGCCACCACCGCCACCACTTTCGAGGTGCCGATATCGAGGCCAACGATCAGGTTTTTCGCGTCTTTTGTCATGTCGTTCCGCTTGCTATTTTTTACTGTTGATGCCGCCGGTCAGGCCCTGCGCTGCCAGGGCCAGCCCATTCGGGTAACGCATATCGATACTTTCGATCCGGTTCTGCAGACGATCGACCAGCTGCGGATAAATGCTCACCAGCCGATCGACACGCTCCTTCAAGGTACTGCTCGTTTTCTCCCTGCCCAGTTCTACCGTCACACCGTTGTCCAGCGTTACGGTCCACGCGTAACGCCCGGACAACTCCAGTTTTTCCGCTTGCAGTTTCAACGGTGCGAACCACGCATTCAAATCGTTCAGGCGTGCCACCACTTCCTTTTCGCTGCCGCTCGGGCCATCGAATGCCAGCAGGCGCGCGTCGTCTTCCGCTTCGGCCAGGTTGGCGGTGAACACATCGCCCTTGACCGACAGCAACCGGCCGTCGTCACCCCAGGTGCCGAGCGGCATGTGCTCCTCCAGCGTGACGATCAACTGGTTCGGCCATTCGCGGCGCACGGTCGCCTTGCGTACCCAGGGCACTGCCTCAAACACCTGCCGCACGTTATCCAGATTGGCGGTGAAGAAATTGCCTTTCACGCGCGCCAGCACCGCGCCGCGCACCACGAGCGGATTGATGTGGCGCAATTGCGCGTGCTCTGCGCCTTCAATCCGTATCGTCTTCAGCGTGAAATAAGGTCGCTGCGCAACCCACCACAAACCGGCAGAAATCAGCGCGAGCGCAACCAGCGCGAACAACGCGTTGGCGGTTGCGTTCAGCATCTTGATGTCTTGCCACATGTCGTTTTGCCCTCTTCTCGTTACACCGGTTTCCAGTCCGGCGATGCTTTCAAGTCCAGCGCCGCCGAACGCAAAATCTTCACGCACAGGTCTTCATAGCTCATGCCCGATTCGCGCGCCGACATCGGCACCAGCGAATGCCCCGTCATGCCGGGCGAAGTATTGATCTCCAGCAGGAAAGGCGCATTGTCGGAATGACGCAACATGAAATCGACACGCGACCAGCCGCGGCAACCCAGCGCATTGAACGCCTGCACCGCGATCTCCTGAATCCGCTGCGTTAACGCTTGATCGAGCGGTGCGGGACACAAATATTTCGTCTCTTCGCCAAAATATTTATTCTGATAGTCGTAATTCCCTTCGGGCGCGCGGATCTCGATTACCGGCAGCGCACGCGCTTCATGTCCTTCGCCCAGAACAGGTACTGTCAGTTCACGTCCGCTGATGAACTGCTCGGCCAGCACCGTGTTGTCGTACTTCGCGCACAAGGCGAATCCTGCCTGCAGCTGGGACGATTCCGTCACCTTGCTGATGCCGATCGTCGAGCCTTCGTGCGGTGCCTTCAGCATCAGCGGATATCCCAGCTCATCGGCTGCAGCGCGTAAAGTGACTTCGTCTTGTGCGCGCGCGTCCAGCACCAGAAACTTCGGAGTTGGCAGATCGTTTGCCTGCCAGATGCGCTTGGTCATTACCTTGTCCATCGCAATCGCGGACGACATCACGCCGGGGCCGGTGTACGGAACGCCGAGTTGCTCCAGCGCGCCCTGCAAGGTGCCGTCCTCGCCGTAACGGCCGTGCAGCGCGATGAAAACGCGATCGAATTTTTCCGCGGCGAGCGCCGCCAGGCCGCGTTGTCCAGGGTCGAAGGCATGCGCATCGATGCCTTTCGATTTCAGCGCGGCCAGCACGCCTTGCCCCGACATCAGCGACACTTCGCGCTCGGCGGAGCGCCCGCCGAACAGGACGCCGACCTTGCCGAATTCGGTTTTCAGATCTTGCTTATTGATCTCGTTGCTCATTTCAATTGCTCGATTGGGTTAAACGCGCCGGCACGCTGCTGATCGAACCAGCGCCCATCGTGATGACGACATCGCCATCGCGCACGATATTCAGAATGGTCGAGGGCATGTCGGTAATCTGCTCGACGAACACCGGTTCGACCTTGCCCGCCACACGCAAGGCATGCGCCAGCGTGCGACCGTCTGCCGCAACGATCGGCTGCTCACCGGCCGGATAAACTTCAGCGAGCACCAGCATGTCGACTGTCGAGAGCACTTTCACGAAGTCCTCGAACAGATCGCGTGTACGTGTGTAGCGATGCGGCTGAAAAGCCAGCACCAGGCGCCGGCCCGGATAGGCACCGCGCGCTGCCGCGATCGTGGCGGCAGTTTCGACCGGGTGATGGCCGTAATCGTCGACCAGCGCGAACGTGCCTGCCGTCTTGCCGTCGGCAGCAGGAATCGCAATGTCGCCGTAACGCGTGAAGCGGCGTCCGACGCCATTGAATTCGCGCAATGCCTTTTGTGTGGCGGTATCGGCAATGCCGAGCTCGCGCGCAATGGCGATCGCGGCACACGCGTTCTGCACGTTGTGCATGCCCGGCTGGTTCACGCAGACCTCCAAAGGCGGATAGCCGTCCTGCACCACGGTGAATTCCATGTGGCCACCGACCGCGCGCGCGTCGATTGCGCGGACCTGCGCATCTTCATGGAAACCGTAGGTAGTAATCAGCTTCGACACGCGCGGCATGATTTCGCGTACTGTCGGATCGTCCATGCACATCACCACCACGCCATAGAAGGGCAGGCGCTGCGTGAAGTCGACGAAGGCCTGCTTCAGCTTTTCGATGTCGTGACCATAGGTTTCCATGTGATCGGCATCGATATTTGTGATGACTTCGATCACTGGGCTCAGATTCAGGAAGGATGCGTCGGACTCGTCTGCCTCGGCGACGATGAATTCGCCGGTGCCGAGACGCGCGTTGGCGCCGGCCTTGTTCAACAGGCCGCCGATCACGAAGGTCGGATCCAGTCCGCCTTCGGCCAGAATGCTCGCGACCAGGCTGGTGGTGGTCGTCTTGCCATGCGTGCCGGCGATCGCAATGCCCTGCTTCAGGCGCATCAACTCACCCAGCATGATGGCGCGCGGCACGATCGGAATGTGTTTCTCGCGTGCCGCGATCACTTCCGGATTGTCGGCCTTCACCGCGGTCGAGGTCACGATCGCATCGGCGCCCGCGATGTTGTCCGCCGCGTGCCCCTGCATCACCTTCGCGCCGAGTTCGGCCAGCCGCTTGGTGACGGCACTGCTGCCGAGGTCGGAGCCGGATACCGTATAGCCGAGGTTCAGCATGACTTCAGCGATGCCGCTCATGCCGCTGCCGCCGATGCCTACGAAATGGATATGTTTGACTTTATGTTTCATGTTCTCTAGGCACCCGCGGCGCGGCATGCGCCCAAACTAAGAGTCGCCGCGAGTCCGCGCGGCTTGGCGCCAATGCCAACAAAGCGAATATGTTTGACTCTGTGTTTCATCCGGCTCTCACCACTTGTTCGAGTACCTCAGCAATCGCCGCATTCGCTTCGCGCCGTCCGTTGCGATATGCGGCTTCAGCCATCTGCAGGCAACGTTCGCGTGTCATGTTTTCCAGCAGCGTCGCCAAAGGTTCCGCGTGCAACTCGGCTTGCGGCAGATGGATAGCCGCGCCCTGTTGCTCCATCCACAGCGCGTTGTCGCGCTGATGCGTCGTGGTCGATACCAGCAGCGGCACCAGCACGCTCGCAACGCCGGCGGCTGTCAGTTCCGAGACGGTGATCGCACCGGCACGGCAAATCACCAGATCGGCCTCCGCATAACGGCGCGGCATGTCGTCGATAAAGTCGACGACTTCGGCCTGCACGCCGGCTCGCGCGTAGTTGGCACGCAGCGCGTCGATATTCTTTTTGCCCGACTGATGCGTGACGATCGGCCGTTGCTCGTCGGGGATCAACGCCAAGGCTGCGGGCAAGGCATCATTCAATACTTTGGCACCCAGACTGCCGCCGACCACCAGCACTTTCAACGGGCCGCTGCGACCCGCGTAACGCTGTGCTGGAGGCGTCAGCGCTGCAATTTCCGCACGCACGGGATTGCCGGTCACGATCGCCTTGCTTGCTGCCGTGCCGAAGTCCGCCGGAAATCCGAAGAGCACGCGCTGTGCAGACGACACCAGGCTTTTGGTCGAGAGCATCAGCGCTGCATCCGCGTTGATCAGCACCAGCGGAATACCGCGCAGGCGCGCCATCCATCCACCCGGCACCGTGACGTAACCGCCCATGCCGAGCACGACGTCCGGATTGCGGCGCGCATAGATCGCACGGCAAGTGCTGAAGCTCGCAAACAAACGCAGTGCGCCTTTCACCGTATGCATCAGTCCCTTGCCGCGCAGGCCGCTGAATGCGATCGTGTCCATCTCGATGCCATGCTTCGGCACCAGCTCTCCTTCCATGCCATGCGTCGTGCCAAGCCACGACACTTGCCAACCTCGCGCGCGCATCGTGTCCGCAATCGCAAGACCGGGGAAGATATGCCCGCCCGTGCCGGCCGCCATGATCAACAGTTTCTTCATACGCGGCCTCCGCGCATCAAAACTCTATTTTCATAGTCGATGCGAAGCAGAATCGCGAGACCGACGCAATTGATCAGCACGCCCGACCCGCCATAGCTCATCAATGGCAGCGTCAATCCCTTGGTCGGCAGCAAGCCGAGGTTCACGCCCATGTTGATGAAGGCTTGCACGCCAAGCCAGATGCCGATCCCTTTTGCCGTCAAGCCGGCGAAGGTCATATCCATTGCAATTGCCTGGCGGCCGATTTCGAAGGAGCGCTTGACGATCCAGTAGAACAGCACGACGACCACCAGCACACCCGCAAAACCAAGTTCTTCACCGATGACGGCAAGCAGAAAATCGGTATGTGCTTCCGGCAGATAATGGAGCTTCTCGACGCTGCCGCCGAGACCGACACCGAACAGCTCACCGCGGCCGAAGGCAATCAGCGAATGCGACAGCTGATAGGCCTTACCCAAAGCGTTGTCTTCCTGCCAGGGATTCAGGTAAGCGAAGATGCGCTCGCGCCGCCATGGCGACAGCAGGATCACCATCGTGAAGATGCCGACCAGTGTGGCGCCGATGCCGCCAAACCAGATGCCGTTGATCCCGCCGAGAAAAAGAATGCCCATCGCGATGCAGACGATCACACCGAAGGCGCCGAGATCCGGTTCGAGCAGCAGCAGCAGGCCGACGAATCCGATCGCCACAGTCATCGGCATGAAGCCCTTCGTCAGCTTGTGCATCACCTGTTGCTTGCGCACCGTGTAATCGGCCGCGTACAGCACGACAAACAGTTTCATCAACTCGGATGGCTGCAAATTGAATACCTTGAACGACAGCCATCGGCGCGAACCATTGACACCCTTGCCGATGCCCGGTACGAGCACGAGGATCAGCAGGATCAGCGTGCCGGCGAACAGGTAAGGCGCCCACTTCTGCCAGGTTTCGATGCGGACGCGGAACGCCAGCAAGCCCGCAAAGAGCGAAACAAGGATGAACACCGCTTGCCGCACCAGAAAATGCGCATTGGTATAGCCGGCATACTTGCGCGAATCGGGTAGCGAGATGGAAGCCGAATACACCATCACCATTCCGAACAGCATCAGCAGGATCACGACCCACACCAGCAACTGGTCGTAAGCCATCATCCTGGAACGCTGGTCGAGGCTGGGCACCGGCTTGCGCGCGGCGCCGGAACCGAAGGATGGCAAGGCGAGCTTCATGCCGTCACCTCGCCACGCGATAGACCGATGTCGCGCACGGTGTCGACGAATACCTGCGCGCGGTGCGCGTAGTTCCGGAACATATCCAGGCTCGCGCACGCGGGTGACAGCAGCACCGCATCGCCCGGTTGAGCGAGTTCGGCCGCCTTGCCGGTTGCCTCTTCCAGCGTGACGCAGTCGATCAGCTCGGCACCGGTGGATCGCAATGCCTGGCGAATACTGCCGGCATCCTTGCCAATCAATAGCACCGCGCGGACATATTTCGCCACCGGCTCGGCCAATGGCGCAAAATCCTGGCCCTTGCCATCGCCACCGGCAATCAGCACCAGACGTTGCGAACTGCCTCCCTGGGCGGCGCCGAGTCCGTTCAGTGCAGCGACCGTCGCGCCGACATTGGTACCCTTGCTATCGTCGTAATAATCGACGCCTGCAATCGTGGTCACAGGCTCGACACGATGCGGTTCGCCCTTGTATTCCCGCAAACCGTGCAGCAATTGCGCCATCGGCAAATCGATGGCGCGGCACAAGGCCAGCGCAGCCAAGGCATTGACTGCATTGTGCTGACCGCGGATCTTCAATGCATCCATCGGCATCAGCTTGCTCGTCATTACCGGCACTTCGACGATGTCATTCTTGCGGCGCTTCTTCTGCGGCTCTTCGGCTTCGATCGCGACCGACAGCCATCGCATGCCGTTTTCGTCGACCAGACCGAAGCTGCCCACTTCTTCCGCTTCGTCGGTGCCAAAGGTCACTGCATTGGCCAATGGGCTCGCCATTTGCATCACGATCGGATCGTCGCGATTCAATATGCGCACCGTGCCATTGCCGAAGATGCGCGCCTTGTCCGCGGCATAGGCCTCCATGTCGCCATGCCAGTCGAGATGATCCTGCGTCA
>Ga0310811_10001541_pt1 | contig 28781 bp, 24 predicted proteins | sample YCmetagenome_FD_207642 | JGI IMG/M metagenome (GOLD analysis project Ga0310811, IMG submission 207642) | Soil microbial communities from experimental microcosm in Duke University, North Carolina, United States - YC | ecosystem: Engineered > Artificial ecosystem > Soil microcosm > Unclassified ... | reverse complement strand
GCAACGCGGATGCCAACATCAACCCGAGGAGAGACGCCGAAAGATCAGTGATCGCGCCGCAGGACCACGAAATTTCACGCGGCGGTCGCGGAAATGGCCGCATCGATCCCATCGAGCTCGGGGACGATGTGATGTCGACAACACTCGGGCAGCTCGGCGCGCAACAGCGTGAGCACCTCGCCAGCTTTGCGCAGGAAATCCGGCGTTGCCTCGATGACGAAACGGCGCGGGTGCGTCCGCCAGATCTGCAGGATCCGCAGATCGACTTGTGCGGCCTCGACAGCTGATTCCGTCCGCAGCGGATTCTGGTGGTTGTAGCCGCTGCCGACCGCCGGTGTGCGGAGGTGGATGACTGCGTCGTAACGCTCGAGCTCGTCCTCCAACGTCGTGTGCACGGCGTCGAAATAGTCGTCGGGACCCGGCCAGTACGCCGCGCCATCAACAGTGCCGCGGTCGCACAGGACAATGGCGGCGTTGGCGACGGCAGCCGCTTCTTCGAGCTCGCGCTGAACATGAAAGATCGCGCGCTGTGCCGCCTTGCGGCCGAGAACGTCTGCGCGCCGCGGGAAGCCTCCGCCGAAGATGATTCCGGCCGCTTCGGGAAGGATGTGAACGTGGTCGCAGAACGATGCGCGCCGAATCAATTCGAGTGCCGCCGTCTTGCCCGCACCCGGTCCGCCTGTCAGAACGACCCGCCGAGGGATATGACGCTTTGTGCAGTCGCACGCGATCATGCGCGTCTCCGAGCGCGATCGTTCTCACGCTTCATGCCAGCGTTGTGTCACGCGAAACGTTGACGATTGGGCCGATGAGTTGCCGCCGCTGCGGATTTTCACTCGCCGATCGAACAATTTACCGTCGTCGCCTTCGGTAGGCGCGGAAGCCGACGGAATTCGCATCGCATTGAGACGGCGGCGCGTCTCACAATACAGAGACGATGGAACGCGACGTTGTGTGCGGGATGCAGGTGGACCCCGCGACCGCAAAGTGGACGAGCGAGTACGGCGGCCACACCTATTACTTCTGCGGCAAGGGATGCAAGGCGAAGTTCGACGCTGACCCGCAGCGGTTTCTGCTCCCGCTCGAGCCACGCACCATCCAACCTCGAACCCTCGAGCCACCAGCGGAAGGGACGAAGTGGACCTGCCCCATGCACCCGGAGATCGTGCGCGACGGTCCCGGCAGCTGTCCGATCTGTGGGATGGCGCTCGAGCCGCTGACGGTTACGGCGGAGGCGCCCGAGAACGAGGAGCTGCGCGACATGACGCGTCGCTTCTGGGTGAGCGCGATCCTCGCCGCCGCGATTCTTGTCGTCGCCATGGGAGGGTTCGAGCTGCAGTGGCTCGAGTTGGCACTCGCGACGCCGGTGGTGCTTTGGGGCGGCTGGCCATTCTTCGTGCGAGGGTGGCAATCAGTCGTCAACCGCAGCCTCAATATGTTCACGCTCATCGCCCTCGGTGTTGGCGTGGCGTACGTTTTCAGCGTCGTCGCCACGCTGCTGCCCGGCGTCTTCCCGCCTACATTCCGCGATGAAACCGGCAGGGTTGGCGTCTACTTCGAAGCGGCGGCGGTCATCGTCACGTTGGTGCTCCTCGGACAGGTGATGGAGCTGCGCGCGCGCAGCCGTACGGGTGCCGCAATACGTGCGTTGCTCGGTCTCGCGCCGAAAATGGCGAGACGGGTGCGAAGCGACGGCGGCGAAGAGGACATCCCGCTCGCGCATGTGCATCCGGGCGATCGTCTGCGCGTACGTCCCGGCGAGAAGGTGCCAGTTGACGGCGTCGTACTCGAAGGACGAAGCGCACTGGACGAATCGATGATCAGCGGTGAATCGATCCCGGTGGAGAAGGGTCCGAACGACAAGGTGATTGGCGCGACGGTGAACGTCACAGGATCGTTCATCATGCGCGCCGAGCGCGTCGGCGGCGAAACATTGCTCGCGCAGATCGTCAGCATGGTCGCGCAGGCGCAGCGGAGTCGCGCTCCCATCCAGAAGCTTGCGGACGTTGTTTCCGGCTATTTCGTCCCCACGGTCGTTGCCGCAGCCATTGTGACAGCCCTCGTGTGGGCGACCATCGGTCCGGCGCCGCGCATGGCGCATTCGATCGTCAACGCGGTCGCGGTGCTGATCATCGCGTGCCCGTGCGCGCTCGGGCTGGCGACACCGATGTCGATCATGGTGGCGATGGGAAAGGGCGCCACCTCCGGCGTGCTGTTCAAGAATGCGGAAGCCATCGAGGTCATGCGTACTATCGACACGCTCGTCGTGGACAAGACAGGCACGCTCACCGTTGGCAGGCCGAAGGTGATGGCTGTCAAAGCCGCGGTTGGATGGGACGAACAAGCCGTGCTGCGCCTGGCCGCTGCACTCGAGCAGGGAAGCGAGCATCCCCTTGCCGCCGCAATCGTCGGCGGTGCGGCCGAACGCGGAGTGCAGCTCGGCAAAGCCGAATCGTTTGTCTCGACGACCGGCAAAGGAGTCACCGGCATCGTCGATGGAAAGCGCATCACGCTCGGTAACGCGGCGCTGCTGCAGCAGGAGGGCATCGCCGCCGACGGCTTCGCGCACGAAGCGGAGGAGTTACGCGGATACGGCCAGACCGTAATGTTCGTCGCCGCCGATGGCGTCGTCATCGGAATGATCGGCGTGGCTGATCCGATCAAGGAGACGACGGCCGAAGCCGTTGCCCAACTGCACGGCGAAGGCGTACGCATCCTCATGCTCACGGGTGACAACCGCACGACCGCCGCAGCGGTTGCCAGGCGCTTGAAGATCGACGACGTGATTCCCGAGGTGCTGCCGAATCAGAAGGTGGAGGTCGTCAAGCGGCTGCAGAGCGAAGGGCACATCGTAGGCATGGCTGGTGACGGCATTAACGATGCGCCGGCGCTGGCGCAAGCCGAAGTGGGCATCGCCATGGGCACCGGGACGGATGTCGCAATGGAGAGCGCGGGGATCACGCTTGTCAAAGGCGATTTGCGGGGTATCGCGCGTGCCCGTCGCCTCAGCCGCGCGACGATGGCCAATATCAGACAGAACTTATTCTTCGCCTTTATCTACAACTCCATCGGCGTGCCGATTGCGGCGGGTGTCCTGTATCCGTTCTTCGGCCTGCTGCTTAGCCCAATGATCGCCGCCGCCGCGATGAGCTTCAGTTCGGTGTCGGTGATCGCGAATGCGCTCAGGCTGCGCCACATCAATCCGTAACACTGCGGGGCTCGCTATGGCCCGTCCGGGCCACGCCGACAGGTGCCTTGAAAAATGACCCGTTCGAGGGAAGCCGCGGTCGCGCTGAAGATGCGACAGTTCGCGTCACAACGAAGGAGATGCGTCCATGTTGCAGACGATGAATCCTAACAAGGCACTTTGGGAGAAGGGGGACTTCACGCGCATTGCCGACACGATGCGAACCAGCGGCGAAACGCTGGTAAAGAGGCTCGGTATTCGCCCGGGACTGAAGGTGCTGGACCTCGGATGTGGGGACGGCACCACCGCCGTGCCGGAAGCGCGCCTGGGCGCAGACGTCCTCGGCGTCGACATCGCCGAAAATCTCGTTGAAGCCGGACGGCGGCGCGCCGCGGCTGAGCGGTTACCGAACCTTCGATTCGAAGAAGGCGACGCGTCCAATCTCGAGGGGATCGCGGATCGCACGTTCGATCTTGTCGTCACCATCTTTGGGGCGATGTTCGCCCCGCGGCCCTTCGACGTCGCAAAGGAAATGGTGCGGGTGACGAAGCCCGGCGGCCGCATTGTGATGGGCAACTGGATCCTGGAAAACCCGACGCTGGTCGCGCGGATCCTGAAGATCAGCTCCGCCTACTCGCCTCCTCCGCCGGAAGGATTTATCAGCCCGGTCCGATGGGGTGTCCGGAGCGAGGTTGAGGAGCGGTTCGCGCAGGCGGGAATACCGCGCGAACGGATTACGTGCGAGGACGACACCTATATCTTCGAATTTCCCGGTACGCCGACCGCATTCGTCGCGCAGTTCAAGGACTATTACGGGCCGACGATGAACGCCTTCGATGCCGCCCGCAACAACGGCCGCGCCGAACAGCTGCAAACGGAGCTCGAACAGCTGTTCGAGACGCAGAACATCTCGAAACAGCCAGGCCTCACCAGCATCCCCGCGACGTTTCTCCGCGTCACCGTCACCCTATAGCGGATGCTCATCCGGGTGGCCCACCGCGTTTTTCGCAGTGTAGCCTCCCGGCCTCTCCCTTGCTGGCTATCGGCTGGCGCGTGCGCGAAGCGACACGTACAGCGTCCGTCCTGCGTTCGGCATGCCGTACGGACTCTCGCGGTAGACGTCGAACGCGTTGGTCATGCCGATGGTGAGCGCGGCACGCGAGATGTCCTTCGTGATCTCCAGATCGGAGACGACGTACGGCTGCAACGATCGCACTTCGAGCGGCGCAGTGCGCGAATAGTACGGTTGCCGGCCTACGGCGCTGGCGGTGACGAGCACGTGAACGGTGGGCGTGACGGCGGCGCCGGTCTCCAGCGCCACGCGATGTCTAGGTTGATATTGCAGCTGCGTGCGGCGCGAGCCGGTCGAGCGATCGATGGCACTGAGGAAGCTGTAGATCCCGCGAACAGCCACGCGCGACGTAATCGGGACGCCAAGCGACGAGTCCACGCCAGCGATCCGATAGCGATCGCGATTCACGTATTGCGTCGTGTCGTCGCTGCGCTCGATGAAGTCGCGCGTGTTCATCACGAATCCGTTCACCGCCGCACGCATGGTGCCGACGCGGCGCTCGATGCCGCCTTCGACGCCGCGTGATCGCTCCGGCCGCAGCGTTGCATTGCCGCTGCCGGCCTCATAGAGATCCGCGATCGATGGGAACCGCATCCGCTGGAAGGCGGCCGCATGAATCGTCGCGCCGCGCCAGCCGGTGAACATACCTGCGAGCAGTGTCGGGTCGGTGCGCGATCGGTTTGCATCCTGGACATTGATTGAGTAACCCACGACGAGACCCACGCCCGGGTGCGGACGACCTTCCCATTCGAGTCCGCCGGACACCACGTTCATCGCGTGGTGGTCGTCTATGGACCTCAGGCCGAACCTGCGCGTGCTGCCGCTCGTGCCCGCGCCGCCCTGACCGGTGCCTCGACCGGCGCCGCTGCCAGGCGTCGGAGTAGCGGTCAGTTCGACGTCGCGAATGATGCCGCTCGAGATGAACGTTTCGCGTCGTCCGTTGAATCCGGCCTTCAGCTCGCCAAGGCGGCCGAGGCTGTACCGCGCATGCACGGAGCCGCCGGAGACCGTGGATGCGTCGTGCGTTTGAAAGGTGCCGGCGACGGTCTCGTCGGCGATGGAGTTATAGGCGGCGCTGTCGTAGCGGACGCGCTGCTGTCGGTCCTGGTTGATGAACGCCCAGCCCCGCATGCTGAATCGCGCCGGTCCCTTGTAATCCCATGACAACTGCGACGCCCGCGTTCGATAGTCTTCGACGCGCTCGTATCGGACCCGTTGTCCGAAGCGGTCGAACGGATCCGTTACCGCCGGCGGAATCCCGTAGAAACCGTCCGCTATGTTGAAGAGACCGGCGATGCGCCACCGGTCATTGAGCACGAACGACATTTTGCCCAGCGCCGTCGTTTGGTCCGAATCGCTGTTGCCGCGGATGCCTGCGCCATGAGGCAGACGGAAGCCATCGCTCGCAAACGTCCGCACGGCGGCGAGGAGGTACGTGCGATCGGTGCCTCTTGTGATGCGGCCGGATACATCGCGCTGATTTCCACTCCGCCAGTCGATGCCCGCATCGGCGGCGAGGTCGGCTTGCGATGACGCGGGCATGAGCTCCATCACGCCACCAATCGCGCCGTCGCCGTACAGGACGGAGCTTGCACCGAAGGTGACCGTGACGTCCTGCAGGAACTCGGTTGGAATCAGTGACGCATCGAACTGGCCGTCATTGGTCGCATTGAGCGGCACGCCGTCGAGCAGCAGCAGCACGTGCCGGGGCCGCAAGCCACGAACGTCGATGACCGGCCGGCCATCGCCGCCGCTGCGGACGCGCACGCCCGGTATGAAGGTGAGCGCTTCGTCAAGCGTCCGTGCGTGGAGTGCCCCGATCTCGGTGCTGTCGACGTGCTCCGTCGTCACCGCCTGCGCGGCGACGTCGACGGACTCGGTAACGGAGCTTCTGAAGGTCGCGGGAACGGTCGGGTTCGCCGCGGGTGCCTGAGCAAGCGCGCGTGTGGGTACGAGGCACGCGTACAGCACGACGGCGGTCACGCAGGCATGGACGCGCATTGATGCGCCAGCGTAAACCGCCGCGAGCCGAGAATCAAATCGACTTTAATCGTACAGGGTCGATTTGACCTCTAGTCGTTAGGCCTGGTCTTCGTCTTGCCGCTCGTGCCGACCGGTTGTGTGCTTTCTGAGCCGCTTGTCGCCACGGGCTGATTGCGGTCGTACGACGAAACGGCAGACAGCTTCTTTCCGTCGGGCATCGTCATCTCTTCCGCATTGGCGAAATTGGTGCCGTTCTTCGCGCGCCAACCTTGGAAGCTGACCATCTCTCCAGCCTTCAGCTTCGTTCTCGTCCAGCCGGCCTTGGTCAGTGCCTTCGGGCTACCCATTTCCACTTTCCAGTTGGTCACCTTTCCTTTGTCGTCCTTCACGTCGACGTAGGTGTACACGTGCGGGTTGGTCCATTCGACCTTGGTGACGGTGCCGTTCAGCGTGACGGGTTTCTCCGGATCGAACTCCGCGGAAAACGCATGGTGCGCCCACGCCGGGGTGCTGCCAAGGAGCAGGGCAGTTACGGCCGCGCACAGTGTTGAGTTGCGCATGGCTCATCCTCCGATGCGTCGAACGGTTGCAAGCGGATCGCCACTCCGACACAATGAATGCCGAGGTTGACGTGCGAAGAATCAGTAGACGAGCGTTGATCGGCGTATTGCCTGCGGCACTGCTAACTATCAGGCGAGTGAACGCCCAGACGGACACGGTTACTGTATACAAGGACCCGACGTGCGGTTGTTGTGCGAAATGGGTCGACCTGATGCGGCGAGAAGGGTTCGCCGCAACCGTCCACGAGAGTCGCGATCTCGCAAGCATCAAACAGAAGTACAACGTTCCGCCGAACCTCCAGTCGTGCCACACTGCCATCGTCAACGACCAGCTCATCGTCGAAGGGCACGTTCCACCTGCAGACGTGAAACGGGTGCTAAAAGACAAGGCTGCAATCGGCGGCCTCGCGGTGCCGGGAATGCCGATCGGTTCACCTGGAATGGAAGTCGCCGATGTTCGGCCCCAGGCGTATGACGTGATCGCGTTCACACGTGCGGGTAAGACCCGGGTCTTTGCTTCACACTAGCGCTCCCCGAGTCGTATGCGAGGCTCTTCGATGACCGTGCGCCTGCTGCCCGTAGCCCTCGCCTTTGCGATCGCTGGCGCGCCGATCGCGATGACGATGTGCGAGGCGGCGTGCGCGTCGCGCTCCGTCGACGCCGTGCATGGCGGCCATGGCGAGCACCATTCCTGCCACGAAGGCGCATCATCCAATCAGCGCGAGATAGCGGCTCTTCCTCACGGGTGCGGGCACTCGGACGGCGACGATCAGCTCGGCACCGACAACGCAACGAAGGCGTTCACGCCTCCGATCGTCCTCGCGAGTGGGGTCACGTTCGTGGCGCCCACGCTCGATGCATCGGCTGCGAGCGACGCTCGCGCGGTCACTCACAGTCCGCCAGGTCCCCTCGCACTTCCGGCCCAGCTTCGCATTTAGTCGCCCCCGCACTGAGAGGTCTGTCTTCTCTGCGGAGGGTCGATGTTTGTACGTATATGCGGGCGCGCTGGCGCCGCGTTGGTAATGATTTGCTCGGCAAGTGTGACGTTCGCTCAGGACACGGCGCAGACGCACGACATGAGCGCGATGACGCGCGGAGGATCCGGGACGAGCTGGTTGCCCGATGCCTCGCCGATGTACATGCTGCACGTGCAGCGGGGCGCGTGGATGCTGATGACGCATGAGAACGCGTTCCTGCAGTTTGTCAGCGACTCGGGCAGGCGCGGCGACGACCAGGTCGGCAGCGTCAACTGGCTGATGACGATGGCGAATCGAAATGTCGGCCAGGGACGTCTGAGTCTTCGCGCGATGTTCAGCGGGGAACCGTGGACCATTCGTGGTTGCGGTTACCCGGACATGCTGGCGTCTGGCGAAGAGTGTCGCGGCGAGACGATTCACGATCGGCAGCATCCGCACGATCTGCCGATGGAGATCTCTGCCGAATACGATGCTCCGATTCGCGGCGATCTCCGGTGGCAGCTATACGGCGGCCCGTCGGCAGAGCCGGCGCTAGGGCCGGTTGCCTATCCGCATCGTGTCTCCGCGATGCCGAATCCGATCGCGCCGATTAGCCATCACTGGCTCGACTCCACGCACGTGTCGTTTGGCGTGGTGACCGGCGGCGTGTATGGCAAGCGGTGGAAGGCGGAGACATCGCTTTTCAACGGACGCGAACCCGACGACAACCGCAAGGATTTCGATTTCGGAGCGCTCGATTCGGTATCGGGACGCGTGTGGTTCATGCCGACGCCGAATGTCGCGCTGCAGGTATCGGCTGGACGCCTCACGGAAGCGGAGGCTGGCGAAGGCTCCGAACCGAGACGCGATGTCGAGCGAGTGACCGCCTCCGTTACATTCCACCGCGTGAGCACCGGACGTGTGGCGGCGTCGACGTTCGCCTGGGGCCGCAATGTGGAGCTGGCGCACGCGACGAATGCCCTGCTGCTTGAAACCAATCTCACCCTGAACGATCGCGACACCTGGTTCGGGCGCCTGGAGGTGGTGCAAAAGACGGCGCACGATCTGGAAGTGGTTGCGACGCAGGACCGTTTCGCTGTTTCGAAGATTCAGGGTGGCTATACGCGCTACATCCGCGCGACAGGGAGCTTCAAAGCCGGACTGGGTGCGGCGGCGTCCGCGGCCATTGTGCCGGGGGAGCTTGCGCCGGTCTATGGACGACGGGTGAATCCTGGTGTCGCGGTGTTCCTGACGCTCCGTCCGGCGATGATGAGCATCGCCGCGCAAACGGCCGGCGGTGGTCAGACAATGATCATGGTGCAGACTGCATACGACCCAGCGAAGCTGACCTGTGAGGCAGGATTCGACCCGCGCACTGCGGCCAGCACCACGTATGACGGCAGGACGTATTATTTCTGTTCGGCCGCGGATCGCGACAAATTCCTGACCGATCCGAAGATGAGCCTGTCGATGATGCCGCCGAAGCAATGAGAAGAACCGTACTCGTCATTGTCGTCACGGTGTTCGTGATCGGTCTGCTGACCGGCGCCTATATCGTCGTTGCCGGTGTGAGCGCGCGGCCGCAGCCCAGCGCACTCGAGATGCGCACGTCCCATGTGCTGCGCAGCCTCGCCATCAGCGCGCGGGTGCGCGGCGTGACGAATCCCGTGCCGGCGAGCGCTGACGTCGTCAATGAAGGGATGGAGCACTTTGCCGACCACTGCGCCGTGTGCCACGGCAACGACGGCAGCGGCAATACCGAGATGGGCCGGGGACTCTACCCGCGCGCGCCGGACATGCGCCTGGCTGCGACCCAAGATCTTTCTGATGCGGAGCTGTTCTATATCATCGAAAATGGCGTCAGACTAACAGGCATGCCAGGATGGTCGACGGGAACAAAGGACGGGGAGACCTCGTCCTGGCATCTAGTGCACTTCATACGCCATCTACCGAAACTCACCGCAGACGAGATCGCGCGGATGGAACGGTTAAACCCGAAGTCGCCGCAGGAAGTCCGGCAGGAGATCGAGGAAGAAAAGTTTCTTCAAGGAGGACCGCAGTGAAGAAGTGGATTATCGGCATTGCGCTGCTTGCGGCGCTGGTGGTCGCGCCGCGCGTCGTTCGCGCGCACGAAGGCCATGATCACACCGTCATGGGCAACATCACCAAGGTGGACGGGATGAACCTGATGGTGAAGGACAAAGACGGCAAGGAAACCATGGTGATGATGGACGCGAAGACCAAGATCACTCAAGGCACGACCAAGCTGGACGCCAAGACGCTGAAGGTAGGCGATCGCGTTGTCGCATCGGGTCCCGAGTCGCAGGGAATGATTTCGGCCGAGACCGTGAAGGTCGGCGCGGCGGCACCTGCCGCAGCCGCGAAGAAGTAAGGAATCAACGTAAACGGCTGCAAACGGCCGGTCACCTCGAGGTGGCCGGCCGTTTCGTTTGTACCTGACAGTAAGTTCAGGAACTCTTCAGGTGCGAATTACTCCGCGTTTGCGTATTAGTAACCACTTAGCTCAAACCTTCTTCGAGGTGTCTTCTATGCTCAGATTGCGAGTGGCCTGTGCGATCGGCGCGATGCTGCTGTGCCTGGCGTCGGTAGCGACGGCGCAAACCTCCACGGTGACGGGGCGTGTGGCGAATGTGCAGGGCGGCGTGATTCCGAACGCCGAGGCTACGCTGCGGGCGTTGCCGCCGGCCGGCGCGGCGCCGATGCCGAACATGCCCAACATGCCGAATATGCCGAATGCAGCTGCGGCGCCCGAACGCACCGCGACCGCCGGGGCCGACGGCACGTTTACCTTCAACGGCGTTCCGGCTGGTGAATACGTGCTCATGGTTGACGCGTCGGGGTTCGAGCGCGGGTCGCAGCCGATCACGGTCGGCAATCAGTCGCAGAACGTCACGGTGACGCTGACGCCGCTGATTATTCCCGGCGGCGAGGAAGCGGCTGCTGCCGCGGTAGGTGGCAACGTCGCTGACACGCAGCTGCTGCTCGACCGCATCAAGCAGCTCGAACAGCGCATCACCGATCTCGAATCGGAAGCCGTGCTGTCGGAGCCCGAAACGCGTGTCAAGCGGATCGAGGTGTACGTCGATCAGAACAAGAACGTGCACGACGAACCGGTACCGGGCGCGAAGAAGGAAGTCAGTTACCAGCGTGAACGCGTCTATCGCCGGCAGACCATCAACGAAAAGATCGAGCAAGCGCTTGCCGCCGCCGAAGATCAGAGCGTCAAGATCGGCGTGGACGCGACGACGGTCACGCAGGGCGCCGGGCGCACGACAGGCGATCCTGAGCGGCCGAACAAGAAGGCCTACGCGCTGGCTTCGGCGGATCTGTTTTTCGCCGCGAAGCTCGCGCAGTACACGAGTTTCTTCGCCGACGTCGTCGCGTTGAGCGGCGCGCCGCCGGACCGGGAGATTCCATCGCTCACGCTGCTCAACGGCTACACGGCGCGTCTGGTGAATCAGAACGAGTTGAACCTGCGCGAGGCGTGGCTGCGCACGGAATTCTTCGGTCAGCGCCTGGGCATTACGGCCGGCCGTCTGGATCTGACGAACTACTTCGACCGCAACGCTTTTTCGAACGACGAGACCACCCAGTTCATCAGCGACGCCCTGGTGAACAACCAGATGCTCGGCCTGGCCGTGAACGGCACCGGTGTCGTCGCCGAGTACGATCCGAAGAATGCGTTCAACTTCCGCGTCGGCTTCCAGCAGAGCAATCCTGACGCGACGAGCCTGTCGGATTCAATCTACTCGCTGGCGGAAGTCGGCTACACAATGACGCCGTTCAGCCTTCCGGAGGGGCATTACCGCCTGTGGTACCGTGCCAACAACGGCGAGGTGGACACGAAGTATGCGACCGGCATCAGCATCGACCAGAAGCTCAGCCCGATCGTCGGTGTGTTCGGACGCTACGGTCAGCAACAAGTTCCCGGTGATTGGGATCGCTACTGGAGCACCGGTCTCTCATTCGCCAACGGCCTTGTCTTCAACCCGCACGATACCTGGGGCATCGGCTATGCGCGCATGGATCTGGTGTCGGGCGACACGGAACACCTCACCGAGGGCTATTACAACTTTCAGCTGACCGAGCGGCTGCGGCTGTCGGGGACGCTGCAGCACGTACTCGATCGCCAGGGCGACAAATTCGGCTATCTGCTTCCAGGCATCCGCCTGCAGGCGTCGTTTTAACCGGGCGACCAGGAGCACTTACATGCGGAACATGAAACGAATCGTCATTCTTCTCACCCTTGCGGTGGTCGCCTTCGCCGCCACGCTGACGCGCGTCACGGTGAACGCGGCAGTCGTGAAGGTCCCGGATCCGACCAAGGTCGTCATGATTGTGAACCGCGACTCGAACGAGATCGCGTTCATGGACATCGACAGCAAGAAAATCGTCGGCAAGACGTTCCTCGGCAACAACGTCAACCCGCACATGGTGATGATGTCGCCCGACGGCCGCTACGTCGTGACCGGCGGCACGCGGGCGAACAAGGCCTACATCATCGACGCCAAGACGCTCGAGCTGGTGAAAGTGATTCCGGTGGACATCGCGCCGGAGCACCTCGCGTTCTCGCCGGACAGCCGGTGGTACTACCAGGGCAATCCCGAAGGTGATTCGATCTCCGTTATCGACATGCTGTCGCTGACGAAGATCAAGACGATCCCGGGTCTGGTCGAACCGCTGAACACCGTGTTTCTGCCCGACGGCTCGAAAGCGTACGTCGGCAACTACGGTGCCCATTGGGTCGGTGTCATCGACGTGCGCCGGCACGAGTTGCTGAAGAAGATCCAGGTGGGAGACGTGCCTGGCGTGGCCAAGCTCGATCCGAACAAGTACCTCGGCGACATTCAGGGAATCAATATCCCGCAGATTACCAACGACGGCCGCTACCTCTATGCGACCGACACGGATCTGGGGGTGGTTGCGAAGATCGATCCGCGCGAGGACAAGGTGGATAAGATCATCCGCGTCGGAAAGCAGCCGTGGCGGCCGTACATGAGCCACGACGGCAAGTACTTGATCACTCCGAACAACGGCGACCAGACCATCTCCATCGTCGATCTACGCACCGACAAGGTGGCGGCGACGCTCGAAGCTGGTGAGAACATGACGGGCGTGAACTTTGCCGCCGGCAAGGCGTTCGTGATCAGTTCCACCAGCGGTTTCGTCTACGTTTACGATATGAACAGTCTGCGTCCTGCCGGCCGCATGAAGATCGGCACCAACATTCAGTTGGAGACTGCCACGACCGATACCAAGGACGAAAAGCTCTATCTCGCAGACTCGACGGAGAACGCCGTCGTGATCATCGACGCGAAGACGCAGCAGTTTGAGAAGGTGCTCAATGTTGGCCTGTATCCGTGGGGCACGCACATCATGGACAGCAAGGATAATTACTGTCATTAGTCTTGCCGTGCTCTGCGCGGCGGCCTGCCCGGCCGCCGCGCAGGGTGTCCGCAGCCATACTCGGCCCGGTGCACGCGGCACCCGCGTGACCCAGTCTCAGGCCGAGACCGTCACGCTGACGCTCGGTACCGCCGAAGTCCGTCTGCTGCAGACGTGGGTGCGGACCGCTGCCACGATCGACAAGAGCGGGAAGGTTCTGAGCGGCACGGTGGCGGCGCCCGATGCGGCGCTCGTCAAAGTCGGACAGCGCGTGCGCGCGTTTCCCCCGAGCTCCAAGTCATCGATGTATCAAGCCTACGTGACGCGCGTGACGCCGACGTCGTCCGGCGCTTCAATCGACGCGACGCTGGCCGCGTCCGGCCGCGCCAATACGACGTTATACGTCATGGAAGTCGTCGTCGAACAGGGACCGTTTCTAGTCGTGCCCAACGAGGCGATCATCGAAGAAGGCGACAAGCACATCGTCTACGTCCAGCAGGACGGCGAGTACGTCCCGCGGGAAGTGCACACCGGCATTCAAGGCGAGCTCTACACGCAGGTGCTCGAAGGGCTGGAGCCGAACACACCCGTTGTCACCTTCGGCAGCTTCTTTATCGACGCGGAGCACAAGCTGAAAGGCACGGGGGTGAATCAGTAGGCGATGATCCTCCGGCTGATTCGAACCATCATCCGATGGCGCGTCCTCGTCTGGGGGATCGTCGCCGCGGCCATCGTCCTCAGTATTCTGTCGATTCGCGCCGCGTCACTCGACGCGATTCCTGATATTTCCGACCCGCAGATCGTCGTCTATGTGAAGTGGCCGCGCAGCCCGCAGCTGCTGGAGAGTCAGGTCACCGAACCGCTGGTGAGCGCGCTGCTCGGCTCGCCCGGAATTGCCTCCCTCCGCGGAGTGTCGCACATGGGCTACTCGTTCATCTACGTCATTTTGAACGGCCAAGTGGCGCGCGAGGAGGTGCAGCAGCTCGTCACCGATCGCATCAATGCCATCCGGCCGCAGCTGCCACCCGACGCGAACGTGACCCTCGGTCCCAACGCCAGCAGCATGGGCTGGATCTACCAGTACGCGCTGGTCGATCGGGAAAAGCTGCACGACCTGCGTGAGCTGCGTCTGCTGAACGAGACGCAAATCAAACCCGGGCTCGAAACCGTCGCCGGCGTTGCGGAGGTAGCGTCGGTCGGCGGTCTCGAGAAGCAGTATCAGGTGAAGATCTTCCCGCCGCTGCTCGCGCAGACGCGCACTCCGCTGCGTCAGGTGATCAGCGCCGTGCAGGGTGTGTTTCAGGAAGCCGGCGGCCGCATGATCGAGGCGACCAACCGCGATTATCAGCTGCGCGGCGACATCAAGATTGACGACATCGCCGCGATCGACGACCTCGTTGTCGGGCGCCACGCCGACGGCGCACCGGTGTTCCTCAAAGACGTCGGCTACCTCGAGGTCGGGTACGACCAGCGGCGCAGCACGGTGGACCTCGACGGCACCGGCGAGGTGGTCGGCGGCGTCGTCATCATGGAGCAGGACCAGAACGTCCTCGCCATCACGCGCGCAGTGGAGCGCAAGCTGGCGGACATTCGCCGAGGCCTTCCACCGGGCGTCGATGTGGTGCCCACCTACGACCGGTCAGCGTGGATCTGGGAAACGCTGCGGCAGTTCTTCGAGACGCTCGGAATCGAGATCCTGGTGCTGATCGCGGTGACGTTGTTGTTCCTGCGCAACGTGCGGACAGCGATCGGCCCTATTGCCATTCTCCTTCTCAGCGTCGTCTTTACGGCGTTGCCGCTCGTCGGACTCAGAGAGACGATCAACCTGTTCTCGTTAGCCGGACTTGCCATCGCGATCGGCGAGATTGCCGACGCCACGATCGTGATCGTCGAAAACTGCACGGCGGAATTGTCGATGCATCCGCCAGTGACGCCGGCCGAGCGCAACGAGATCCTCATTCGTTCCATCGCCTCGGTCGCCAAGCCGCTGCTGTTCTCGCTCCTCATCATCCTTGCGTCGTTCCTGCCGGTGTTCTTTCTCGAGGAACGTGAAGCGCGCCTGTTCGACCCGTTGGCGTTCAGCAAGACATTCGCCATGGCGTTCTCCACGCTGCTGACGCTGATTGTGCTGCCGCTGATCGTGCTGTGGATCTTCAAGCGCGAGCAGATCGCGCGCCGCAATTTCCAGGAAAGTCTCGCCGTCCGCGCCTACCGCTCAGCGTTGACCACGGTCATCCGCTATCGGTATGTGTTCACGATCGTCGGGCTGCTGACGCTGATCCCCGGCGCGATTGTGCTGAACCGGTTCCCGAAAGACTTTCTGCCGAACGTGGATGAAGGCGCCGTGCTCTACATGCCGACCACGCTGCCCGGCCTGCCGAACCGTGAGGCTGGCTGGGTCGTGCAGCAGATGGACAAGAAGCTGAAGGCGTTTCCCGAAGTGGCGAGCGTGTTCGGCAAAATCGGACGGGCGGACACCTCCACGGACCCGGCGCCGCTGACGATGATCGAGACGACTGTGCTGCTGAAGCCGCGATCGCAGTGGCGGAACGGCATGACCAGCGACAAACTCGTCGCCGAGATGGATCGCGCGGCGGAAACGATTGGCTACGTGAACGCCTGGGTCCAGCCGATTCGCGGCCGGGTGATGATGCAGAGCAGCGGCATTCAGACGCCGGTCGGCATCAAGGTGAAAGGGCCGGACATCGGGCAGATCGAACAGATCTCGCAGCAGATCGAGGGCGTGCTGCGCGAGATGCCGGGCACCAAGTCCGTCATCGCCGAGCGCATCTCGGAGGGCTACTACATCGACGTGCGCAACGACCTCGAGCGCATGGGGCAGCACGGCGTCACGGTCGATGAAGCGATGACGACGGTCCGCTATGCGATTGGCGGCGACAACGTCGTCGGCGTAAAGGAAAACGGTGGAGCGATTGTGCCGCTCAACGTGCAGTATTCACCGGAATACATCGATACCGTCGACAAGCTGCGCAAGACGCCGGTGGTCACCGCTGACGGCCGCTCGGTACCGCTTGGGGACGTCGCCGAGGTGGCGGTGCGGAAGCTCCCCGAAATGATGCGCAACGATAATGGCAGCCTCGCCGGCTACATCTATATCGATCTGCTGAGGGGCGTGACGGGGCCCGATTACGTCGAGCGCGCCCAGCAGCTGCTCGCAAAGAACCTGACACTGCCGACCGGTTACAGCATCGAGTGGACCGGCATGTATGAGTACGCGATCGCGGCGCGTGCCCGCATGCGCCTCATCGTGCCGATCACGCTCGTCATCATCTTCGGGCTGCTGGTGATTGCGTTTCGCTCCGTGGCCGAGAGCATCCTGATTCTTCTCTCAGTGCCGTTTGCGATGGTCGGCGGCGTCTTCCTGCAGTGGCTGCTCGGCTATCCGATGACGACGGCGGTGATCGTCGGCTATATCTCATTGTTCGCCGTCGCCGTGCAGACCGGCATCATCATGGTGATCTTCATCCGCGGGGCACTCGATCACCGCAAGCCGGGCCAGTCGTACATCGACGCCGTCATCGACGGGTCGGCAACGCGGCTGCGCCCGAAGCTGATGACCGTCGCCGCAATCGTTCTCTCCCTGTTTCCGGTGATGTTCTCCAATGGCGCCGGGATGGAGATCATGAAGCCGATCGCCGCGCCGAGCATCGGTGGAATGGTGACCTCGAGCCTGCATGTGCTGTTCATGACGCCGTGCTTGTTCGTCATCGGCGAAGATTTGAGGCTCGCGTGGCAGCGCCGGGTAGAGAAGCGTCGCGCCGCCTAGGCAGCACTGTGGGCGCGATGCCCGTGCTCGTCATCGCGGCATCGATCGTCGCGATCGCAGGCCATTACAACGGCTTCGGTGAGCCGGCCGCGCCGTTGCCGCGTATCGTCCGCACGTTCGACGTGCGGAAGAGCTCGGTCTACGTCTGTCCGATGGATCCGGACGTGCGGTCCAATGCGCCGGGGACCTGCCGCCGCTGCGGGATGACGCTCGTGGCCGGGATTCCAGACCCGGTGGAGTTTCATCTCGATCTCGCGACCTCACCGGACCCGCCTGCGGCCGGGCACACGACCACCCTCGAGTTCGCAGTACACGATCCGTGGAAGGATCGGCCCGTCCACGATTTCGTGCTCGTCCACGAAAAGCTGTTTCACGCCTTCGTCGTCAGCCAGGACTTGCAATACTTCAATCACGCCCATCCTGTCCTGCAGGGAGACGGCGTGTTCAGCCTGCCCGTTGTCCTGCCGCACGGCGGGATGTACCGCGTGCTTGGCGATTTCTACCCCGACGGCGCCACGCCGCAGTTGATTGCCGAAACGATATTCGTTCCGGGCAGCGCGCCGGCCGCGGCAACGCTGTCCCGCGATTATTCGCCGAAGTCGGATCGGAACATGACGGTGATGCTCACGACGCTGCCGGAGCAGCCGACCGCCGGCAACCGCACGCAGGCGACGTTTCACGTCGAGCCGGCAGACGGATTCGAAAAATATCTCGGCGCGTGGGGGCACATGCTCGTGGCCAGCGACGATCTGATCGACATGATCCATCTCCACCCGCTGCGTGCCGACAACGGTGACGTGCAGTTCAACATCGTCTTTCCACGCGCGCGTCCGTACCGCGTCTGGGTCCAGTTTCAACGCAACGGCATCGTCAATACCGTGCACTTCGATGTGACGGTTGCCGAGGCGCCGGTCTAGTGATGCGTCGGGCGATTGCCGCCGCGGTGCTGGCGCTGACGATGTGCGCCGCCGTGCGCGCGCATGACGTCAGCACGACGCCGATTACCTGGAATCGCGAGATCTCGCGCATCTTCTACGACCGCTGCGCATCATGTCATCGGCCAGGCGGCACCTCGTTTTCGCTCATGACCTACCAGGACGTACAGCCACGGGCTGTCGCCATTCGTGACGCGGTGCTGGCGCGCCGCATGCCGCCCTGGGGTGCCGTGAAAGGCTTCGGTGACTTCCGCAACGATCAGGCGTTGACGGCAGAGCAAATTGAATTGATCACCGACTGGGTGCAGGACGACACACCGAAGGGCAATAACCCGCGGCTGTTGCCGCCGCTACCGAAATTTGCGGTTGCGGCACCGTTTACGCCGCCATCCGACGCGATTCACATCACCGGGACGCTGACAGTGAAATCGCCGCTGGTGCTGGACGGATTGCTGCCAGACCAAGCAATCGACGGCATGCGCATCACCGCCGTTCACCCCGATGGGTCGGTCGAACCGCTCCTCTGGTTGTACGGCTACAAAGACGCCTACCGTCATCCGTTCCTGCTGCGCAAACCGCTGGCGCTCGAAGCCGGTACAATCATCCATGGCGTGCAACCGCCCGGCAGCGTGTGGCTGCTGCGTGCGGACACGCATGGAACCCATTGATGCGATCGATAACGGCGATTGTTGCGGCGCTCGTGATTACCGCGTGCGGCGGGTCCGATGCGGCGCCCCTCAAAGAACTGCAGCGCGCCAAGGCGGGAGCGCTTAATGTCGTGCTGCTTTCCTCCGGCGAATCGTTGCCGCAGGGTAAAAGCAACTTCGTCGTGGAGTTCCGCGACGATGGAGGCAACCTCGTTGACGCGGGCACGGTCAAGGTCGGTGCGACCATGCCTATGGCTGGGATGGCACCGATGCTCGGCGACTGCAACGTGACGCCGACATCGACGAAGGGACGTTACGACGTGGCGAGCGACCTCGGCATGAGCGGCACATGGCGGCTGCAGATCTCGTGGGATGGCCCGCCGGGGAAGGGCTCAGTCTCGATGCCGGGCAGCGTCCGTTGATCAAACATCACAGATTTCCAACGCAATCCTGACGAAAAATTAAGGAACTCTTCGACAGGTGCATGCGTCACGATTGACGCATGCGTCGTTTTATCTCCATATTCTTTTTTCTGTTCGCGATCATTGCAGCATCGTCGGAGGCGCAGGTGCTCGGCACGGTTCGTGTCAGCCTTCGCGATGCACAGGACCTGGCGCTCCCAGGCGCCACAGTCACTCTAAAAGCCGAAGCCTCCACGTGGACGCAGATGGCCGTCTCCGATATGCAGGGCAACGCCGCATTCACCGCTGTCCCGATCGGTCATTACATGGTGACAGCCAGCCTGCCCGGGTTTCGCGATCAGCAGCAGGACATCGAGGTGACGGCGAACGCGATCGTTCCGATTGCCCTCAAGCTGACCGTGGCCAGCGTGTCGGAGTCCATCGAGGTGACCGCCGAGACGATCAATCCCGAGTCGTCGAAGACCGAGACGCTGACGCATCGGCTCGACATCGAGCGTCAGCCCGATGCCGATCGCAGCGGCAGCCTGTCGATGATCACCAACAACGTGCCCGGCACGTACGTGATGCACGATCACCTGCACGCGCGCGGTGGCCACGGCGTCACGTTTGAAATCGACGGCGTGCCGGTGCCCAACAGCAACCTGGCGACCGTCGGCTCCCAGTTCGATCCGAAGGACGTCGATTATCTGGAGTCGGAGCGCGGCGGTCTGGCGGCCAATTACGGCGACCGCGCGTATGGCGTATTCAACCTCGTCCCGCGCAGCGGCTTCGAAGCGAATAAGTTTGGCGATGCTACTGCCCGCTACGGCAACTACAACCAGGCGAGCCTCTATTCAAGCTTCGGCAACCACACGCAGGATCAGAAGTTCGCGTGGTTTGCGAGCGGTTCAGGCAACCACACCGATCGCGGCCTCGAGCGCGTGGACATTCCCGTGATCCACGACAAGTCAACGGCGTTCTCAGGCTTTACGTCGATTCTCTACAATCCGTCGACAACGAATCAGTTTCGCCTAGTGGGCTCCGGCCGCGAGGACAAATATCAGGTGCCCAACACACTCCGTCAGGAAGCGCTCGGCATCCGCGATGACGAGAAGGCGACGGATGCATTCCTGAACACGACATGGGTGCACACGACACCCGGTGAACTACTGATCACGGTGTCGCCGTACTATCACTTCAACCGTCTGCAGTACATTGGCGGCGTCAACGATCCGCTGATCACCAATGACAACCGAGGCTCGCATTACGTCGGCGGCTATGTGAACGTCGCGCAGACGCGCGGCCGTCACACGTATCACTTCGGCAGCGACACGTTCGCCGAGCACGACGACTCGCTGTTCGGTCTGCAAGCGAACACGGGTACGCGGCTGGCGCTGACGCATGAGGAAGTGATCTGGGCGAGCGTGGCATCGGCCTTTGCCGAGGAAACATTCCGGATCCGGGAGAACTTCACAGTGAACGCCGGCCTCCGCGCGGAGCATTTCCAGGGCACGCTCACGGAGAACGCTGTCAGTCCGCGTTTGGGAGTGGCATGGGGCGTCGGCAAGGGTGCGGTGCTGCGCGCCTCCTACGGACGCTTCTATCAGCATCCGCAGACGTCGACGGTTTCTGGTCCCCTATTGCAGTTTGCGCTGCAGCAAGGTTTCGGCTACCTGCCGGTGCCGGGCGAGCGCGACCAGATGGTGGAAGTCGGCCTCGGCGTCCCCGTCGCCGGCTGGACGCTGGACTTCGATACGTTCTACAACAAGACGAAGAACCTCGTGGACCACGAGGTGCTTGGCAATTCGAACATCCTGTTCCCGCTGACGATCGACAACGGGCGCGTGCGCGCGTTCGAGTCCACGTTGAAATCGCCGCTGCTGGCGAAAGTGCTGCAGCTGCACTATGCGCTGTCGGTGCAGTCGGCGCAGGGACGCGGCCTAACGACCGGTGGCTTGACCGACTTCAAGCCACCGCCGAACAACGCATATTTCTATCTGGACCACGACCAGCGCGTGACCTTCACGCCTGGCGCAGAGCTCACCCTGCCGGGCTCCGCGTGGGTGTCGGGCAGTGTGACATACGGCTCAGGATTCCTGCGCGGCAACGGGCCCGCGCACATGCCGCGGCATACGACGTTGGATGTTGCAGCCGGCAAAGACCTGGGTCAGAACGTTCAGCTCCGCTTTTCGGCGCTGAATGTGACCAACGAGCTGTTCCTGACTGGCTTCGAGAACTCGTTTGCTGGCACGCACTACGCCAACCCGCGCGAAGTCACGGGTCAGGTCAAGATCAAGTTTCACTATTAGGTTAGAATTCGCCCATCTTCGTGATTGCCACCCGTTTCCGCCGGCCGCTTGCTGCCTCGGCGCTCGTCGCCGCGACTCTGTTCGCGGCGATGCTGCCGCCTGCGCACATCCACCTGGTGGAGCATGACGATCACGATCACGACCACGCGACCGCCATCGAGCACGCACACTGGAGCTCGCACGGCGCGTCGCGTGTCGCGCTCGATGATGATGACGGGCGCGCTATTTATGTAGACCATCCGGCGCTCACGTCGAACCCCGACACCGCATTCGCCCGTCCGCAGAGCGCAGTCATCACGCTGCTGACGGTTCCCGCGCCCGCGGCTTTCACAGTCGCCGAGCGTCAGACCTCGGGCAACAGTCCGCGCGACGGACCTGCGCGGACCCTCCTCGCCCTCCGCGCCCCGCCTCTCGCGGTTTAGTCGACCGCTCAGTCTTTCTCTGTCTCGAAAAATCGTCGTCAAGGAGTGTCATGAGGTTGTGTACGGGTGTGCGAGTGGGGTGCGGCGCGCTTCTCATCGTTGGATGCGCAGCCGCGAGCGCGCTGGCGCAGCAGACGCTGACAGTGCGAGAGGCCGTGGATCGCGCGCTGGCGTCACGGCCGTCGCTGAAGGCCGAAGCCGAGCGCGTAACCGTGGCGGAAGGGCTGCGGCAGCAGGCCGCGGCGCGGCCGAATCCGGAGTTTCAGTTTCAGAACGAGAACCTGCGGCCAGGGCAGACCTATTCGCGTGACGTTGACACGCTCGCCTATGTCGTGCAGCCGCTCGACATTCTTGGCAAACGCGGGCGGCGGATCGACGCGGCAGAACAGACCGTCACGCGCACGCAGGCGGAGTACGAGTTGGCGAAGCAGCGGATGGTGCGCGACGTGAAGCTCGCCTACTGGCGCGCGCGCGGCGCGCAGCAGTCGCGCGATCTGCTGCGATCGACCGTCGACAATTTCCGCCAGATCATCGACTACAACAACGCACGCCTGCGGGTGGGCACGATTGCAGAGCAGGACGTACTGCGCGTGCAGCTCGAGGGCGAGCGGCTGGCGATTACCGCGAACCTTGCGGCCCTGCGTGCATCGCGCGCCGAAGCGGAACTGATCAGGGAGATTGGCGATCCGTCGATCACGACACCGGCGCTGACCGAAGCGCTGGATACGACCAGCGCTATTACACCGCTCAGCGCCGAAGAGGTGCTGGCACAGCGGGCGGAGATGAAGATTGCACGCGCCTCGCTTGAAGAGGCGCGCGCGCGTGCGCGCCTGCAGGACGTGCTCGCGCGGCCTGACCTGACGCTCACGTACGGCTACAAGCGCACGCAGCTGCCGGACACCACGCAGGCTGCGAACACCTCGATCGCCGCGTTCGCCGTGAAGGTACCGCTCTTCGATCGCAACGCCGGCAACCGCGCCGCAGCCACGGCGGAGACACGGCGGCAGCAGGCGCTCGTCGAGGCGGCGCGCCTCGACGTCCTCACCGATTTCGGCGCCGCCGTGCAGGACTATGTGCAGCGGCAGACGGAGGTCGTCGGCACGCTGCAGCCGATGCGCGAGCACGCCGGCAACATCGCGTCCATCGCGCAGGCGGTCTACGTCCAGACGGGCGGGGACCTGCTGCGCCTGCTCGACGCGCAGCGCTCGCGCCTCGACGCCGAGCTGGCATGGGTGGAAGGCATGGTCGATTACCAGCAGAGCATCGTTAATCTTGAAGCCGCGGAAGGAGTCGCACGATGAGGCGCTCAGCGATGATGATGATTCTCGCGGCGCTGACGGGCGCCTGCCGTGGCGGCGCGCAACCGGCGAGCGAATCCAGAACGACGGCGGCGGCGCGCACGGAGGTCGTGCTGTCATCGGCGGCGCAGCAGGAAGGACAGATCGAGACGCAGCCGGCAAAGACTACGACCGAGCCGCAGATGCTTCGCGTGTCGGGCCGCATCGCGCTGGCGGACAACCGCACGTGGCGTGTCGGCATCAGGACGGACGGCCTTGTGGTGGCGGTGTACATCGGCGTCGGCGATTACGTACGGCAGGGACAGGTACTGGCGCGCTATCACGCCGACGAAGTCCGCGACTCCCGCGCGAAGTATCACGCCGCACAAGCGGAGCTCGCGCGTGCGCAGACGGGCGCGGCGCTGGCGCAGCGCAACCTCGAGCGCGCCGGTACGCTCCTCGAGTTGAAGGCCGCATCACAGCAGCAGGTGGATCAGGCACGGCAGGACGCCGTTGCGGCGCAGACCGAAGTGCGCAGCGCCGAAACCGAGGTCGACCGCCTGAAAGATCTGCTCGAAGACGACCTGCGCGTGCCCGCCGACCCGAAGCCCGGTGACGAGACCGCAGACCAGGTCCCCATCATCGCGCCGGCGAGCGGGTTCATTCTCGAGAAGAACGTGACGCTCGGCAAGGCAATCGACACGATGGACGACACGTTCATCATCGGCGACCTCTCGCAGGTGTGGATGCTCGCGTCAGTGCGTCAGGACCAGCTCGGCTCGCTGCGCGTTGGTCAAACGGTGCGCGTCACCGTTGCGGGGACGACGGGACGCGGTTCGTCAGATGCGCCGGCGTTCGAAGGTCGCATCGCGAATCTGGGGCAGACGCTCGATCCGCAGACGCGGACGATGCAAGTGCGGATCGTCCTGAACAACCCGGGCAACCAGCTGCGTCCGGAGATGCTCGCGACGGCCGAGATCGCGTCGGGTGCCGCGCGCGAAACCGTGCGCGTACCCTCCGATGCCCTTCAGCAGATTGATGGCCAGGATGTCGTCTTCGTACGCACGGCGCCCGATCGATTCGTCGTTCGGCCGGTACAGATTGCCGAGACACGCAACGGGGAAACGCCGATCGTCGAGGGGCTCAAGGGGGGCGAGGCAGTCGTCGTGAAGGGCAGTTTCGTCCTCAAATCGCAGCTCCTCAAAGCGTCATTGGAGGAGGGCGAATGAGCCGCGCGGGGCGGGTAAGGCGGGGAACCGCATGTTGAATCGAATCATCGACTCCGTCCTCGCCTACCGCTGGCTCGTGCTGATGGCGGTCATGGCGCTCATCGGCGTCGGCGGCTACGCGCTCTACACGATTCCGATGGAGGCGTTTCCGGACCTCACGAACAACCAGGTGGTCGTGGTGACGGAAGCGTCGTCGCTGCCGCCGACCGAGATTGAACAGCTCGTGACCTATCCGATCGAGCGCGCGATGCTGGGACTGCCCAACAAAGAGGAAATCCGCTCGCTCTCGAAGCTCGGACTCTCGATGGTAACGATCGTGTTCGACGATTCGGTGCCGTTCTACTTCGGCCGCCAGCTTGTCAGCGAGCGCTTGCAGCAGATCTCGTCGCAGCTTCCGCCCGGTATTCAACCGACGCTCGGATTACCGGCAACAGCCTTCGGAGAGCTGTACCAGTACACCGTCTCGGGCCCGATGAACGCGCTGGAGCTGAAGGACATCGAGGAGTGGGTCATCAAGGGCCAGCTGCGCACCGTGCCGGGCGTCAGCGAAGTGAACACGTGGGGCGGCCAGACCAAGCAGTTTCAGATCGTCGTCGATCCGGCGCTGCTGGCGCAGTACGGCTTGACGCTCCATGATGTGGCACTGCGCGTCGAGGAGAACAACACCAACTTCGGCGGCGGCTACATCGAGCACGCGTCCGAGCAGTACACGCTGCTCGGCTCGGGTCGCGCCGTCAACCCCGACGACTTCGGCAACATCGTCGTGACGTCCCACAACGGCACGCCGGTGCTGCTGCGCGACGTCGCGGACATCCGCATCGGTGCGGCGCCGCCCTCGGGCGCCGCGCTGCGCAACGGCGAGACGGTGTCGGGCACGGTCATCATGCTCAAAGGGGAGAACGGCAAGCAGTTGATCGAGCGCGTGAAGGAACGCATTGCGTCGATGCGACTGCCGCCCGGCGTCAAGATCAATCCGTTCTACGACCAGTCGTATGTCATAGACGGCACCATTCACACCGTCGAAAAGAACCTGTTCGAAGGTTTCATTCTCGTCACCGGACTGCTGCTGGTGTTTCTCGGCAACGTGCGCGCTGCAATCATCACGGCAATGGTGATTCCGCTGTCGATGTTGATCAGCTTCCTCGGCATGCGCGCGTTCGGCATCAGCGCGAATCTCATGAGCCTCGGGGCCATCGACTTCGGCATGATCGTCGACGGCGCCATCGTGATGATGGAGAACTCCGTGCACCGGCTCGAGTCGGAGCACGGCGAGGAATCGCCCCTCGACTCCATTCGGCGCGCCGCGCACGAAGTCGTCCGGCCGATGACCTTCGCCATCGTCATCATCATCGCGGTGTATCTGCCGATTCTGTTTCTGCAAGGGCTCGAGGGCCGGATGTTCCGGCCGATGGCAATCACGGTCTGCACGGCGCTCTTCGGGTCGTTGCTGCTGGCGTTGACCTTCGTGCCCGTGCTGGCGTCGTTCAGCTTTCGGCACGGCATCCCGCCGCGCGTGGCGGAACGTCACGAGCGCTGGATGGCCGCCATGAATGCCCGCTACGGGCGCATGCTGGAGTGGGCGTTGAACCATCGCCTGGTGACGGTCGCGACCGCTGTAGTGGTCCTCGCCGTGGCGATCGGATCGCTCTTCTACATCGGTACCGAGTTCATGCCGCGGCTGGATGAAGGCGACATCCTCGTCGAGACGAAAAAGCTGCCGGGCGTGTCGCTGACCGACTCGGTGGAAATCAGCAAACGCATCGAGGAGCGGTTGCGGAAGTTTCCCGAGATCGAGGATGTCGTCATCAAGATCGGTCGCCCCGATTTCGCCACTGAAGCGATGGGCATCAACGAAGGCGACACCTATCTGACGCTCAAGCCGCGCGAGCAGTGGCGGTTCAGGTCGAAGGAGGAGCTCATCGAGGCGCTCGACAAGGAAGTCGGCGACTTTCCCGGCGTGGCGTTCAGCTTCACGCAGCCAATGGCCATGCGGATGGACGAAACGGTGTCCGGCGTGAAGGCGGACCTGGCCGTGAAGATCTTCGGAGACGATTTCCGCACGCTGGATGCATTGGGACAGCAGGTGCTGCGCGCCGTCTCGCGCGTGCAGGGTGCCGCCGACGCGCAGATGGAAATCACCTCGGGCGTCGCCGAGCTGGCGGTGAGGGTCCGGCGTGACGCGCTGGCGCGCTATGGCCTCAACGTCTCGGACGTCGAGGAAGCGGTGGCGGCGGGCGCGTCAGGCGACGTCATTTCGGAAGTGCTTGACGGGCAGAAGCGGTACACCGTAGCGCTGCGTCTGCCCGATCGGTATCGCACCGATGCGGATGCGATGCGCGCCATCCTGCTGAAGGCGCCTGGCGGCGAGCAGGTCGCGCTCGAACAGGTGGCCGATATCGCGGTCACGCGTGGACCCGAAAAAATCGAACGGGAGGAAGGGCAGCGCCGCGTCGTCGTGATGTCGAATGTGCGGGGCCGCGATCTGGGCAGCTTCGTCGACGAGGTGCGATCGCGCATCGAACGGGAGGTGATGCTGCCCGCCGGCTACTACATCGAGTACGGCGGCCAATTCGAGAACCAGCAGCGCGCGACGCGCCGCCTGATGTTCATCGTGCCGATTGTCATCGCGGTGATCTTCGTGCTGCTGTATCTCACCTTCCACTCAATCAGCCAGGCGCTGCTGGTGGTCGGCAACATTCCGTTCGCGCTCGTTGGCGGCATCGCGGCTCTGTGGCTGCGCGGGATGAACCTGAATCTCTCCGCCTCGGTCGGCTTTATCGCGCTGTTCGGCGTCGCCATGCTGAACGGTGTCGTGCTCGTCAGCTCGATCAACGGACTGCGCGCGCTCGGCCGGTCGACACGTGACGCCGTGCTCGGTGGGGCGACGCGCCGCCTGCGGCCGGTCCTGATGACCGCCGTGGTCGCCAGCGTCGGGTTCATCCCGATGGCGATTGCGACCTCCACCGGCGCGGAGGTCCAGCGGCCGCTCGCTTCGGTGGTCATCGGCGGCCTGGCCAGCTCCACGGCATTGACACTGATCCTGCTGCCGGTCCTGTATGAATGGGCCTTTGATCGGGGCGAAGACGCTACCGCACAAGTAAGATGAAGACTTTCACTGGAAGGTTGTACTGAGAGGAAGCATGAGAACTGTCAATTGGCTTTTCGGCATCAGCCTGCTGCTGTTCATCAGCGGCATCGGGTTCATCATCGCCGGCGAGCGGACCGCGCGCGCTGCAACGCCGGCGACGGCAGCGGCGGCGGCAGCCGAGGTCACGCCCGTTGCGACGGTGAAGCAGATCATGATCGGCATCACGAATCCATCCGCATATGTCGTCTATGAAGCCGTCGGCACCAAGAACACCGAGAAAGGGATCGAGGAGATTGCGCCGCAGACTGACGAGGACTGGGCAAAGGTCGAGAGCGCCGGGGCGGCGGTTGTGGAGTCCGGCAACCTGCTGCTCAGCGGCAACCGCGCCATCGACAAAGGTGATTGGGTGAAGATGACGCACGACATGATGGATAAGGCAAAGCTGGCGATGGCCGCCGCGAAGGCGAAGGACAAGGACAAGATCATCGAGACCGGCGGCGAGTTGAACACGACGTGCGACAACTGTCATGCGAGGTATTCCCGTGAATAAGGGGGCAGCAGGCAGAAGGCAGGTGGCAGCGCTTACGCTGCTTCTCGTGTGCGCGTTCGTTTCCGTAATGGAAGCGCACGGTGTGTCCGGGAAGGACGCGGTCTTTCTTCAGGGATTGAAGGGACGCGCCATCATCCCGCTCATGTACCTCGGCGCCAAGCACATGGTCACCGGTTACGACCATCTGCTGTTCCTGACTGGCGTGATCTTCTTCCTCTACCGGTTGAAGGACGTTCTTCTCTACGTCAGCCTCTTCACCATCGGCCACAGCGTGACGCTGCTGGCCGGCGTGCTGGGCGGCATTCACGCGAATTCGTACGTCATCGACGCCGTCATCGGCTTCTCGGTCGTCTACAAGGCGTTCGAGAACATGGATGGCTTCCGGCGCTTCTTCGGCTTCCAACCGAACACGAAAGCGGCGGTCCTGATCTTCGGTCTGTTCCACGGCTTCGGCCTCGCCACGAAGCTGCAGGACTTCGCGCTCTCGCAGAACGGACTCGTCGCCAACATCGTCAGCTTCAATGTCGGTGTCGAGATCGGTCAGGGGTTGGCATTGACGGCGATTCTCATCGCACTCGAATGGTGGCGCACGCACGACGCGTTTCACCGCCACGCGTTCGCCTTCAACGGTCTCGTCATGACGGGCGGCTTCATGCTCGTCGGCTATCAGTTGTCCGGATACTTCCTTGGAGCGGTGTAGGTGATGGAAACAGCCAGCGAACACATCATGGAATCGATCGACACCGACACGGCGCGTCCTTCCGGACCCGCCGCTGCGGCAGAAGTCAGACAGCGCATCGCGGTGGCGCTCGGCGCGGCGGTGCTCGTCGCCGGACTCATTCTCGTGACGTTCATTCTGCCCGCGGAATTCGCCGTCGATCCGCTCGGCACTGGCGCGAGGTTCGGGCTGCTGCCGCTTGGCGTCGTTGGCAAGCAGGTGGACGAGTTGAATAAGAGCGCCGCCAGCGCAAG
>Ga0310811_10001540_pt1 | contig 28781 bp, 20 predicted proteins | sample YCmetagenome_FD_207642 | JGI IMG/M metagenome (GOLD analysis project Ga0310811, IMG submission 207642) | Soil microbial communities from experimental microcosm in Duke University, North Carolina, United States - YC | ecosystem: Engineered > Artificial ecosystem > Soil microcosm > Unclassified ... | reverse complement strand
CCCGTCAGCATTATAGAAGCTCGAAAAAAGACGGCCAGCGCCTTTTCCACCTCCCTCTGGATAGATCCAGCATTGTCCTGGATCTGGAATCCACTGTAATTAGTGCCTTTATAAGCAAGTTCAAGGAAATATCTGGGCATGATCTTGTTATTGATGCTCCGTCATCACACGGAATTTACTGCTATAGACCGGATCGGCCAGAAGACTGGAAAGCTCACGAAACCGGTCATCAGAGCAGAAAGGATAAGCCACCTCAAAGAAACGGAACTTAGCCGCATCTGTGGTAAAAACTTCACTGAGCGCCCGTATCTGGCTGGTAGAAAAACAACGGGTCTTGAAGACCTTCCGGGCAGCCAGGACCCGGTCTTCATCCTTTGTGCCCTCCAATAGTTTAACCCTCAGCTTATCAACATCATAGTCTGTAGCATAGTTATGACAATCAGAGTTGACAAAAGGAAGCGAAGGCCTGCTAACCGACGATTTACGGGGAGTATCCGCAGGACGGGGCCGCAAGGTCTCATTTGCCGGTATACCGGGACGGGAAGGGATGTTCTGCCCCGGACCGACTATCGGGCTATCCGGGTTGGGTCCATGCCCCCGGGGAAACGCCATCCGGGTCGTATCAGCTGCACGGGACGGTTTTTGCCCCCCCTTTGTCACAGCCAGTGTGTCGACAGGAATAAATATAATGATCGTATCCGCCTTTTTACCGGCGGAATGATCTGCATAGGCCAGGCGGACCGAACGCGCCAGTTTCCTCTCACTCAGTTTCACTACACGAGGCCGGTAAAGCGGTTTGACCAGCGCCTGAGTATCAGATTTTGGATGAGCCGCTACCCCTTCAGCACTATTGGCGATAACCGCCGTATCCGGGTTGATTGCCGAAGGAACTGCCGTCACCGGCGGATTGGAGACAAGAACACCAGCAGGATTTACAGCCGACGAGTCACCAGGTCTTGTCAGCGAATCCGGGACAGAAGCCCCGGATACCCGCGCCGCAGAGTCGCCTTCTGGAGAGCTCACCGCAACAACACTGTCCCTAAGCACCTGCTCCATAGCATAAGTATTATATAGAACAGAAGTATCATGTACCACTCCAGCCATCAAACGGGAAAAAGCGTCGTCCTTCTTGATGCCAGCAGACCGGACCTCCTCTCCCCCACCCATAGGCAATTCAGGCGCTCTTGCTTCCCCTGTCTGTACATCATATAAGCTCACCCCTTTCTCCCCCTGATCTTTTAAGCCGAACTCCTGGTCTTTTCGATGAATATTTAACGTGTACCGCTGCTCGGGGATTGACTGTCCCGGCAGACCAATGGTCAGACCATAAGTACTGTCCTTTAATTGTGAAAGAATAAGATGCCCCCCTGGAGAGGAACTATAAACCTGGTTGCCCAGTCGAACATAAAAAGGAGACCTGTTGTCAGCCTGGATCAACACAAAGTAGTCCTGCGCGTAGTTGTTGAACGCCATTAAAATCAAAACGATTACCAACCCGAACTTTGACATACCTGCAAATTAAGGAAAACTCTAGTGAACAGATTAAGCGGAGGATACATTTATTGATTAGTTGCCATACAAGAGGACTTCCTGATACAGGACAAGCCGGTCAAACTTGCGTAAAACTACCTTTTATCCAAATTTGTCTTTCGTTAACCGGGTCAACTATTATCTTTATTCCCTGAAAAATAATAATATGAATGTGATCCAGTCAAAACTTACACTACCTGTTCAAAGCCCGGCACTTCGAAAACGCGGCAAGGCTCTGTTATTGTTATCGGGATTTTTTTCCTTTGCGCTATTCTTACACGCCCAGGAACAACAGTCCGGGGATGAAGCCTGGAAAAAACAGTACCGTGCCACAGCCACAAAGTATAACGACCTGATCAACACAAAGTTAGAAGTCAAGTTTGACTACGATAAGACTTATATGTATGGCAAGGAATGGGTGACGATCAAGCCCCATTTCTATCCTACCGATTCACTTTCGCTGGACGCCAAGGGAATGGACCTGCATACGGTGGCGATCGTCAAAGACGGGAAAAATATTCCGCTCAAATATGATTATGATGGAATGATCCTTCGGGTACACCTGGACAGGACATATAAATACACAGAGAAGTATACCCTGTATATTGATTATACTTCTAAGCCAAATGACCTGAAAGTACACATGGGCAGCGCAGCCATCACTGATGCGAAGGGACTTTACTTCATCAACCCAAAGGGAGAGGACAAGGATAAACCAACCCAGATCTGGACACAGGGCGAGACCGAAGCCAATTCGGTATGGTTCCCGACTATCGACAAGCCCAATCAAAAGACAACGGAAGAAATAACCATGACCGTGCCTTCAAAATATGTAACCCTGTCCAATGGCCTGCTGGTAAGCCAGAAGGCAAATGGGGATGGCACAAGGACGGACCATTGGAAAATGGACCTTCCGCACGCCCCCTACCTTTTCTTCATGGGCGTAGGAGATTTTGCCATAGTGAAAGATTCCTATAAAGGCAAAGAAGTCAGCTATTATGTCGAAAAGGAATATGCGCCGGTTGCACGCCGGATCTTCGGTCACACACCGGAAATGATCGCCTTTTATTCCCGCATCACCGGCATTGACTTCCCATGGCAAAAATACTCGCAAATAGTTGGCCGGGATTACGTCAGCGGAGCCATGGAAAATACGACCAGTACTCTACATGGCGACGCCGCACAACAGGATGCCCGCCAATTGTCAGATGGCAACGACTGGGAAGACGTAATAGCACACGAACTGTTTCATCAGTGGTTCGGAGATCTCGTGACTACCGAAAGCTGGAGTAATATTACTGTGAACGAATCCTTCGCTGATTATAGCGAGACCTTATGGAACGAATACAAATACGGAAAAGATGCAGGAGACGCAGTTAATTACGCAGGCATCCAGAGCTATTTGCAGCAACCGGAAAGCGCCGAAAAGAACCTGGTTCGCTTCTACTATGCCGATAAAGAAGATGTCTTCGACCAGGTAAGTTACCCCAAAGGCGGACGTATCCTGAATATGTTACGTCATTATGTCGGAGACAGCGCCTTTTTCAAGTCATTAAACCTTTATTTGACAACCAATAAGTTCAAGTCAGCTGAAGCTCAAAATCTAAGATTGGCCTTCGAAGAAGTGACAGGTGAAGATCTCAACTGGTATTGGAACCAATGGTATTACGGAAGCGGTCATCCAAAGCTGGCCATCGATTATGTTTATGATGATGCTGCAAAAAAAGTGCAGGTTGTCGTAAACCAGACCCAGGAGACAGGAAAAATATTCCGCCTGCCAATTGCCATAGACCTATATAACGGAGCAGTAAAAGCACGTCATAAGGTATTGATCGAGAATAAAACGGATACGTTCACATTCGATTACAATGGCAGTCGGCCCGATCTGGTAAATGTGGACGGAGAAAAGATTCTGCTCTGCGAGAAAAAGGATAACAAGACACTGGAAAATTACCTGCACCAATATAAATATGCGGGCGGCTATGTCGACAGACGGGAAGCGATCGAGTTCTGTAGCAAACACCAGGACGATCCCAAAGCAGTGGACCTGATGAAGACTGCGCTGAAAGACAAATATTACCGCATCCGGAATTATACGCTGGGGAAGCTCGATCTCAAGAAAGAAACGATCAGAACAACCTTTGAACCACTCATCGCAGAGGTTGCAGAACATGATGACAGCCGGGTCGTCAAAGCCAAGGCTATCGATATACTTGGCAATTTTGAAAATCCCGCGTACAAGAGCTTGTTCCTGAAGGCGACCTCTGATTCATCCTATTCAGTTGCCGGTAATGCGCTGGAAGCTCTCTCGGGTCTCGACAGCGTCCAGGCGCTTGCGCTGGCCAAGAAAATGCAGCAGTCTCCCGCTAAAGGTGAGCTCGCTTCGGCCATCTCCGCAGTAATGATCAAAGCAGGCGGAGAGAGCGATTTCGACGCGATTGCCAACAATTTTGAGAAAATGCCAACCAGCCAGAATAAGTTTGAGATGGTAATGCCTTTTACCAGCATGCTGACAAAAGTGAAGAATACTGAAAAATTCAAACGTGGCGTCGACCTGTTGATACAGTTCAAAGAGGCGATACCACAGGCCTATCGGAAACAAACAGACCCTTATTTCGATAATGCATTGAATGGGGTGGCTGCTCAGAAACAAGCCGGAGGACTGCAGGACCAGGCTGACTATATCAAAACAAAAGTAAGCGGAAGTAAAAAAGGATTCTAATTCAGATAAAAAACGAATTCGAACAAAAAGGCCCGGGATGATGAACCGGGCCTTTTTTATTTATCTTTTTACCAGCTGCCGCTTGCGCCGCCGCCGCCGCTATCCCCACCGCCAAAGCCTCCAAATCCACCCCCACCGCTGTCACCGCCTGACCAGCCTCCTCCTCCGCCTCCACCACTGCCGCCAAAGCCGCGGCCAACCATCGTTCCGATCATAAAAGGCAAAATACCGCTGCCGCGGTAAAGACCTCCTCCTCCCCCACCCCCGCCGCGATTACGGCTGATGAAGACAATGATCAGAATGAATATGAATGCAAAAAAGCCAATAACATTTCCACTGCCACTCCTGCCGTGCTTTCCCCTTTTCGCATACCCCGCCGGAGCCTTATACTCTCCGGCCGCCGCCTTTATTAATGCATCGGCGGCAAAATTAAAGCCCCGGTAATAATTGTCCTGACCCGTACCCCGGAAATTTGGGACGATCTCATTGTCTATGATTGATTTCGCTGTGATGTCCGGAATTGCGCCTTCCAGACCTAGTCCGGTTTGTATATAAACTTTACGGCCTTGTATATCAGCCAGGACCAGGACCCCATTGTTGGTTTTTTTATTTCCTATGCCCCATGTCCTGAAAATTTTCAGCGCATAATCCTCGATAGCGTTGTCGCCAATGCCTGAAACAGTGACAATAGCGATCTGCACCGAGGTGCTATCGTCATAGGCGACTAATTTATGCTCAAGGGAAGATACCTGGTCACCGGTCATAACATGAGCGAAGTCGTTGACCAGCCGGGGTGGATCGGGCCTGGCCGGTACATCCTGCGCCCAAAGTAAAGTCGCCGGCAACAGGAAAAAGAGGACCAGTATAGAAAGATTTTTTTTCATTGCTTTATTTTCCAAATACAATATCGTCGGACAATTCATTTTCATCGTTTTCACGGTCATAAGGAAAATGCTGGTGTAACACTTCCCCGATGCCGGCCACCACCCCGGCTATCCCGCCGGCATAGTCGGCCTTGTTGAAATGGGAGAGAATAGTCCGCACCTGCTGCGCCCAAAAGGCTTGTCCGACTTTCTCATGGATGCCTTTGTCGCCAAATAAGGCCAGTTGACGATCACGCAGCGCTACATAAACAAGTACTCCATTGCGCGCAGTCGTCTTCTCCATTTTCAATGCGGCAAATACCTCGGTAGCCCTGTCCAACGGGTCCACAAAACGGCAGCGGCTTTCCACAAATACCCTGATCTCGCCACTGGTACGTTGCTCGGCCGCCTGTATGGCAGCTATTATCTGCTTTTGCTCAACCGGATTGAGTAAAGGCTTGCGGGATAAAAATGGAATAAACATGATTATCGGGGAGGATAAAGACGGCGGCCGACTCTTTAAATGAAGTCGGCCGCCGGTAGTTATTTGATATCGAAATGTATCTCGGGGGCGTTCTCACTACCAGGATCCGACTTATAGTAAGGCTTTTCGTGATAGCCGAAGATGCCGGCGAAGATATTGTTCGGGAACCGTTTTACCTTTAAGTTATAGTCCTGCACAGCAGCATTGAAATCACGACGGGCGACATTGATCCTGTTTTCCGTTCCACTGATGTCGGTCTGGAAGTTTTGGAATTGTTGTGTCGTTTTCAGATCGGGATAAGCCTCCGCTACGGCCATCAGCCGGCTGAATGATCCCTGCAGCTGGCCCTGAGCCTGCTGATAGCGGGCCAGGGAAGCAGAATCATTGACATCCACCTGCACTTTTGTTGCATTCGCACGTGCATTAATAACTTCCTTTAAAGTTGACTTTTCAAAATTGGCAGAACCTTCGATGACCTTAATAACGCTATTATATAAGTCTGTCCGGCGCTGATAGTTGGTTTCTACATTACTCCAGGCTGTCTTGACATTTTGATCCACCTGTATCAGTCCATTGTAGCTGTTACAGCCGCAACCTCCAAGAAACAGGATAAGAACCCCTATAACAATTAAGGTCAATTTACTCGTACTCATTATTTTAGATTTTAGGTTAACGGAGTAAAATTAACATTTTTGGACTCCCGGAAAACTAATTTTAGGCCGACAGCCCCTGTTTGTCATTTAATATGGGCAAAAGCATCGGCAAGCTGCCTGATCCTGCCGGTAGAAAGGCTTTCATTACCGGCAGCTATGACTATCCGGTACCGAAAAGTAACCGACTGCCCCCTTCCCAGCCGGTAGCCAAGGATCTGTTTGCCATTGCTGAATATTTTCTGCCCCAAAGGGTTAGCAGCAAAAAGACCATACCCCCGCGCGTGCCAGTAAGTGGGGTAACCAGGATTGCCGGGATGGTCAATAAGAGCAATACTTAGGGTATCATTTTGCTTTTTGCCATACAGCACGCACCAGGTGCCGCGCGTGCCCCAGGCACTATCGCCCTTTTTTCCTTCACTGGTGAGATAGGTGCCATTGATGTCGGGAGTATTGCCGGCAGCCACTTTCGTGATATTACCTTTGTCGTCGACAAATTCACCAGGCGTGCCGGAAGGAATTTGCAGCTCTTTAGTGACCCGCAGACCCAGCATCCCATCTTTGGCGTCCGGGAAGTTGACGTCAATATTGGCCCTGAGTGTCGTGTACCGATCGATAACGCGTTCGGCCCGGGTAGCGCTGAAGACATAGGTGGTCAGCTCTGTCAGAAGAACATTCTGATTCTGATCGGTCCAACGGGCCGAATATTTAAGGGTGCTCTTGCCTGCCTGAAGGATACTGTCGGTTCGGATCCACCCATATTGGCTTTTTTTCCCGGCGGCAATGGCATACGAATTATTCCAAAAGTCGAGGCCGTTTACATTCTCATAGTCAAACCAGAGGCCAAGATGGTGGGGGTGATCTACCGGTTCGCCAGGACGGGGAGCAAGCGGAAAACCACGCGTAATAAGCTGGCCGTCGGGAGCATAAATAGGATATAGAACGGGCTTTTCCAGGGTATCAGGATAAATAAAAGTAGTGAATGGTGCGCCATCTACGGTAATGGTTACGGTACGATGATCACGGTCGGCGGTGACGCCGATGGGTAGAGCTTGCGGCAAAGCCCGCAGAGATGTAAATAGTACCAGGATAACCATCGCCGTCCGGCAACGTTTTCGTAAATAATTAGATCTGGAACTGATCATATAACACGCATTTTTGTAGTAAGATATCCTAAATTAGTACATTTATCCAAACACACTTGCATATGACAACAACCCGCAGAGATTTTATCCGCAAAAGCTCCATGGCCGGCATGGCAACATATATGGGCTCATTAGGCCTCAGCGCCAGCAGTTATCGAAGGATCATCGGTGCCAACGACCGGGTACGCGTAGGGGTGGTAGGGTTTTCCGATCGTCACCGGAACGACCATATTCCTGCTTTTTTGAAGTCCAATCAGGAGATGAACTTCGATATTATCGCGGTGTCGGACATTTGGAAAAAAAGACGTGAAGAAGGGAAGGATTTCCTGGCGCAGCGTTTTGGGCATTCCATTCAGGCTTGCGCCAACAATGAGGAATTATATAATATAAAAGAGGTAGATGCAGTAATGATCAGCACCGCCGACTTTCAGCACGCCTGGCACACGATCGAAGCCGTAAAAGCAGGCCGCGACACCTATACGGAAAAACCGCTGGCGGAAACAATGGAAGATGCACGGGCGGTGTTGAAGGCAGTAAAAGATTCCGGAAAGATCGTACAGATAGGTTCTCAACGTCGTAGCGGAGCTAACTATCAGGCAGCTGCCGAATTTATCCAATCCGGCAAGTTCGGACCGATAGTCATGGTGGAGCTGACCTGGAACGTAAATCAGCCCGGACGCTGGCGCCGCCCTGCACTCGTAGCCCAGATGCGGGAGGAAGATACAGACTGGAAAAGATTCCTCGTCAACCGGCCGCATGAACCGTTCGATGCTCGCAAACACCTTGAGTTTCGGCTCTTCTGGCCCTATTCTTCAGGCCTCCCGGGACAATGGATGAGCCATCAGATAGATACAGTACACTGGTTCTCAAATTTACCACACCCGCGTTCGGTCTCGGCAAATGGGGGTATTTACGTATGGAAGGATGGTCGGAAGAATGCAGATACGATGACAGCAGTGTTTGACTATGGCCCCCTCGACGACCATTCTACCGGTTTCCAGGTAACCTTCACTTCACGCCAGACAAACTCCGCAGGAGAAACCAAAGAGATTTATTATTCGAATGGCGGAACTTTAAATCTGGACACGAACAGGATATCTCCCATTGGCGGATTGACAGAAAAATATGCAGAAGCAATGGGGATGCATGCAAACGAATTACCCGAAATCTCGCTGAAAGAGCTGGGGGAAAAGATCTCCACAGACGCAAGTACTGGCGGAGACCCCCTGACTACGGCACACGTCCGTAATTGGATGGAATGCGTTCGAAGCAGAAAACAGCCACATGCACCGATCGAGGCAGGGTACAATCACTCAATTGCAGTGATCATGGCGAATGCAGCGTACAGAACGGGAGAAAAAGTCACCTTCGACGGGAAAACGCAGGAGGTCATGGCCGGAGGTAAGATCTTTAAATACTAACAGCATCAATGAAAGCGCTGGTAATTACAGACAGGAATAACCCCCTGGTAGTTCAGGAATTAGCCGACCCGAAGGCCGGACCGGGAGAAGCCATTGTCAGGATCCACGCCGCTTCGCTGAATCATCGGGATGTATGGATTCAAAAGGGACAGTATGCAGGCTTGAAATACCCCATTGTCCCCGGGTCAGATGGGGCAGGAGTAGTGGTGGAGGCCATCCAGGACCAAAATACCGCAACCCGGGAAGATTGGATAGGCAGGGAAGTGATCATTAATCCTTCGTTGGAATGGGGACGGGCATCAGCCTACCAGGACCCGGGATCTTTTCGTATTCTGGGCCTGCCGGATAACGGGACCCTGGCCCAATATGTAAAGGTGCCGGTTGGCAATTTGGTTGAAAAACCGGACTTTTTATCTTTTGAAGAAGCTGCAGCATTGCCGCTGGCAGGAGTTACGGCCTTCAGGGCCTCAATGACCAGGGCACAGACGCAGGCAGGAGAGAAAGTATTGATCACCGGCATTGGCGGCGGAGTCGCATTATTTGCATTTCAGTTCGCGCTGGCATCAGGGGCACAGGTCTATGTTACCTCAGGCAGCGACGAGAAGCTGGATAAAGCAATGACTATGGGCGCAATGGGGGCTGTCAATTACAAGGCAGCCGATTGGGTCCAAAGACTACATGACCTGGCCGGAGGTTTTGACGTAACCGTAGACGGTGCTGGAGGAGATGGGTTCAACGACCTTCTCGATCTGGCCGCTCCGGGAAGTCGGATCGTGCTTTATGGTGCAACAAGGGGGAACCCTTCGAACCTGGTGACCCGCCGCATTTTTTGGAAACAGCTGAATGTGCTTGGGTCGACCATGGGCAGCCCGGAAGATTTTGAGGCGATGGCGGCATTTATAAGAAAACACGCGATCCACCCCGTCGTAGATTCGATCTTTGAATTCGAAGAAGGGGAGGCGGCCTTTCGATGGATGGAAGGCGAGAAACAGTTTGGAAAGATTGTGGTTAAGATCTCCGATTAAAAGGTCTAAAAAGAATAGCCCGATGGTTCTGCCAAAAAAGTCATAAGACCCATCGGGCTATTTCTTAATATTATGAGAAGTTACGCTTTCACCGCAGCGATACCGGGCAACTCTTTTCCCTCGAAATATTCGAGCAGCGCGCCACCACCGGTAGAAACGTAACTAACCTTATCGGCGTACCCGAATTGGTTGACGGCCGCTACAGAGTCTCCACCACCTACGAGAGAGAAAGCTCCTTTTGCAGTAGACTCGGCCACAGCCTTTGCAATAGCCTTTGTACCATGCTGGAACTTGGCCATTTCAAAGACACCCATCGGCCCATTCCATAGAATGGTCTTCGACATATGTATTACATTGGTAAATTGATCGCAGGCATTCTCGCCGATGTCCAGCCCCATCCAGCCATCGGGAATATTGTTGCTGGGCGCAGTAGAATCATTGGCATTGGCATCAAATTTATCGGCAATGGTAGAATCGGAAGGGAGATGGATACGGACACCTTTTGCTTCTGCTTTTTTCAGCAGCTCGCGAGCTGTATCAAGACGATCATCTTCGCAAAGAGAATTGCCGATCTTGCCACCTTCCGCTTTTATAAAGGTGTAAGCCATCCCGCCACCGATGATGATATCAGTCGCCCGCTCAAGCAGGTTTTCGATAATGAGTATCTTATCTGATACTTTTGCACCGCCGATAATGGCAGTAAAGGGCTTTTGTGACTGGTGCAATACTTTTTCCGCACTGTTGACCTCATTTTCCATCAAAAGCCCGAACATCTTTTTCTCTTTTGGGAAAAACTGGGCGATGACGGCAGTGGAAGCATGCGCGCGATGTGCAGTGCCAAATGCATCATTGACATATACATCACCCAGCTTAGCCAGCTTCTCGGCAAAGCCCTTGTCGCCCTTTTCTTCTTCCTTATAAAAACGTAAATTTTCCAGCAGCAGCACTTCTCCGGGGCGCAGCATCTTTGCGGTAAGGACAGCCTGTTCACCGATGCAGTCATTGGCAAAAAGGACAGGGACATTTGCCTGGCCGGGAGCATTCAGCAGCTTCTGCAGATGAGGAACCAGGTGTTTTAGCGAATATTTTTCCGTAGGGCCATCTTTGGGTCGTCCAAGGTGGCTCATCAGGATGACGCTGCCACCATCTGCAAGGATCTTTTTAACCGTTGGAATGGATGCCCGCATGCGGGTATCGTCGGTAATCTCATACTTATCGTTGAGCGGAACGTTGAAATCCACCCGGATAAGGGCTTTTTCATTAGCAAAGCTGTGCTGGCTGAATTGGCTCATAGAAATTATTATAAGAAGGAATATTATAAAAAGGGCCCGGTCTGTCAACTGACAGACCGGGCTTATAGATGCAATCTTATTTAGAGATCAATTTCGCAAAATAGTGCAGGCTGCGAACGAGCTGGCTTACATAGCTCATTTCGTTGTCATACCAGCTGACAGTCTTGACCAGCTGCTGGTCTCCATTGGAGATGACACGGGTTTGAGTAGCATCGAACAGCGAGCCGTAACGAATGCCGATGATATCGCTGCTTACGATCTCGTCTTCGGTATAACCAAAGCTTTCGTTGGCGGCGGCTTTCATGGCGGCATTGACCTCTTCGAGGGTAACTTTCGTCTTCAGAACGGTAACCAGCTCGGTCAGGGAACCGGTGAGGGTTGGAACACGTTGAGCACCACCGTCCAGTTTACCCTTCAGGCTGGGCAATACCAGGCCAATGGCTTTGGCGGCACCCGTGCTGTTTGGTACAATGTTTACAGCTGCGGCGCGTGCACGGCGAAGGTCGCCTTTGGGGTGCGGCGCATCCTGTGTATTCTGGTCATTGGTATAAGCATGGATGGTCGTCATAAGACCCGTCACGATACCATATTTCTCTTCCAGGACCTGGGCCATTGGCGCCAGGCAGTTTGTGGTACAGGATGCACAGCTGATGATCGTTTCAGTGCCGTCCAGAATGTTATGATTAACGTTGAATACGATCGTTTTGAGGTCACCCGTAGCAGGAGCCGAGATAACAACCCGTTTTGCACCTGCAGTGAGGTGAGCAGCAGCTTTGTCCTTATCAGTGAAGAAACCGGTACATTCGAGAACAACATCTACGTCATGCTGTTTCCATGGAATTTCAGCAGGACTTTTCTGGGCATATATTTTTACCTCTTTGCCATTGACGACAATTGAGTTTTCAGTAGATGTAACGTCCTCTTCGAAACGGCCCTGCGCGCTGTCATACTTCAGCAGGTGAGCCAAAACCTTGGGACTGGTCAAATCATTAATCGCCACTACTTCGATCCCCTCCAAACCGTGAATCTGGCGGAAAGCCAAACGTCCGATCCGGCCAAATCCATTGATAGCAACTTTTACTGTGCTCATAACGAATGTTTTGAATTTTAAATTTTGAGGAAGCGAAGTTACAATATTGCGGGCGTTCGATTATGTAAATTTTTGGATATCAATTCAAAACAACGTCTAATTTTCTTAAATCCAGAGGGTTGGCAGGGCAGAATCGCGGTTGGAGATAATAGGAATATGACGATCCGGAGTATGCTAAATATTGCTAACATGATAGAGTCAGTTCCTAGCCGGACAAGGACGCAGCAGCGACAACCACTAAAAAATTGAGAACGAAGGATGTAAAAAAATTTGGCAGATTTTCATCTTGCCTATATCTTTGCACTCCTTTCGCGGAAAACCGGTAAGGAAAGTTCTAAAAAATGGCGCGTTGGTCAATCGGTTAAGACGCCTCCCTTTCACGGAGGAATGAGGGGTTCGATTCCCCTACGCGCTACATCTACAGGAATTTGTTAAAAGTCATCGGGCTGTTCTACCAGGAGCAGCCCTTTTTATTTCATCCTCAAATAGTTCTCGCCGAAGGCAATGTCAATTACCGTTCTCTTCCGAACAAAGTCTTCCAATCCTTTTCAAATGGGTCGTCTTTTGTCCATTCAGGCTGCTTATAATCATTGGCGATGTATTTGGCAGAAAGGATATAGGCCCGGATAAATTTGGTAACATACGCAAGATCCATATTTTCGACTTCATCGCTTACCCGGTGATAATGTTCCTCCACCGCTTTATCCCAATTCTTCATGCCCATACTATAGCACGGAGCGGGAATTCCTTTTTCAGCCAAAGGATAATTGTCGCTTCGCTCAAAAAATCGTTGCCCTTCAGGTTCAGGCAGGACGGCTAAACCATAGGCCAAACATGCCTTTTGAACAAGAGAATCGGCGCTTGTGCGGCCCAGACCAAACAGGCAAACTGCATGAGTGGTGTTATATCCGGCATTGTCCACGTTCAGATTGAAGACTGTGCGATCAAGGGGGACGAGCGGATGGTCAGCATAATAGTTGCTGCCGATCTCCCCTTCTTCTTCGGCCGAATAGCAAATAAACAAAACTGAGCGTTTAGGAGGAAATCGGGCAAAGTATTTTGCTGCGGCGATTACCGCTGCGGTTCCAGTAGCATTATCCCTCGCCCCGTTGAAAATACTATCCATTTTTCCATTCTCCGGGATGGCAGGATCAACCATTCCTGCATGATCATAGTGCGCGCTTAAAAGAATTACGGCATCGCCAGTATCCTGTTTATTATCTATCCGGCCTGGGACGTATTCGCCACATGGCTGGACATCAAAGCCAACCCGTCAAGCACATCGAAAATCCCACAATATGTCAACGTCGTCATCGGGATTCTCACAACCATCGGAGTAGCACTGGCGTTGCAAAAAGGAGTACCGGAAGCCCTTATGGTTTTTGGCGTGTGGGCGTTCATCGCTGGCCTTATCCAGTTGGTTCTCGGTTTACGCCGCCGGAAAGAGTTGGGTGGGCAATGGCCGATGATCATCAGTGGCGCCCAGTCCATGCTGGCTGGCATTTCCCTTTTCCTTCTGGCACACTCCCCTTCCATGGGCATCAATAACCTGGCTGGCTATTCAGCATTTGGCGCCTTTTATTTCCTGCTCGCCGCGATCCGACTGTCAAAAACGATAAAAGCAGCCCAATAGAAAGTTTTGGAAATGACTATCGCTGTATCCTTTTCCTGATCCGGCTCAGGGATGGATTGGTAATCCCCAGGTAGGAAGAAATATGGTAGGCAGGGATGCGGTTGATAATATTGGGGTGTTCGTCCAGCAGTCTTATATACCGTTGTTCATGGGTGAAAAACAAAAGTTCCTCGGTCCTCGTTTGAGAATAGCCAGAAAACAGTTCCGCCACCAACCGGCCGAATTTCGCCCAGTTCACATACGTCTCGTATAAGCTGTAAAGATCCCGATAGGTAATATAAAGGATCTCAGAATCCTCTATCGCCTCGATAAAATAGTGACAGGCTATTCGGGTAACAAAACTTCGAAAAGAAAAAGATGTTCGTCTCGTCATCTGTCTCCGGGTTGCTGTAGTAGATTCGGAAAATTCCCTTCACCACCAGGCCCAGATCGTAGCAAACCACATACTGTATATTGAAAAACTCGCCTTTCTTCAGTTTGCGCAGTCGCCAAAAGGCCTGCCTGCAGCCAGATCTTTTTCGGTCAATCCCGCAAAGCTCGTCAGGTGCGCATCCAGGACCTCATAGTGTTCACTCATAGAGATTAAAAATAAATATTATCATATTTAGTGGAATAAATAAACTATGCAAAAAGAGTTCGTAAAACCGGCCTATGATGCAAACAGATCGGGCATGTCTCTCTGGGAGGAGGTCCTGCCTTTAGGATCGCGGTACAATACGCTTACAAGCTTGCTGAATAGCTGAGCTGTCGCAAAGGCATCTCCCAGCGCCGTATGACGTCCAGGCACTGTTATCCCAAAATAGTCGAATGCGTCCTGTGACGCAGTGAGCTTTCTTTTTATTTTCCCGGTCAGATACAAATAAAAAAGAATGGATGATGTATCGACAAAGCGATGAGAAAACCGCTGTTGAAAACTATTGCCATTCCGGGTAAGAAATGCATTCAGAAAGTTTACATCAAAATTGATGTTGTGACCACCCAAAATTATTTTTTCATCTCTCGAAAAATGAATTTCCAGGAACTCATCAAATTGCTGCAAGGCCAGTGCCGGTGACAGAGCTTTCTTTTTATGTTCGCTTAGGTTAATACCATTGATCTCCAGCGCCCTTTCGGTTACATTGAGCACTCCATCGTTGACAAGTATTTCTATCGACGCCCTGACCTCCAGCTCTTGCCATATGACAAGAGCAAGGGACAGCAGGCTATGCCTCGCAGGATCGGTCCCCCCGGTCTCCGTATCGATGAAAAGGATCTTATCAGCTTTCATTCAGTTTCTTCTTATTCAAAAAATAAAACAAGGACATCAGCCTTTCGTCTCCATAAAGTGTCCAGTATCTTTTAAATTTCACATGAAAGGTAAACCAGAGAATAGCCGGTGAAGTAAGGATAAGAGTAGCGATTTCATGGGATGCAGGAGCAATGAACACAGAAGCCGCTTTAAAAAAATAGATATAATAAAGTGTCGTGAAAAGGAAGATCAGCGACAGCGATCTGTATAAATTATACTTTGCCAGAAAAAAAGGGCCTAGTGTTTTTATATTCTCCTGATTGCTGATGACTCCTGAGATCTTGGTGATCGAACGGTCATCGTCCGGATAGTCAATAGAAAGACGCGTATTCAGATTGTCTAAACAATTTTGTTTTAAGACCGCATCGTTTTGGAAATGATGAGGAGGACTGAAGGTGAAGATGTATTCGATCAAGGTCCTGAATGGCTTGAAAAGATCTTTAAATTGCAGGTATGCTTTTGATGAGGGCTGACGGAATATCCGGTTCCTGAGCCCGGTATAAACCCTTATCACCGGTTTATTTAGTCCTCTATCGAAGATGGCTGCCAGGAACTCGTACTTTAATCTGGAAAACACCTTCACCGTATGCCCCATCAGATAAGCCAGAATAGTGACAATCGTCAAAGCCGACTTCGGATAGCTCGTCCAATATATTTTCAAAATGTTCGAAACCGTTTTCAACGCGGATAGTATCACCGACTTGTCCACGGCACCAGGTGGCACGTTGGTTATGTCAACAAAAAGATATGGCGACAAAAGGATCAACAAAAAAATCGCTCCGGGTAGTATCAATCCCAGAATGTCGAAAAGAAAGTTTTCCAGTTTGGAGAAGAAATCATTCATCCGCCGGTAGATTTAATGGTCCCGGCAAGAAAAATACAGAATCTTCAAACACGCTGGGCCGGTAAACATTCCGAACTTTTGCACTAACTATTAACTATCCTTCGCCCGGACCAGCACAAACAATTGATTATCAAACTAAATTATTCCATTTTTAAGCTTTTTACCGGATTGGCAACAGCAGCTTTGATCGCCTGCCAACTGATCGTTAGCAAAGTGATCACAACAGCTGCCAGAGCCGCCACTATAAAAACAAGGGGTCCGATTCTTATCCGATATTCATATTTCAGCAGCCAGTCCTGGAGAAAATACAAGGCGATGGGGGAAGCAATTACACAGCTTATCAGAACGAGGACGACAAAGTCCTTGGAGAGCAGGAACCAAACCTGGGATACGGACGCCCCCAATACCTTACGGATGCCGATCTCTTTTGTACGCTGTTCAGCCATATACGCAGCAAGTCCAAAAAGACCCAGACAGGAGATGACTATGGCCAGTGTGGCAAATAGACCCGCTAATTTCCCGATGAGATTTTCAAGGCTGAACTTTGAGGCATAGCTCTCATCGACAAATTTATATAAATAGGGATACGAAGGATTATATTTCCCGAATATCGGGGCCATCCGGGAAATCGCAGTCTTCGTATTTACACGCGGCGCCAGACGATACGTAACGATATTTCCCCAGCCCGGATCATAGATAAAAATAGTCGGTGCCGCCTGTGAAAAAGGAGAGGCCATCAGCGAATTTTTTACCACACCAATAACCTTTACCCGCTGAGGCACGTCGTGCCAGGTAATCACCTGGTTGAGCGGTTCTTTATATCGCATCCTTGCCACTGCAGCCTCGTTGAGTATTACATTCAGAGAGTCGGCAGCAAGGTTGCCTCTCCAGTTGCTCCCCATTTTAAGCTGCATACCCATTGTTTTGAAATAGTCCGCATCACTGACGGCTACTGTTGCAAGGTCTAAAGATTCACCCGCCTGCTTGCCCTGCCAGTCATCTATCCGCTGTGAAGCCCAGATCTCGGTAGCCGGACTGGAAGATTTGGTTACAGAGGAGACCAAACCGCTGCTCAAAAGCTCGTCTCTAAAGGCATTGTAGTTTTTCTTCAGATCGCCGCTTGCATCCGTCATCATCAACCGGTCTGCATCATACCCCAGCGGTCTGTCTTTGGCATGCTGGATCTGCTGGTAAATGATAATAGTGCTTATTATCAGCGCTATTGAGCAGGAGAACTGCAGCACCACCAGGGCTTTCCTCGATAATGTCGCCGACCGTCCGGAATGAATAGTGCCTTTCAGCACCTTTACAGGATGGAAAGAGGAAAGATAAAAGGCGGGTCTGCTGCCTGCCAGCAAACCGGTCAACAGGACATAGCTTATCATAACTATCCAAAAAACAACATTTGTCCATGGAATAACAACGGTTGTATTAGTCAGCGCGTTGAACGCCGGCAGAGCCGAAACAGTAAATACAAGCGAAAAAATAAACGCGATAAATGTAATGGCAAGCGATTCGACCAGGAATTGAAAGATCAGGTCCTTCCGCTGCGAGCCGATTGCTTTCCTCACCCCTACTTCCCTGGCCCGTCGCTCAGATCTCGCTGTGGAGAGATTCATAAAGTTGATACAGGCGATGCACAGAACAAGAAAACCTATGATGCTAAACATTTTTACATAGTCGATAAACCCGCCGGCGGCAACCCCGTTTCTAAAATCCGAATATAGATGCCAGTCCCTGAGGGGATGGAGAAAAGCCTTTGATTGGTATAACTTATAATCTGTCGGGTTGTATTTTTCCAGCAGCCTGCCTAGTGCCGGCGCTACCTGGGCATAAGAGACGCCGGGTTGCAAGGCCACAAACGTTTGCCAGGAACTGTTCCGCCAATTGGTAATGTTGCGGCTTACCCAGTCATAATTCTGAAGTGAATAGTTAAAAGGGATGATAAAGCCGAACTGAAAACTGGAATTACCCGGGAGATCTTTTAACACCCCAGTTACCTTGGCATTGTAGTCATTGTCGATCCGGATGGTCCTGCCTACCGGATCTTCATCACCAAACAGGGCTTTCGCCGTAGACTGAGTAAGTACGATCGAACTTGGGTCCTTTAAAACGGACGACGCATTACCTTTTATAAACGGGAACTGAAATATATTAAAGAAGTCTTCTCCTGCCGACCCTCCGTGGAGATAAACCTTTTTATCTCCTACCACAAGCGATCGGGGGATGAACCAGTCAGTTTGAGCTATATATTTTACACCCGGCACATCATTTTTGATAGCTGCGGCTAATGGTAAGGGAGTATATGGTTGTGCCCCTATGCCTCCGTTGGTAGTTGTCCTAATCCAAACCTGGTAGGCCTGCTGGTATTCAGGTAAGAACCGGTCGTAGGAATATTGATAATACACCCATAGACCGATCAGAAGAGAAACAGTCATTCCAATAGCCAGCCCGAGAATATTCAGGGCACTATACACCTTGTTGTGGACAAGGTTACGCCAGGCAGTTTTGAAATAATTTTTAATCATAGCTCTCGGTTTATATAATTTTTGGGTTATATAATTTTTGGGTTTATTGACCATCCGAAAGATGGCACCAATTGTGCCCCTTTTACATACATATAAAAATCAATATATTACGTTTGAATTGCGCTGTTATACTGTTCGGTTTTGATACGACGAGTGTACCATTCCGTGAAAAGTAATTAATTAACAGTTTCACGCTGAAATAAATTCTAATCCTCGGTTTTATAGACGTATCTTACTTCCTTATCTTCCGGCTATCTATAATTAATTGATCCGCCGTCGCTAAACGCCATTATCGTATATGAAGAAACAATTAAAGGTTGGGGTTATTGATCTGGTATGCAAAGGTCCAACGAATACATTATGGGGAAAGATTATGTTTCCCAACCTGGCGAGTATCATGCCCCAGGTAATAGCTAGCTGGTGCGAACAGGAAGGTCATAAAGTAACCATGCTCTGCTATACAGGGCGGGAAAATTTTGACAAGGAACTCCCCGAAGACGTCGACGTCGTATTTATCAGCTCATTTACACAAGCAGCTTTGCTGGCTTATTCCCTAAGCAATTATTTCAGGACCAGGGGCGTGGTCACAGTATTGGGAGGCCCCCATGCAAGGTGTTATCCGGATGACGCTATCCGTTATTTCGATTATGTACTGGGCTTTACCAATCAAACAACTATTGCAGAGGTTTTATATGAATGCGCTCCACATGCCCAGGAAGGCCGGTATCTGACTACTGGCAAACAGCCAGTTCAATTGCCCGGTGTGAAAGAACGCTGGAAGTTCATAGAAGCGACCTTAAAAAAGGCGCCCTTACTAAAGATGGTTCCCATGATCGGCAGTATGGGATGTCCCTATACCTGTCCCTTCTGTATAGATTCTACCGTGCCTTATCAGCCGATGGATTTTCATCATATGAAAGAAGATCTCCGCTTTCTCCTCACCAAGTTCAAGGAACCAATGGTAGCCTGGCATGACCCGAATTTCGGGGTCAGGTTTGAAGAAAATATGGAAGCCATCGCCGCCGCCGATCCCGGCAAGAGGATCCGTTCCATCGCAGAAAGCAGCCTTTCCATTCTTACTGACAAACACCTGCCGATCTTTAAGCAAAACGGCTTTACCGCCCTGCTGCCGGGAGTAGAGACCTGGTATGAATTGGGTAATAAATCACGGACAGCTCAGACAAAGGGGGAAGAAAAGGTAAAACAGGTAGCCGAACACGTAAACAAGGTATTGGAATATGTTCCATACGTTCAGACCAATTTCGTATTGGGCCTGGACAGCGATTCCGGCTCCGAGCCTTTCGAGCTGACCAAACGCTTTATAGATCTTTCTCCCTCAGCATTCCCCGGATATTCCTTATTGACAGCCTTTGGCGAGGCCGCACCACTTAACCTGGGCTATCAGAAAGAAAAAAGGGTATTGCCTTTCCCATTCCATTTCCTTAATAACCACCTGGCAATGAACATAAAACCCAGGAATTACGAATGGGTGGACTTTTATGACAAGGTGATCGATCTTACAGAGTACTCTTTCTCTCCAAAGGCATTATACCGGCGTTTTACCTCCTCCACGAACGGGACAGCAAAATGGATGAACCTGATGCGTGCCGTATCATCGGAAGGCTACGGCCGGATCCGTTATTTCAGGCAGGTTCGGGACCGACTGGTGAATGACAGATCCTTCAGAGCCTATTTTGAAGGCGAAACAACTGAGCTGCCCGAATTTTACACAAACATCGTAAAAAAAGACCTTGGCCAGTGGTATGACTGGTTGCCCGAAGGAGCCTTGCAACATGACCAGAACGCCTATCTGCATAAACAGGCAGTCAGCAAGAAAGTCGTTATGGGGTAGTTGCATAATACAATTTTTCCATATGACTATCATAAGATAGCAAAAACCGGGTTTTCCAGGGGCTGAACGGTTGGTACTTTTGTTGCAGAAAAACATTTGATCATGGAAACGCAACAGGAAATAAATTACCAGCGGATTGCCGGGGCGATCGCATTCTACAAGCAAAATTTTAAGCAGCAGCCTTCCCTGGATCAGGTAGCGGAACATATTCACCTAAGCCCGTTCCACTTCCAACGTATGTTTAAGGAATGGGCCGGCGTTACACCCAAACAATTCCTGCAATACCTGACATTGGAACATGCCAAGGAAATGCTGAAGAAAGAGACGGGCGCTACTTTGTTCGACGCGGCATTTGAAGCGGGTCTCTCAGGGACCGGGCGATTACACGATCTGTTTATAAAGATCGAGGGCATGACACCAGGCGAATACAAAAATGGAGGAGAAGAGCTGGGTATCAATTACCGGTTTGCTCAAAGTCCTTTTGGCCTGTTGCTTGTAGCATCCACGCATAAGGGAATTTGTTATATGGCATTTGCCGACGAAGGAAAAGACGCTGAGCTCAGAACACTCCGGGAAAAGTTTCCCAATGCCAGCTTTTACGAGTGCGCCGACGATCTGCAGGAAAAAGCCCTTTCTATTTTCAGCCGGGATTGGAATAAACCTGCAGAGATCAAGCTGCATCTGAAAGGAACCGATTTCCAGATAAAAGTATGGGAGACGCTGCTAAAGGTACCGATGGGAAAGCTGACTACCTATTCCGGGCTTGCCAGTAAGCTACAGCAGCCGCAGGCAGCACGCGCGGTAGGCTCAGCGGTAGGCAGTAATCCTGTTGCATTTCTTATTCCCTGTCACCGGGTGATAAAATCCGATGGACAAATAGGACAATATCATTGGGGAAATACACGAAAAAATGCCCTGATCGGATGGGAAGCCACGCTCACTCAGACCGAAGGCTCTTAACGGGGTTGGACATCGCCGCCCGGATGGACTGCCAGCTAACGGTTACAACCGCAATCAGCAGGGCAAGCATCCCCGACAGGACAAAAACACTCCATCCAATTGAAATGTGGTAACCATATCCCAATAGCCATTTATTCATGACAAACCAGGCGACAGGAGCGGCTATGATAAAGGCTATAAGTACGAGCCAGACAAAGTCTTTGGCAAGCAGGGTGGTGATGCTGGCGACGCTGGCTCCAAGCACTTTTCTGACGCCGATCTCCCGGATACGGTTCTCCGCCATATAGGTCGCAAGGGCAAAAAGCCCCAGACAGGAAATAAAGATCGTAAGACCTGCAAACAAAGCCGAGAGTTTCCCCGTCTGCTGTTCTTCCCTGAATTTAAGGGCATAAGAATCATCCGCAAAGACGTATTCGAACGGATACCTGGGATTATACCGCCTGAAGATCTTTTCAGCTTTTTCCAGGTTCGCAGAAACAGAGTTGGCGGGATTGAATTTGATGTGCACGACATATCCGTATAACTTCGGTCCCGCAATGATCATGGGTGCTATGTCACGGGAGAACGGGGACTCGAGGATAAAATTCTTTACTACTCCTACAACATGCCACGATTCTCCTGGTCCCCGGCTGACAGTCATGCCAACCGGGTTTTTCAACCGCATCGTTTTTACAGCCGTTTCATTGAGCAATACAGCCGTGCTGTCGGTCGGATATTTATAGATATCGATGTCCCGCCCTGTGACCAACGTCGCTCCCATGGTCTTTGTGAAACTGGCATCGACGGTAAAGTTGATGAAGTCTGTCTTCTCATCCTGTTTGGTACTTCCTTCCCAGCTATATCCGTTTCCGTCACTCCAGTGTCTGGTGATAGGGCCGCCGGTTTTACTGACTGAGATAGCGGTACCGCTATTAAGCAGCTCGTTCTTTATAAGCTGGTAGTGTTCGATCACATCACCCTGGCCAAAAGTATAAATAAGGTTATGGCGGTCATAGCCGGCATCCCTGTTCTGACCGTATTGTATTTGTTTTTGTATGATCAGTGTGCAAATGATAAGCAGGATCGCAAAAGAGAATTGAAGGATTACCAGCACCTTCCGGGTAGAAACAAGCGCCTCGGCATTTTTGAAGGTTCCTTTCAGCACTTTTACCGGTTGAAAGGAAGAAAGGTAAAAAGCAGGGTAGCTGCCGGCCAATAGCCCGGTGAATAATACAAATCCGGCAGAAAAAAGCCATAAGTATGGATTGCCATAATCGATGACCAGTTGTTTGCCGACCAACAAGTTGAAGCCGTCCAGGCTAACGGACGCCAATACCATTGCAACTATAAATGCAAGTCCGGAGATAAGTATGCTTTCTCCAACGAATTGGGCTATAAGAAATCCCCTATATGCCCCGACTACCTTGCGGACGCCCACCTCCCGCGCACGCTTCTCACTGCGGGCCGTACTGAGATTCATAAAGTTGATACAGGCAATGAGAAGAATAAAACACGCAATGATACCAAAGAGCCGGACCGTTTTGATCTTGTCTCCGACAAGTATCCCATTCTCATTCTTGGAGTAGAGATGGAAGCGTGCCATGGGCTGAGTAAATACTTCAGTTGTCTCCGGATTCCGGCTATGACTGATGGTGATGTTTTTCACCTGCCGGTCAAAAGCTTCCTGAGAAAGACCGGGTTTTAACAGGACATAAGTATAAAGATGATTGTTGCCCCAGCTATCGCCATCGCTTTCCCAACCCAACCGGATACTGTAACTCCAGGGTAGCAGATAGTCAAAGGCAAAGGAAGTATTCGGCGGCAGGTCCTTAAGGACACCCGTAACAACAAAGTCAGCGATGCTGTCCATACGCACAGTTTTGCCCATGGCTTCTTCTGACCCGAAGAGACGCTTCGCCATTTTTTCAGTAAGCACTATGTTTTTAGGGCCGTTCATCGCGCTGGATGCTTCTCCTTTCAGCATTGGGAAGGGGAAGATCCTCAGAAAGCCGCTGTCACAAAAGGCCCCCTGACTGTTGATACGTTTTTCCCCAACCGTAGCAAGGAAAGTGACATTATAGTACCGGGTATATTCTTCGACGCCCGCATAGTCTTTTTTGAGAGTGGGTCCCATCGGGCTGGGCGTATTATTCCAGGCCCAAATACCGTCGGCGCCTTTATCCCTGTTGTACATCATATAGATTCGATCGGTCCTGGGATAGAACCGGTCAAAAGAGAGCTCATTTTGTATCCACAGCAGGATGAGAAGGGCACTGGCCATACCAATGGCAAGACCAGCGATGTTGATGATAGAAAAACCTTTATTCCGCAGTAGATTGCGGACAGCGATTTTCAGGTAATTTTTGAGCATGCTATTTTAGCCACGAATAAAATGCCAGATTCTTAAAAATCTGGTAGCCAATAATTTGCAAAGCAGCCACAAGCCCAAAGTGTTCGGCTTCGAGACAGAAAATGTACGATTATTCAATCAGTCCGTATTACCCGGACAGGGTTGGTCAGCGCTGCCTGGACAGCCTGGAAACCTACGGTGCCGGCTGCAATGATGACAGAAAGAAGACCGGTAAGCCCAAATATCCACCAGGAGAGGTTGATGTGATAGGGAATTTCCTCCAGCCATTGGCTCATGAACCACCACGCCACAGGAGAAGCGATCACAAAGGCAATGACAACCAGGACGAGGAAATCTTTTGATAATAGGGTAATAAGGCGCATAATGGAAGCGCCCAATATCTTCCGAACACCCACTTCGCGGAGACGGGATTCAGCCATATAGGCGGATAGACCAAACAATCCCAGGCAGGAGATAAAGATGGTCATTCCGGCGAAAAGGGCAGCAAGAGTACCGATATGTTCATCTGCAATCAGTTTTGCCGTATCATATTTTTTGGCAAAGAAATATTCGAATGGATAATTGGGATTGTATCGTTTGAAAATGGCACTCAGCCTGGCTATATTGTCAGAAGTATTGTTGTGCGGGTTTAATTTAAAGGTGACGGTCCCGAACCAGCTATTAGGTCCCTGCTGCCTGTTAGGACCCTGGATCACCACCGGATGAATGCGATTGTAGAGGGAGCCGGTGACGAAATCCTTTATCACTCCAACGACATGCCAGGTGCCCTCATCATTTCGAAGGACCTGGCCAACCGGATCGGCAAACCCCATTTCGCGGACAGTCATTTCTGTCAACAGCACCGCATTCGAATCGCTGGGATATTTCCCGATGTCGATGTCCCTGCCGGCGATCAAATGCAACCCTATAGTTTTTACAAAAGTTCTGTCAGTCCGGTATTCGATGACTTTTACCTGTTGTTGTTCCCCCTTGCCCTGCCATTCGTAACTGTCATTGGTCACCCAGATCTCTGTTATCGGTGAATTGCTACGGGTAATATCTGTCACGGTTCCGCTATTGAGCAGGTCGCGACGGATAAGATCATAATTCTTTTTGATATCCCCCTTGATATAGACAAAAGCCAGGTTGTTTTTATCATAACCCGAATTCCGGTTGGCGGCATAAACGAATTCCCGGTAGATCACGATCGTGCAAATAATAAATGTAATTGCAAAAGTGAACTGAAAGACCACCAGTATACGTCTTGGCGTAACCAACGCATGTATTGTTTTAAAATGACCACGAAGTATATTGATCGGTCGAAAGGCAGAAAGATAAAAAGCCGGGTAACTGCCGGCCAGAAGACCGGTAAAGATGATAAAAGCCGCCCCCGACAACCAGAATAAGGGATTGTCGTATGGGATGACCAGTTGGGTCATGATCAGCTGATTAAACCAGGGAAGGGTTATGATCACAATGATAAGTGCCAGGACTCCGGCCAGACAGGCAATGAGCAGAGATTCCCCAAGAAATCTCCCTATCAGAGACCCCCTACCCGCTCCCACCACCTTCCGGATGCCGACTTCACGGGCCCGCCTGATGCTGCGCGCCGTACTGAGGTTCATATAATTAATACAGGCAATCAGCAGGATAAAGCCGGCGATAATGGCAAGCATCCTGACAAAATTGATATCGCCGCCTGTAGCTTCGCCGTTTATGAAGTTGGAGTACAAATGCCATTTGCGCATGGGGTGAAGAAATACCTCAGCCTTTGTCTCCGGCGCATGCGAACGGATCAGCGTTCGTAAGCTGATATTGGCAATGGTTTCCGTGATACCTGGTCTTAGCAGCACATAGGTATCGATCGTATTTTTTTGCCATTCGGGAATGTTCCAGCGTACTTCGCCGGTATAAGCCCACGGGATCAGATAATCGAAGTGGAACTGAGTATTGGGAGGCAGGTCCTTCAGGACACCGGAGACCGTAAAACCAGCCACGCTATCAACACGGATCGTATGCCCCAAAGGGTCCGTTTTTCCAAAGAGTTTTTTAGCCAGCGATTCAGTGATGACAACCGAATGCGGGTTTTGCAGAGCAGTTTCTGTATTACCTTTTAGCAACGGAAAGCTGAAGAGGCGGAAAAAACCGGGGTCAGTAAGAAAACCCTGCGGAGCAAGATTTTGGTCGCCCGAGGAAAAGATAAATGCCCCCACCCAGTTCATCCGGACCACCTCTTCCACTTCATGCCGGTAATTAGCCTGGATCACCGGTCCCATAACCATGGGGGTTCTACCATAACATTCGATTTGCCCATTGAAGACAGCACGGCTGAATACCTGGTAGACCCGATCACGGTTCCTGTGAAACTGGTCAAATGTAAGTTCGTTATGGATCCACAGCAACAGGACAATGGCGCTGGCCAGGCCAATGGCGAGGCCTGAAATATTGATGGCTGTAAATCCCTTGTTACGGCGGAGACTGCGCCAGGCTATTTTAAAGTAATTATCCAGCAGGTCCACGTGATGGATAATGCGGGAAGCCAGGCTTTGACGGGACTGCGCCGGCTCGGTGGCCACAGCAGGTGAAACAGTTGTGGTCGGCACAACCCGGTTGCCAGCGGATTGGGTACTGTCCCCTGCCGCCTGCCCTAAGTCTTTCAGTGCCATGCGGGTAAGATGACGGCTAAATGCATCTTCCGTTTCTGTCTGGTCTTTTTCTGATTGACATTTCCAAAGGTCGGAAAGCAGCTGAAACGAATACGTGAGATCAGGATGTTGCTGCTGCAATAGCTCCAATTCTTTCTTTTCCTCCTCCGTGGCTTCACCCGAAAGTTTGCGGGCCATCAGGTGCCATATACGGTCCTTTTCTTTCATATACGCGGAGGCGGCTTTTTATTTCTGTGGAAAGATAATCAAAGTTTTCGTCCTGCGCTATGGAAGAGAGATCAAGGTCAAGGCTGACCTCAAAGCTGACACCATCGCTTTGGATTTTTAATTCATGCCTGCCGGGATAAAGCAGATCAAGTCTGCGCCGGACATTTTTTAGCCCGATGCCGCTGCTATGGGACACGATATCGATACTGCCGGGAGATTTGCTATTGGAAACGAAAAAGCTTAGCCATTGGCGGTCGACTTTTAGCCTGATTGTTATCCAGTTCTGCAAGCCGGGTTCCTTTGAAACATGCTTAAAGGCATTCTCGACAAAGGTCACTAACATAAATGGAGCAATGCACAATTCATCACCCGGATAGTCATCCAGCTCAAGTGATACCCGTACATTGTCGTTTTGCCGGAGCTTTTCCAGCTCGATACAGTTCTTCAGATAATCGATCTCTTTACGCAATGCTATCAGGGGAACATTGCATTCATATAACTGATAACGCAAAAGATCGGAAAATCGGGCCAGCGACCCGGAGGCGGTATCAGGCTTTTTATGGATAAGAAAGAATATTGAATTGATGGTGTTAAAAAGAAAGTGAGGATTGAATTGCTGCTTAAGAAAATTGAGTTCCGTTTCCAATTTCTCTTTCTCGAGCAGTTGCTGCCGTCTTTTGGTTCGGATCCAGACCCTGGCCATTTTGATGCAAAGGCTAAAAGTCAGGCTCGCAAATACGGCAGGCATCGCATTGCCAAAGAAGTAATAGCTGCAAAGACCCGGTCCATACAATTCGGAAACCGTACCATGGGCCAGAAAAGCCGTTACATAATATCCGGGAACAATACATAGCGATGCTCCAAATAAAGTAGCGATCAGTATGAAAACGTAAGCCCTGAACCTGCCTTTTTCAAGAAATCGGGGAATGAGTACATATAAGTTGAAACATACAGCCAGCAGCAGTATTGGAATATAGAAAAGTAATTTTAAAATTAACGGGGACATCTTCTAATCTACACCTATTTTCCGAAGGGAAAACCCGACTTATTTGAACGGATATTATTTATTGATAAGCAGCCGGCCTGAGTATATGAAAGGTAATCAGCAATTATCTGCACCCGGTGAGCATTCCCGTTTTTTTAATCTTCGCCGGACTTGTTTCTTAGCAGCATGAAAAACATATTACTTCCCTTTTGCTTCCTCTTTCTTTTGTGCAAAGTATGGGGCCAGAAGGTAGACACCAGCCAGCTTAAGACCATAATAGTCCGGGGAACAAAGCCATTGTTCCAGCAACAGATCAATGGCGCCGTAGTCAATGTGGGAAACAGCATTCTTACAAAAGGAAGCTCCGTCCTGGAGGTTTTGGAACGTAGCCCTGGAATCGTCATCGATCGAAGGAGCAATGCCATATCGCTAAACGGAAAGAATGGAGTGCTGGTTTTGCTCAACGGCAAGCAGCTGCGAATGTCCATAGACCAGTTAGTTGACCTGCTGAACAACATGCCGGCGGATAATATCGAAAAAATAGAGTTACTAACCAGTCCCCCCGCGAACTACGACGCCGATGGGAACGCAGGCATAATCAACATCGTGTTAAAGAAAGACAGGCGGAAAGGAACAAATGGTTCTGTTTCCCTCGCCGGCGGATATGGTTACAGGGAAAAAGGATCGGCTAGCCTGAACCTGGCTCATAATTCCCGCAATATCGATGTCTATGGTTCATATTCTTTTTCGCATGATCGCTCCGCCATGGACTGGCATGCCAAATCCACACAGGACCTCCCCGTGATCGGAGGAGCAACCTACGCAGATTTTTTAAGTGTAATCAAACCTGTCTCCAACTCGCATAATGCCTCCTTGGGTTTTGATGTCCGGGTGAACCCCAGAACTACCATCGGCAGTAGTATCAGCTATAACGACAATCGCGTCGCCGTTGCAACGCATAATCTGGGTACGTACATTGTCCTGCCCGATTCGCCGCTTTTTTTGGATGCGACTATCAAAGGAATCAACCACTGGAAAAACTGGATGGTCTCATTTTACGCCGAAAAGAAGATCAGGGAAGGAGAACGTATCAACCTCGATGTGGATCTTCTGAGTTATAAAAATACTGATCCAACTGATGCCCTCAACTCTTTTGTCAATGCCAAAGGCGAGCAGGCTGGGACGAATGATACGCTTTCCTCACCGCATCAAAAAGGCACATCGGATACAAGGATACAGGTGGGGGTAGGAAAATTTGATTATACAA
>Ga0310811_10001539_pt1 | contig 28785 bp, 23 predicted proteins | sample YCmetagenome_FD_207642 | JGI IMG/M metagenome (GOLD analysis project Ga0310811, IMG submission 207642) | Soil microbial communities from experimental microcosm in Duke University, North Carolina, United States - YC | ecosystem: Engineered > Artificial ecosystem > Soil microcosm > Unclassified ... | reverse complement strand
GGCATCGCCCGGGCGCTCGCGCTCAAGCCGAAGGTGCTCGTGCTCGACGAGCCGGTCTCGGCGCTCGACGTCTCCATCCAGGCCGGCGTCATCAACCTGCTGGAGGACCTGCAGGACGAGCTGGGTCTCGCCTACCTGTTCGTGGCGCACGACCTGTCCGTCGTCCGGCACATCGCCGACCGCGTCGCGGTCATGTACCTCGGCAAGATCGTCGAGATCGCGGACGGCAACTCGCTGTTCGAGCGCAGCCAGCACCCGTACACGCAGGCGCTGATCTCGGCGATCCCGATCCCGGACCCGCGCCGGGAGCGCGAGCGGGAGCGGATCATCGTGCAGGGCGACGTGCCGTCCCCGGCCGATCCGCCCTCCGGCTGCCGCTTCCGCACCCGCTGCCCGCTGCGGATGACCCTCTCCGAGACCGACGCCGCCCGCTGCTCCGCCGAGGAGCCCGAGCTGCGCGACCGCGGCCTCGGCGCCGGCCATCTGACGGCGTGCCACTTCGTCGAAGCTTAACTCTAAACTCATTGAAACTGAGACGGCCCCGTCCGGGCAAATCCCGGGCGGGGTCGCAATTCTCTCAACACTAAAAAAGACGCGGTCACCGCAGAGAGTGATGATGCGCGCCGTTCGGTGTGCGCGCTCGATGTGAGGGCAGTGAAGAGCTGTGACCTGCACTCTTGGCCGCACCGCTGGCGCGTTGCTGCCACCGTGCGCCGCGAATCGTGGCGGGTTTCCGCCGCTTCGGCGAAGAAACATCCGCGAAACCTTGCACTATCCGGACGGTTTCTTGATCGGATTGTGATGGTTACGGCCTCCCGGCTTCGCGGATTCGTGGGGTACAAATGCGGAAGCACAAATGAGAGTCTTTCGCCGCGGTGGCCCACGGGTGACCTTCCCAGGGGTCGGCGACCCGTGACGCGCGTCCACCCATGACGCGTCTGCCGGGGGACTGAGTTGGCAGCACACCCGCGCTGCGTAGGTTCGTGGCGCGGTGGACGGTTTCGATTGCGCGTCCGGCGCCCCACGGGGTCTGACGCATGTGCGAATAGGAATGCATTCCATGAGAATGTCGAGGAAGACGCGGGTCGCGGCGGGAGCCGCGGCGCTTGCGCTCGGTGCCGCCACGGTACTGGCCGGGTGCAGCGCCAAGAGCGGCTCGAGCTCAGCTTCCGGCGGTACGCCGAAACAGGGCGGCACGGTGCGTGTCGCGGAGTCGGCGGGTACCTACCCGACCGCAATCTGGCCGTTCATCTCACCGAACCAGTACACGACGGTGGACACCAGCGCATTCCAATACCTGTTCTACCGCCCCCTGTACTTCTGGGGCCAGAACGACAAGAACCAGCTGGACGCCGACCTCTCGATCGGCAACACGCCGGTGTGGAGCAACGGCGGCAAGACGGTGTCCATCACGCTCAAGGACTGGAAGTGGTCCAACGGCGAGTCCGTCGACGGTCAGGACGTGCTGTTCTGGCTGAACATGTCCAAGGCCATGAAGGCCAAGTCCGCGTACTACACGCCCCCGAACACCTCGATCGGCGCGGACTACTACCCGGACAACATCCTCTCGGCGACGGCCTCCGGCCAGACGGTCACATTGAACCTGGACAAGGCATACAGCCAGACCTGGTTCGACGACAATCAGCTCTCGATCATCACGCCGATGCCGATCGCGTGGGACATGACGAGCGCCACCGCCAAGGGCAGCTGCGCCACCGCGACGTACGGCTCCGCCGCCGCGGCCACGGCTTGCGCCGCCGACTACGCGTATCTGAGCAAGGAATCGACGGATGGCAAGACCTTCGCGACGAGCTCGCTGTGGTCGGTCGTGGACGGCCCCTGGAAGCTGAAGTCCTACAACAGCACCTCTGGTGCCTACTCGATCACGCCGAACGCGAGCTACTCGGGTCCGCAGAAGCCGTACCTCGACGAGGTCGACTACGTGCCCTTCACGTCCGACACGGCCGAGTACGCCCAGCTGAAGGCGGGCAGCTCGGGCGCGGCCGCGCTGCAGGTGGGCTACGCGGACTCCGCGGACCTGCCGAAGTACAACGCGAGCAACCTGAACGCGGACAACCCGCTGAAGAACAAGGGTTACTACTTCGCGACTCCGTACTACCTGGATGAGATCTCGTACTACCAGGTGAACCACGCCAACACGACGGTCGGGCCGCTGTTCAAGCAGCCGTACTTCCTGCAGGCGGTTCAGGACACGGTCGATCAGCAGGGCATGATCACCGGCTTCGACAAGGGCTGGGGCTACACGAACAACAGCGCTACGCCGTCCGAGCCCGCCGGCAACCCGCTCTCCTCGGCGGCGAAGGCGCTCACCCCGACCTTCAGCACCAGCAAGGCCAAGGCCCTGCTGCAGGCGAACGGCTGGGACGTCAGCACCACCCCGGCCACCTGCACCAACCCCGGCACCGCTTCCGGCCAGTGCGGCGCGGGTATCACCAAGGGCGAGGCCGCCAGCTTCACCGTGGACTACCCGTCCGGCGAGGGCGTCGTGCAGCAGGAGGCCACGCTGATGGCGTCCGACGCGGCCGAGGCCGGCATCAAGATCACCATGACCGGCCAGACGCAGAACCAGATCGGCAACGAGAGCTCGGCCTGCTCCGCCTCCAGCGCATCCGGTTGCTGGGAGGGCCTGCTCTACGGCGGCTGGGTCTTCTCGCCCGACTACTACCCGACCGGTGACGCGCTGTGGGCCACCGGAACCGGCGCCAACATCTGGGGCGGCTCCGACTCGACGCTGGACAAGCTGATCTACCAGACGACGATCAGCAACAACATCTCCGACATGTACGCGTACGAGGACTACATCGACTCGCACCAGCAGGTCGTCTACCTGCCGAACAGCCTGCAGCAGCAGGGCGTCGAGGTTGTCAATGGCCTGAACATCGGCGTGAGCGACCCTTACCAGGGCACCGAGCCGGAGTACTGGTACTACTCGAAGTGATGATTCAGCGCAATCCGCTCGCCGCCGTCTCCCTCTCCGTGTCGGGGAGGGGGACGCGGTGACCGGTTACATCATTCGACGCATCCTTCAGGCGCTCGTCACCATCGTCATCGTGACGATCGTCTCCTTCGGTCTCATGCACCTCGTTCCCACCGGTCTCGTGCACGCTCTCGTCGGCGCGCGGCAGGCGAACAACCCGCTGGCCATCGCGCAGGTCACCCAGGAGCTCGGGCTGAACAAGCCGCTCGTGGAGCAGTATCTGATCTGGGTCGGGCACCTGCTCCACGGCGACTTCGGGTACGACTACACCTACAACCAGTCCGTCGGCTCGCTCATCGCCGGGACGCTCGGCCAGTCGATGTACATCGTCTTCCTGGCCCTGGTCATCTCGATGCTGATCTCCGTCCCGATGGGGCTGATCCAGGCGACCCACCGCAACTCGTGGATCGACCACAGCTTCACCACGTTCTCGTTCATCGGGTACTCCGTGCCGACCTTCTTCATCGGCTGGCTGCTGCTGGACGTCTTCGAGGACAACCTGAACTGGATCCCGCAGGGAAACCAGATCGCTTCGTTCCACGACGCGTTCACCCAGCCGGTGCAGCTGATCCTGCCGGTGTTTACGCTGGTGTTCGGGTCCGTCGCCGGCTATTCCAGGTACATGCGATCCGCGATCCTCGATCAGATCACGCAGGACTACGTGCGCACCGCGATCGCCAAGGGCGCCACCCGGCGGCGCGTGCTCTACCGCCATGTGCTGCGCAACGCCATGATTCCCATGGTGACTCTCATCGGGCTGTCGTTGCCCGCGCTCGTGGGTGGAGCGCTGCTCGTCGAATATGTGTTCAACATTCACGGTATCGGCCTGCTGACCACGAACGCGGCGCTGCAGAACGACTACGGCGTCACCCTGGCCACGACCCTCCTTGCCGCCGTGGTGACGGTGATCGGTTCGCTCCTGGCCGACATCAGCTACGCGGCGCTGGACCCCCGAGTAAGGCTTGACTGATGGCAATCCTGGAAGACACGTCCTCAGCGCCCGAGCCGACCGCAGTGGAACTGGGCCTGGAGTCGGCGGCGAATCCGCGCTCGATGTTCGCGCGCGGCTGGGAGGTTTTCGCGGAGAACAAGCTCGCCCTGGTCTCGCTCGTCGTATTGATCGTCATCGCCGGCTTCGGCTATCTGGGTCCGTTCTTCTACCACGGCAACGTGACGGTGGTGAACCCCGACGACGTCACCATGGCGCCCTCCGCGGCGCATCCGCTGGGCACCGACCAGTACGGGCTCGATTTCCTCGAGCAGTTGATGCGCGGCACGGCCACCTCGCTCGACGTCGGCCTGGCGGCCGGCCTGATCGCCGCGGTCGTCGGCGCCTTCTACGGTGCTGTCGCGGGATACGCGGGCGGCTGGCTGGATTCGCTGATGATGCGGATCATCGACGCGTTCATGTCCTTCCCGCTGATCTTCGCGCTGATCTACATCAACACGGTCTACGGGCGTTCGCAGCTGACGCTGATCATGGAGATCGGCTTCACGTCGTGGTTCGGCATCACGCGCCTGGTTCGCGGTGAGGCGCTGGCCATCAAGGTCCGCGACTACGTGGCGGCGTCGAAGATGATGGGCGGCAGGTCCACGCGCATCATCTACAAGCACATCCTGCCGAACGCGATCGGCACGTCGATCGTCAACACAACGTTCTCGATCGCGGACGCCGTGTTCGCCCTTTCCGTGCTGAGCTTCATCGGCCTCGGCCTGCAAGCCCCCACAGCCGACCTCGGCGGTCTGCTCGACACCGGTACCCAGTACGCCTCGCAGGGCTACTGGTGGCTGGTCTATCCGCCCGCCGTGGTCATCATCGCGATCATCATGGCCTTCAACATCATCGGCGACGCTCTTCGTGACGCGTTCGAGACCCGGCTGCAGAAGCGGTGAGTGAACCATGCCTTTGCTCGAACTGAAGGACGTCCGCACCGAGATCCGGCTCAAGCGCTCCACGGTGCACGCACTCGACGGGGTCACGCTTTCCGTCGAGGCCGGGCAGACCCTCGGCGTGGTGGGCGAGTCCGGCTGCGGCAAGACGATGACCGCGATGTCGATCATGCGGCTGCTGCCCAACGGCGGCGCGGTCACCGGCGGCGAGATCCTGCTGGGGGGCCGCGACCTGACCGCGCTCACCGAGGCGGAGATGGCCAAGGTGCGCGGCAACGACATCGGCATGATCTTCCAGGACCCGATGACGTCGCTGAACCCGACGATGACCATCGGCCGCCAGATCTCCGAGTCGGTGCGCATCCACCGCGGAGTGGGCAGGAAGGAGGCGCATGCGCGCGCCGTCGAGGTGCTCTCGCTCGTCGGGATGCCGTCGCCGCAGCGCCGCGCGCTCGACTACCCGCACCAGCTCTCCGGCGGCATGCGGCAGCGCGCGATGATCGGCATGGCACTCGCGAACGAGCCGAAGCTGCTGATCGCCGACGAGCCGACCACCGCGCTCGACGTGACCGTGCAGAAGCAGATCCTCGAGCTGATCGAATCGATCAAGGAGCGGCTCGGGATGGCCGTCATCCTGGTCACCCACGACCTCGGCGTCATCGCCGGGCGCGCCGACAAGATCGCCGTCATGTACGCGGGCCGGGTGGTCGAGACGACCAACACCGAGACGCTGTACGCGAATCCGCGCCACCCGTACACCGAGGCGCTGTTCGACTCGCTGCCCGAGCGCGGCGCCGAGTCGGGCACCAAGCTCTACTCGATCCCGGGCCTGCCGCCGGACCTGACCGAGCCGCCGGCCGGCTGCCGGTTCGCGGCGCGCTGCCGCTACGCGCAGGCCTCCTGCCGCGAGCAGGACCCGCAGTTGACCGGCGAGACCTCGGAGCATCAGTACGCGTGCTTCTTCCCGGTCGGCGAGGTCGAGCGCTCGGCCAAGGCCGTGCCGGTCACGCTGACCGAGGAGACCAGCGCCGAGGCGATCCCGCAGTCGCAGATCGGCGAGCCGCTGCTGACGGTCAGGAACCTGGTCAAGGATTACCCGATCACCGCGGGCGCCGTGCTGCGCCGCAAGATCGGCGCGGTCTCGGCCGTCGCGGACGTCTCCTTCACCATCTACCAGGGCGAGACCCTGGGCCTGGTGGGCGAGTCCGGCTGCGGCAAGACCACGGTCGGCAAGCTCCTGGTCGGCCTCGAGGACGCGACCGCCGGCGAGATCGGCTACGGCGGCCGGGACCTGGCCGCGGACAAGCACGCGCGCGGCGCGGTGCGCCGGGAGATCCAGCTGATGTTCCAGGACTCCTACGCGGCGATGAACCCGCGCATGCGGGTCCGCTCGGTGCTGCGCGAGCCGCTGGACATCCAGAAGGTCGGCGACAAGGCGAGCCGGGACAAGCGGATCGCCGAGCTGTTCGACCAGGTGGGCCTGCCGCGCACCGCGCTCGAGCGCTACCCGCACGAGTTCTCCGGCGGCCAGCGCCAGCGCGTCGGCCTGGCCCGCGCGCTGACCCTCGCGCCGAAGCTGATCGTCGCGGACGAGCCGGTCTCCGCGCTGGACGTCTCGATCCAGTCGCAGGTGCTGAACCTGATGAAGGACCTGCAGGTCGAGTTCGGCCTGTCGTACCTGTTCATCTCGCACGACCTGTCCGTGGTCCGCTACCTCTCGGACCGGATCGGCGTGATGTACCTGGGCAAGCTGGTGGAGATCGGCCCTGCCGAGTCGGTGTACGCGAACCCGGTGCACCACTACACCCGCGGCCTGCTCGACACCATCCCGGTGGCCGACCCGGCGGTGGAGAAGGCCAAGGAGGACAAGGGGATCGTCGGCGAGCTGCCCTCGGCGATCGACCCGCCCTCCGGCTGCCGCTTCCGCACCCGCTGCCCGGCGGCCCAGTCGCTGTGCGCGGAGCAGGAGCCGCCGCTGGTGGAGTTCGGCACGAACGGCCACCTGGCCGCCTGCCACTTCCCGCTGCGCAGGTTCGACGGCGACGCGGGCGAGCCGGCGGCCGTCGGCGAGGTCGTGCTGCCGTCCCAGCCCGACGCGATCGACGACGCGACGGAGTCGACCACGGCCTAGCAGCGGGCGGTCCCGCCGAAACGTTCGCCCGCTCGGTCGCGAAGACCGAGCGGGCGAACCGTCGTCGGTGTGCGTTTCGATGTATTCCAATTTTCATGGCAGACATGCACAGTGCATGTTACGCTTGTGGTATGTCAACTAAGACGCTTCAGATTCGGGACGTGCCCGAAGACGTGCACGCGACCGTCCGCGCGCGTGCGGCGCTTGCCGGAAAGACGGTGTCGCAGTACCTGCTCGACCTCGTGACCGATTTGGCACGCCGGCCGACATTGGCCGAAGTGGCGTCGCGGATCAAGTCGCGCACAGGTGGACCGAGCGGGCTTTCCGGGGATGACATCCTCGATGCGCTGCATCAGGGGCGGGACCGCCGGTGATCGTGTTCGACTGCTCGGGGATGGTTCATGCGCTGACCATCCCCGATTCTCCCTTCGTGGCCGTGGTTTCCGGTGCGGACTCAGTCCATGCGCCCCAACTGCTCGACTACGAGGTTGCGAGTTCCTTGCGCGGGCTCCTGCTCGGCAAGAAAGTCGACGAGACGACTGCCCATGCCGCGCGTGGTGACTTCGCGGCCCTGCCGATCACTCGCTATCCGATGGCCGGGATGGAAGAACGGGTCTGGGAGCTGCGCTCCAACTTCAATCCGTACGATGCCTCGTACATCACGCTGGCGGAAGCACTCGAGTGCCCGCTCTACACGTACGACCTCAAGCTCGTGGCGCCGCGCATCCACGATGCCGATGTCCGGGTGCTGGGACGAACCGGGTGAGTGCCTGTCGATTACCGCGCGATTGTGAACAGCGGCGAGCAGCGGGGGACCGGGACGTGGGCGGGGCGGCGGCGCCGGTTCCGCTGCCGCCCCGCTCGACCCGACTACGTGCCCTGCCGGTCCGTCAGCCCTCCAGCGCCCGGGACTTCAGCGCGCGCTCGACGCCGTCGCGGGCCTCGATGAGCACGCGGCGCAGCGCGTTGTCGCGCGGCTCGGCGTCGAGGAAGGCGTCGACGCGGCGGATCAGCTCCTCGGAGGCCGCGGTCTGCGGGAACAGGCGGGCGACGAGCAGGTTGCGCATCTGCTCGGGGCGCTCGGCCCACAGCCTCGGCAGCACCTCGAAGTAGGCGTCGACGTATCCGCGCGTCAGCGCGGCGTGCTCGCCGATTCCGAAGCCGTCGCTCAGGCTCATGACACCCTCGGGACCGAGCTCGGTCTGCGTCAGCAGCCGCCAGGCCTCGGCCTTGTGCCCGGCGTCGGGGATGGCGGCGCGGGCGCCGAGGGCCTGGTTGCGGCCCTGGTCGGTCGCGTCGCGCTCCAGCTCGGCGTCGATCTCGGCGTCGCCGATCTCGCCGAGCGAGGCCAGCCGCCGTACGAGAGTCCAGCGCAGGTCCGTGTCCACGGCCAGGCCCGGCAGCTCGATCGTGCCCTCGAGCAGGCCCTTGGCGAACTCCACCTGCTCCGGCGTGGTGGCCAGGCCCCCGACCAGCTGGGCCCAGGTCAGCTGGCGGTCGCTGCCCGGCTCGGCCGCGCGCAGCAGCTCCAGGCCGGCCGCGGCCAGCTGCGCCTTGCCGGCCGGGATCCAGTCCGGCTCGGCCAGCGCGCGCATCGAGCGGGATCCGGTGGCCAGCAGCGACTGCAGCACCGAGATCGAGCTCTCGTACGCCATGCCCTGAGCCAGCATTCTGATGAATGCCGGGATGGGCAGCCGGGCCTGGCTCGCCATGTTCATCGCCGCGCTCCAGGACAGCGCGCGCGGGAGCGATTCGGCGAACTCGCCGACCGACTCCGTGAGCGTGCCGAGGGAGCGCTCGTCGAACTCGATCAGCGCGAACGTGAGGTCGTCGTCGTTGAGCAGCACCAGGTCCGGCTGCTCGATCCCGACGAATTCGGGCACCTCCGTGCGCGCGCCGGTCACGTCCAGCTCCACCCGGTGGGTGCGCACGAGCGCGCCGTCGACCCGGTTGTAGAGGCCGATCGCGATGTGGTGCGGCCGCAGGTGCGGGTGCTCCTCGGGGGCGCCCTGCACCACGGTGAACGCGGTGTATCGGCCGGCGGAGTCGAGCTCGAACTCTGAGCTCAGGGTATTGGGTCCAGCGGTCTCCAGCCAGGCCTTCGACCAGTCCGACAGGTCCCGGCCCGAGGCCTGCTCCAGCTTCGCCAGCAGGTCGCCGAGCGAGGCGTTGCCCCACGCGTACTCGGCGAAGTACGCGCGCAGTCCGGCGAAGAAGTTCTCCCGCCCGACGTACGCGACCAGCGCCTTGAGCACCGAGGCGCCCTTGGCGTAGCTGATCCCGTCGAAGTTCGCGATCGCCTCGCTGAGGGTCTCCACGTCGGCCGAGATCGGGTGCGTGGACGGCAGCTGGTCCTGGCCGTAGCCCCAGGTCTTGCGGTCGTTGGTGAACGTGGTCCAGGCGTCGGTGAACCGGGTCGCCTCGGCCGAGGCGAAGGTGCCGGAGAACTCGGCGAAGGACTCGTTGAGCCACAGGTCGCCCCACCACTTCATGGTCACGTAGTCGCCGAACCACATGTGCGCCATCTCGTGCAGGATGACCATCGCGCGCAGCTCGTACCGGGAGGCGGTGACCTTGGAGCGGAACACCAGCTGCTCGGTGAAGGTGACCAGGCCCGGGTTCTCCATCGCCCCGGCCCGGAACTCGGGCACGAAGATCTGGCCGTACTTCGGGTACGGGAAGTCGCAGTCGAACAGCTCGGTGAAGAAGTCCAGGCCCTGCCCGGTGACCTCGAACATGTCGGCCGGCTCGAGGTGCTCGGCGAGCGATGCGCGGACGGCCAGCTCCAGCGGGACGGTCTGGCCGCGCCGGGTGGTGTGCGAGCCGGTCACGACGCGGTACGCGCCCGCCGCGACGCAGATCAGGTACGTTGAGAGCCGCGCGGTCGGCGGGAAGCTCCAGGTGGCCGTGCCGCCGGATGCGGCGGGGACCGGCTCCGGGGCCGGGGTGTTGGACAGTACCGTCCAGCCGGCCGGCGCGGTGACCTCGATGTGGAAGACGGCCTTGAGGTCGGGCTGCTCGAAGTTCGCGTAGATCCGCCGGGCGTCCGAGGGCTCGCAGTTCGAGTACGTGTACACCTTGCCGTCGGCGGAGTCGACGTACCGGCCGAGGCCGCCGCCGTCCGTGCTGTAGGCGCAGGAGGCGACGACGCGCAGCTCGTTGTCCGCCTCGAGCCCGTCCAGGGCGATCCGCCCCTCCGCGTACGCGGTGGCGGGATCGATCGCGCGCCCGTTGAGGGTGATCTCGTGCACCGCCTCCGCGACCAGGTCGGCATACGTGGTGGCGCCTGCCTCGGTGGTTGAGAAGCGGATGACCGACGTGGACCGGAAGGTCTGCTCGCCCTGGGTGAGGTCGAGCGAGACGTGGTACGTGTCGACCCGCAGCAGCCGCGCCCGTTGCGCGGACTCCGTGCGGGTGATTTCAGCGATTGGCATGCGCTGTTCCTTAGCCGGTCGGCGTTGTGGGATACGAATGCCAGCATAGGCGCGCGCGATAACCCCGCGCAGTGCTCGGAGGCAGCGGATACGCTCGCGCGCATGAACGAATTCTCGCAGCGCCCGCTCACCGAATCCGATGCGTCCGCGTACGTCGCCCTGACCGATGCGACGAGCGCGGCCGACGAGAGCGGCCACCGCGCGGACGAGGCGGCGTTCCGCTTCCTGCTGAACCACCCGCTGCGCGCCGAGGGTTTCGAGGAGCTGCAGGGGATCTTCGACGGGGACCGGCTGGTCGCGGTGGGCTGGATCCAGCGCGCTTCGACGGCCGAGGAGGCGCACTGGATGCAGGCGCGCGGCGCCGTGCACCCGGACTACCGGGGCCGCGGCCTCGGCACCCGGCTCGTGCGCTGGCAGGACGGCCTCGCGCCGCGCGTCCACGGGAAGTACTTCCCGGGCAGGCCGCTGGAGGTCACCGCAAGGCTCACGGGCACCAACACCTCGGCCCACGAGCTGTTCGCCGCCGAGGGCTACGAGCCGATCCGCTGGTCCTGCCAGATGCGCCGTCCCGCGCACGTCCCCGACCCGGACGCCGAGCTGCCGAGCGGCCTGCAGCTCGAGCAGTACACCCCGGCCGTCGCCGAGGAGCTGCGGCACGCGCACAACGAGATCTTCGCCGACCACTTCCGCGGCGCGCCGTGGACGGCCGAGGCCTGGCAGGCCTGGATCTCGCAGGAGAAGATCCGCCACGATCTCAGCTTCCTGCTCCGCGACCCGGCGGCCGAAGGCGCCATCGCCGGCTTCGTCGTCAGCAGCCACGTCGCCGCCGACGACCCGGTCCGCGACGCCCCCGACCTGCAGCTGAACATCGTCGGCACCCGCCGCGCCCACCGCGGCCGCGGCGTGGCCTCCGGCCTGATCGCCCACATCGTGCGCGAGTCCCGCCGGCACGGCTTCGCCACCCACAGCCTCGGCGTCGACGCCGAGAACCCGACCGGCGCCCTCGCCGTGTACGAGCGCAGCGGCTTCGAGGTGGAGAAGAAGTACGTGCTCTACAACAAAGTGTTCGAGGTCTGAGACTTGTCCGGACCGGGATTCAGCGGCGGGACAGCCAGGCCGTCAGCAGAAGGCTGACGACGATCGGGACGATGACCGCCGCGAAGAACATCGACGGCCCCAGAACAGGTGCAGAAACTCCGGGACGCGAGTGCGCGCGCAGCCGGGCACGGCGCGGATCGACGGGCGCGGGCGCGTCGCGCGCACGGGTCCGCCTCACCGCACTCCGACCCCCGTGATTTCGAGCCCTTACAGGCCGACGGCCTTGTACAGCGAGCCGATCTCCTGCTGGTTGAGGTTGCGGACCTTGCCGGGGCGCTGGTCGCCGAGGGCGATCGGGCCGAAGTGGGTGCGCACCAGGCGGTTGACCGGGAAGCCGACCTCGGCGAGCAGGCGGCGCACGATGTGCTTGCGGCCCTCGTGGATGACCACCTCGACGAGGGCGTTCTTGCCGACCGCGTCGACCATCTTGAACGAGTCCACCCGGGCGAAGCCGTCCTCCAGCTCGACGCCCTCGCGCAGCCGCTTGCCGAGGTCGCGCGGGATGACGCCCTCGACGCGGGCGAGGTAGGTCTTCTGCACGCCGAAGGACGGGTGCGCGAGCCGGTTCGCCAGCTCGCCGTCGTTCATCAGCAGGATCAGGCCCTCGGTCTCGGCGTCGAGCCGGCCGACGTGGAACAGCCGCTGGCCGCGGTCGGCCACGTAGTCGCCGACCGTCGGGCGGCCCTCGGGGTCGTGCATCGCGGACAGGACGCCGCGCGGCTTGTTGAAGGCCACGTAGAAGGCGTCGGGGGCCGAGGAGATGCGCATGCCGTCGACGTGGATGACGGCCGTCTCCGGCTTGACCCGCATGCCCTGCGAGGTCACCTTCTTGCCGTCGACCGTGACCCGGCCCATCTCGATGATCTCCTCGCACACCCGGCGGGAGCCGATGCCCGCGGCGGCGAGCACCTTCTGCAGGCGCACGCCCTCCTCGTTGGGGTCGGTGAACCCGGGCTTGCGCCGTTCCATCTTCGTGCCTTTCCGAAAAAGTCCATCAGTTCACGCGCGGGTGCGCCGGGCTCAGGCGAAGTCCTCGACATCGACGTCGGCCGCGCTCGGCAGCAGCGGCGCCAGGTCGGGCAGCTCCTCCAGCGACTTCAGGCCCATCCGCTCCAGGAAGAACCCGGTGGTCTGGTAGAGCACCGCCCCGGTCTCGTGGTCGTTGCCGTACTCCTCGACGAGGCCGCGCGCCAGCAGCGTGCGCATGACGCCGTCGCAGTTCACGCCGCGGATCGCCGAGACCTTCGACCGGCTCACCGGCTGCCGGTACGCGACCACCGCCAGGGTCTCCAGTGCCGCCTGGGTGAGCTTGGCCTGCTGGCCGTCCCGGACGAAGCGCTCGACCACGGGCGCGCATTCGGCCCGCGAGTAGACCCGCCACCCGGTGCGCTCACCCTCGCCGCCCACGCCCACTTCGCGCAGCTCGAAACCGCGCCCAAGGAAAGTGTATTCCTCCGCGAGGTCCTTCAGCGCCTCGGCGACCTCCGCCGTGGGCCGCTCGAGCACCTGCGCCAGGGTGACGACGCTGACCGGCTCGTCGACCACCATCAGGACCGCCTCGATGCACGTCTTGAGCGGCGGCAGCGGCAGCGCGAGCTCGCCGCCGGTCAACTGCCAGGCGGGCTCGTCGGACGCGGGGGTCCCGGGCTCGGCGGACCGCTCGCCGCGCTGCTGCGGGAAGCCCGGCAGCGGGCTGTCCTCCACGGCGATCACAGCTTCCACTGATTCGGGCTCGGGTTCAAGCGCGGGCTGGGGCTGGGGCTGGGGCTCGGCTTCCGGCTCCGGCGCCTCCTCGGGGCCGGCTTCCGGCTCGACGTCCGCGACCTGCTCGACGTCGGCTTCCGGCTCCGCCTCCGCGGCGACCTCTACCTCGACCGGCTTCGCGACGACCTCTACCGGCTCCTCGACGCCGTCATCCCCCGCGACGCCCGGAACGCCCTCGTCGACCGCCGCCGCCTCCTCGACGCCGGCCGTCCCCTCAGCGTCGGTCGTCTCCTCGACCTCCGCCGTCTCCTCGGCGAACTCGGCCTTGTCGACGATCTCCGGCTCGATCCGGACGCCGCGGGCCGCCCAGAACGCGGCTCCGCCGCTCATCGGCTGCTCGGTCACTCGTCGTCCTCCTGGTCACGGTCTTCCGCTGCATCGCCGTCGCGCCCGCCGGGGGCGCCGCGGTCATCTCCGCCGTCGCGCGGGACGGGGAGCGGGCGCACGCCGTCGCCCTCGTCGAACTCGCCGTCCACCTCGACGTCGCCGTCGTCGTCTCCGGTCCAGCGGACCGTCAGCTCGGCGTACGCCTCGTCCTGGTTCTGGTCGAAGCCGACCGCGCGCTCGCGGAACAGTTCGAGCAGCGCGAGGAAGCGGGCGACGACGTGCAGGGTGTCGGGGGCGTCCTCGACGAGCTGCTGGAAGGTGGCGATGCGCAGCTCGCGCAGCTTCTCCACGACCACGGCGGCCTGCTCGCGCACCGAGACCTGGATCTGGTGGATGTGCGCGATCGAGACGGTCGGCGGGATCTTCGGGGTCATCGCCTTGACGGCGAGCCTGGCGAACTGCTCCGGGGTGAGCGCGAAGATCAGCTCCGGCAGCAGGTCCCGGAACTCCGGGTCGAGCGGCACTGAGCGCGGGTGGCGCAGCGAGGCGTTCGCGTAGCGGTCCGCGAGCACCGAGGCCACCTGCTTGTAGGCGCGGTACTGCAGGAGCCGGGCGAACAGCAGGTCGCGCGCCTCGAGCAGCGCGAGGTCCTCCTCGTCCTCGACCTCCGCGGACGGCAGCAGCCGGGCCGCCTTCAGGTCGAGCAGGGTCGCCGCGATGAGCAGGAACTCGCTGGCCGCGTCCAGGTCCCAGTCAGGGCCCTGAGCCCGGATGTAGGCGATGAAGTCGTCGGTGACCTGGGAGAGCGCCAGCGTGGTGACGTCCAGCTTGTGCTTGGAGATCAGCGAGAGGAGCAGGTCGAACGGACCCTCGAACTCGGCGAGCTTGACCCGGAAGACGCTCGGGTCCCCGTCGTCCTCCATGACCGCGTCGGCGAGCTCCGGGGGCAGCGGTTCGTCCCCCGGCCCGGGCTCGCGATCCACGGCCTCTGCCTCGGCCAACGTCTGGTCCACCCGCCCACTCTAGTACTCGCGGGCGGTCCCTTCGGCGCGCGACGCCCGGAGCGCGCGGGCGGCTCAGCGCTCGCCGGCGAAGTCCATCCGCAGCACCCGGACGAGGCTCGAGTCCTCGCCGTGCTCGCTGAGGTCGGCCAGCACCAGGTTCACCGCCTCCCGCACGATCCGGCCGCGGTCCACGGCCAGCCCGTGCCCTGCCCGCAGCATGATCCGCGCCTGCTCGAGGCCGACCAGCTCCTCCGGCGAGACGTACACGGTGATCTTCTCATCGTGCCGCTCCCGGCCGCTGGCCCGGCCCGACTTCCGCTCCACGGGCAGCCGGGGAGCGGACGCGCCGCCGCGCTGGCCCGAGGCCTCGCGCAGCGCGGGCTCCATCTCCTCGGCGTCGTCCTCGTCCTCGACCGGGTCCGGCACGGCGCGCAGCCGTGCCGCCGTGTTGCCCAGCGTCACGGGGCCGCGCCCGAACAGCTCGTCGGCCCCGGGCATCCTCACGCGACGGGGCACCGCGCGAGCACCTCCCTCGCCAGCTGGCGGTACGCGGCGGCGCCGACCGAACTCGACGCGTAGGAGGTGATCGGCTCGCCGGCGACCGTGGTCTCCGGGAAGCGCACGGTGCGGCCGATGACGGTGTGGAACACCTGCTCGCCGAAGGCCTGCACCACCCGGGCCAGCACCTCCCGGCTGTGCACGGTCCGCGCGTCGTACATCGTGGCCAGGATGCCGTCGAGGTCGAGCTCGGGGTTCAGCCGCTCGCGGACCTTCTCGATCGTCTCCGTCAGCAGCGCCACGCCGCGCAGCGCGAAGAACTCGCACTCGAGCGGCACGATCACGCTGTGCGCCGCCGTCAGGGCGTTGACCGTGAGCAGGCCGAGCGACGGCTGGCAGTCGATGATGACGTAGTCGTACTCGCTCAGCGCGGGCTTCAGCGCCCGGGCCAGCGCCGACTCGCGCGCCACCTCGGTCACCAGCTGCACCTCGGCCGCCGAGAGGTCGATGTTGCTCGGCAGCAGGTCCATGCCCGGCGTGATCGTCTTGAGCAGGATGTCCTCGATCGTCACGCCCCGCTCCATGAGCAGGTTGTAGACGGTCCGATCCAGCTCCATCGGGTTCACCCCGAGGCCCACCGAGAGCGCCCCCTGCGGGTCGAAGTCGACCAGCAGCACCTTGCGACCGTACTCGGCCAGCGCCGCGCCGAGGTTGATCGTCGAGGTGGTCTTGCCGACCCCGCCCTTCTGGTTGCACATCGCGATGATCTTCGCCGGACCGTGCTCCATCGCGGGGCGCGGCGCCGGGAAGCGCGGCATCGGCCGCCCGGTCGGTCCCACCCGCTCGCGCCGCTGCGTCGCCGGATCCGGTGCCAACGTGGCCGCGTACTCGGGATCGGGCTCTATCTCAGCGTCCGGATCGAAGCCGTCCTCATAGCGCAGCTCGTCGTCGATGCCGTACGGATCATCGATCTCGACGTCGCCGGCCCACCGGCCGGCCTCGGCCTGACCGCTCGCAGCAGTCGTCATCGTCGAATCAGTCACCTGCCGGTCATCCTCCCAGCCCCCCACTCAAGTCTGTCGTCGCAGCGCGCACTCGCGCTCGCATGGCCTAGTGTCCACCGACCGGGGTGCAATTGTCGACCTATCGACTCGTCAATCTGACCGCGTATTGTCCCGGCTGGCCTGGGCAGACTCTAGACAATACGGGGCAATGAGAGCAAAGGCGTGTCGCTCGTGCGGGCTAACGCCCTGAGACTGTTGCCGATTTGTCGACAAGTCGCCTCAGTCGCGTCACCATCGATCACAGGGGGCCGACACGCCGCGCGACCAGGCGTCGTCGGATGAACCGATTACCGTATGCTGCAAGCCGTCTTTTCTCGCTCACGGAGGGGATCCATGTGAATCAGCGAAAGATCGCAATACCCGATCTGGTCTTCGCGGCGGCCGGGCTGCTCGCGATCATCTCGACGTTCCTGCCGTGGTGGAGCTACTCGGAGTCAGCCGACGGGGAGAGCATCGGCTTCTCGGTCAACGGCTGGAACTCCGCCTCGCGCTCGGTGGACCTGGCGAAGACCATCACGGGGCCGCTGGTCTGGATCCCCATGCTGCTGCTGTTCCTCCTCGGCGCGCTCGCGCTGATCCGCGCGCTCGCCGCGCCGCAGCTGCTGCCGGGCAAGCTCTTCTACCAGGTCGGCATCGGCGTCGGGGCGCTGGCCGTACTGCTGGTCGTCATCCGCTGGATGACCTACTTCACGCCGCCGGCCAGCACGGAGACCTCTGTCTCGGTCAGCTCCGGCGCCGGCTTCGGCACGTACCTCGGCCTGCTGCTCGGCCTCGCGACGGCCGGCGTCGGCGTCTGGGCGCTGCGGCAGCCGCAGTCGACGGCGGCTCAGGGCGGTGCGGCCGCGGGCGGTTTCGGGGGATACCAGCAGCCCGGCCAGTTCGGCGGGTACCCGCAGCAGCAGTACGGCCAGCCGCAGTACGGCGCGCAGCCGGGCCAGTTCGTCCAGCAGCCGGGCTACCCGCAGCAGGGCCAGCAGCCGCAGTACGGCCAGCCCGCCCAGCAGGGATATCCGCAGCAGCAGGGTTACCCGCAGCAGGGCCAGCCGCAGTACGGCCAGCCTGGGCAGCAGCAGTACCCGCAGGGCTACCCGCAGCAGCAGTACGGCCAGCAGCAGCCCGCGCCGCAGCAGAACTACGGCCAGCAGCAGCCGCAGCAGGGCTATCCGCAGCAGGGTCAGCAGCAGAACTACGGCCAGGCGCCGCAGTTCGGCCAGCCGCAGCAGCCCCAGCAGCAGCCCCCGCAACAGGGCCAGCAGCAACAGGGCCAACAGCAGCCGCCGACCTGGCAGTAACCAGGGCCTCGAGCATTACATCGTGACCGGGACCCATGCCGTCCCCGAGCGTCAGCCGCTGAACCGCTGAACGCGAACCGCTGAACGCGAACCGCTGAACGCGAACCGCTGAACCGCTGAACCGCTGAACCGTTCAACGGTTGAGCGGATCTGCGGAAGAGCCCCGGATCCCTACCGGATCCGGGGCTCTTTCTGTTATCCGTGTCGCACCCAGCCGACCTGACACACCGTCACTTGGGTGCGTGGAAGAGCTCGCTGACGCTCTCACCGTTATGGATCCGCCGCATCGCCTCGGCCAGTGCCGGAGCGATGGAGAGCGCTGTCAGCTTCGAGGTGCGCTCGCCGACCGGCACCGGCACCGTGTTCGTGCAGACGATCTCCTCGACGTCCGGCTGGTCGCTCAGCCGCTTGAGCGCGCCGGCGGCGAACAGCCCGTGCGTGCACGCGACGCGCACCGAGTTCACCTTCTGCTCGCGCAGCCGGTCCAGCAGCTCCAGGACCGTGCTGCCGCGGGCTATCTCGTCGTCGAGCACGATCACGTCACGTCCGGCCACGTCGCCGATCACCGAGCTGATCGCCACCCGGTCGTCCGCGTACCGCTCCTTCGCGCCGGCCGCCGCCGGGATGCCGAGCATCCGGCCGAACGCCGCCGCCTCCTTGATGTTGCCGAGGTCGGGGGAGACCACCACGGCGTTGGCCAGGTCGTAGCGGCTGAAATGCGCCGCGAGCTCGCGCAGGGCGTGCAGGTGGTCGACCGGCACGCTGAAGAATCCGTGCACCTGCGGCGAATGCATCGACATCGCCAGCACCCGGTCGGCCCCGGCCGTCACCAGCAGATCGGCGACCAGCCGCGCGCCGATCGAGATGCGCGGCGCGTCCTTCTTATCGCTGCGCGCGTACGCGAAATACGGCATGACCACGGTCGTGCGCGCGGCCGAGGCCCCGCGCGCCGCGTCCGCCATCAGCAGCAGCTCGACCAGGTTCTCCTGTACCGGCGCCACGAGCGGCTGGATCAGGAACACGTCCCGCTCCCGGCAGCTCTCCTGCAGCTGCACCTCGAGGCAGTCGGTGGAGAAGCGGCTCACCCGCACCGGGTGCAGCGGCACACCGAGATGCGCGCACACCTCGGCCGCGAGCTCGGGGTGGGCGCTGCCGCTGAAGACGGCTATGTCACGCACGGGGGCTCCTCCATGGCGCTGATGAGGGATCACCTCGCATCTTTCCACACGCCCGATTCACGCCCCACCCCCGAAGGCCGAACGTACTACTGTCTCGGAAGTCGACCCGCACCTCCTGCAGCCGGTCGCGCTGGCGGGCCTGCGACAACTCAAGAACAGCCCGGTTCCGCCGCACACGGAACCGGGCTGTCTCTCGCACGCCCGCGGGCTGGCCACCGACCCGGGATGTTGCGTTCAGGCGGTAGTTCGGCCAACTGGGCTTTTCAATGAAGTCCAACCTGCGTAGGCAATACGTACCACTGCCTCGGAAAACGACCCGCACCTACCGCAACCGGTCGCGCCGGCGGGCCCGCGAAAGCTCAGAGCAGCTCGTCCAGCTTGAGGTGGTCGAGGCCGTGGGCCTCGGCGACCTGGGCGTTGGTGAGCTCGCCTCGGTGCGTGTTGAGCCCGAGGGCGAGCGCGTGGTCGGCGCGGCTGGCTTCGTGCCAGCCCTTGTCCGCGAGCTCCACGGCGTACGGCAGGGTGACGTTGGTCAGCGCGTAGGTCGAGGTGTTGGCGACGGCGCCCGGCATGTTGGCGACGCAGTAGAACACCGACTCGTGCACTTTGAAGGTGGGCTCGGCGTGCGTGGTCGGGCGCGAGTCCTCGAAGCAGCCGCCCTGGTCGATCGCGATGTCCACGAGGACCGAGCCGGCCTTCATCCGGGAGACGAGCTCGTTGGTGACCAGCTTCGGCGCCTTGGCGCCGGGGATCAGCACCGCGCCGACGACGAGGTCGGCCTCGAGGCAGGCCCGCTCCAGGTTGAACTTGTTCGAGGCCATGGTCTTGACCCGGTTGCCGAAGACGCGGTCGGCCTCGCGCAGCTTGTTGATGTCGCGGTCCAGCAGGGTCACGTCGAAGCCCATGCCGATCGCGATGGTCGCCGCGTGCCAGCCGGAGACGCCGGCGCCGATCACGACGCACTTGGCGGCGGCCACGCCGGGCACGCCGCCCGGCAGCACGCCGCGCCCGCCGGAGAAGCGCATCAGGTTGTAGGCGCCCACCTGCGGGGCGAGTCGGCCCGCTACCTCGGACATCGGGGCCAGCAGCGGCAGCGCGCCGTTCGGCAGCTGGACGGTCTCGTACGCGATCGCCGTTGTGCCCGCCTTGAGCAGCGCGTCGGTGCACTCGCGCGACGCGGCCAGGTGCAGGTACGTGAACAGCGTCTGGTCCTCGCGCATCCGGTGGTACTCGGAGGCGATCGGCTCCTTGACCTTCAGGATCAGGTCGCCGGTGGCCCACACCTCGTCGGCGCTGTCCAGCAGTGTCGCCCCGGCGGCCGTGTACTCGTCGTTCGGGATGGAGGAACCGAGGCCGGCGTCCGTCTCGACGTACACCTCGTGCCCGTGGCCGACGAGCTCGTGCACGCCCGCCGGGGTGATGGCCACGCGGTACTCGTGGTTCTTGACTTCTCGGGGAATTCCGACCTTCACGACGAACCGTCCAAGAGGGGGGAAGCTGGTAGGGATCTGCTTTGCAGCGTAGCCCGGGAAATCGCTCTTGACGTTACGGAAAGGCCTTACAGCCTGCAGCGGGTTTCCAGGAAGGCCCGACGCACTGTCGGGTACTTATCTCTTGCTTCCCAGGAAAATCCTATCCCGCGCCTTGGTTAGCAAGGCGCGGGATAGGATTTTCCGTTGAATCTAGAAGGGGCGAGCGGGCCATGGGGCGTCCGCAGGCCGCAGTGAGTCCCACCCACCCGGACGGGTGAGCGCCACCTGGAGCGAGCAGACGGCGGCCACCATCGAGGAGGTGCCGACCCGGCCGTCCAAAACCCGCTCGACCATCTCGGGCAGCGCTATCCACTGCGCGACGATCCCTGCCTCCTCGCCCTCCCGGGTGAACTGCTCGCCGTCCGCCGCGGTCACCCCGCGCGCGACGAATATCCGCGTCGCCTCGTCGGAGGTGCCGGAGGAGTTGAAGTAGTCCACCAGCACCCGCCACTCGGCGGCCTGCAGGTGCGCCTCTTCGTACAGCTCGCGCTTGGCCGCGTTCAGCGGGTGCTCCCCGGACTTGTCCAGCAGCCCGGCGGGCAGTTCCCACAGCAGCCGGCGCACCGGGTGCCGGTACTGGCGCAGCGTCAGCATCCGGCCCGCGTCGTCCAGGGCGATCACCCCGACCGCGCCGTGGTGCGTCGTGTACTGCCGGCGAGCCTGCGTCCCGTCGACCATCAGGACCAGGTCCTCGTGGTATGCGCTGATGCCGCCCTCGGCCAGCACCTTGCTGCTCAGCACCGGCCAGGATTCCGCGGTGTCTTCGATCTCGAATTCGGCTTCCGTCGTCACGAAGAGCCATTCTGCCGCTCGACCGCGGCCGCGATCAGCCCGGCGAACAGCGGGTGCGGACGGGTCGGGCGCGAGCGCAGCTCCGGGTGCGCCTGGGTGGCCACGAAGTACGGGTGCGTCTCGCGCGGCAACTCGATGAACTCGACCAGGCGCCCGTCCGGCGAGGTGCCGGAGAAGACCAGGCCGCCGGCCGCGATCTGCTCGCGGTACTTGTTGTTCACCTCGTAGCGGTGCCGGTGCCGCTCCTCGATCTTGGCCAGGCCGGAGTACGCCTCGCGCACCAGCGAGCCCTCGGCGAGCACCGCCGGGTACAGGCCCAGGCGCATCGTGCCACCGAGGTCGCCGCCCGCGATGATGTCCACCTGGTCGGCCATCGTGGAGATGACCGGGTGCTCGGTGTTCTCGTCGAACTCGGCCGAGTTGGCGTTCTCGATCCCGGCCAGGTGCCGCGCGCTCTCGATCACCATGCACTGCAGGCCGAGGCACAGCCCCAGCGTCGGGATCTTGTGCTCACGCGCGTACTTCACCGCGTTGATCTTGCCCTCGATGCCGCGCACGCCGAAGCCGCCCGGGATGCACACCGCGTCCACCGCGCCCAGCGCCTCGCGCGCGCCCTCGTCGGTCTCGCAGTCGTCCGAGGGCACCCACTTGATGTTCACCCGCGTGCTGTTCGCGAAGCCGCCGGCGCGCAGCGCCTCGGTGACCGACAGGTAGGCGTCCGGCAGGTCGATGTACTTGCCGACCAGCGCGACCGTGACCTCCCGGTCCGGGTTGTGCACCCGGCGCAGCAGCTCGTCCCAGACCTTCCAGTCCACGTCGCGGAAGGGCAGGTCCAGTCGGCGCACCACGTACGCGTCCAGGCCCTCGGCGTGCAGCACCTTCGGGATGTCGTAGATGGACGGGGCGTCGGCCGCGGTGGCCACCGCCTCCTCGTCCACGTCGCACATCAGCGAGATCTTGCGCTTGATCGAGTCCGGGATCGGCCGGTCGGCGCGGCAGACGATCGCGTCCGGCTGGATGCCGATGGAGCGCAGCGCGGCCACCGAGTGCTGCGTCGGCTTGGTCTTCAGCTCGCCCGACGGGCCGATGTACGGCACCAGCGAGATGTGCAGGAAGAAGCAGTTGCCGCGGCCGATCTCGTGCCGCACCTGACGCGCGGCCTCCAGGAAGGGCTGCGACTCGATGTCGCCGACCGTGCCGCCGATCTCGGTGATCACGATGTCGATGTCCGGACCGTCCGCGGCCAGCATCCGGGCCTTGATCTCGTTCGTGATGTGCGGGATGACCTGGACCGTGTCGCCGAGGTATTCGCCGCGCCGCTCCTTGGCGATCACCGAGGAGTAGATCTGGCCCGTGGTCACGTTCGCCGAGCCGTGCAGATCGGTGTCGAGGAAGCGTTCGTAGTGGCCGATGTCCAGGTCCGTCTCCGCGCCGTCGTCGGTGACGAAGACCTCGCCGTGCTGGAACGGGTTCATCGTGCCCGGGTCGACGTTGAGGTAGGGGTCCAGCTTCTGCATGGTCACCCGCAGGCCGCGGGCCTTGAGTAGCGCGCCCAGGCTGGAGGCCGTCAGGCCCTTGCCCAGAGAGGAGGCGACGCCGCCGGTGACGAAGAGGTGCTTGGTTCTGCTGGACACTGCCAACGCGGGGCTCCCGTGGGGTCGTGATGATTGGCCGGATGAGCGGGGGACGGCCTCGTCGTCCACGGGCTACCAGCTTATCAGCGAAAGCCCGCCGCTTCGCCAGAAGGGCCCGTGCGGCGGCCGACTCGTCCGGGTGACCCCCGGTTCGGATAGGCTGATCGCGGACGTAGGGCAGGGCGGACGACTCCCGGAGGTGCGGCGGTGGCGGTGCGCGCGGTGCGCGGCGCGGTCCAGGTGGACGCGGACGAGCGCGACCTGGTGCTGGGCGCGACGACCGAGCTGGTGACGGCGCTGTTCGAGGCGAACGCGCTCACACCGGAGGACGTCATCTCCATGGTCTTCACCGCGACCCCCGACCTGACCAGCGAGTTCCCCGCGCTGGCCGCGCGCGAGCTGGGCCTGGCCGACACCCCGCTGCTGTGCGCGAGCGAGATCGCCAAGGCGGGCGCGATGCCCCGGGTGGTGCGGATCCTCGCGCACGTCGAGACCATGCGCTCGAAGCAGGAGGTGCGGCACGTCTACCTCGGCGGCGCCGCCGCGCTGCGGACGGACATCGCGCAATGAAGACCGCGGTCGTCCTCGGCACCGGCCTGATCGGCACGTCGGTCGCCCTCGCGCTCTCCCGGCACGGCGTGCTCGTGCTGCTCGAGGACCGCGACCCGGACGCGGCGCGCACCGCGGCCTCGCTCGGCGGCGGCACCGTGCTCGTGCCCGAGGGCCTCGGGCAGCCGGTGGACCTGGCGATCCTGGCCGTGCCCCCGGCGCACGTCGCGCGCACCCTGCGCGACGCCCAGGCGCGCAACCTCGCCCGCGCCTACACCGACGTCTGCTCGGTCAAGGGCAGTCCCGCCGCCGAGGCCGCGTCGCTCGGCCTGGACACGACCGGGTACATCGGCGGGCACCCGCTGGCCGGCCGGGAGAAGTCGGGCCCGCTGGCCGCCCGCGCCGACCTGTTCGAGGGCCGGCCCTGGGTGCTCACCCCCGACGAGGGCACCCGGCGCGACGTGCTCAACCGCGCGCTGGAGCTGGTCTCGCTGTGCGGCGCCGTGCCGGTGGTGATGGACCCCGTCGAGCACGACCACGCCGTCGCGCTGATCTCCCACGCCCCGCACCTGGTGTCCGCCCTGATGGCCGCCCGCCTCGAGCACGCCAGCGAGGAGGCCGCGCGCATCGCCGGCCAGGGCGTGCGCGACGTGACCCGCATCGCAGCCGGGGATCCGGCGCTGTGGCGCGAGATCCTCACCGCGAACGCCGGCGCCGTCGCCGACGTGCTCGAGGACTACGCCGGGGACCTGGCCGCCGTCATCGGCTCGCTGCGTTCCCTGGCCAAGGAGCCCAGCGGCCCCGCGGGCGACGCGGCGGCCGAGGAGCTCGTCGCCCGGCTGCGCCGCGGAAACGCCGGCCAGGCCAGGATCCCGGGCAAGCACGGCGCGCCGCGCGCCGCCTACGCCGCGGTCCCCGTGGTGATCGGCGACGCGCCCGGCGAGCTGGCCAGGCTGTTCGCGGCCGTCGGCGCGATAAGGGTCAACATCGAGGACCTGGCGATCGAGCACTCGCCGGGACAGAACGTCGGCCTGGTCACCCTGCACGTCGACCCGGATGCGGCGCCGGGCCTGGCCGCGCAGCTGGTCGAGCGCGGCTGGACCGTGCAGAACTGAACCTGACCGTGCAGACCGAAGCAGTCCCGCGCCGTACGGCGGCGCCATGTTCGACAGAGCATTGACAGAGTTGTGCATTGACAGAGTCACGCGAGTTCCGCAGTCATGAGTGGGGAGAGCCGGTGTCGCAGTACAAGCCGTCGGGCCACGGGGTGGTCGTCGCGATCGACGGGCCGTCCGGCTCCGGGAAGTCGAGCACCTCGCGCGGTGTGGCCGCCGACCTCGGCCTGCGCTACCTCGACACCGGCGCGCAGTACCGCGCGCTGACCTGGTGGATGATCGAGCACGGCGTCGAGGTGGACGACGCGGCGGCGATCGCCTCGGCCAGCCTGTGGCCGCGCATCGAGTCCGGCACCGACCCCGAGGCGCCGACGATAACCGTCGACGGCCGCCGGGTGGACGCCGAGATCCGCGGCAAGGCCGTGACCGACGCCGTCTCCCGGGTGGCCGGCGTGCAGACCGTGCGCAACCGGCTGATCGAGCTGCAGCGCGAGTACATCCGCGCCGCCCTGGCCGAGGGGCCAGGCGTGGTCGCCGAGGGCCGGGACATCGCCGCCGTGGTCTGGCCGGTGGCCGACACGAAGATCTACCTGACGGCCGATCAGGCCGTGCGCGCCGCCCGCCGCGGCGCAGAGAACGGCGGCGCCGACGTCATCAAGACCCAGGCCGACCTGGCCCGGCGCGACGCCGAGGACGCGCTGACCACCCGGCCGCTGGACGCCGCACCCGGCGCCGTCGTGGTGGACGGGACGCACCTGAGCCTGGCCGACGTCATCGCCAAGATCGTCGAGATCGCGACGGACGCGGTCCGGTCGTAGGCGGTGCGTTCGGTGCCCGTCGGGGCGGCCGGAGATCGCCCGTCAAGGTTCGTCCCCGCTTTACGGCACAATAGGAGGGTTACACACGCCTGCCGGTGAGGACCTTCCCATGTACGACGACGACGCCGAGTTCGAACTCGACGCCCCATTCGACCCGAGCGAGTTCGTCGACGAGTACGGGAACGCCGAGCCCATCGACCTCTCGGCCGAGGACGGCGGCGAGGAGGTCCCCGGCGGCGGCCTGCTGCCGGTGCTCGCCATCGTCGGCCGCCCCAACGTCGGCAAGTCCACGCTGGTCAACCGCATCCTCGGCCGCCGCGAGGCCGTGGTCCAGGACGTGCCGGGCGTGACCCGCGACCGCGTCTCCTACGAGGCCAACTGGTCCGGACGCCGGTTCATGGTGATGGACACCGGCGGCTGGGAGGTCGACGTCGCCGGCCTGGACAAGCGGGTGGCCGAGCAGGCGGAGATCGCCGTGGAGCTGGCCGACGCCGTGCTTTTCGTCGTCGACGCCACGGTGGGCCTGACCGACACCGACGAGGCCTTCGTCCGCGTCCTGCGGCGCAGCAAGAAGCCGGTCGTGCTGGTCGCCAACAAGGTCGACAACCCGCAGCTCGAGGCCGAGGCGGCCGCGCTGTGGAACCTGGGCCTCGGCGAGCCGCACCCGGTCTCGGCGATGCACGGCCGCGGCGCGGGCGACATGCTCGACGCGATCTTCGAGGCGCTGCCCCAGCAGCCGCCGGCCGAGACCTTCGGCGCCCCGCTCGGCGGCCCCCGCCGCGTCGCCCTGGTCGGAAAGCCGAACGTCGGCAAGTCCTCGCTGCTCAACCGCCTGGCCGGCGAGTACCGCGTCGTGGTCGACGCCACCGCCGGCACCACCCGCGACCCGGTCGACGAGATGGTCGAGCTCGGCGGCAAGACCTGGCGCTTCGTCGACACCGCCGGCATCCGCCGCCGCGTGCACCACACCTTCGGCGCCGACTACTACGCCTCGCTGCGCACCGCCGCCGCGATCGAGAAGGCCGAGGTCGCCGTCGTCCTGATCGACGTCAGCGAGACCCTCGCCGAACAGGACCTGCGCATCATCTCCAAGGTCGCCGAGTCCGGCCGCGCCCTGGTCATCGCCTACAACAAGTGGGACAAGCTCGACGACGAGCGCCGCTACTACCTCGAGCGCGAGATCGAGCAGGAGCTCGTCCAGGTCCAGTGGGCCCCCCGCGTGAACATCTCCGCCAGCACCGGCCGCCACGTCGAGAAGCTCGTCCCCGCCATCGAGACGGCGCTGCAGGGCTGGGAGACCCGCATCTCCACCGGCAAGCTCAACGCCTTCCTCGGCACCCTGGTCGCCGAGCACCCCCACCCCGTCCGCGGCGGCAAGCAGCCCCGCATCCTGTTCGGCACCCAGCCCTCGGCCAAGCCGCCGAGGTTCGTCCTGTTCGCCTCCGGCTTCCTCGAGGCCGGCTACCGCCGCTTCATCGAGCGCCGCCTCCGCGAGGAGTTCGGCTTCGCCGGCACCCCGATCGAGATCTCGGTGCGGGTGCGCGAGAAGCGCGGCGGCCGGGTGAAGAAGAAGTAGTAGGAGGAGGAGCAGAGGTCGTAGTCGGTGGGGGCTGGCCCTGGATCAACGGCCGGCCCTGCCCGCGGCTCGGCAGGGGGCTGACGTCACGTCGGCGGCTACAGATCGGTAGCCGGAGCCGGAGCCGGAGCCGGACGCAGATCACTGGGCCTCGACGAATCGACCGGTGTCACGACGGCGGCAGCCGCCTGATGCGGTGCGGCCAGCCACTCGTGGACCTTCATCCTTCTCACCCCCCTGCGACAGCTTTCGCCGATACTGCTGTGGCCGAGTACGCGTGCCCTTCTCGCGTTAGTCGCCCATATCAGACGGGCACTCCCGCTCCCTTGAGGATGTCCCGCAGCGCCGCGGCGGCTGGGCCCGCTTGCGACGGCTCGGCGCTGAGCAGGGCGGCGAGCGCCTCGTTGAGGTCGTCGGGCATGCCTTCCGCATCAAGGACCGCAGCGCCCGCCCACGAGTGCTTCCACCTCACCAGCCCCGCCTCGGCGAGTTCGGCGTTGATCCACGCCGGTAGGGCCGACGCAAGCGCTCGCGCGCCGATCTCGAGAGCGACCGTGGGGCTCGACGTTGTGTAGCCCACCTGTGCCGGGGTCAGCATGCGATGGAGTACGACCTCCATCTGGCCGGCCTCGACACGGTCGAAGAAGCCTGCGAGCGCGGCCGGTGTGCCGTTGAGCATGCGTATGGCGGTGATGAGCGGGCCGGCGGCGTCGCGGGCCCGTGCCCGCGCGACGGCGTCTGCCAACGTGTCCCAGCCCACGGCGTTCTTATCAGCGCGGTGAGCTTCGCCTCGCGCGACCGCGGCGAGCAGGACTGCCGCATCGTCGAAACGGTCGACCGCGCGGTCGGAGGACGTGTCCTCGGCGCGTCCGTCGTCCGGCAGTGCACGAAGGGCGGCTACGCGGTCCGCGATCGGCGGGTGGGAGTCGAACGGCGTGGGCTTCTGCGCCTGGGGAGCAAGCCGCTGCGATTCGACGGCGGCCTGCCAACGCGATTCGGCGAGCATTGCGCCGAAGCCCGCGAACAACTCCTCGGGCATCGGAACGAGGCCGAGGCCGGTGCCGACGTCGGCGAAGCGGGCTCGGTAGAATCGGTAGGCCGCGCCGTAGGCTGGAAGGTCGGAGAGCATGGCCGCCGCGGTGTCGCGCCCACACAGCTCCGCGCTGATCCGGTCGGCGAGGTACTCCTGGGAACGGCTGATCTTCTGGGTGGTCTTGAGAAATCGGACCGCATAGGCGTTGATCAGCCCGACGGCCAGGATCTGCACGGTGACCAGCCATCGTCCGTTGCTCACGTTCGCGGTCTTGAAGAAACCGGCGGTGCGCAACGCCCCGGCCAGCCCTGACCGGCCTCGCATGACGATGGGCAGCAAGTGCGTGTCGCGATGGGCGAAGTGGCCGAATTCGTGCGCGAGGACGGCGTCGAGCCTGGCCGGCGACAACGCCACCAGCATCGGCGCGCCGACGACGAGGTGCCGCTGCCCGGGTCGCAGACCGAGCCAGCGGGTCTGCTCGTACACGGAGGCGTTGAACCGGGAATCGATCCACAGGAAATCGGGCGGCGCCGTTCCGGCCGCTGCCGCCGCCGTGCGAATCGCGGCCCAGACAGCGGGCTGCTCCGACTCGGGTACCGCGACGCCGGCGATCTCACGTGGGCGGAGCCTGAGCGAGGCGTAGAACGCCCTTCCCACCAGGAAGAAGGCCGCTGCCGTGAACGGCAGCGCGAGGAGGACGGTCACCGGCGCCCTGCTGAAGAACATGAGGATATTGATCCCCACCACCACGGCGATCAGCCCGACGCCCATGACGTAGAAGCCGATCAGCAGCGTGACAGCCAATGCCGCGCGTACACCTATGTTCACGGATCCACACCCTCCCACGCGAGAGGGTACCAGTGCCCACCGGATGCCGGCCGGAGGTTAGGCGATTATCGCGGTGAAATATGGCAGCGTTGTGGGGGCGGGGGAAGGCGAAGAATGGGGCGAAGAATTGGTGAAGAAGGAGGCGAAGAAAAGGCGTCGGAATTTCTGGTCGCTGAATCGGGTGATGGCGGATATCCACTCGCTTCCGCTTGACATCGGAAACTGACGAG
>Ga0310811_10001538_pt1 | contig 28788 bp, 23 predicted proteins | sample YCmetagenome_FD_207642 | JGI IMG/M metagenome (GOLD analysis project Ga0310811, IMG submission 207642) | Soil microbial communities from experimental microcosm in Duke University, North Carolina, United States - YC | ecosystem: Engineered > Artificial ecosystem > Soil microcosm > Unclassified ... | reverse complement strand
TTCCCTTTGGGCCTCCTTATCAAAGCCAACGATATGCCTGACGTTTGCCCTTTATTGTACTGTCATTCCATAGCTGTCGCAATGGTTAATCTATATACACAAGAGCATAGTTAAGACGTTTTCTGCTATTGCTTCTCAAAAATTCATTGAACTACAGTATGATACAATGCAAGGCAAAAACAAAAAGGCTTGATACAGCTAACAGAGAGGGGACACAGCATGCAAGTCATACGCTGGCACAGTGAGAAACTACCACGTGAACAGGATTTACGCACGCTTATGCAACAGGAGGGTTTACAACCATATAGCTGGTCTAACGACCCTGATTATGCCTATTCCGTTCATACACATGACTATGAGAAAGTGCTTTACTGTGTACAGGGAGCTATTCGTTTTACGTTACCGGAACAGCGCGATGCCGCTGGCGCAGCGACGTATGTTGATCTGGCACCAGGAGATTGCATGATTCTCCCGGCTCATACCGCACATAGTGCGCTTGTTGGAGCGCAGGGTGTTACCTGTCTGGAAGCTCCACGTAGATAAATACATGCAAGAAAAAACGTATCGCCTTATCTGCGGCATGTGGAGCAGCGCAGATACTTGCGTAGCACATATCACATACGCGCTACGCGAGAACGACATCACCGCTCTTGCCGCAGGTTACGCCTTCTGCTTACGAGCCAGGAATGCTTTCCCTTTCCCTAATTGTGTATTCACAGGAACGCCCTGTTTGCAGAAAGGACAATCCTCTTCAGCGTATGTCTCCAGGGATAAATTAATAAGTGTGTGCAACGGAGCACCACCAATATCAGCGGGTTGTACATTACCACGATTACACAATGCACTCAGCGCCACAACATGCCCACCATACTGACGTACAACCTCAATCACCTGACGTGCAGAGCCACCAGTGGTTAACACATCCTCAACCACCAGCACATTTTTGCCAGCAATCACCTGATCATACCCACGATTAAAGGTAAATTGCTTATCCACTCCATCACTGCCTTTTTCCGCAAAAACCGCCATAGTTTCACCAGATATGCGTCGCTGATTCAAAAAGTGAGAAACCCACTGTGACAACACAACACCACCAATGACTGGACCAACAACAACATCAATCTCATCGGCATTAAAAGGACGTGCCATGCGTTCACCAAGCTGACGTACCGTTTCGGTATGCATATAGACCGCGTCTTTATTGACATACGCCGAGCTATGCCGCCCCGAAGTATATACAAAATGATTATCGGTGATGATTGCCTGCGCATCCGCAAACATCTTCATAATCTCTGGATCATTCATCGTTGCAACTATCGCCTCTCCAAATAAAATAAGGGAACAGAGAACTTCTCTGAAATTATCAACGTACACTTTCTCTGTTCAGTTCCAAATAGCTGAGAACATTTCTCTTTACTATATAATCCAGGTTTATGTCAAGCAACCGGCACCAGGAAAAACTATTTATTCTCAAGTTGCCTGACAAATTGATTGACGATCCAGGAACTACTGGCAAGCGCAAAAACAGTGCCTTGAAAGAAATGGGGATCTAATTTCACCATCACGGTAGAAGATTTTTCATCAATTTTTTCAAGCTTTATTTTTATGATGCCACTATACATCTTCAAAAATATGTTGATATTCGCCACCAATTTCCCTGTACTGGCATCATATTCTGCGACTTCTCCCCCTATCGTCTCCAAGACCTCCCGGCATAGAAAAAACAATGTCTCATACTCCGCATCCACCAACATCGTCACACTCCTAAAAAGAAAAGCCTCTGCATCAGCCGAAACTTTGCCCGTTCGGGTGTATAAAGAGAACAATAGATAGGAAAGGTAAAAATAAACGACAAAATTCATAACGAAAATAAGGAAAGCGAAAAAGGCCGCAACGACATGCAAGATATCAATGCTGGCATTCCCCGCAGAAAAAAATATGAGGGCCGCACTTACAGTCGCGCCGATGATAACGATGACAAACAGAAAACAAATCACAAAAAAGAATAATGTGGTATTTCGTAATCTCTGCCAGACCTTTCCATCTATCGGCTCTCTATTCACTTTCACAATCTTCAGCAGTAGATCTTTGACTGCTGTCACAGGTTGATTTGCTCGATTTCTTTGTAGTGAATTAAATATAGGAACAATTCCGGCAATCGCAGTGATTAACCCGGCGACGGCTGTCATCACAGTAGAAATGAGCGATAAAAAATCACTGGTCTGCATAATCTAGCTGGTCCACCATAATGAATTTGATGATTACATAACTACATAACAATAATCTTATATAGTAACGAAACAATTATAGGGTTATAACGTAATTTCCTCTCACTGATAGGGCTTTATTTCATGCTCATACAGCTACTTGCTCCCCAAAATAAAAATGCAAATTGACATGCAATTCTCCCTCCACGCATACATTCAAACAGAAACCTCCCCCTGGCATCTTCTAAAAATGCGCCAGATGGTATATACTCTGTCATTAATAAAAACTAACAGTACTCAACGTAGCAAGAACTCATTTGTATTCAACGCAATAATTCTTCGTTGGCTCGTATCATTTCTATACGTGCCGTTTTATATATTTAAGGAAGGTAATGCATGCACGCCCCAGAGCGCCGTCAGGCAATCATTGTTCTTGACTTTGGCTCCCAGTATAGCCGCCTTATCACACGACGTATTCGTGAATTACACGTCTATAGCGAACTGGTGCCAGCCGATACCACGTTAGCAAAACTTCAGCAAGATGAAACATTAGATATCAAGGGCTTTATTTTGTCTGGTGGGCCATCCAGTGTCTACGATACCGACGCTCCTGATTGTGATCCCGCCATTTTGCAGAGCGGATTACCTGTCCTCGGCATCTGCTATGGCATGCATATCCTGGCACAACAACTTGGTGGGCACGTCGCACCTGCCCAGGGTTTACGCGAATATGGACCAGCTACCATCGAAGTGCTGCCAAAAGCCACTGATGATCCACAAAGTTTTCGCATCTTTGAAGGCATTCAGGTTTCTCCACAACAAACCGAACGGCTCGATGAACCAACTCCTGCACAACTCCGCCTGCCAGTTTGGATGAGCCACGGTGATAGCGTCGATAAACTCCCCAATGGTTTCCATGTGCTTGCCTGTACCGAAAGCAATCCTGTCGCAGTTATCGCCAGTTCACAGGGCTACATCGGTCTACAATTTCATCCAGAGGTAACTCACACACCACAGGGGAAAGACATTATTAGTAACTTCTTGTTCCGCATCTGTGGTTGTGAGGCGGGCTGGACTTCAACGCACGTCATTCAAGAAACAGTTGAGCGCATTCAGGCACAGGTAGGCACCGAGCGCGTGATCTGTGGCCTTTCCGGTGGCGTTGATTCCGCCGTCGCCGCGCTCTTAGTCCACAAAGCTGTCGGTGATCAACTCACCTGCGTCTTTGTCGATACTGGTCTGCTCCGAGCGGGCGAACGCGATCAGGTTGAAGAAACCTTTAGAAATCATATGCATATTCCACTGGTGGTGGTTGACGCACGACAACGTTTCCTTGCTCGATTGGCTGGTGTGGTTGATCCTGAACAAAAGCGCAAGATCATTGGCGAAGAATTCATCCGTATCTTCGAGGGTGAAGCCGAACGCCTCGCAGCAGCAGAAGGCTCGATCAAGTTCCTGACTCAGGGTACACTCTATCCCGATGTAATTGAGAGCACGAGTCATGATACAGCCACAACCGCGAAGAAGATCAAAACCCACCATAATGTTGGTGGTCTACCAGAAGATATGATCTTACAACTGGTTGAGCCATTACGTACACTCTTTAAAGACGAGGTGCGTGAGATCGGCGCACAACTTGGTTTGCCGGAAGATTGGGTCTGGCGACATCCATTCCCCGGTCCTGGTCTGGCGATTCGCGTCATTGGCGATATTACCGAAGAGCGTCTGGAAATCCTACGCGCCGCTGACAAGATTGTGATCGAAGAAATCCGCAAGGCTGGCATCTATCGCGATCTGGGGCAGGCATTCGCGGTATTAACCCCCATCCAGAGTGTTGGCGTGATGGGCGATGGTCGCACCTATGGGTATCTGGTCGCTGTTCGAGCAGTAACGACTGGCGACTTCATGACTGCCGACTGGGCACGCCTCTCGCCTGAACTGCTGGGCCGCATCTCAAATCGTCTGGTCAACGAGATTCGCGAGATCAACCGCGTCGTCTATGACATTACGTCGAAACCACCCGCAACCATTGAATGGGAATAAGGATAGGACGCCACAACAATGCGCGAATTTGAGACTCTTGCCCGTGGTTTATATCTTCCCTCGCAGGTTCATATCGACTATGAACCTGCCTTGCATCTGCAGGTAAACGCGGAAGAGCAAGCCTGGATGGATACCCACTGGCATAAAAAATTGCTTCAGGCCAAACAAAATCAAACATTACTGTTTGATGCGCCGCTCTTCCGCCTGATCTCAGCATCAGCATCGACAAACACAACGCTCAATCTCATCCTGGGTGATACCAGCTACAAAGAATTTGTTACCACGCGTGTCCCTGAATTTGCTCAGAAACACAACCGTTCAGAGCTTGGGAATCCACTCAGCGTCTGCTCGGTTATCGAAACACTGGATGGCTATATTCTGCTGGAACAACGTCAGGGTGTCGATATCTATGTCGGACGCTACCATGTTATCGGCGGCTTCTTTGAGCGCGATCGTGATACACGAGCCGATCAACAGCCTGATCCTTTCGCCGCGATGCAACGTGAGATCCGTGAAGAAACAGGCATTCTGCCAGAGGATATCGCGATCCAGCATAGTCTGGGCATTGTCTATGACCTCGCAACACCACATGGAGAAATGCTCTTTCTGACACAATTACGAATCACACTGTCTGAGGTACAGCAGCGCACACCCGAAGATAACGAGATCCAGCAACTACAACATCTACACGTTGACGCAGACAGTTTGCGGGATTTTATCCTGAAATATCACGGAAATATCTCCGCGACAGGAGAACCGAATCTTCTTTTTTACGGCGCGTGGAAATTCGGTGAGCCGTGGCTGGAAGCCATCTGGCCCCTGCTATAACGCAAACAAGTAGCAGCGTATGCAACCATTCGTAATTTGCTTGCGATACATAAAGATGTTACAATGGGCTTGTCCCATTGGATGAGAACCAGGGGTATTTTATCGGTTCTTTGACACAGTCCCAAAAAAACGTGGCAACAGCCAGGACCAGAGGAAAGTGACACAATATCAGATAGAGGTACGAGCAACCTCTGAGCGTCATGACGTTCATGCTCATCAGCTTGCTCGTGAAATCATACAACTACCAACAAAGCATCTTTCTTCGCTAGCCCAACTAGCCATCGATCCATCCCCGCCTAGCATTCATACTGCACAGCTCTACCGTTTTACCGGAAATATCAGCTCAACACAGCTTGATACCCTACTCCAACAATTACTTGTTAATCCGGTAACACAGGATGCGGTAGTCACGACAGATGCTTCCGCCAACTCGGATCAGACCCATGCAAACACATCGTCAGGACATATCATCGATGTGTTTTTTCATGCAGGCGTCACCGATACACTGGCTGAAAGCGTGCTTGCGGGTGCTCAGATGCTGGGTATTACTGAACTGGAACAGATCGCAACCGGACATCGTTATATTCTGGACGACCGCTTGAGCACACCGGATGCGCATAGCATTGCGCAATCTTTGCTCTATAATCCAGTCATTCAAAACTATACGCTATATCCAGCGTTCGGACAAAAGAACACGCAAGAAGATGCTGCAAGCACGACCACACCATCACCTGTAGAAACGTCCGCAAGTGATATTGATAGTACAAACGCAGCGGTACGCACAATCTTCCTTTCAGCAATGAATGACGAGCAACTGCTTGAAGTCAGTAAAGCGGGTCTGCTCTCGCTTAATCTGGAGGAGATGCGTACTATTCAACATCATTATCAGACGCAGGGTCGCGAACCAACCGATGTTGAATTGGAGACGCTTGCGCAAACATGGTCGGAACACTGCTCTCATAAAACATTTAAAGCAACTATCCATTATCATGAAGTTGATAGCCAGGGAAATACAGGCGAACATGAAACAATCCGTGGCCTGCTCAAACGCTATTTGATGAGTGCGACAGAGAAGGTCAGGCAGGATTGGCTGGTTTCGGCCTTTAGCGATAACGCTGGTATCATTCGTTTGACTGATACGCAGGATGTCGCCTTTAAGGTTGAGACACACAACCATCCATCGGCAATCGAACCATTTGGCGGTGCTAATACTGGCGTTGGTGGCGTCATTCGCGACGTCGTAGGCGTCTCCGCGCAACCAATCGCCTGTACTGACATACTCTGCTTCGGCCCGCTTGATACATCGTCTGATGACCTGCCATCCGGAGTATTACCACCGCGACGTATCGCCAGTGGTGTCGTGAATGGTATCCGCGATTACGGAAACAAGATGGGTATCCCGACCGTCAATGGAGCTATTCTATATCATCCCGGCTATACCTATAACCCGCTTGTTTTTTGCGGCTGTCTGGGTATTCTCCCACATGGGAGCCATCCTAATCAGGTTGAAGCAGGAGATCTGATCGTTTCGCTGGGTGGACGTACTGGACGTGATGGTGTGCATGGAGCCACCTTCTCATCTGGTGAGATGAGTCTGGCAATCAACACACAAGCAGGAACAGCCGTACAGATTGGCGCTCCCATCACGGAAAAGAAAGTTACGGATGTGATTGTTCAAGCCCGTGACCACCAGTTATACCATGCCATCACAGATTGTGGAGCCGGTGGCTTCTCATCCGCAATCGGCGAAATGGGTGCGAAAACAGGGGCACGCGTTGAACTGACGAAAGCGCCGCTCAAATATCAGGGTCTGGCACCGTGGGAAATCTGGTTATCTGAAGCGCAGGAACGTATGATCCTGGCGGTCCCACCACAACACATTGACGAACTGCTTGCATTGTGTGAAATTGAGGAAGTCGAAGCCAGTATTCTCGGCACATTCACCGATGACCATCGTCTGACATTGACCTATAATGGACAGGTCGTCGCGAACATGGACATGGAATTCCTCCATGATGGCTTGCCCAGTCGTACACTAGAGGCAGTCTGGACCGCGAAAAAACCTGCCATCACAACAAAAAAGAACATTGCTCCAGCATCTCAGAACACAAAACAAACATTAGAGCCTGTCTTGCTGGCACTGTTACGCCATCCGTCAATCGCATCCAAAGAAGAGGTTGTACGCCGTTATGACCACGAAGTTCAGGGAGCAACCATTGGAAAACCGCTGGTAGGACGCTCAGGTAATGGACCTGGAGATGCGGCTGTACTGCAACCATTAGTCGATGGTGAACCCGATGCGAAAGCTGGTGTCGTACTCTCCAATGGTGTCAACCCTCTCTATGGTAAGATTGACCCCTATGTGATGGCGCTGAACGCTATCGATGAGGCACTCCGCAACGTCACCGCTGTCGGTGGTGATGTCAGCCGTGCCGCTATTCTGGATAATTTCTGCTGGGGCAACCCGACTGATCCAGAACAGCTTGGCATGCTGGTACGAGCGGTAAAAGGCTGTCATGATGGTGCGGTTGGCTTTGGCACACCTTTCATTTCTGGTAAGGATAGCCTGAATAACGAATACCGTACCAATGCTGGAGAACGCTTCCCGGTAATCCCGACATTGGTCATCTCAGCCGTCAGTGTTATTGATGATGTAACCCCAACCGTTGATATGGCATTAAAAACACCAGGAAACCTGCTCTATCTGGTGGGCAATACAGCTAATGAGTTGGCTGGATCTCACTACGGTGAAATCATGGATAGCGACACATTTGCGGCTCTCTTTCCGGAGACTGACGTACCCCAGGTCAATATCGAGCAAGCCTATCAGACCATGAAAACGGTTGGAGCGGCCATTCGCGCTGGCCTCGTACGTTCCTGTCATGACCTTTCAGAAGGTGGATTGGCAATCGCAGCCGCCGAAATGTCACTGGCGGGTCTGCTTGGCGCAGCTCTGAATCTCACCAACGTCAATCTCAAGAACGCGAACAAGCTGAATAACGATACCACAACTATCGCCAAACTCTTCAGCGAATCAGCTTCACGCTTCCTGATTGAAATCACCCCGGAGCAGCAGGCAGCTTTCGAGCAGTATCTACACATGAATAACGTAGATGCGTTCACACAGGTCGGTCACGTGACTGATAGTGACCAATTTGTGGTAAAAAATGGAGCTGAGGAATTGATTAGCCTGAGCATGACAGACTTGCAAACAGCCTGGAAAGGAGCACAGGCATAATGAATGCACCACGCGCATTAGTATTACGCGCACCCGGCATCAACTGTGACCGTGAGGCGGCGCATGCCTGTCGCCTGGCAGGCTTCGAGACAGAAGCGGTTCACATCAATCAACTCATCAAAGCTCCTGAGCAATTGTTGAACTATCAATTCCTGGTCTTCCCCGGTGGCTTCTCCTATGGGGACGATCTGGGAGCCGGAACGCTGCTGGCGAAAAAACTTGAGCTACATCTGGGAGAACAATTGCGCCAGTTCGTTGCCGAAGGGCGACCTGTACTGGGCATCTGTAATGGTTTCCAGGTTCTGGTTCGGCTTGGCCTGCTGCCGGGCAAAGTCGGTGATCAAGCTGCTCATGCCACACTGACCGACAACGAATTGGCTCGCTTTGAGTGCCGCTGGATTACCATGACCACGCAGAACAGCCCCTGTATCTTCACCAGAGATATCAATGTCATTGAAATGCCCGTCGCCCACGGTGAAGGACAATTTGTACTGGCCGGCAATATCTCAATCATGAAAGAACGGGGCCAGATCCCGCTGGTATACAGCAATCCACAGGGCCAGAACAGCACAGAAATTTGCTATCCTGCCAATCCAAATGGCTCCAAAGGAAATGTAGCAGGTATCTGTAACGAGCAGGGCAATGTTTTTGGTCTGATGCCCCACCCTGAACGTTTCGTCTCAAACTTGCAACATCCACAACACAAAACAACAGGCGAAGGCGCTGGACTATGTATCTTCAAAAACGCGTATCGCTACGTGCAACAGTTACAGGGTCCACAGAGCACAACACCATCAACAGGTATCGATGCATACGCAGCCAGCGGTGTTGATGTCGCTGCTGGTGAAAAAGCTGTTGCCATGATGCGCACCGCAGTAAAAACAGCGCAAGGACCAGAAGTTGTCGCAGGCGTCGGAGCATTCGCGGGTGTCTTCCGCGCCAGTCAACTCAAAGGAATGGAGCAGCCAGCACTCGTCTCTTCAACGGATGGTGTCGGAACCAAAACATTGCTTGCCGCTCAGGCCCAACGCTATGACACCATTGGTTATGATATCGTCAATCACTCACTCAACGATCTGATTACCCAGGGTGCCACACCACTTTTCTTCATGGACTACATTGCCGTCAATAAGTTGGACCCGACCCAGGTGGCAACCATTGTCGCAGGTGTAGCCGCTGCTTGTAAAGAGGCTGGCTGTACATTGTTGGGGGGCGAAACAGCAGAAATGCCCGATGTCTATCAAACGGGAGCGTTTGATCTGGCGGGCACCATCGTCGGCGTAGTCGAAGAAGAACAGGCACAGAATGGCGCAACCATTCATGTGGGAGATGTCATTGTTGGCTTCCCCTCTAATGGCCTGCACACCAACGGCTATTCGCTGGTGCGCAAACTCTTTGCGCCCTACGCACTGGACACCGTTTTTCCAGAGCTAGGCGAGCCACTGGTCGATGCATTATTGCGACCACATCGCAGCTACCTGCATGAAGTCAAATTATTACGCAGTCATCTCGCAGAGCGTGGACATACCATCAAAGGCATGGCACACATCACTGGCGGTGGCTTCGAAGGGAATATCTCCCGCATTTTACCTGCCGGGACACGGGCCTTCATTGACACAACCTCCTGGCAAGTGCCGCCACTTTTCCAACTCATCGCACGTCTCTTGCAGGATACACAGAATGAAACAGGAAAAGCTGTTCATCCCGTAACAGAAGAAACTGTATACAACGAAGAATTATACCGTACTTTTAATATGGGAATTGGCATGATCGTTGTCCTGACGCCTGAAGCAGCCCTACAAGCTCGGAATGCCTTACCAGATCTGATCACTATTGGCAATATACGCTCAGGTGAGGGTGTTATCTTGAGGTAAAAACAGACGTAGAAACCTAATCCATTACCTGTGTGAACCGCTCACGCATCAATAATAACTGAGCGGTTTCTACCGACGTGCCCTTTAACACATCATAGCAGAGGCGCGAGAAAGGATCACTTTTACAATGTCCAATACACAGCCAACATTTGGGGATCTGCTAGCGGAAGGAAAAACCAAACGTATCTATGCATATCCAGGCAATGAGAATCTGGTCTACATGGTTGGCAAGGATCAGATTACCGCCGGAGATGGAGCCAGACGCAACGAAATCAGTGGCAAATCACGTTTAAGCACTATCACGACAGCGAATGTGTTCCGACTGCTCAACGAAGCAAAAATCGAAACACATTTCGTCGAACTGCTAAACGATACAACCATGGTTGTCAAAAACTGCGCCATGCTGCCTATTGAACATGTACAGCGTCGGATCGCGACAGGATCATATTTGAAACGTCACCCAGAGATCAGCGAAGGCACACGCTTTGATCCAGTCCTCATCGAGACGTTTTTGAAGGATGATGCCCGCCACGACCCACAGATCTGGGAAGAGGATATCATCCGCATGAGCCTTGCGAACGAACAAGAAATCCAGTGGATGAAGGACGAAGGGCTACGCGTTTTCGCAGTTCTGGAACAGGCATGGGCCGCACTGGACATTACCATGATCGACCTCAAAATCGAGTTTGGTCGTAGTCGTGATGGTCAACTGATGGTCGCGGATGTTATCGATAATGATAGCTGGCGACTCTGGCCGGGCGGCGATAAAAATCGTATGCTTGATAAGCAAGTCTATCGTAATCTGAAGGATATCACCGCCGAAGCGTTACAAGACATCGCCGATCGCTACGCAGTGGTCGCCGACCTGACTGGCAAACTACAGGTCAAATAGCAACGTGATCAACGGCATGCGCAAAGATATATCATATACTACAGTAGCAGGGACAGCAGCGTCTGTTCTTAATCAATGTCAATCTGGACTGAGCGTGCAACAACGACTGTCCCCGGACCAGCAACAACAACAAAAAGCGCCCGCATACTTGCTGTTGCATATCTTAGAGAGGAGCCGAGTATGGAAAGACTACATGACGCTTGCGGCGTCGTAGGTATCTACGTCCCCGAAAGCAGTGACATGAGTCTCGACGTACGCCGCTATATAACCCTGGCACTATCAGCCTTGCAACACCGAGGTCAAGAGAGCGCAGGAATGGCGGTCTATGATCGTGAAGGAAACATTGCTCATCGTGTGGGTATGGGCAAAGTTCGCGAAGTGTTTCAGGATTCCGGGCTGAGCCTGCCAGAAACACATATTGGTATCGGCCATGTTCGCTATTCAACCACAGGTTCCAGCGTTGTAGAGAACGCAGGCCCTTTTGTGGTCGGTGAAGGCAATGTGCAGAAAAGATCAATCGCACTGGCCCATAATGGCAATATTGTCAATGGCGATACATTACGTAATGCCTTTCCGGCTGAAATGCTCAAATCAACAACCGAGAGCGAAGTCATCGCTTTATTGTTGTTGCACGCAGAAGGCGAGACACTACGTGAACGTCTGATTGACACCTTCCCACTGCTCCGTGGCTCATACAGTCTGGTTATGCTTTCAGATGGCAAGCTCTACGCATTGCGCGATCCCTGGGGTATGCGTCCGCTCTGTATTGGTCGCATCGGCGATATCTGGATCGCTGCCTCTGAGTCCTGTGCGCTGGATCGCATGGGTGCGACCTACATCCGTGAAGTAGAGCCGGGTGAACTTATCACTATCGATGAGCATGGTATGCGCGCAGAAAGTCTGGTCAAGGCGCAACGGCATTCACTCTGTGTCTTCGAACATATTTATTTTTCAGAAGCCACCAGCCGCCTGAATGATGTCTATGTGTATAATGTACGCGAGGCACTCGGTCGCCAGCTTGCTAAAGAGCATCCAGTTGAGGCAGATCTGGTATTACCTGTACCAGATTCGTCGATCCCTGCCGCGCTTGGTTACGCTGCTGAATCTGGTATTACCTACAGTCAGGCAATCATCAAAAATCGTTACAGTGATCGCAGTTTTATCAAGCCAGATCAACGCCTGCGCCAGCTCGAAGTAGACCTGAAGTTTAATTTCGTACAGCCCAAAATCGAGGGCAAACGGCTGGTGATTGTCGACGATTCCATTGTGCGCGGCAATACGATGAAGCGACTGGTATCATCTCTACGCACACGTGGGGTGAAAGAGATCCATCTACGCTCCAGTGCTCCTCCACTGCGCCATCCCTGCTATTTTGGCATTGACATTCCAGAAGAAAGTGAACTCATTGCCGCTGGACGCACCGTACAGGAAGTTGCGGACTATATTGGTGTTGATAGCCTGGGCTATGTCAGTATGGAAGGATTGGGACGCGCTATTAAAACCGCAGAAGCGCCAGATCTCCATATCGATGATGAAAACGCACGCCAATACTTACACTCTGAGTTCTGCTATGGTTGTATGGAAACACAAGGCTGGCCTTTCGATCCCATTGCGGGCGCGAAACATGGCACCAAACATGCCACATTCTATCCACGTCCAGCCGCAGTGAAGAGCAGTAATTAATTATCGCTTAACCTGGCTATATTCGTGTATTGACAACATAATCATGAGTCATAATCGCATACATGTTCTACTTGAATTAAACGCTGCAATCAGGACATGTGCCAGGTTATGTCTATGACTGATACATTTGTCAATACTCAGATATATCCAAAGGTGAGAGAGAAAACGCTTACGACGAAATACTGTGACACTCGTCGATTTGTAACAGCGATTGCGTTTTATTTCATTCATGCTTCTTATTCGGGAGGTCTCGCTTTATGCGTGTTTTAGTTATTGGCTCAGGGGCCAGAGAGCATGCACTGGTCTGGAAACTGGCACAAAGCCCACGCGTGTCGAAACTCTATGCCGCACCAGGTAATCCAGGCATGGAACCGTATGCAGAACGTATTCATATTGGTGTTTCTCAGTTAGATGACCTCGCAACCTTTGCGGAAAAGAATGCCATTGATCTGACTGTTGTTGGGCCTGAAGTGCCACTCATCGATGGCATTGTCGATCTGTTCCAGCAACGCGGTCTGAAAACCTTTGGTCCCAACAAAGCCGGGGCGGAACTGGAAGGCAGCAAAGCATTCACCAAAGAGCTGCTCACCACCGCTGGCATTCCCACTGCACAACACCATACCTTCAGCGATTACAATGTAGCGAAAACCTATCTGGAACGTCATGGCGCTCCTGTTGTGATCAAAGCCGATGGCAATGCCGCCGGGAAAGGCGCGATTGTTGCACTGGATATGGCAACCGCTCAGGATGCTTTGCAGCAGATGATGGTTGACCGCGTTTTTGGCACGGCGGGCGATATCGTTGTGATTGAAGATTATCTTGAGGGTGACGAGATTGGCGCGACCGCGATCTGTAATGGCACCGATTTCTTGCCATTGAGCCTTTCACAGGATCACAAACGTGCCCTCGACAATGATGGCGGCTTAAATACCGGTGGCATGGGCGTCTACGCGCCACTTCCGTTCGTCACGGCACCACAGGAAGAACAGATCTTTCAAAAAATCGTCCATGCGACGCTCTACGCGCTCAAGCAACGGGGGATCAACTTCACAGGCGTCCTTTACTCAAATATCATGCTGACCAAAAAAGGTCCCATGGTCATAGAACACAACACTCGCTTCGGTGATCCAGAGACACAGGCATTCATGCTACTTCTGAAGGCTGATCTGCTGGATGTCCTCGATTTCGCGCATGTGAAAACACTGGACAGAACAAAACTCTGGAAACCCGGCTACGCGGTCAGCCTGACCCTGGCCTCTGGTGGCTATCCCGGTGAGTACCGTTCTGGTATACCCATTACTGGTGTTGATGAAGCCAATAAGCTTGAGCACATTCAGGTCTTCCATGCAGGGACAGCCACGAAAGATGGCAAACTGGTCACCGCTGGAGGCCGCGTTCTCAGTGTCGTCGCGCAAGGCTCCACATTGCCTGAAGCAGTCGCACGCGCCTACGAAGCCGTACGATATATCTCATTTGATGGGATGCATTATCGCAAAGATATTGCACATCGTGGCTTAGCAGCATTGAAATAAGAAGGATATGGAAATAAGAAGGATGGAAATAAGCGTCAACGAACAATCAACATCACAGCACACCACACCGATCCGCGTCGCAGTTCTGATCTCTGGTAGCGGCAGCAATCTTCAGGCATTGATTGATGCTGTAGAAAGCCAGCAATTACCAGGTGTAGAACTTGCGCTGGTCATCAGTAACAAGGCCAATGCATACGGTTTACAGCGTGCGCTACAACATAAGATTCCCGCAATCTATCTGCCCTGGAAAAAACGAGAAGAGGCCGAAGCAAATATCAGCTCCTTACTCAAACTGTTCCAGGCTGATCTGATCGTTCTGGCAGGATTTTTACGCATCCTGAGCGCTGATTTTATCAGCCAGTTCCCACAGCGCATCATCAATCTGCATCCAGCCCTGTTACCTGATAATGGTGCAGACACCTATACAACCAGCAATGGCACCACAATCCCGGCCTTACGAGGTCTACATGTGGTCAAACAAGCGATTGATGAGGGATTAAAGTACACAGGAAGCACGGTTCACTATGTTATTCCTGTCGTTGACGCCGGACCAGTCATTGCACGATCTGAAGTAGCCATCCAACCAGATGACACCGAGGAAACCCTCCAGGAACGCATCAAAGAATACGAGCATCGCCTGATCGTTGATGCTGTGCGTTTCTATCAGGAGCAGAAAAGCAAAGAGGCAGTGCAGCGATAAGCTGCCTGCCTCTTCCCTCTTCTCAATCGGGTTCTGACCCTACATTCTACCTGTTCACTAATCCTCAACATGAATGCCAACGCGCTCCAGAAACTTACGGCTCGTATCAGCACGATATTTGCGCGGCATGCGAGTCGGAATACAATGAGAGTCAGAACCCGTCGTACACAACAGATCATGCTGTTGAATATAGTTACGATACTGTTCAGTCATCTCTGCGCTATGCGTTGGGTGCAGCAATTCAATACCATCAATAGGGATCTCCGCTCGCAATTGGTCAAGCAGTGGAATATCATAAAACGTGAAATTGGCCTCACGTCGTCCGGGGTGAGCAATGAGACAGACACCACCACTGCGATGCACTGCCTCCACTGTCTCAGCCATATCAACACGAATTGAGCGATAACCAGCCTTTGTAATCATATCGAACGCAACATGCCAGTTTGGTGCATAACCGTGCTCGCGCAAAAGTTGGATATTGTCACCTGAATACCGTAACTGCCCCTGGCTGTTAGCCAACACTTCAGCCTGACGAGGGAATTCATACCCTTGCTGGCGTAGAGTGTCGTAGACCAGATGCACATTCTCTAATTTCTGCCGCGCAATTTTCTCAGTCAGAGGGGCCAATTCATTCTGCGCGGGATCAAAACCATAGCACAACATATCCCCCATACGTCCCTGCCCAACAGCACCATGCCAATCGGTCCCCATCTCCACGCCTGACAACACAGGAAGATGCTTTGCCGCCGCCAGCGCCTGTATAGCGGCAACTTTATCAACACGATCATGATCAGTTACCGCAACCAGATCATACTGTTCCGCTACAAGATAATCAACCAATTGCGTTGCGGGCCAACGCCCGTCGCTGTACATCGTATGCATATGCAAATCAATGGTAGCATCAGCGCGAAGAGTTACATTCATCATTAAAGGTGCCAAAACAAACTCCTTCAAAAATAGCATTTAAACATACGAGCAAATTGAGATACTCTTATCATATCATGCGTCTAGTGACCAAGTCCGAATGTAACGGGAATGCCCAGTATATTCAGAAGTGCTACCAGCAATGGCGCAATAACAAGTGCGGGTAACATATTTGCCACTTTGATAGGCCTGATCTCCAGAATATTTAACGCCAGACCAATCAAAATAACACCACCAACAGCAGCCAATTCAATCACACGTGGTTGTTGCGCAATACTCAAAGAGGAATTTGAGACCAGCAGAGGCTTAATTAACACAGCCAGTAACGAAAGCCCTCCCTGAAAAATTAAAATTGTAAAACACGCGAAGAGCACACCAATGCCAAAAGTGCTGGCAAAGACAATTGAAACGAAAAAGTCTAACACAGATTTGATCACTAACAGATTATAGTTCCCTATCAAGCCATCAGTAATTGCGCCCAATATGGTCAGAGGCCCGACACAAAACTGTAAACTAGATAACACAAACGCCATTGTAAAATTCTGCTCACCTCCTGAGCGATCAAAGCGTTTCTTCAACCAACTCCCTAACCGGGTTACCCCACGATCAATATCTATCAATTCTCCGATAATGGAGCCAATAACAAGCGCAAGCAAAGGGATAAGCACGTTCTCCGTTTGTAACGCCTGGGAAATTCCCAATATAATCGTCATCAAACCAATCCCAGATACTACAATCGCCTTAAACCGCTCAGGAAGCCGTCCACCGATTAACATTCCAAACGAACTACCAACCAACACAGCACAAAAGTCAACCAGAGTTCCGGTCATACATACATTCTCCTCATACAAAAACGATAAAATTATCAGTAGTATAATATGAGTTCCATTCAACAAAATCAATTAGCTTGCTTGCTTTTCGGATAAAAAACTGACAGAAAACAGGGTGAGGATGAACGGAGAAAAGCCCAACTTCTGATCCAGGTAACATAATCAACATTCAAAATGCTGCAAAAAAGTCAGAAAAACGCAGGTCCCTATCTATCCCCCATGCCATATATCTGTGATACAATAGCCTCAATCTGCCACGGAAACAAGGCAACTACAGCATATTTTATGTAAAAATAGCGAATTCTAACTGTACATATATCATCACATCGATAGTTGACAACACGACAGAATGACTACGCGTTGCGCTCTATTAAGAAGGTGGGACCATGATAGAACATATTGATCACTTAGGCGGTCTGAACGAACCGCAACAACAAGCCGTGACCACAACGCAGGGGCCGGTCTTGATTCTGGCGGGACCTGGAAGTGGTAAAACCAGGGTCATCACCCACCGTATCGCCTACCTTGTTCAGCATGAACAGGTGTTTCCTTACCGGATTCTGGCGGTCACCTTCACCAACAAAGCCGCACGTGAAATGCGCGAACGTCTGGAAAAACTGGTAGGCATCAACGAATCAAAAGAGATGAACATCGGTACCTTTCATGCCATCTGCGCCCGTGTACTGCGTACCGAGGCGGAATATCTGGCACCGTTGGGATTAAATCGCTCTTTTGTTATTCTGGATACGGATGACCAGAGTGCTCTCATCAAGCAAGCGATCAAAGCCCTCAACCTGGACGAAAAACAGTATCGGCCAGCTATGATCCATGCTCTGATCTCTCGTGCGAAAAATGAGATGCAGGGACCGGACCAGATGGCAGAACTCGCCTCAAAATACTATGAAGAAGTCGCTGCCCGCGTCTACAAAGTCTATCAAAAGCTGATGCGTAGCAATAACAGTGTCGATTTTGATGATTTGCTGATGCTCACAGAGCAACTCTGGCGGCGGGAGCCTGAAGTCCTGCACAAATACCAGAAACGCTGGCAGTATATCCATGTCGACGAGTTTCAAGATTGTAATCTGCCACAGTATAAACTCATTCGTCTGCTTGGCTATGGCACCGATCAACAACACGATGGCATCGGCAACGTCTGTGTGGTAGGCGACGACGACCAGATGATCTATAGCTGGCGTGGCGCTAGCTCAGAAAATGTTCTGCGCTTTGAACGCGATTTTCCACAGACCCAGATCATCCTGCTGGAACAGAACTACCGCTCCACGCAGACAATCCTCGATGCCGCACAGGGGGTCGTCCGCCGCAATCGTTTGCGCAAAAACAAAAAGCTCTGGACCGAACAGGGACAGGGAGAGAAGGTTGTCTTTCATGAGGCTTACAACGAGGAGCAGGAAGGACTTTATACCGCCCATGAGGTTGTAAACTTGCTGGCACGTGGCAATATCAAGGACCGTAACGACGTTGCCGTGATGTATCGTACCAATGCCCAGTCACGCGCCCTTGAAGAACAATTCCTGCGTCTGAATATCCCCTATAAAGTTATCGGTAGCCGCAAATTCTATGATCGCAAAGAAATCAAAGATATGCTGGCGTATATGCGCTTGCTGGCTAACCCGCACGATGATTTAAGCTTACAACGTATCATCAATGTTCCTAACCGGAAAATTGGTCCAAAAACTATTGGTGAATTACAATCCTGGGCCAATACAAATCAGACCTCCCTTTATGGCGCACTGGAAAGCATTGAACAACACCCGACCCTGGGTAAAGCAGCAAAAAAAGCACTGCAAATCTTCTATCAACTGGTGCAAGATCTCAGCCACGCACTCGATGAACTCCATCTACCAGAACTGCTTGATCGTATTGCTGAACGTACAGGCTATGGACCAGAACTGCGAGCAGCCAGTGAAAATGAAGAGCTTGACCGCTGGGGAAACGTGCTGGAATTACGGCGCGTGGCTGAAGATTATTCGGAGATTGAAACACGCGCAGCCCTCGACCTCTTTCTGGAAAATGTGGCCCTGGTTGGCGGAGCCGATACTGTACAATCAAGCGAGGATGGCACACTCATTAGCGAAGAAACAACTGACGCCGTAACCCTGATTACATTACATGCCGCGAAGGGTCTGGAATTCCCGGTCGTCTTTATTGTCGGTATGGATGAAGGCTCACTACCTCATTCGCGCTCGATGGATAAACCAGAACAGATCGAGGAAGAGCGCCGTCTGGCCTATGTTGGCTTCACACGAGCCATGCAACGGCTCTATCTGGTACGTGCTCGCCGCCGCTCTATCTTTGGCGAAACACAATATACCGAACCATCACGTTTCCTCGAAGACATTCCTGAACATCTGCTGGCAAACAAAAATAAAAGCACCACGAAAAAGCGCCAGTACGATTGGGAAGATGACTTCAATCAAGATCCCTATGGAGAACCGTCAGGACGAGTCTTTGGACGCGGGGCCAGCCCACGCAATACCAGTAACCAGAGTAGCACCCAACGAACAGGCAGTTCATCAAGTCTCTCGACAGGCTTCTCAAACTCCCAAAGGAGCAGGGGGAACACCTCATTCCAGGCGACTGGCACTGGTAATAACAATTCAACAACCAATCAGCCAAAGAAATCTAAAGAGCAACGCTTTAAAGCCGGAGATCGTGTTCACCATGACAAATTCGGTGATGGTATCATCCTGAAAAGCGAAATGGAATCAGGTACAGAGTTTGTCGATGTGCAATTTCAGGGTACGCACGGTAAAAAACGCCTGAGTCTCGACTTCGCTCGTCTGGAGAAATTGTCCTAAGCTCAACTTCTCATGCACAGCCTGTATAAGATATACTTGAAGAAGGGCAACCTATCAGTCCGTTATTCAGCTTGACGTGAAAGCGGGGAAACAGAGAACGAATGGCTCTTAATCAGGTATGATGGGTCATCCCTGTGAAAGACCTCAGGGCTGTGCATTGCGTCTCTTTTCCCCTCTCCCAACCACAGACAGCAGTGTTCACAGAAAACAACAACTATTGTCGCGAACATGAGAGGAGTATAGCAATGGCGCAAGAATGGATCGATATATCAGTACCTATACGCGATGGGATGCTACACTGGCCGGATAATCCCCCTGTGCAGCTTGAACGAGTCATGGATATAGGAAAAGGTGATCCATGTAATCTCTCCAAACTTTCAATGGGTGTACACACGGCAACGCATATGGATGCCCCCGTCCACTTCCTCGCGGATGGTGATGACTTCTCAACCATGCCATTGACCGCAACCATCGGCCCCGCACGGGTCATCGGCATTTCTGATACAGAATCCATCAAGGCAGCAGAACTGGAACAGTATCATATCGAGCCAGGAGAACGCATTCTGTTCAAAACCATTAACTCGACCCAATACTGGCAGGTCAATGAGTTTGTCAAAAACTTTGTCTACATCTCCGAGGATGCGGCAAAGTATCTGGCAGAGAGACAGATACAGACGGTGGGCGTCGATTATCTTTCCGTCGGTGGCTATTTCAAAGATAGTAGTGAAACACACAAAGCATTGTTAGGTGCAAAAATCTGGGTCATTGAAGGCTTAAATCTAGCGCAGGTAGAACCGGGCAATTATGAATTGCTTTGCCTGCCTATTAAAATGGTGAAGTCTGAGGGTGCCCCAGCACGGGCCGTCTTGCGACCACTCTAGCCCTGTTTAAAAAGCTGAAGCCAGACTCGACATTCCTGATCAGCAATGCTATACTCTCTAGCGTCTTACCACAATCGTTATCGGGTTTTTGCAGCGCATGCAAGCCCTGAATGAAACCGCAGAGACTATATGCAAGAAGATCACACACACGAGCCAATAACCAAACAGCCATCAGCGCCACTCCTGCATGGGAACCGCGATCTGGCTGTATTGTATGCTATTGCAGGCTACCTGAACCGGCAGGTTGAGGTGCATGAAGTCCTACAAGAAGTGCTCGCACGTGTCACTGAACTTCTGGGCTTACGGGCAGGTTGGGTCTGGCTTTTTGATGAACAGGATCATCATCAACCGCGTCTGGCGGCTGCGAGAAACCTCCCTCCATATCTGGCAGATTATCCTGAACGCATGACCGGGGGCTGTCTCTGTGTTGATACCTTCACCCTTGGCGCACAGGAACATGCCTCCAATATTGACGTGCTACGCTGTAGCCGTCTGCGCAAAGCCGAACTCAATAGCGATCCAACAGCTCAAGGACTACGCTTTCATTCAAGCGTTCCTATCTTCGTCGGCGACACCCTGTTAGGTATTATGAATGTTGCCAGTGAAGATTGGCGAGAATTAAAATCGGAAGAACTTCAGCTATTACACATTATCAGTGATCAAATCGGTCTGGCCTTGCAGCGAGCACGGCTCTCCGCTGAACATACCCATGCCGCCACACGGCTGGCAACAATAGAAGAGCGCAATCGTCTCGCCAGAGAGATCCATGATACCCTCGCTCAGGGACTGGCTGCCATCACCTTACAACTCGAAACCGCAGATACCCTGCTCGAAACACGACCAGAACGAGCACAGGATGCCATTCAGCGTGCGCTCAAACTGGCACGGGGCAATCTGGAAGAAGCGCGGCGCTCCGTCATGGACTTACGAGCAGCACCACTGGAAAACCATACACTCACAGAAGCACTGGCGACACTGGCCTCAATCGAAGCCCAACCACCAGTTCAGTTTACCTGTGTGCCTGCGCACCAATTCCCAGCACTACCACCGCGTATCGAAGCAGGCATCTATCGTATTGCGCAGGAAGCCCTGACCAATGCCCACCGCCATGCACAGGCATCTACAATCACCATGAAACTCCAGATCGAAGGTAACAGGATTCACTTCACGCTGCTCGATGATGGCCGTGGTTTTGACGTAGAGCAAATCGCCTCCACCCACATAACCAACGCCAACCATTTTGGCTTGAAAGGCATGGGGGAACGCGTTAAACTCCTCGGAGGAAGTATCAGTATCTCTAGCGAAACAGGCGTAGGAACACATATTGAAGTGTCACTACCCTATTAAATCAGAACAAATCATTGATAAACGAACAGAAAGGCACAAGCCATGATTCGCATCCTGCTCGCAGATGATCACCCAATTGTACGAGAAGGGCTACGCGCACTGCTAGAAACGCAGCCAGATTTCGAGGTTGTGGCAGAATGTGCAAATGGAGAGGCGAGCTTACGCGAAGCAAAACAACTACGACCAGACATTCTTCTCCTTGATCTGGAAATGCCCGTACTTGATGGCGTCGAAACTATTGCGCAACTGGAACAACTCAACTACCGCCCACGCATCATCGTCTTCACAGCCTTTAATGACGATGAGCGCATCATCCATGCGCTACAGGCCGGGGCTGATGGCTACTTACTTAAAGACGCACCACGGGAAGATATATTCAAAGCCATTCGCATTACCATGCAAGGAGGCTCCTTCCTCCAACCAATTGTCGCCTCAAAACTGCTACGCCATGTCGGACAACAACAGCAGAAAACACAAACATCCCACACAACCAACATCCTACCAGTTGAAGATCTGACTGAGCGCGAACTGGAAGTGTTACGTCTGCTTGCACAGGGAATGCCCAACAAAGAAATTGCCTCTCAGCTCATCATCAGTGAACGTACAGCCAAATTTCACGTCAGTTCCATCATGAGCAAACTGGGCGCAACCAATCGCACGGAAGCAGTATCCCTTGCCGCCCAAAGAGGTCTGATTACCCTCAATCCCTGAAAAATACACCCATCATATACACTTCAAATTTTTTCACAAAGCGCAAAGAATTCACATACAGAAAAACCAGAATGTAACAACCTTGTGAAAAATTAGCTGGTCTGTAAGAATTTTGGGCTAATTTCTGTAGAAAAGGCCAGAAATAGAAACAGCCTGATATACAATACAACGTAAGTACTAACTAATGAGCCATTAATTCATTCTGCTTTTTTGCATGAAGAATACTTGTTACCAGGAGGATTCCTTTTGTCAGAAAGACGATGTAGGTAGACAATCAATGATAATTTCACGCATAGCCGCATTTATAGCCGTTATCATTCTCATCGCGGTAGTGTCAATTGCAGCTTTTGACGTCACTCACGCGTTGGGAGCCGAAATCACACATGGTCCTTCTGTTGCACATGCTGACGGCGTCATAGTCAGTATGAACCTCAACAAAAATTTTGTACTAAAAGAGGCCAATGGTGTCCAACAGCAATTTCAATGTGTTGACCGCTGCCTGATGGCTCAAAGCCACATGCAACGCCATATTCGTGAGAAGGCCCACACAGATATTTACTATATTCGCGATAAGGCTAATAACGAACTGCTCGCAGTCGATGTCGACTAATACAAATATGTTCATATATCTAACAGCCTATGTGCATGCAAAAACACAATTCACATCCCTGATAGGTGATGGGCATGAACAGCAGGCGCAATGAACATAATGTTAGATAAGCATATTCCTTCCTTGCACCCGAACAAACGCTTGAAACGCCGATCCACACAGGATCGCTCAACTGGCTACTCTGGATGCAAGCCAAAAAGCATTGTCAACTCCAATAAACGACACTGTTAATTATTTTAGGATAGATGGACGGTAAGACTGTGATGGATAAGCAAAATTACAAGCCCATAATTTCAGGGCAAAGGAACATGCGTGTACCTCTAGATAAAGCTAATATTGTGATTATTGGGAATGGTATTGCTGGTCTAACTGCCGCTGTCGAGGCACGTCGATTGGCACCTGATAAAAGCATTGTCATCATCACAGATCAGACTCACCCAACAATCAATACGCCCTCCCTGAAACAGTTCGCTATTGCCAAACTCTCACGTGAACAATTACTGGCATATCCGGCGGGAACTGAAAAAAGGGAACGTATTCACCTTATCAGTTCCCATGTAGAATATATTCATGCGCAAAGCAAGTATATTAGCTTAAAGGGAAATGGTGGCTTCGGCTACGACTCACTTCTGATTGCAACGGGAAGCTCGCCATCAGGATTACCTGACACAACTCCCGGACGGAACTTTGATGGCGTTATGACCTTGCACCGTTTACAAGATTATCTGGATCTTCGACGTCGCATTCCTGAAGTACACGAGGCAGTGGTTGTCGGCGGCGGCGTCCATGCGATAGAAACCGTCATGGGTTTACTCTACTGGGGTATTCGCGTTCATTGGTTGATTCGTGGATCAATATTTATGAACCGCATCCTTGATGAAGTAAGCTCCAACGTCGTTTTAAATAATATCCAGAAGGCAGGAGCTGTTGTACATCTCTCGACCGAAATCGCAGGTGTGATTGGTCGTGTAGGAGCCGTTGCAGGCGTCATCACCAATCATCAAGAGATGATCCCATGCCAGCTTGTCCTTTCCTGTACAGGAACAAAACCAGCACAGGTGCTGGCAAAAAATTGCTCTGTGCCAATGCAACAGAAAAATGGTATTCTCGTCGATAGCAAGCTACGCACCAGCGTACGAGATATCTATGCTGCTGGCGATGTCGCGGCATTACTTAATCCATTGACCGGCAAATACGAACCACGCGCACTCTGGTATGCTGCTGTCCTGCAAGGAAAAGCAGTTGGCGCAATCATGGCAGGTGAGGTTGAAAGCGCGAACAGATCGTTTGGTGTTCAATGGCACGCAACACATCTGGGTGAATTATCGATGTTGACGGTGGGTGAACCATTAAGTGAAGATGAAAGCGTCACCACACTGACCGATAACAGTCAGGGCAACTATCGACGTATTACTATCGCGAATGATCGTCTGGTTGGTTACCTCTCACTGGGAACTACCCCACCTGATAGTCTGGCAATCAAGCGTATCATTGATGAAGAATTTCCTGTACATGACATTCTAAAACCGCTGCTCAAAGGCAAGTTTGATGCACGTGCGTACCTCTCACAAAAACGGTCACGTACAACCCGAACCCTGATGAATCAGCAATCACCTGCTCCAATAGCTCAACAGGTACGTCCAGTCATGGTACAACAGCAGCAGCCACAACCACAACAGATAATCGTGCAAACAAACAATCCATATACCTACAACACGCGTATGGCGCCTCCCCCCATGCAGCCACAGCAGCCAGCCCAGCCGTACGCACCAGCAGCAAGAGTCAGGCAGCAATACTACGAAGAGGAGATCAATCCATTTACCGGTAATTTGCCTGTACCCGATTCCCAGCAAGCCCAACCGTTTATCCCCGCGGCGAGAAATAGAAACACTGATCCACTGGAGGATATAGATACCCTGGCATGGCAGACAGGCGCAAGCAGAATCGTTGATGAGATTAATCCTTTTACAGGAAATCTTCCGGCTTACACTGCGGAAAGGCGTAGACTAGAAGAAGTACGGTAACGGCTGCGCATAGCAAATAATAACAAATAAGAAGTAATCCTAACAGCCAGTAAGAGAGGATGAATTCATGTATAGAATGCTAAAACCCAATCCGGTCATCCTGCACAAGACCGAACCACAGGTGCAACAGGAGATCCACGCCTGTATTGGATGTAACGAATGTTTATTGGCCTGCCCGGCCCTGGCAGAACCGATCACCATTGATGTATTGAATCGAGAAACCATTGCTGGAACCATTTCGGAACCAGTGGCCCGTTTTACTCGTGCCTGCTATCAATGCGGAGCCTGCGTTTCTCCTTGTCCAGCGGGGTTACACCGTGATGCCATGATGATGTGGTTAAAAGTGCGCCTGCTGGCTCAAAATAAGAATGGTTGGTAAAGGAAAGAAGAGAGATTATGCAGATTGACCGCAAAGGCTATCCCTGGTTTTTTCTAGATCCAGGGAAACCCTGGAAGAATACGCTAATAGTGACAATGCTTCTTGTCGTACTGGCACTGGGTAGTTTTATTCTTTATCAACGTATGAGTCCTGATCCCACGCCAGATAGCATAGGCGGTTATACATATGCTATTCTAGCAACCTTATGCATGATTCTGGCAAGTATTCTTTACACCCGTCGTCGTCGTTCACGCAAACGGCAGGTAGGTGAACTCAATACGTCCCTACACTGGCATGTGACACTGGGTATACTGGCATTGGTATTTGCCTTCCTTCATTCCTTTGGGAACTTCAATCCACGTACAGGTACCTATGCACTCTATGGCATGATCTCACTGGTACTCAGCGGTGTTATTGGCCGCATCCTTGATCGGATGGTACCACGGATGATTGCCAATGCGGCAAGCAAAGCCCTGACAGAATATGGCGATGATCGTATCGAATATATTTCTGACAGTGTGCAACAACTGGTGACGCATAATTCTCAAGGGCTGCAAACAATAGCAAAAACAAAAACACCGGTCAAACAACAGAAGCGGCAGGTCAATCCTGTCACACTGGGAAACCCTGTCAGCACGGGTGGCTCATCATTGCCAGAATCCTGGGATATTGCCTATATCTCACTCTCAGAGACACCACAGGAGGCAAACCGAGATGCACAACAGTACCGCTTTGTGCCAGATCGCAAAAGCCCGCTGAACACACCAGGAGCGTTACTGCCAGGCGTAAATGACCATATCACCGAATTAAAAATTGTGCAGCAAGCCATGCAACGTGAGCAGTTCTATCGTGCGATTGTACGTTACTGGCGCTTTGTCCACGTAGCACTGGTCATCATTACCATCGGACTGGTGCTCTGGCATCTGGAATTCGCCTTCAGTCTGCTGATTCCAGTCTTTCTCCATCATTAAATAATAATTACACTAATGAAAAAGCCCATGCCTCCCGAACAGTGGAGGAGGCATGGCGCACTTAGACACCATCCCACTCTACCTTTCCTACCCTCTGTATCGAAAAAACACAAACAATAAATAGAAACTACAGGAGCGACAACCATTCAACTCTCTTGCACGTATTACATATTGGAGCGTATCGCAGGAGGAAAGGATTCATGCTACAACAATCAGCCGCTAGCGAAAAGTTAGCACGGAGATTTGCCAAACCAAAACGATTAGAAATTCTCTTCCATTTACCAAAAACAGGAAAGCTTCTGGTTCGCCTGATGAAAGATCGGCGGATATCAATAGTACGTAAAAGCTTCTTCTTTGTCGTCATCACAGCATTAGTGCTGATATTGCTTTTTCCAGATGCAATCAGTGAAACCTTCTTAAGCGTGGTCTTGCCACTTGTGGGCACAGTATTGGGGATACCACTGGATGCAGGCTTTGACTGGATTGCCCTCTCACTGGTATCAATTAACCTGCTACGCATCTTCCCAGCCGATATTGTCTCAGAACATTATCAGGACATCTTCGAGAAGTAGCACACGAGCATACAGTTATCGAGTCAGTTCTCGACAAAAAGCGCATATCTTCCACTACCACAGAGAAGATATGCGCTACTTTCTTGTGCATTGTGACGCCATAAGCAACCTACCAACCAGACCCGACGACAAACATCCCCAACAGACACCCACAAAGGACAAGCGAGATTACGCTGCACAAACGATTACATACATATATATCTATTCACCAATAACAAGGATAAAAAAACAAGCGCCGTTTTACCGACCCCTACATATGTATCTTATCAGAGCTTGTAGCTCCTCTAAACTTCGTGCCAGTATTAATAAAGACCGAAACAAAATCCTGACTTGGCAAGTGGACATGCACAATCATGTCGGGCTTGTGATCGCCATTCACATCCTTAAAGGAAACCGTCACTGGTGCCATACCATCATCACCTGCGATAGAGATAGGGGCAACATAAGTAACCGCTTTTTGCGGATTGCCCGCCATCAATTCAATCACAATGGCTTGATGATTATAGTTCATCGCGATGAAATGGCTGGGATGAGCAGGGCTATCACCGCCCTGTCCAACGACATAATCGGTTTGATAGGTACGAGGATTGCCATAATGGTAATTGTCATAAAGCTGTGTACCCCAGCTTAAGAGAGAGCTACCCAGCACATATAAAGCCAGCATTGCCAGCATACCAACACCAGCAGGAACCAACCAGTGAATTTTCTTCGGTGGATGGTCATCTTTCTTCTGCGTTGTTTTCGGATTCGGTGCAGGCAGAGCGGATAACGTTGGTTGGCGATTTTGCCGTCCGGTGGTATAAGGCTGAGTTGTTTGCCGCGTCGACTGAGATGTCGTAGAACGAGCAGCAGGATGAGACGATGTCGACCGTGCGGACTGGCCCGCAGTTGGTCGATTAAGTTGCTGCGAAACTGTTTTACGGTTTGGTTGAGTCAGATTCTGACGAGTCGTACGCGGCGGTGTCGGCGTCGTAGGAGCATCCGGTACAGGGAAATCGCGTGTTGTTGTTTGTTGACGCCGAGGGATAGGTGAAGTGATTGGTTGTGAGCTTGAAGTACGTTGCGAACTAGATGAATGATCCAAACGGACGACACTGGTATTCCCGCGAGGAGGCTCAGTCATGCCCTCATCAAATAGATAGCCATCAGTGCTATGAGTAGACACATCAGATCTATTCAATGCTTTTGATGGTCTCAACACGATGGGATCGCCCATATTTCCTCGTGTGCGCCGTCTATGATTTGTTTGTTCACCATCGGTCGCCATGAGTATTCCTTTCTCTTGCTGCGTGGCTATTCTGCCACATGTGCAGGAATGAAACACAGTTTAGCGTTTAAACTGTTTCGAAGCTATCATACAATCAGATAGATACACGTGTCAAATACCCTGTTCCATCATGCTCCAAATGAGCCCTTCAAGCTCGATGAGTCATGTCACAAGAGCAAGAAAAGTTCAATAAAGTTCAGTAAAAACAGGCTGAATTCAGCAAATTGGGTGTCAAATTGGGTGTCAAAATTAGAGTAAAAAGAAGGGCAATTGCACAGGGTTCACAAGCCTTTTCATGAAAAAAAGCACCGGTAGCAAACCGATGCTTTTCTTAGTTTCAAGGTTATTTTCAATCTCTGCCGAGATGCCTTCAACCTTGCAACCAGGCTGGTGGTTTATGGGATAAAAGCGTGAATATTTCAATCTCTGCCGAGATGTCTTCAACCTTGCAACTGA
>Ga0310811_10001537_pt1 | contig 28793 bp, 17 predicted proteins | sample YCmetagenome_FD_207642 | JGI IMG/M metagenome (GOLD analysis project Ga0310811, IMG submission 207642) | Soil microbial communities from experimental microcosm in Duke University, North Carolina, United States - YC | ecosystem: Engineered > Artificial ecosystem > Soil microcosm > Unclassified ... | reverse complement strand
CCGTCCAGACCGATGCGCGCGTCGTGGCGGCAACCAACGTGGACCTCGATCGCGCGGTCGCGGAGCAACGGTTCCGGCAGGATCTGTTTTACCGCCTTAGCGTCATCGTCATTCGCATTCCGCCCTTGCGCGAGCGCCGGGAGGATATTCCGATGCTCATCGAACAATTTGTTCGCAACGCATCCGCGCGGACCGGTCGTCATGTCGTGATCTCACCCGAAGCGGTCGTCGCTCTCACGTCGTATCGATGGCCAGGCAACGTGCGCGAGCTCGAAAACACGATCGAACGGCTCGTTGTTTTCAGCCGTGGACGGATCGAGGTTGCGGATCTGCCGGAGGCGGTGCTTGCGGCGCCCTCGCTCGAAGAACGGATGTTCCAGGATCTGCCGACGCTCGATGAACTCGAACGACGCTACCTCGTTCACGTGCTCGATGCGGTTGGCGGAAACCGTTCGCGCGCGGCGGAAGCACTCGGCATCGATCGGCGCACCCTGTATCGGATGGCGGAACGGCTTGGCGTTGCTCTGAAGGATGAAAGCGAACGAGCGACGTGAGAACGATCTTTCACAGCGCAGCGTTCGACTGCTGACATAGCGCGGCCGTGCAGGCAGCACGGCCGTGTACTTCTTCAACTATTTCAAATAGTTCCGGACGCTGCACGCTCGTGCGAGACAACAGCGAAGACAACTGGCCCGCCGCTTGCTCACTGGGCCGTCAGGGCACCTGGCCCGCGAGAAGGGAGATTGAATGGCGAGAAAAACCATTCCTGCTTACCCGTCACGCGACCGGTCCCGCGATGACGAGTCGCTGTTGCTTCGCTCTGCGGAGTCGCTGGGTCGGATGATCGGCTCGCTGCAACGGCAGCTGGACGTCGCGACCGGACACCTTGCGTCGGCTAAGCCCAATGGCTCCGGGAAGAAGAATGCCGCCGCGAAGAGGGGCATGAAGGCGAAGAGCGGGACCACGAGCGCGCGTGGGAAAGCGCGTAGGAAGTCGAGCGGAAGCGAATCGGCCGCTCGCAGGAGCGCGAAGAAGCGCTGAGTCCTGGATCCTCCTGCGTGACCGATAATGACTCGGTCCGCAGGAGGATCTCCATTCGTTGTCGGCTCCCTCACACCGCGCGATCGCTCGCGCACCTCACCTCGTCACTCCTCCTCCAATCGAGCGCGACCTCGACGTCGTGCAGTCATTTCTCAGCGATGCCGCGCATGTGCCGGGAGGTACCGCCGACGGCGTCGTCTTTCCCGAGAGTGTTGAGGAAATCGCGGCGGTAGTCGCGAGTGCGACGCACATCCTTCCCGTCGGCGCGCAATCGTCATTGACCGGGGGCGCCACGCCGCGGGGCGATCTCGTGCTGAGCACGCGGCGGATGACGTACATCGGAGAGCCAGAGGGAGAGAGCGTACGCGTCGGCGCAGGCGTACCGCTTGCGGAGCTGCATCGATTTCTCGGAGCTCGAAATCTCTACTATCCCCCGGCACCCACCTACGACGGTGCGTTTGTCGGCGGCACGATTGCGACCAACGCGGCCGGACCCGCGACATTCAGGTACGGCGTCACCCGCGACTGGGTGCAGGAGATCACGGTCGTCCTTGCCGATGGATCGATTCTCGACATCCGACGTGGGGGCGTGCGTGCCTCAGACGACGGCGTTTTTGAAATTGAAACCGCGCAGCGCGGCGTCGTGTTGGTGCCGATGCCGACGTACACGGTGCCGACGCACTTGCCGAAACTGTCGGCCGGGTACTTCACCGCTCCGCACTGCGACCTCATCGATCTCTTCATAGGATCCGAAGGAACGCTCGGCGTCGTCGCGCAGGCGACCTTGCGCGTCAAGCGTCGGCCGCTTCGGCTGGTGGCATTAGCGACATGCGAGTCGGAAGCGCAGGCAATCAGGTTGAGCGCAGACCTCGCGCACAGCGCCCTCCAAGTGGCGGCCATCGAGTACCTCGACGCCAACTCGCTTCAGCTCCTCGACGAAGCGACGTTCGCACGCGCGGGTCTCCGCCCTCCGGCGCCTCGGGCAACGATGATCCTCGTCCAAGTTGAAACCGAGGGCGATCTTGACACTCCGCTGGCGCAGTTCGAATTGATCGTTGAGCGTAACCGGCTTGCCATCGATCCGGTCATCGCACTCCCCGATGAGGAGCGAACCGCGGCGCGCCTGTTCGAATTGCGCGAAGCAGTCCCGGCGGCGGTCAACGCACGGGTCGGCGCGGCCAAAGCGCACATCAACGAGGGCATTCAGAAGACCGCCGGCGATTTCATCGTCCCCGCCGCCTCGATCGATCGCGCGCTGGCGCTCTATCGTGACGCATTCGAACGGCGCGGTCTCCAATACGCGATCTGGGGACACATCTCCGACGGCAATCTGCATCCCAACCTGCTTCCGCGCTCTCTCGAGGACGTCGAGCAAGGCCGCGATGCGCTTCGGGAAATGGCGCACGGCGTCATGTCGCTTGGCGGCGCACCGCTCGCGGAGCACGGCGTCGGCCGAAATCCGTTGAAACAGATGTTCTTGCGCGAGCTCTACGGAGACGGTGGGATCGAGCAGATGCGCGCCGTCAAGCGCGCGCTCGATCCCGACGGCACGCTCGCCGCTGGGGTGTTGTTCTGAGCGGCGCGGACCTTGTCAGGTCCGCGATGCCATCGCCGCCAAAATCACACCTGCCGTGGCACCCCACGCCAGATGCGCGGCAACCATCAACCCGGTGCGCGCCACAGGATCGTACGTGACCGGCTGTCGTACACCCGAAACCGGCAGCCATCCAAGATAGCTCGTTGCCCATACGCCCAAGCCGAACAACGCGCCGACGGCAGCGCCCGCGCCCACTTTACTCGGCGCCATCGTCGACAGGATGGCGCCGGTCATGGCGGCGTAGCCGACGTGCAGAGCGAGCGTCAGGTTCTGCATGTCGAGCTCGGACAGATCGCGACGGACGCCGAACTTCACCGCCAGGCCTTCGGCAATCTCGCGCGGCGGCAGCGGCCGCGGCACTTCGCCGGTCAGACGCTCATGCAGCGTTTCCATCACCATCGTCATCGGTATCGTTGCAGCTACACCTGCTGCCGCCCCTGCCAGTACGTTTTTCATAGCGATCCCCGTTACATGAGAAGGCTGATTGCTGTTGCCGCCAGGCCCGCGATCATCAGCCATAGTGGAAGCGCCCCCGTATCGACGCGCTCCGTTCGATCCGACGGTTGCATGTTGACGCGTCCCTGCGCGGTGAAGGCGGCGCCGAGCGAACCCAGAAGGAATAGCCATCCAACGCCGAGGACGACGCGTGACGCGACGTCGGATGGATGGACGAAGAGCACCACGATCGATGCGATCCATCCAACGAGTGCGGTGCCCGCCAGCAACCGCAGCCGCGCGAGCTCGCGATCGATCGCGTGCCGCCGCAGCTCCATGCGCAGTGCCTCCTCGGCGCGCCGGCGCTGCTCTTCAATCTGCGCGCGCTCGAGCTCCAGCCGGGCGTGGTCGCGATCGAACGCCTCCTTCAATGCCGCCACCACGACGTTCGTCAGGCGCGTTTCAAGTTGGCCAGCAAGCCCCTGCGCCGCCGTGGTTTGCGACAACGAGGTTTCCGGCGACGACGGCACGGCTGGATTCTTGAACTTGCGTGCCGCGTCGCGCAGCGCCATCACGGCGTCATACGCGCGGAAGAGATTTGCGAAATTCACCCCATGGGTGTGTTCAAAAGGTGTTCCCTGCCCTCGACCTCAGCCACTCGTCGCGGAACTGGCGCTGCGCTGGTGTGAGCGTCTGGCCCGCCGTTTCTGCGGGAACGACTTCGATGCGGGGGTCGGCAATCACACGAATTGCCGCGTTCGCCGGACGCCCCATACCCCGATGAAGAAAGGTGACGTTAAGCGTTGTACCAGGCCGTGCTGCGCGAATGGCGCTGTCGACCTGCTCGGCTGCACTCACCGCCGCGCCCCCGATGGCGGTGATCACGTCGTCGCGATCGAGTCCTGCTTGATATGCGGGAGAGCCGGACAGCACGGCGTTCGCGATGCGTACGCCGTTTGCTGCGTCCTGGAGACGCAGCTGACCGGCGAAGCCGGACTGCGGTGCGCGCGGACGGAGAACGAAACCGGCATTCGCGAGCAGCCGGCTGTACTCGACAACCTGATGGCCCTGGATGTAGCGCGCGAAAAAGTCCTCGGCAAAGGCGCTATCGCCGGAAACGGAGGCCAGCACCGCTTTCGCATCCGCAATGGTATAGGGACGATCGACGTAGCCTGCGGCGCGCCCTCCGGGTTTCCCGAAGCGGTCCCACATCGCGCGCATGAAGTCGTCGAGCGTCACCTTGCCGCCGGACCGCTCCCGCAACGTCAGGTCGAGGCCAAGCGCAATCGCTTCACCCCACGTGTAGTACGAGATGAACGTGTTGTCGAAGTCCGTGCGATCGATAGCCGCTGCCGCATCGACAAATGGCGCCATCTGGCTCATTTCTTCTGCCGTCCGGACCTGACGACCGGGGCTGAACGTCACTGCATCAATCGCGGAGGCAATCGTCTGACTGAATTCGCCAACCTGCGTGAGGCCTGCGCGTCGAAGCGCCAGCGGCCCGTAGTAGTTGGTGAATCCTTCCGCGAGCCACAGCTCGCCCGACATGTTCGCCTCGTCAAAGTTGAAGGGCTCGAGCGACTTCGGCCGGATGCGCTCCACATTCCACGAGTGGAAGAACTCGTGCGAGATGGTGCCGAGCAGTCCGCTTCGACTGTCGCGGATCGACGAAGACGACGTGACGATGGTGCTGTTGCGATGCTCCATGCCGTCGCCGTTGTCCCAGGGAAGGTAGTCGCCGATGAACGTGTAGGTGCCGGTGTCGTAGGGCGCGAATTCGCCGTAGACGCCTCGCTCTTCGCGCACGATCTTCTCCACGTCGCGTGCGAAGCCATCGAGCTCCGCGTCGTCACCGGCGTGATGAATCGCCAGGCGGAATGTCGGCTGACGTGAGCCGTCGCGAATCGTAAACGTTCGCAGCGAGTAGGCGCTCAACTCGGTCGGACTGTCCATCAGGTACTGCAGGTTGGGCGCGCTGAACGTTTGCGCGTCGCCGGCGGGAAACAGCTGCGTTGCGACCTGCCACAGCGTGCCGGTTGGCCGTTCAAAACGGACCGTGACCGGTCGATCCTCGAAGCCTCGAGCCCACATGAAGGCCGCCGGCATGTTGATGTGCGCGTGTGCCGGATCGACGGACAGGTACGTCCCGTCTGTGCGATCGCCGAACACGCGATAGGTGACACGGACGCTCGCCGGATGCTGGGCGACCATCCAGATGTGCGGGGTGGGATGCGTCGTGGCCAGCGGCGCGCCATTCGGATCGACCACCTGTACATCGAAAACGTTCTTCGCGAACTCGTGCACCGCGTACCGTCCTGGTGAGGCGCGGCTCATATGCAGTTCGAGAGGTGTTGCCGACAGGCCGCTCAATGTGAGCTGGACCTGCATGATGTGATGTTCCGGTTCAGGGAAACTCACGACATAAGAAACCGGCGCCTGTGCGACCGCGACCTGCGCCGCGGAGGCGAGAAGAAATGCGACGACGAGAGCGCGTGCGGACCGCATGCGCTCCCTTATACACGAGATCTAATGTGCGGCTGTCGTGCAGGTATCGCCGGTCGGCGTCACGGACGCCACCGTCATCTTGTGCACGTCGAGCTTCGTGTCGGTTACAGTGCTCACCTTGGGCTCGGCTTCTGTCGGTTTGCCCGAGGTCGCCGTTGGCGCTGGAGGGGTAACCTCGCGAGTTTCGGTTGATTGGGTCGCTTCCGCCTGGCCCGCGACGCGGACTTCCTTGCCGACGAGATTCCTGAGCTGGTCATCCGCATTCATCAGCTGATAGACGATGGTCTTCGATGAATCCTTGTCCAGCGAGGCAAGCATGAACTTGTCCCCGGAGGCGCTGAGGCAGCCGTCTACAGTGACTGCCGAAACTGCGGCAGGATGCGTCGCCAGGTCGATGATGTTCGTCTTCTTCTCAGCTTGTGTGTTGTCGCGGCGGCTGCAGGCGCCGCTGAGCGCAATGGCGCCGATGCAGATGCTCATGAGAATGCTGCGCTTCATTGAGATTCCTCCCCGCGTTGAACAGAGCAGAAAGTGCGCCATCTTCGGTATATAGAGAATCGATGAGCAGTATTCCCACGCGCCCGGCATCCACCGTCGTCCTTCTGCGTCCTGCCGATCCGTTCGAGGTGTTTCTCGTGCGGCGCAGCGACAGCATCGCGTTCATGGGCGGCGCACACGTATTTCCGGGAGGCCGCGTAGACGAAGACGATCGGCTGCACGACATAGACGCACTGAGCGTCGGAGCCGAGGCCGCGGCAGCTCGAATGTCCGACGTGCCGCGCGACGTTGCCATCGCGCATCACGTGGCGGCGGTTCGAGAGCTGTTCGAAGAAGCGGGCGTGCTGCTCGCTCGTCCGCTCGACACCGCGTGGATGCCGACACTCGAACAGTACCGCCGGGACTTGCTGACGGGTGCGATTGCGTTTGCCGACATCGTTCGCCGTGAGCATTTCCACCTGGCACTCGACGAGCTCGCCTATTTTGCGCACTGGGTAACGCCCGAGATCGAAACGCGACGGTTTGATACGCGCTTCTTCATTGCGCGGGCACCGGAAGGACAGACGCCGGTCCACGACGCGGGCGAGACGAGTCACAGCGAATGGTTTGCGCCACTCGCCGCCATCGAGCAATGCCGTCGAGGGTTCATTTCGCTGCCGCCGCCAACGTGGACGACGCTTAGCATGCTGTCGCGGTTTGGCTCGATCGAAGAGGTGATGGAATGGGCGCGGCAGAAGCCGATCCCGCGTGTGCAGCCGCGATTCGAACGGCGCGGCGAGCAGACGCTGCTGTTCTATCCAGGTGATCCGATGTATCCGCCCGTCGACGGGTTCGACGCAACGGAGACGAGGTTCGTACTGGAGAATCGGCGGTGGCGGCCGATCACTCCAGATTGATGACGTAGCAGCGGGTCTTCAGACCCGCTCCGTAACGAGCGGCAGCGGCCGCCCTGTCTCATAGCGGCGAATAGTCCTGAGGACGACATCCGCCATCATGTCGATGAAGAGCGGGTCGTCGTTGACCGCCTCCGCGCGCACCATCGGCAAGCCTATCTCTTTGCAGACATCCGCCGCTTCACGATCGAGGTCGTACAGCACCTCGACATGATCGCAGACGAAGCCAACTGGACAGATCACCGCGGCTGCCAGTCCCGTCTTGCGCTCGCTGCGCAGGTACTCGCAGATGTCCGGTTCGAGCCACGGATCCTGCGGCCGGCCACTGCGACTTTGATACACGAGTTCCCACGCCATGCTGATCTGCTCGGCAATCGCCTGACACGATGCGCGCAGCTGCGGCTCGTATTGCGACGCATCGGCCATCGGCTTCGGGATGCTGTGCGCAGTAAAGATCAGGCGCGCCTTCGATCGGAGATCGGCTGGCAGTTTCTCGAGCGCCTCGCGCACGTGAGAAACGTTGGCGGCGATGAACTTCGGATGATCGAACCAGCTGTCGACGAAGGTCACGTCGATGTGGCCGCCGTTCGCTCGCAGCGCCTCCTGCGCGGCCGCGACATTCTCGCGGTATTGCTGACAGCTCGAGTACGAGTGATGAGCGGCAGCGATGAAACCAACCGCATGCCGCACGCCATCCGCGTACATCTGCTGCAGCGTGTCCGACAGCAGCGGATGCCAGTTGCGCATGCCGATGTAGACGGGCAACGGACGGCCGGCGGCGTTGAGGCGTTCGCGGAGACCGTCCGCTTGGCGACGCGTCAGCTGCGTCAGCGGCGATACGCCATCGAACAGCTCGTAATGGTGCGCGACTTCTTCAACGCGCTCCGGCGGAATTCGTCGTCCGCGCAACACGTTGGCGAGGAAGGGGCGGATGTCGTCGCGCCCCTGCGGACCGCCGAAGGAGATGACAAGGACTGCGTCGAATATCTTCAATCTTCTTCAATTTGAGTATCGATTTGGCGGGGAATCAAGCTACTGGCGGGTACCGTCAGCTGCAAGCGCTCGGAGAGCTGTTCGCGGTCCATCGGCGGCCGTTCGCGTCTGCACCGACGGACGGCCGGCATCGGTGAGACAGAGGACCGCCACGAAAAGGGCGTGCCTTCGCACCCCTCGCTTCTCAACATTTGTCGATGTGAGTAAATGACACGGGCGCGCTTACGCCTTCGAGACTGCTGTCGAATAACGCACCGACTTGTGCTCTCGATGTAACTGAACTGCCACTGGTTTGCAGGCCGATGTATGGCACCGTATAGTCAATTTGAAGGCTTGTCGCACCCGCTGCAGCGCGACCCCAGCTGACGCCGTCGATGTAGACGTTATAGCCCGTCGCTCCGGATACGGGGTCCCAGCTGACCGTGATTTTTTGTATGCAAAATGGAACGAAATCCCCGAAGTAGGGGGTGAACATACCTGCACCTGCCCGGACATTCATCGGCGCGGGGCCCTGGAGCCGATTGAGAACGTTGTTCGTACCGGACAACAAGACTTCCTGCCGGAGTGTGGTGTCCTTCGACGATGTCGGCGTGCCCGATGTCGTCGTGCCCGAGGTCGTCGGGCTAGCGGTTGCCGTCATCATTCCAGCTGGGGCCGCGGTCGTCGTAGTAGGTTGCGATGCGCCCGTCACTGCGGCGACCTCTATCGGCGCAGGCGGTTTCAACCCAAGCTGCTGGCTCAATGAGCGGGCCGCCGGTGGAGGCGTCGCAGCGCCTCCGCGCACGAAATTCCACGAACAGGCGACAGTAGTGGCCGTGCCCGGTGGTGCTGGCCCGGGCGCAATGCTCACGTTGATCGCTCGTGGTGTCGCGGCCTCAGCTATGACCGTCTTCGTTGCGACGTCCTGAATGTCAGGAAACGGCTGCCATTCATCCACGTACATCGCAATCGCCGTGGTCTGAGCCGGTGCATTCCCGTTCGTCGATTGGGCGACACGCGTTCCGTTGATGGCATCGGTACTGCGCAACCCCGCGGGAGACGCGATGTGCAGTACTCCGTTGGCGTCAACGCGGAAGGTGATCGTGTCCGGCATCGCCCGGCCGGCAGTGACCCAGCTATCGGTCGTCGTTCGGCCGGCTCCCTGGTTGCGTTGACTGCTGCCTCCGCCGCTGACGGTCCACGTTGCCGGATACACCTTGATATCCGTCCCCGACGTCGGCGTCGTTCCGGTCAGCATCCACGTGTGCGTCTGCCGATTCAGATACGCCTGACCGGGACCGGTGAATTGCGCGGTGACTTCGCATTGCGCCCATCCTGACCACGGGCCGTCTGATGCCGCTCCGGTCTGTGCGGACGCGAGGTCGGCTGCAACGAAGCCCAGGAGCGCGGAAAGATTAACCGTCCAAATCCAACGCTTCATTTAGGTGCCTCACTTCTTCTGCGGCTGCGTTTTCTTCAACGGCGGGCATGCAGTGGCTGGTCGCAGCAACTATTGCGCGGCGACTGTCAGCTGCAACCGCGCGGAGACCTGGTACGACTTTATGGAAGTTTGAGTCGGTCGGGTTTCCGCCCGCGTCGACGTACTGATCGGCTTGTAACACGGTCCGTTGTTGCAATACGTTCCGCTTCCGTCAGGCCCATAGATAGTTGTCGTAATCGTGTTTACGATGTCGAGGCGTGTCTGCACCGTAACCGTTCCGCTAACCGACACGGAATATGTCCCAGCCGTTTGAAATGTAAAGGTGGCGGACGGGGCCGCCATGTTCGACGCGGAGGTCAATGAGGGTGTAGCCGTTTCGCCTTCGTTTGAATCGAACGTGAGGCTGACGCCCAGAAACGCGGTCGTTGACGTTGTCGTGCTGATGATCTGATCCATGCTGTACTTGTCCGGTGGGATCTGGGTCGGCGGCGGCGACGGAAGCATGACCGTGGTCGTCACCGTCCCCGGCGCGGTGAGAGTCAGCTGAAATGTGCCTTTCGCACCCGGCGTCAGCTTCGTAGGGCCGGACAATGCGCCGTTTATTTCCCCCGCTGGTGTGATCGTCACGGTCGGAGCGGAGGCCACCAACGTCGTCAGCGCAGACAGTGTGCTCGCCGGCAAGCTCTGGTCCCGCCGCGTGGTAGTGGTGTCGGTGGAGTTCGTTGTTTGCGTCGCAGTGGTCTGAATCGTCCCCGATCCAGCAGCACTGAGCGTCCGCGGCGCAGTCGTCGTTCCTGTTGCTGCAGCGCTGCTTGTTGACGGCGGCGCAATCGGCGTTGCGCTTTGGACGAATTGCCAGCTACATGACGCGGTAGCGGTTGAACCGGGTTGCGGTACAGGTGCGTACGCGTTCGACGATGGTACCGAAAGCGTGGTCGATCCGCTGATGCTGTTCGCCGGTGCGTCGTCGATAGGTTGGAATCGATACTCCTCAGTCTGGGCTGCAATCGCCTGGGACGGTCCCTGCTTTCCGTCAACTGCGAAGGACCGGAACCCGGCAAACCCGTTGGGGACGCGTATTTGCTCGTGTCGCAACGTGAAAACGATTCGGCCGTCGCCGCGCATCCACACCGCGATCGGAGCGTTGGACGACTCCCCGTTGGTGGTCCACTGACCGGTGACGTTGCTCGCCGGTTGCGTTCGCGGCTGGAGCGAGCCGCCGCCGACCACGCTCCATGTTGCCGGATAAACGCGGAATGCGCCGTCGATCCGTGGCGCACCGCCAGTCATGACCCACGTGTGCGTTTGCCGATCGGTGTAGCCAGCACCCTGCGCCGATATCTCGCAGCGAACCCAACCCACCCAAGGCCCGTCCGCCGCAGTGCGCGTCTGCGCTGACACGACTTCCATCGCAAGCACACACGACAGCGTGACGACGAGCCACATACTGCGACGGGGGAGGGTCGCAATCATGATTGTCTGGCCGCTTCTACTTCTTCTGCGGCGGCGCTTTCTTCAGGTTGTCTGCGATCGACTTGGCCGCGTTCTCCAGCGCGTCGCCGAGCGAGTCATCGAACGACGGCCCTCCCTGCCCCGGTGCACCGGTCAGTCCGGTGTTGCTGGCCATCGCCTGCTGCATGAGGAACGACGCCGCTCCGGCAGTCGGATCGAGACCGGGCATGCGTGGGCCGGCGCCGGCGATTCCCGAGCCGAGGCTGCGCGCCTGCATCTGCGCCAACGCCGGATTGCCGAGCATTCCCATCCCACCGAGATTTCCGGCCATCGACTGATTCAATGCGTTCATCATCAGCTTGCCGGTCATCATGTTCATGTACATTGTGCCGGCGAACTTCGCGATGCTGAGGCCGCTCTTCAGGTCGAGACCGCCGTTTTTCCCCTTCACGTTGGACGAGATCCGCGCTTTGCCGTCGGGCTGAAGCAGCTTGATGGAGACGGTGGCTTCCGTCGGATCCTGGGCCGTGCCGCCGCCCGCCAGTTTCGATGCTGCTTTGAGCGCTCCGCCGATTCCGCCGCCGGGTTTCGATGCCTTCAGCTCCGTGACTTCCGCGACGAGCACGTAGTCGAACCCGTGCGCCGCAGCCTGCTGCATCACGTCCGCCTGGCTGCCGGGAAGAGGCGCCGCGGCAAGTTTCATGTCGTTGAGCTCTGCGACCAACCGCGCCCTCAGCGCACGCGTGTCCGCCTGCTGCGATGTCTTGTTCGCGACCTCGAGAACGCCAACGAGCGGTACACCAGGCGTCTTCGTCACCTGCGTCGGCGCCGCAAGTTCCTGCGTCAGCTTCGCTTCACTCGCATCGCTGATTGCCTTCGACAGCGCGCCGATGTTTCCGGCCTCGGTAAATCCCGGCGGAATGTCGAAGAGTGATGCATCGAGATTGGAGATCTCGAGTTCGGTGATCTCCATCGAAACGACGTTCGGCTTGCCGTCCTCACCTGTGATCGTCGTTGAATACGCAACGGGAAAGCCGAGCGCTTTCGCGTCGCCGTTCTGGGTAGCCTTGATGTCATCGATGCACACGCCAGAGGGCGGCTGGGGAACTGTCTGCTGCGCACCAGGGAGCTGAGCGGTCGGGGGGAGATCAACGTACCAACCATCCATCTCGATGTGTTGCTTCGATGGATCGCAGGCACCGGGCGCCGGTTGTTTGTCGATGATCGTCCTGACGTGACGTGCTTCCATCCCGAACAACGGTTTCCGTTCGCCGGTGTCGGTGATCGTCGTCGTCACGGTGACGACGCCCGGCTTCTGGGGCGGCACAGCGGGAGCGGCGGCCGGTGCGGGCAGGCCGGGAACGCTGCCATCAGGAACAACGAGGTAGGTATTGGCTGATCGGATGATCTGAACCGTGCGCTTCAGATCGTGCTGCCTGAGCAGGATGGTGTCTGCGAACTCGTATCGCTCGCGCATGCCCTTGGTGAACATCAGGCTCTCTGTCCGCTGTGGCCCGGTCGAATAGACCGTCTTCATCCGCAGGTCCTGAGCGACCGGCTTCGGCGGCGCAGGAGGTTCTGCTGGCTTGGCAGCGGGCGCGGCAGCCGCCGGTGCGGACGGACGTGCTGGAGGCCGGGCGGGCGCCTTCGGCGTCGTCTTCGTCTGCGGCGCGGCGGGCTTCGGCGCGGCCTTCGGTGCCGTCTGAGCGCCGAGGGGCGACACACCGAACGCGAGCACGAGTGAAAGGAGGGCGGAGGTCATGCCGAGGCGCGTGGCTGGGGAAGTCATGCAATTGTCCTTAGGCAAGAACGGGTTCCGAGTTGCTGCGGCAGCGGATCATATACCTTGATTTGGATCAATTTATAGAGACCTTCGGTTCTCGCCTCGCCAACCGAAACACGCGCGTTTTGGTTGAAACGAAGCTCACGACGGGCGTTCGTCCGATGTCGCGAACTCTCAGGCGACGCCCCGCCTGATTTGTCGCGGCGCGCAAGACGTCGGTCAGCGCACCGGCTGCGCTGCGAACGGATTCACGCCGGGCGGTACCGCGCCGGCCATCCACGGGCACTGTTTGGTTGCCGCAAGTTCGATGACACGCTGGCCGCGCATCAATTGCGGCAGGATTTCGACGAGGTCGTTCATCTGCACCGCTCGCTGCTGCACCCGCTGCGCGGCCTGAGCGGCCTGCGCCGGCGCCTGCGCTTGGGCGGCGGCAAGCTGCGCGGACGCGGCACCGGGCACGAACGCTGAAGCCATGGTCATCGCCATCTGCGCGGCCATCGTCCCGTTCCCCTTTTGCAGGGCGTCATAGTCCTTCTGCGCCGCTGCGCCGGACTTTACGGCGAATCCCTGAACGGCAGGCCCGTTCATCGTTGCGACCAGTTCTTTCTCGAGGGCCTCGCAGCTCATCGCCGCATCGCCGGGATGATTCGCGGCCTTCTGCGCCGACTCCATCGCCGCCATCATCGCCTTCATATCATTCGGGGAAGTCTGCGCGCGGCCAATCGATGCCGCGCACAGAGCGGCGATCACACCAGGAATGAAGAGCGTTCTCGACATGGTCAACTCCAACGCTGGCGAGGTTACGTTGCGCGAGCGGTGAACTGTCGTCGGTACGCGCTGATCTATCACGAAACAGGCTTACGTGGAACGCCGAAAGCCGACGTACGTGGATCTCAACGCGCGGCCATCCGTTTCCGAACACCCGGCGTGACACCGCAACTGAACCCCATGCCGTCGACGTTTTTCATGACCAGGTACGGAACACCCCGATCAGTCGTGCCGCCGTCCATCAGGCGTGCTCTTCCCTGAACCAGCGCAGGACGTCGGCCGAGCGCGCGTCATGCGCGATCTTTACGGCGACATGCTGGTGGTACTCGTGGTCCGCCCGTTCGGCGAGGAATACCGTTCCCATGCCGCCGCGGCCAGTCTCCTTGAGGATGCGGTTGGAACCAATCCGCTCGCCCGGCTGCGGCCCTGCTCCCGTCGTTGCATCGTCGATCGCGGTAGCAACAGCAGCCGTTGCAAACACCGGCCGCTCGAACAACGGCGGCGCGCTGACGGCGGACGCCACGAGAGAACGAACTTCCTGTTCGAGCTGATCGTCGCCGGCGCATGCGGAAAGGACGAAGGTATCGCGCGCGGTTTCAGGCTGCTCGAGCGCGGCGGCGGTAATCGTCTTGACGCGAAGCCACGGTTCGCGAGTCATGCGCTTCGAGATAAGACGCGCAGTGTATGCGAAAACCGGCTCAGTGTTAGCTATGTCGCCGGAACGGACCGTGAAGAAATGGCGGTGAGGCAGGGATTCGAACCCTGGGTAGGACTTTAAAGGCCCTACAACGGTTTAGCAAACCGCCGCCTTCAGCCTCTCGGCCACCTCACCGCAGTCGTCTAAGTATACGTGACAAAAAGCTCTAGGCCTTCTTCACCTCGACGAGCCGGTCGAACGCGAGACCGCTCGATCCCTCGCCGCGTCCGGCTTTCTTTGCCGCGCCAAACCACACGACGATGCGGCCATCGGTCCAGCGGGTGCGCTGGTACGCCTGCTTCACCCGCACACCGGCGCGAGAAACTTCCTCCTCGTGCACGAAGTAGGTTCGCGGCGTGGTGAGGTCGAGTCCTTCACGCAGCAGGCTGGTGCGCGGCTTGATCTTCATCGTGTGCGTCGGATCGCCGTCCACGTCGCGCAACAGGCTCGCGCGCTGCAGTTGAATCTCCCGTCTGTCGCCCGGCACATGCACGGGGATGAACGGGATCCAGTGCTCCGGCACCGTGTTCATCAGCTCGTAGTGAACGCGCGCCTCGTTCTCGAGCGGCGGCACCGGGAACGGACGCCGCAGCACGCGATCGAAGAAGCGCGTCGTCTCCGCCGCGGCGCTGCCGCCGGAGCGCCCCTCGCCGTGCGGCAGCGGCACGGTCAGCTCAATGCCCCACACCATGTTCGCCATCTCGTCGCGAATCATCGTGACTTCTTCGAGCGGCGCTCCCTCCTGCACCTTCGCCGCTGTAGGCAACATCAGCAGTGCCTGGTCGGGACGTCGCGTCGGCGCCGTATGCGACAGCGTGAAGACGTTCCATCGCTGCCATGTGTGCTCAGGTGACCGGCCCGCTGGCTCGATCCAGAACCGCTCGCCGAATACGTTCGTCACGGCAAGGCCTTGCACTTCCGCGACGGCACCAGCCTGCAGCGGCACGGGCACGACACACCAGTCGTTGGCGAACAGCAGGCCGAACTCCATCAAGAGGAGTTTGGCGAGATCGGTGGTGTCGGGACGAATGCCGCCGAAGTTCACCCGGCGATCCTCGAAGCTCCACCACCGCGTATTCGCCATCCCGTTGAACTCCACCGCCGTCGGCACGAATGTCGTCGTGGACGCCGTGAACACTTCGGGATGAGAGGGCGGCGTTTCGGACTCCGGGGCCACGTCGAGCGCGTACCAGTCGAGATCGCCCTGGTAGTACTCGGCCGCCGTCAACTCCGTGCGCCGCGTGCCGTGCGGCGCGCAGCACCCGAACTGATACTCGAGCCGCGACGGAATCCAGGCGTTTTCTTCCGGCTTCAACGGTTGATCGATCAGGCGATCGAACCATGACACGAAGTCGTCGGCCATCGTGTTGACGGTGCCGAAGTCACCGGGATCGATCGCGAGCGGTGCCGGCAGCGTCGCGAGATCGCGCGGCGCCGGGTGATCGATGATCCAGCGATACCAGAGATAACCGTCCATCGCCCGGCCGGCGAATGCCGCCTGGTGCTGCCAGGCGTCGCGGTGAGCGCACACCATCGCCGAGCCGGGGTCGTCGGGATCGACACTGAGCACCTGGAACGCATCCCGGAAGTCTTTCACGGCAGTCGGAAAGCCGGCGGCGAGCAGCATCTTCTTCCACTGGCGGCCCATGAGGACGCGGATGTCCAGCGAGAGCGGCTGCGCGCCAGCCGTGAACGGCACCGGCCGCTGCTCGACGCGCGATTCGAGGGGCACGCTCTCGTCGAACGCCTGCTCGCCCAGATCGCGTGGGCGATACGTCGTCAGCCTCGAGGTCGTCTGATGCACCTTCGCAAAGACCGGCGAACCGGCGTCGTCTCCGAGAAACTCCCCCATCTGCCATTGACGCGTAACCATCCACAACGCGTCGCGGATCTCCGCGCGCAGAGCGCGGTCGAACTGGTGCGTGCGCGGGATGCCTTCAATGCGGTGCCAGCGCGTCACGCTTGGTAGCGCCCGTTCGGCGAGCAGCACGGTCATGTCGTTGCGGACGATCGGCATGTCAGACCTCGCGCGCCGCGAACATCACGTCGGCGGCATGTAACTGGCTGGCGATGGAGATACCGCTGGATGTGAAAGCCATCAGCGTCGCGGGCAGCAGCCGGGCAAGAGGCGTCGGACTGATATCACGCGGCTCGGCGGCGCGCGTTCGCGCGAGCGCGAACGTCTCGGGCACCGCCCGCTCGACGTCAGACCATTGCCACATCTCGCTCGCGCTAGCCGGGGTGACGAGCAGCATCGCGTGCGGCGGCTCAGAGTTTGGCCGGTCGTAGTGGAATGCGAGGCCGGCGGTCTCCGCAGTGCCGGGAATCACCTCCGTCCACTCGTCGAGCATCAGACCACCGTGCGCACTGGCCGTCTTGTCGAAACCCCCCGGCGTGTAGATCGCCGTATACAGGAGATGTTCCCCGGCGGTGGTGATGTCGAACGTCGGCGGCAGTTCCGCGGCAAGCCACGGATCGCCGGCGACGAACGGCAGCTGAATAGGATCGAGCGCCGGCTCCGACAGATCGAACGCGCCTGTGATCTGGATGACCTTCTCGAGGTCATGCATCTTTGCCCGAACCCGCGCCACCCCGTAGAGCCAGTCGTCGACCGGAAAGTCGTGCGAGGTACCGGTGTGCGTGAGAAGAGACGCGCGGCCGTCGTATGCGTTCTGCCACTCGTCGGCTTGTGCGGCGGCGAGCGTGAATCGCGGCAGGACGCGGAAGCCCTCGCCGAAGAGCGCCGACGCCGCATCGACGAGCAACTGAGCCCGCTGCTCCGGCGCGGCGGCACCGGCGGCCGTAATCGCGTCGTCTGCCGTCTTCAGCCGCTTGTCGAGCTCGCGCACGAGGCCTGCAAGCTGCTGGTGCATGTCGGCGAGCAGCACGCGGAGCTGTGACTCCTCGCTCGAGGTGTCAATGACCGTAATGTCGTGCAGGCGACGAGGAGCAAACGTCGCGCTCCATGCCGTCCAGAGCGGCCTGATCGCGGTCGCGGCGGACGTCTCCACCGCGTCGACCTGGCTCTTGACGGCGATAAACGCCGCCCGCTTGGCGTTCACGATCGGCAGGAAGGTGGCGACATCGGGCGGCGGCACTGTGTAGGACGTGGACACCGCCTGCTCGGCGCGCACGAGCGCGGGCACGCGCAAGGAATCCGCCGTCGCCGGCGCCGTCGCCTCTGCAATCGCGCTGTCGCATTCCGCAAGCTTGTCCGTCCAGAACACCGACACCTTGTGCGCCTTGCCGCGCACGAGGGCGAACCATTCGCGCGCGCCCCTCGTCGCTTCTCCGGATCCAGCCAGCGTGACGCCGCAGAGACCTGCGCGGCGCTGCAGATCGTGGAAGTCGGACAACGCGGCGTCAATGGCGTTGACGAGCGCAGCGAAGGCGGCGGACGGATCGACGAGCGTCGTCAACGTCGTCACCATCGCGATGGCATCCTGCCGCAGCGTGTCGACGCGGTTGCGCGCGGTCGTCACCCGCGCGGACGGCACGTCCACTGCGGCATTCGCTCCGGAGGTCGCTTCCGTCTCGAGCGCGGCATCCGACGGCCTCAGCGGGCGCGCGTTGACGATGAGGCTCTTCAGGCTGGCGATGAGCGGCGCCGTCTCAAACCACGTCTTCCTGTTCGGCACCGGCTCGGTGTAGCGGATCGTCAGCTTGGCGTCGGGCGCCAAAGTGTTCGACGTGATGACCCGATGCGCGATGCGATCGTCGAGATCGTTCATCGCGGGCTCGCTGTCGGGATCCGCGACGTAGAGGAGATCGATGGGCTGCAGCCCGAGTGCCTGCATGCTGACGTCGTCAACCTGCTCACCGGAGCCGCCGACGGTGTTCGTGTAGCGTACGCGCACGACAAGTTCGTTCATTGGAGGCAGCACGCCGGCAAGCCAGCGGTCGGTAGCGGGTTCCGCCTCCGCGCGTGGCGTCGCGCCTGCGCCGGCGACCGCATCGACGGGCAGATGGAGTGCCACGCGATGCGTCAGCGAGACTCCGGTGCGCGGAGTGCGGACGACCTCCGGCTCCGGAGGGAACGTGCTCTTGCCATACGCATCCATCGCCGCCGCCGCGCGGTCAGCGTTGCCCATCGTCAACTGGTGCACGCTCTCCGCAATTGCGACATCGGCAATCGCGTCGTGGATGTCGAACAGGGCGGTCACTTCCTCGTTAATGATGGCTTCCTGTGCGGCCGTGCCACGATCGAGATCCTTGCCCCACGGGTAGGTCTTCGTCACGTTCGTGCGTACGTGCTCGAGCAAGAGAAGCCCGTCGCAGACGTTCCGCGCTTCGACATTCTCGATTGCCGTGTCGTTCGCGTCGCCCTCGACCGAGTCGGAGATCCGCTTGGCGACGAGCGGAAAAGCCTTGCGTACCTGGTAGATGAACGCGTCGGTCTCGGCCTCGGCGTGGCGGTCGTGCAGGCGCCGCTCGAACTGATACCCGAGCAGCGCGCCGAGCGGCTGTCCGTTTCGAATGCCTTCGACGAACTGCAGCGCGACGCGCACCCGCGCCGATGACAGATCCACGGCGAACAGATCTGGATTCGCCGGCGATGCGTTATTCAGATATCCACTTCGGAGCACCGCCGACGTCACCGCGTGATTGAGCGATGGCGCAAGCACGTGACCGCCGTTGGCGGCGTCGCGTTGCAGCGGGGGCTGTCCCGGCGTATTGAACACGGCGCCCAGCTCGTCGCTCAACGTGACCGGCGAAAGCGCGGGCGGATCCGGCTTCACGTGCTCCAGCCATCCGTACGCGCCGAGATACACGCCTTCGCGGCGCGCTTCCGCACCGCCCTGCGGCCGCCGCATGGCGGCGAGCTGCTCGCGGACGATGCTGAGCATCCACGCGTCCCAGCGGTAGGTGCAGAGGTCTATATGTTCGGCGAACGCGCGCTCGAGGCGCGCCGTGGACGCAGGCTCGAGGACGCGGAGCGCCTCGATCTGATCGGCGAGAACGCTGCTGCTGCCGGCCGTCGCGAGCCATTCCGGAATGAAGTCGGCGACCGTGCGCGACGGATCGCCGGTGATCTGCGCCGGCTTGTCGTAGAGCATCTGATAGCGGCTCTCGGACCGTTGGGCCTCGGACGCACCTGCGACGTGCACGAACGCCGGCTCTCGGTAGGCCGCCGCTACCTGCTCGCCAGGAATCAGCCCGTTCGCAACGTGAAGATCCATCGCTGCGCCGTGGTACCCGAGCTGCAGCGCGTGCCGCAACATGTGATACAGAAGCGCGTTCGGCAGCTTCCCTTCGCTGAACCCAATCTGCTGACGGAGATCGTCGAACGCGTGCTCCGCCTTGTCGCGGCACCACTCGATGTAGTTCTGGCCGGTGTCGGTGCAGACAGGCAGTGCTTCGTTCTCCGACAACGGCGCAACGTCGACCGCAGGACGGTTCATCGGTCCTTCGACGTACGACTCGAACTTCTCGACGATCTCTGGAGCGGTCCCCGAATACCCGAGCGTGCCGAGCAGGCTGACGCCTGCCTGCATCTCGTGGCGCATGACGGACTCGAGGCTTTCGCGCCGCCGGTAGCGGAACTTCAGCTCGTTCCATAAGCGATCCGCGCTATCAAGCACGTGCACGTGGAAGTCCACCGATGAGGGGTGCAGGCCGAGGATGTCGAGCAGGAGCTTCTGCGGATCCGGCGTGGCCTGGCCGACGTGCGGCGCGTTCTCTCCGAATCCACGCCAGAACGAGTCGCCGAGCGCCCGCAGGAGCGTGAAGAGCGCCCTGAGAAAACGCACGTGCGCGCCGGCCGCGCCGTCGGGCACCGGGCGTGTGGCATCCAACCACGTGATGCGACTGAAGGCGGTGGTCGGCAGGATGCCGTACGGCTGGCGACCGACACGCACTGCGGGAACTGCGCCACGCCCCGACACACGGTCGATAAAGTGACGTCGTGTCTGCTCGATCGCCGCCGCATCGAACACCGGCCGCATCTGCGTGTCCATCCAGTAGCCGAGCGTCGCGGGCCAGAGCGCTGCGTTCATCGCGCGCGCGTCCGCCTGGTCGCTGCCTGACGCGCCGGGAATCGGCTGGAAGACGTCGGCGCTGATGCCGAGCGCTTCGGCAATCGCAAGTCCGTCTTTCTTCTCGTACGCCGTGGTCGCCGCGGCGTCGAACGCGTCAACGCCTTCCGCCGCGATGCGAGACGAGGCAAACAGTGCGTCCGCCTCCTCGACGCGGCTCCAGCCCGATGCGGCGTCTTCGGTGTTGTTCGTCGGCGTTCCCTGCCGGACTATCGCGAAGCCGGCCTGGCTGCGGAACTGATTCCGAATCAACGATTCGAGCTCCTGCTGACTCGTGCGCTCGTCGGATGCGAGCCTGAGGCCAATCACATAAAGCCGCTCGAACCCGACCTGCGCCTGTTGAGGGGTAAGCGCGACGCGGAATCCCATGCCGGCCGCGACTGCGGTGTCGAAGTCCGTCATCCATTTCAGCGCCTCGGGCACGTTGATATCGGCACCGGCAGCGCTGAACTGATCGGCCCCTTCCGCCAGCGGATCGGGCCCGATGGGGAGTGGCTGTGTGATGGGGCCGCCGAGGAACTCGACGTGCGCACCGCCGCTCTCGCCGACGAGCACGAACCGGTCGGGCAGCACGGGCGCACGCGGCGGACGCGTCCACGCCTGCCGTTTCACCGCCGCCGTGCCGACCGGCGTCATGACGACGAACACGACGTCAACGCGGACCGTCGCACGGTCGACGCCGGCCTGTGGCCGCTCCTTCACATTGAACGGGATGACCGTCTTCCGGATCTGTTGAGCGCGCGCGTCGCCGACGGCGGCGCGAAGATCGGCGAACGCCTGCGTGTCGTGCCCCGCGCGCCACGTGGTCGTCCAGTACGCGACGATCGCCGCCTTCTCCGCCGCGCCGGCTATCGCGGCGTCGATCGGGATGACGAGGATGACGTCGTCCGACCGCGTGCGCACCGGAAGCGCATCTGATGCCGGCAGCGGTGCGTACTGGCCGACGAGATAGACGGCGCGTCCGGCGCCCTGCGCTGCGCACAACTCGCGCCACGCGGCGCGCTCGATCCCTTCGTCGCCTCCCGCCCTGAAGATCCCGGACCAGTAGCGGCGGAGGTTTTGGACTTCGGTTTCGGAGAGATCCGGCTCGAAGCCGTCGACGAGACAGTCGTCCGGGTAAATCCGCACGAGCAGCTCGGTCGGCGGACCGGGCTGTCCGCCCGGCGAGACGAAGCGCGTCTCCAGCCGCACGGGGAGCAACAGAATGGGGAACCGCGCAGCGAGCTCGCCGATGGCGCGTCGCGGATCCGACATCGGCTCGAACCGATCGCGAATCCCCTTTACGGCCTCGACCGCCGCGCGGCTGGCAGCGTCGAGCCTCGCGCCCTCTGCACGCGCGCGCTCGAGGCTCGCCTGCAGCCGTTCACGCTCCTCGCGCTGCTTCGGGTCGCGTTCGTCGAAGCGCCGCTCGAGTTGACGCAGGTCGCGCTCGAGCCGTTTGAGGCGCTCGCGCTCGACGAACAGCGTGCGTTCTGCGTCGGCGGCTATCTGCGTCGCGGTCGCGAGCTGACGGCGAAGGTCGCTGAGATCGGCCATGTCGCGCCTCAATCCTTCGGCAGCATCTCGGCCGCGTGCACCGCGACAAGCACCGGAAGCTGGTAGAGCACGTATGCGACGTCAGCGGCATTGGTGTTCTCGTTCCACCGGAATTGACGGTCCTCGAGGTGCTGCTCCATCTCCTCCTCGCCTTCGGTCGACGGCGGCGCCACGGTCAACTCGTGAGTCTGCATCCCGGGTCTGATGCGCAGGTAATGCTGCTCCGTCGTCACGTCACCCCACGCAAGATCGCTCCAGGTGTTGATTGGCGACCCGCCGCGGTCGATGTCCAGGCCGAACCGCGGCTCGCCGGGCCGCTCCTTGATCACGAAGAACCACCCTGCGTCGTCCGTCTCGGGATTGCCCTTCGCTTCCGCGACGGTCAGGTCAAAGCCAAAGAACGTGATGTCCGGATCGACCCGTGCTTCGTAGAGCGGCGTCTTCACTTTGTCGCGCGGCGGATCCGATTCCTCGGCATCCGTCAGCGCGATCGGCTCGCGTATAAGCGATTTGTCGATGACGCCGTTGGTCCTCTGCCAGTCCGCTTTGTGTGCGTAGATCACCGCTGTCGGGTAGCGCTTCAACAGCTCTCCGCGGATTGACAGCACGACTTCGTCTCGAGGTTCGCTGCCTGGTGGCTGTCGGTTGTCGTGTGCGCCGAGCGTCGAGTCCTTGCTCCACTTGTGCAGCTTCGGGATGTCGTACAGCTTTTCCCGCAGCGCGTCGGCCGACAGCCCTTCCGTCTCGCGGTAGCCGCTGACGTCCCAGAACTGGCGGAAGTAGCTGCCCCGTTGATCCGTCGGGTATTCGCGGAACAGCAGCTCACGCGCGAACTCGTGATTCAGCCCGACCATGTAGCTCTCGATGAAGGGCTGGTTCGTCTCGAGGAGGCTGATGCTGTTCTGCGGGATCAGGCCGATGTTCGGCAGAAACAGCTCGCTGCCAAGCACGGTCAGCGGCCGGAACATCGCTTCGTCGATCCGCGGGTACGCCATCGCTTCGACGAAGTCTTCGCGTAAGCCATCCCTGATGCGATCGGGAATACGCACGTTCTTGTAGAAGCGGCGAGGAATGGTGCGCGCCGGGTCGATCGCCGTGAGCACGTCCGACGCGAGTGCGGGCAGATCGAGCACGGTTCGAACCATCGGGACGTTCACTCGCGACTCGTCGCGCGCCAGTTCGAGTGCGGAGCGGAGCGCGGTCTTGAATCGCTGCGCGTCGGCGGAGTCGGGCCCACGCGAAGCGGACTCCTCGAACGCGCCGCCAAACGGCGTCACGCTGAAAGACGCGTCGGCCGGCAGCGTCGCAACGGACTCGACCGTCTCGCGCTCCGGGAGGATCGCATCCGATGCTTCGACCACCGCTGCCTGACGCCGCAGGTAGGTGAACGCTCCGACCACCAACACGGCGATGACCATCGCGAGTGCTCCGAGGCCAATGAGCACCAGCAGAAGGGCGACAATCAGCCCGGCAATCAGCGCCCAGAACAGCAACCCCGGCGTGCGCACGAGATCGACGATCCACGCCGGCACGGTCGCGACCAGCGCGCGCGCAATCCCTGTCACCGTCGCCGCACCGGGCGGCACTGCAGGAGGCTGCGCCGACGTCAGCGTGCCCGCGTTCAGCCGCTGCACAATCTGCATCCCGACAACGCGAGCACCCTCCGCCGGCGCGAGTACCCGCGTCAGGCGGCCGTTCGGCCTGACGACGCGACGCATCGCGGTACTCGTGGCCGTCGTGGGTACGCGACTCTCGACGATCTGTTTGTGAACGGTGTACGCGCTGCCGCCGGCGACAATGCGCTTGTTGATCGGCCCGGCCACCGCGAGGAATTGCTCGGGCGCGCGCTGCTGTAGCACCGTCAGATGCCTGGTGTGCCACGACAGTGACACCGCCTTGCCCAGCTGCGCGAGCCGCATCAGCCGGTTGGCTTCGAGCACGTCGCCAATCTGCTGCCACGCGGCGTTCATGTAGTCTTCCTGCCGATCCCGCACGACCTTGGTGCCGAGACCGGCCGCGGCACGGTGCCGCGGATCCAGATTCAGCCGGTGGACCCAGTTGTCGAGATGATCCTCCGGGGTGCCGTCGCGCTTCTTCAACAGCCGCTTGGTGAGTGAGTGCCACGTGCCGTACAGCGGCGGCGTGATTACCGGATCGGGGTCCGTCTCGCCGTCCGGCAGCGCACCGACCAGATCCGGCACGTCGGGAGCGTTGTGTGCATCTTCCGCCGTCTTGTCGGAGTACTCGTCGGCCAGGTTGATGAACGCCGCGAGGTCGCGTTGAAACTGATGCGGCCGCGGCTCGTCCCATCGCTCGAACCGATCGGCTTCGGCGATCTGGTCGTCGGTCAGCGCTTCGTCCGGCACCTTCAAAGCGCCGCCGAGACGCAGCACGCCGTTGTTGTCGGGCCCGGTAATGCCGTTCAGATACGTCGCGGGACGCTGCACGTCGATGTCGCGCCGGCCGACCCTCGCGTCCATCGGCTGCGGCTGCAGCAGCCTGACCAGGTACTCGAAATCGCCGGCGTTGCCGGTGCGGAAGTACCAACGGTGGTAATACGGCAGGCTGTTCCCCGACAGGTTCGCGCGCTGCGGATGCGCCTCCCATGCGCCGCGCATCGCATCGTCCACTTTCGTCAGGTCGAGTGCCAGGCCGGCGACACGTCCGGTCTCGAACGTCGGCACCAGGAACGCGTGATACGCCTTGTTTGGCTCGAGCTGCCGCGGACAGACGAGCCGCGAATACGCGAGGTCCGGGTTCTCGCCGAGCACGGCGTCGAGGCGTCCGGCGATGGCGGCGCCGTCGCTGCTGACGATCTCGGTCTCGTTCGTCCCGAGATTCCGATTGACGTGCACGTGCGCCCACGCCCACAACTCTTCTTTCGCGGGGAGCATCGTCAGATCAGTGACGTCGATGAAGGGGAGCGGCTTGCCTGTCGCGTCGCCGTCGGTGAACTCACCCTCCTCGAGCACCACCAACGCAATCCACGGCCGGTGCCGGTGCGCTGTCCGATCCGCGCGCGCCGGGGTGTAGCGCCACGGAAAGTCTTCGTCGTAGAACTCGACGTGCGCGAGGTAATTCGACTCGAAATTGGTGATCCAGTCTTTCGGCTCGGTTTTGACGATGGCTCGGCGCTCGATGCCGATGACGTCGCCCGGACCGAACAGGCCGACCGCGCGCGGAATCGGCACGTCCGGGATCGCGGCGCCGATGCTCTCGACGTGCAGCATCACCTGGACGTCCACGTCCGCTCGCAGCGATGGGTTCGGGGAGGACTCGTCCTGCGTGATGCTATTGCTCAGCCCTTGCCGGAGCCACGGAAGAAACGTGTAGGTCGCGAGTGGATGCGCCATAGAGTCAGGCTGCTTCCGATGCAGGAATTACGTGCAGCTTCCCGGCGGCCGATGGATTGTCCTTCACCACGCGCGTCATGTAGTCGCGCGCTTCAGGCTCGCTGCCAAACGTAGTCGCACTCTCATGCGGCTGATTCGTGTCGACGCTGGCGACAAGGAACGCATCGCCGGCGACGGCGACCTTGTCGGCGCCGAATGGATCGAGCTGCGAACGATAGGCGCGGCTGAGCGTGCTCTTCGCTACTGCGCCAGCCTTCAGGTCGTGCGCGAACAGACCGGGGTTCACCTTGCGCACGCGCTGATGCCGCTTGTATTCGCTGTCGATCAGCAGCTCCTCGTAGCGGACGATTCGCCGCGCCATGTGATCGGTCGCGAGCGGAGCACCCGTGACGCCGAGGTCGAGACCGCCGTTGACGGCCTCGAACGACGGCCGCGAGAGCTTCGCCGCATCGTCCATGTCCTGGAACTGCGCGATGGCGAAGCGTTCGCGCACGTCCGCTTTCCTCTCGAGCGCGCCGGCGCCGGCGACGAGCTCGAAACGGCGCGCGTCGCTCGATTTCTGCGTGCCCAGCTTGTCGACCGGGATGCCGAGCGGCACGAGCCGCTGCGTGACGCGGAGCGTGCCGAGCGGATGCAGCACGAGGCCATCCACCTCCTCGTCGAGCGCGCGCAGCGAGACGAGCAGGTTGTTGGCCGCCGGCAGTGCCGCCGTCCAGTTCTCGCGCTTCTCGAACTCCGCCTTGAGCAGAGGAACGAGCGCAATCGGCGGCAGCGTCGCGCCGCCGCTTTCACCCCACGTGACGTCGAAGTCGGCGCTGATCGAGAAGAAGAAGAATGAGATGTGGCCGGTGCCGCGCGCGTGCCACGGCGTCGGTCCCTCGAGGCTCAGCTCCACGCGCACGCTGAGCAGGCTCATTCCCGCGACCTTCAGGCTCAGCGAGATGTTCACCTCGATGACGAAGTGGAAAGGCGAGAACTGGAACAACGCGTCGAAACCGAAATGCCCCGAGATGCCGAAGCTGTCGAATCCGAACCGCAGCTCCGCGTTCGCGCCTATCTGCACGGTGTTGCTGGTGACCGCGAAGTAGGTCTCCACGCGCACCATCGCGTTCTCTTCGTTCAGAATGCAGAGCGAGAGACGCGCGGGGCTCGGAAACGGCAGCGCGGGCGGCGAGAAGCGCGGATGGAAGCCCCCCACCGTGAAGACGAACACGGCATCGCCGCCCCACTTGAGCAGCAGGCCCATCTCCCCTTCGAGCGTGATGAAGAGAATGCGGCTCTCGAAGATCACCGCGAAGAAGAACAGCCGCTGCTTGTCGAACTCGATGGCGCCGGCGAAGACGACCTGCAGGATGAGGATGGCGTCGTCCGGGGTCGGCAGCGCGAGCCGGAGCACACCGATGATGGCAATGTTGCCGGGGATTTCGATGATCACGCCGAGCGACACGCTCACAAGCGTGGGAGTGCCCCAGCCGATCTTCGCCATCGGGCCGATCAGGAACTTGCCGACGTACGGAGGGAAGATCGTGCGCAGATCGCTGATGATGCGCGGCGCGTTGGCGATGATGTCGCCGGTCGGGAACATGATCGAATTGATCGTCCCGGTGCGCACGCCGATGAGGAGCGCCTCGAGCACCATCGTCCGGTTCAGCCCGAGGAGGCCGCCGAGACCGACCAGCGAAAAGCCCATCCCGAGCTGGATGCCGGGCATGAACTCGACGCTGATGATCACGAGAAGGCTGAAGCCTTTCGAGCCGTCGGGCATCTTCGTCGTGATCAGCGCGATGGCGGTGATCGAGATGGTGTCGAGGATGCTCAGCTGAACGATGCCGGCGTACTCCTCCTTCTCGAAATCGAAGAACAAGTATCCGCCACCGCGCACCGCCCCGGCGTCGATCGACAGGCCCACGCCTTTCGGCGGCTTGAACCCGACGGACAGGTCCATGGGCCCCAGATTTCCCTTCGTGAATCGTGCGTAGAGGCCGATGCCCATCTCCTCGACCGCGACCTTCAGCGGTCCGAGATCGCCGTTCAACGTCAGGCCCGCTTCGACTCGAATCTTCGGGTCAGGATCTGCCGGCACTGCGAGCGACAGTTTCAGATCGGGAATCTCGACCGGCCCGAGTTTCAGGTGAGGATGCAGCGCGACCTCGAAGTTGATCGATCCGCGGAAACCGAGGCCGTGCTTGCTGCTCCAATCGATCGCGAGCGGAATGCCGACCTTCGTTTCTCCCTCGCCGAGGAGCGTGCGGAGAAAGCCGTCGCCCTCTCCTGCGGCGAGCACGACGGCAAGATCCTTCAGTTCGAAGGTCAGCGTCACCTCGATATCGTCAATGCGCCCGGTCGCGGCGATACCGGCGCGGAACCCCTGCATCTGCAGGCGTACGCCGCCGGCGGCGCCGAAGATGATCAGCGGGTCATCGGGAGCGAAATTGACGGCGACTCCGAACGTAACGCTCGGCACCGTCGAAGCGTCCATGAATGGATACTTGACGGTGAGCCCCTCTGGACGAATCAGCACGCCGAACTGCTGCGCGATGTCGCTGCCGGCGGTGATCTCGAGTGATGTGTCGTCGCTCAGCTCGAAGGTGAACGGAATCACGGACGGCACGCCGGGCTGAATCACGAGCCCGGGTTTGAGGCCGTCCTTCGCGGGCAGCGGCAGCAGCTGGAACGAGAGCTCCACCGGCGTGCCGGCGACGGCCGTGTAGTAAAACGGCCATTTCAGCCCGCGCGCGCCGCGATGGTAGACGTTGTGCCCGGCGGTCCCCGCATACGCGCCAAAGACGTCCCTGGGCGGACGAAACACCACGACCGGGAAATCGAGCGCGTCGAGGAACCCTGCCAGGTGCTGGCAGATCAGATCCATCTTCAGCGTGTCGGTCCCCCAGCCATAGACCCGCTGCAGAATCAGATGCGGATCCTGCAGCAGCTTCGGGATCTCCTCCCAGTTGAAGACCTGGCGCACGTAGCCGTGCTGCGTGGCGGTGTCTCCCACAACTTCGGCGGTGATCACCTCCATCGCGCTGAGCAGGACGAACGCTTCTGGAACGCGGCGCGCGAGGTACTCGCAGATCAAGAGATCGCTGAGGTTCTTGCCGACAGCGCCGAGCGACGCGGCGGGATCCATCCCAGGCGGAAGCGCAGGAAGGGGATCGAGCTTGTCGTAGACGTTGACGGCATGACCGAGGAGCTCGCCAACCTGCGAGAGCTCGAACGGTCCCTCGGCCATCTTTTCGACCGTCGCCACTCCCGACGCAACCTCCGCGCCGGCGTCAAGGTACGCTGGCGGCAACCCGGTGACTTTCCAGCCGAGGCTGTACAGCAGCTGCTTGAAATGGTCCTCATTGGTGAAGCCGAGGCGCAGCGGCTCCAGTACCTGAAGCAGTTCCCTGGCGATGCTGACGATGGTGTCTTCGGCAGGGCTGCTCATCGCTGCGGATAGATCGCGTCGTATTCGGGGTCGATGAAGAGATGGCGGCTCGGATCGATGTCGTCAACGAGAATGTACCTGCACACGTGGCAGAACCGGACTCCAATCACTTTGAAAAGGCCGGCGTCCAGGTCGGCCACGAGCTCGGTCTGATGATTCATCGCGCATGCGCCCGCCGCACGGAACACGCCACGGTCGTTGCCCATACCGCCTTCATATAGACCGACGATAAACGGCAGTAACACATCGGACAGCTCCGTCGGCAGAACCATGTCGTGAAAGTTCGGCACTGTCGGAGCGTGACCGTGGTGCGTCTGGCCGAGTGGCCCGTGAACCGTGATCAAGTCCTTGACG
>Ga0310811_10001536_pt1 | contig 28802 bp, 36 predicted proteins | sample YCmetagenome_FD_207642 | JGI IMG/M metagenome (GOLD analysis project Ga0310811, IMG submission 207642) | Soil microbial communities from experimental microcosm in Duke University, North Carolina, United States - YC | ecosystem: Engineered > Artificial ecosystem > Soil microcosm > Unclassified ... | reverse complement strand
GAGTGGGAGGACTTGACCCGTCGCTCTTCCCTCGACGTGCCCCCGTTCAATCCGCCAACGATCTCGCCAGCAATATGGATAGCACTGGCAGTCTTGTTGATCTGGACGCTTGTTTGCCTGAATGCCAATTCTTGGCTGATACTGTCGCCACCGGCGGGTTTACACTAGCAAACCCGCTTTGGAATTTAACGACGCTCATCGCTACATTTACTCAAGGGCAGCGCGCAGATGCACACCGGCTCGGTGATAAGCACCCGACCTATACGCAACTCTCGACCGACCAACTCTTCGACCGCAAAGTCATCGAGAAAGAGCAAAAGGGCCTCGGCTGGCCTTCCTGTGCAACGATTAGCTCTAACGGTGCCAGAGCTTGTGCGGCGTGTCCGCACTTTGGAAAAGGCAAATCACCGCTTAACTTTGAACGTCGAAAAGCACCAACACAAACTGCGAGTGCTACGGCGGGAGTACAGGGATTTGGCGGTACTGTGCTTTCAGCTTCAGGCGGAACTGGAGTAGGCGCGACCGGCCCTACGCAGCCCAGTCCCGATCTCCCCATGGGATACATCCGCGATCTCAACCAGCGAGTATGCTATCTCGTGCTGGAAGCTGACGGGTCGAGCAAGACCATCCCCATCAGCGAGTACCCCATGACCGATGCATGGATACAGGGACCGAAGCCTTACGTGCTACGTTTTGATAGCGTGGTCGAGCGTGGCAAGACGGCGCAGATCGAGTTACCTCTTGAGATAACCGGCGGCATGGAGATGCGGAAGTATCTTCAGGGCCAAGGGTTCATGCTGAAGCTGGACGCCAAAAAGACATCGGAGTTTTTCTTGTCGTGGATCGAAACATTGCAGCGCCAGAAAGACGCTGTGGCATCATCGCCGTTCGGATGGCATCGGCGCGGCGGCTCAATCGAGGGATTTGTTTACGGTGGGAGGCTGTGGTCGCCGACCGGGGATAGGCCCTCGGCCACCGCCGACAGTGTCATTGCGCGGCAGTATGCACCTAATGGTGAGATCGCGCCGTGGGTCGCCGCGTCGAAGCTGGTTACCGGCCAGAATAGGCCAGACCTTGAAGCCATCGTCGCGTCATCGTTCGGCGCACCCTTGGTGGCGTTCACAGGACATCTCGGCGTGCTCATGAGCGCGTACAGCCAAGAGAGCGGCATCGGCAAGAGCACGGCGTTGAAGATCGCACAGAGCGTGTGGGGCGATCCGGTGACTGCCGTGCAGTCGCTGACCGACACCGCCAATAGCGTCATGGGTAAGATCGGTGAAATTCGCAACCTGCCTATTTATTGGGACGAGTTGAAGACCGAAGAAGACACCAAGAAGTTCGTCAACATCACCTTTCAGATGGGTCAGGGCAAAGAAAAGTCCCGCATGACCGCGACGGCAAAACAGCGCGAGCCCGGCCGGTGGCAGACGCTTCTGGTAAGCTGCTCGAACGAGAGCTTGCTCGATTACGTGACGCAGCACACGAGCACCACTACTGCCGGCCTCTATCGCATCTTCGAATTCGCCGTGAAAAAAGCCGCCGTCGGGGCCACTGGCCAGATCGATGTCAGCGATGCGACGATCACACTCTCCAAGGTGAACGATAACTACGGCAAGGTGGGGCTCGAATACGCTCGCTGGCTTGGGCAAAACTTCGATCAGGTGCAGAAGGAAGTTGCGGATATCTCGCGCAGCTTGAGCAAAGAAGTCGACGCCAACAACGAAGAGCGGTTCTGGCTTGCGACCATTACCTGCGTCGTGCTCGGCGCGGTGTACGCCAACAAGCTCGGCGTCGCGCAGTTCGACGTCATCGGCATCAAGAATTTCCTGTTCGATACGCTGGCTAAGATGCGCAACGAGGTCCATTCGCAGCCGGTGGATATGAAGAACAACGAGCATGTGAGTAACCGCCTCGCGCAATTCTTCAATGCCATGCGCGGCCGACACACGCTGGTCACCAACAAAATCCACGTCTCAAAGGGTAAGCCTTCCGCTGGCTCCATCAAGGTACTCAATGACGCCACGAAGCTAGACTATATTGCCATCCACGTTGGGCATGACGACAAGCTGGTGCGAATTTCATCCCAGTATCTTGGAGAGTGGCTGCGTGAAAAGGGAGTAAACCGGCAGGGATTTGTTGCTGCGATGATTGATCGGTTTGGGGCGCGTAAGGTATCGGGGCGCATCGGTTCGGGCACTGTACTGGCCGGCCCCACGGAGTATCTCTTCGAGATCGATATCTCGGGTAACAAAGAACTAAACTTCATCGACGAGAGCTAACATGCATGTTGAAATATCACCAAGGCTTTACCCACGTCGCGGCGGTGAGGTTAAAGTCGGTAACGTATACGATACTAAGGGGCAGAAGTATTGCCGCCTTGTAGTAAGTATTGTGGTCCGACAAGGTAATCGCCCTTGGAATAACATCATATGTCTTCATATAGACAATAGAGGCGACATCGTCGGTAGCAGTGCTGCACCGGAACTATATGTCAAAGAACATCAAGATTTAGTTGGTATTGTGCGTGAGATGCCCGCGCTTAAGATCGAATGGCTTAAAGGAGAAGATTGATGGTGAAAAATAAAAAACCAACTAAGCGAGAAAAAGAAATCCCCGGCGAGTTGGAATACTACAACGGAGAGCTTCGTACCGTTGTAGACGCTTCACGCACTGGGTGGTGGCGCTTCCATGAACACTATGACCGCGATGGATACTGCGACAATCCGGCAAGGGGGTACTGATGGCTAGAGGATACTCGGAAGGATCGAACGGTCGACGCAAAATTGCAGTGGCGTTGGACAACGACGTCTTTCAATACATCAACTCGGAAGCTTGGGATGAAGCATGCTCTTCTGAACATGCTCGCAAACCTAACTTTGCCAGTGTACTACGGCGGCTCTTGCAGAAGGGTATCGAGGCTGAAAAGGCTGCACGACCCGTGCTTAAGCGGAAGGATGTAAAGTGATGATCCTTGCATACTCCCTCATCCTGCATGTTTTCATATACTCCAACAAAGAATTTGATCTCGGGCAGTACGCAGAACAGAAGAATTGCGAGATCGCCCGCGATGCTGTCATTTCTACCAGAAGGTTTATCAATTACTATAAAAGCGTCGAGTGTCGAATGGTGGAGTACAAGGACAAATGATCTATCTCTTTACCTCACTAGGTTACAACGAAGGCTTGGCCAAATTCGAACACGTTGCATACTACTGGATCGGTATACCCTTTCTGGTGGCCTTTCTCGGCGGCTGTGCTTACCTCTTGTATCGTGCGATCAAAGATAACGTCTGATGGTACGCTTCGCTCCTAATGCATCGGATTACATCCCGTGTCCTGCTACAAAACGCAAAACAAAAACCGCAAAGCCAAGCGCCAAATCGCCCGCCAAAAAAGGCTCGCTAAAAAGCAACGGCAGGAAAATCGGCGCATACTTGAACGAGCGGGACGAACGGGGGTGGATGATCCCGGCGGAGGGAACGAAGCGCCGGCAAATATACGAGTGTTTAGTGGCGGGTTTATCCGTGAAGCAAATCAGCGAGAAGTTATCGTTGAACGCAAACACGCTGCATCAGGACGTCTACCGCATCCGCAACCCCGAGAAATTTCTCAAACAGGTGCGCCAGCAAAGGAGCAAGAGTAAAAGTGATCAAGGACAAGCTTCAGCAGTTTAAGGGTCAGCGCATCATCGACTGCGCTGCCAAGATCAACTCTATCTGTCAGGCGTCGGGGTATTCTGTGGTTGTGCAAGACCCTGTTTTCAACACCAGCAACATCGACAAAGACGATCAACGGCTCAACGTGATGACAGATCACGATGGGAAGATCACTTCATTCTACGTGGGGTAAGTATGGCACGGCATAGGAATGCCAACTGGGATTTAACTAATCCGGTCAATAGCTGGGAAGAAGTTCACGCCGCTCTTCTAATGGACATCCGCGACGAACTCCAAGCCATACGCGGTATTCTCTCATGCCCCAATGTCCAAAAAGCAGCCCTCGCCGCACAGGATGCAGCGAAGGCTACGAAGCGTATCGACAAGCGACTGTCGAAGAGGATCAAGCTCTAACCGTGTGGGTCGACGATAGTATACCCAGCAATGCTGCGCTCGTGCAGTCGACTGCGATGACCACCCGAGTTGAAGTCTTTCACCAGCCACACATTACCGCCGCGATGCGATACAAGCACGAAGACGTGGCCACGTCGGGCAGCAGCCATGCCACCCCTCGCCATTGATGGTGCCACATGCCGGAATTTGAGCCAGTTTGCGGCCAGCCAAAGATCGCGCCGAGGATAACCGAAGACGGCACTGGCTGCTCCACACCCGCAGAAGTTTCTCGCCGGGCATCCTCGCGGGTGCGCCAACATGGTAGCGCCGGCGCGTGACGACGTCACTACACGGTCCTCTTGGCTCACGGTGTAGTTCGTCGTTCCAACATCCCATGGCCACCCAAATTTGCTTTGCGTCACATAAGAACGCTGAATGCGGACGCGATGGCGCTGGCCGTGGTGTCGAGTATGGCGTACAGCCCGATGCCCATGATGATTAGCATGATGGCGGCTGACGTGATGCTGATGGTGCCCAGCTTTAGATTTTGGTCGTGCTTCCGCATGGGTACCTCCGAAGGTAATCACCGACAGAGCAAGCCCCATCGCTACAAGCGTCTTTCTCATGATTTCGATCCCCGCTGTTGGAACTAGTGGTCACGCTCCCAGCCGCGATTTTTATGCTTCGACTGGATGTTGAGATTACTCATGGCGTTGGACCCACCGTCCTTCACCATGCGCTTGTGGTTCACGTCCTTGCCTGCGATGGCCGCAGCGCCCTTGGCGTCACGCACCTTGCGCCGCGCCTTATTGCGCTGGTTGCGCCCGTCACGCTGTTCGGTCGTGGCGTTGTAGCCCCTGTCCATCTTTTTGATCTGTGCCGGTGTGCGATGCGAACTCGGATCGCGCTTGCCATAGTCTCGGCTCATGGTTACTCCGTGTCGTAGACGTCGCGCACGCCCTGCAACAGGTGACGGTCCTGCCGCGATGGCTTCACCCCGAGCACCATGCCCGTGGCCGAATTGCTCTTCTGCTTCCGCGTAATATCGCCCGGCTTGATCTTTACGGCCGCCGGCACATGCTGGTTGAACCGCGAGATAGCCACCATGGCCTTGGCGCGAGCCGCGCCGGTAGCCGTAGCCGCCTTCGAGATCAATGCTGCACGCTCTTCCTTCTGCGCATTGCTGGCGCTGTAATAGGCCGACCGGGCCTCGTTCGTCTCGGCCTCGCGCGCATTGCCAAATCCCAGCGCACGGAGCGCCGTTTCGGTGGGGGTGTAAGGCGACAAGGTCTGACGACCGGACGCGCTCTTCTTGCCCTCGGACGCCTGCCGGTAGGCCCTGATGGCGTCGGCCGCACCCTTCATGGGCACGGTCAACTCCGCTCCCTTGACGAGATCGCCGTTGGCGAAGGCGCTTGCGCCCTTCACCCAGTCCCCCAGCAGGGATGCCACGGGGCCGGAAATGCTCTTGAAGAGCCACGCCTCGACGTCGTTCTCCTTCATGGTCTGCGGCTCGCCGAACGACGTTACGCTGTCCAGCCCCATTCGCGACAGGTCCAGATTGAGCAAACGAGGAAGCCCCCGTGTAGCGACTTCACCCCCTGTTTTACCAAGAAGCTCGGCGGCCGCAGTTCGAATTTTATTCTCGACGTCGCCCCACTGCACGCCGGTCACCGGCGAAGTCGCCATGACGAGATACTTAAAGGGCTCGGTCGGGAGGCCCAGCGCGCCGGCCATCGCCGTGTGCGTCGCCGCGATCCCGATGAGGGTCTTGATTGCCTCCGCACGCTTCTGTGGGCTCTCGTTCCGCAGCGCCTGACCGATCTGCGAGCCGATAAGCTGGTACATGCCCTGCCCGAATTTCTTAAACTGGAGCGCCAGCTTGGCTAGGGGATGATTAAATCCGGCAGGGGCATTTGCTGCGCTGTAGTTAAACTGCGTGTTTGCAACGGCGTCACCGGCTGCTCGGGACGCTGCTTCATGCGTTGCACCACGAGCACGCTCAAGACGATAAGTAGCAGTAGCAGTAACCAGACGATTAACGGCCTCCACAGCACGGGGCATCTCCCTTGCGATACCTTCAAGGTAACCAATGCCGGTATCCAGCTTCCCGCCGATGCCGCTCCGATCCTTTAAAAGTGCTGCGATCTCCAGACCAGCCGATGGGTCGATGTTGCCGATGGCCATCTGTTCGTCGACCATGCGCTGCTCGTCATGGGAGAGACGATTGCGCGCCGTGGTGATGAAGTCGTCAGCCTGATGACCGCCCTTCAGTTTCTTAACGCTCTCGATCACACCCTGTTTCAGGATGGAGCCTGCGTTGATGTCGCTGTACGCCTTGGAGAGCGCGGCGAACGTGCGGCCGACGCCATGACGCCCCGCGAGATAGGGCATCGTCACCATGGCGGGCTGCATGGCATTGATCACGCTGTAGGCCGGCGAGCCCAGCTTATCGAGGAAGCTGACCGCCAAGAGACGCTTGGTCACCGGCGACAGGCTATCCTTCTCGTTGAATGCGTCGCCCTGACGGATGCGGCTATGGACCTCGTTGGAGATCGCGCGCCGCGCATAATTTTTCAGCTTGGAGCTATCCTGCTCCACCGTGTTGTCGATGTCCTTCAGCCCCTGCTCAAGCTCTGGCATGTGCTCCAGCTTGGCAAGTGATCGCGACGTGCTCACCGCATAATCGAACATGTTCTGCACGATGTCGCGCGACGCACCCTCGACGTGACGCCGGGGGAGATGCTTGCTCTGGATGCGGGTCGAGCCCAGCATTTGGATGCCAGCCTCTTGGATCGACCGCTCCATCTCGCGTTTGATGGTCGGCGTGGCGTCCTTGTAGCTCTGGCGCTTCTTCAGCGCAGCCATCAGGCTCTGGACCTGACCGGGCATAAACTGGGGGAGCCCGACTTGATCGGGCTTACGCGGCTCAACCGTTCGGATGGTGATACCCTGCTTCTTCAGTTCGGCGGCTGCGCGCTCGGCGGCTTTCTTACCTTCGAAAAACTCGACGTGCTTATCCTGAAGCTCAACACGAAAACGGTTCTCGCTGTTGATATCTTTCGAGGTAACCTTGTAATCCTTTCCGTCACTACCCTTGTGGTACAGATCGCCAGTGGCGCTATCCACCCACACGCTGCGCACCGTCGCTTTGAGGTCATGCTTCGCAGCATAGTCCTCTGCCGCCTTGCGCGATTTGAATTCATATTCGTTCTGCGAGATACGTTTTGCGCCTGACGCAGGGTCAGGCGGCGAAACGTGATACTCGCCGATCACCACATGATCGCCACGGCGCATCAACGGCACATAGGGTCCGTGGATTTGCGATAGTTCTTTGGTGGCTTCTAACAAAGGTAGAGCATCGCCCAAGCGAGCACGATCAGGGTCGGTAAGAGTGTCAGCAAACACACGACGAGCCAATGCTTCGTCATCGTGTCCGAGTTCTCGCATTCGGTTCTTGAGCGTCTCAAACGCAAGGTCGTTTTGCTGCTTGGTGAAGAAGTTGATCGCATCGTGGTATGCCTTCTTCAGGGGCGCGGGGAGAGCATTGTATCGTTTTGCCAGATCGGCGTGACGATACTTAGCCTGTACTGCACTGAGCTTGTTCTTCCCGATATGCGCGTTCTTGGCATCGGTAAGCGCCACGTCGGGATGGACGTTTGCAATGGTCGCATCATGAAGCAGATCAGCCAGTTCGGTAAACTGTTCTGGCTTGGCGTTGGTCTTGGCATCGTAGAGTGACCGCACCGCGCCTTCGGCCTTCTGGATATACCGCTGCGACGATACCTGAATTTTTTGCGCGGCCTCGTATACCCGGCGCACAGGGTTATTCTCGCCCCAGAAATGATCGGCCATCTGCGCGATGTTGTCGAACGTGCGCAGCTTGAGCATGCGCGGCGCATTCTCCATCGTGTGGCTCTCGGGCCGCTTCAGATAGTCGTTAACGATGTCACCGGCGCTGCGGGCGAACGTGGTCATCTGCTCGCGAGGATACGGCGACAGGTTACGCGCCGCCATCTTGTGGTCGCTGAACGCTTCGCGGCGCTCGCGCATATCGAGGATGTGCTCACCGGCACGCATCGCCGCGTCGAAGAGGCTTTCACTGTTGGGAAGCGGCCCAAGCACCTTCTCCATCACAGTACGGACTACATGCTTGAGTACGTCCCACATGGTGCCGCGCTGGTTCTTCAGGCCCATATTACTTACAAGACCATCACTCGCCTCGATGGACGCGAGCAATTCTTGGACCTTCGGGTTGCTCCATGCTTCAGCAATAAACTCATGCTCGTTCTTGAACATGTTGTCGAAGTGGGTCGGAAAGTCCGCGCCGTACAGATCAGTGAGATGCTCGTGTGCTTCAAACATCATATCTTTGATGTTTTCCTGCATCCGTGGATTGGCGTTCAACTCCTTGATCATGGCGTCGTGCGTAGCTTCATGGATCAAGGTGGTAGCCGTCTCGTTGACGTGCTCCTTATTAACAAGGATGCGCGAGCGTCCATCCGGCCCCTGTTGATGGATACCGTAGAGTATACCCTTGGGGTTGACGCCAGTGATCATCCGCAACTCGCTCTCGGTCACGAAATGCACAGGCGTACCCTTCACCACGCGCGCGAGACGGCGCAAAATATAGGGCATCACGGCGGCTGTTGGGCCACGCTGAAAATCTTGGTTGGGGAGACGGCTGATGTCGAGATTGGACAATACCTCGCCTGCGTCTTCCGGCGCACCATAGTCCGATACAACCTCGCGGCCCTTACCGCTCCACGGTTCGATCACGCCCAAGTCTTCAGGCGTCAAGCCGTATGCTGATGCAGTGATCGGGTCTTGAGTATGCGACGACTTCAGCCAGTCATTAAACTCGGCGATGCTCATCTCGTGCATGTTGCCGAGACGCTTCAGTCCGTTCCCGTCACTGAAGCTTTTCTGATAGGCGTTCGCAGCATCGATCTCGTTGTCATACCGCAGCATGACTTTGTGCTCGTCGAACTCGCCGGTGCGATGATCGAGTTGGTCAATGACGAAAACTTTTTTGCTGTTTACGTCCTTACCCACATAGGTATCGATGTGCTCGCCATCGGCACCAGTGGTGCGCTTAATGTAGCCATAGTGATCGGGCTGCTTGGCTTCCCACGATCCATCAACGGCGCGGCGGATTGCGCCACGCGGCGTTTCAATCGTGATGTCGAGGCCGTCGACCTTGATATGCCCCTTGCGGTAGTTACCCGCTTCGCGCTGTTTGATGGTCGGGTTGCGCTCGATACCGGCAAGCCCCTTGCGCTCGCCCTCGCGGAAACGGATGTCGGTACGGCCACTCTCGCGCTCGGCGGCGTCCAGCGCATCGCGCCGGGTCGCTTCACGCTTCTGGTTTTCCTCGAACCGCTTAAGGATCGCCGCCTTCTCTTCCGGGGTCGCCATCACCTTGCGGACAGCACCGGCGGTGGCCTCGTCAGTCTTCGGTTGAGCTTTGCGGCGCTCTTCCGCCTGCGCCATGATGTCCTTAATGCGGTCGGACACCGGCTTAGGCTTCGGCGGCTCGGCGCGGCGCACCGGCGCTGGGGCCTCTTCAGCGCCCCGGCCTTCCTCTTCCTCGCGGCGGATCAACGCTTCTTCGGGGGAGAGCGTGCTCGCATCCTCCCGGTCGAACGCCTGCGCCGTGCTCTTCTGCTCAACGTCGCCTTGATCTTGCCGGCGAGCCGCCTCACCTTCAGCCTTGCGCGCGGACACAGCCTCGGCCGCATTGCCACTGCGAACGGCGTCCTCACGCTCCTTGAACCGGATCACAGCGTCGGTGAGCTTCTTCCCCTTGGCATGCGTCTTCGCCACCTTCGCCAGATCGCGGGCGTAGACCAGCATCTGGACGTGGGGGCTATCGACGGCCGCGCTGCCAGTGGTCGAGAGCTTCACCCGTTGTGGTATTTTAATACCCTGCTCTTCGGCGGCGGCCACCATAGACTTGGCGCGCGCGACAACGGCGTCACGGTCGGGCACCGCAGTCGAGTAAGCCCCCTCGGCGTCGCCCGGCGGATGGTCGTTGTAAATTTTCTCGGCGGCTTGCTTTGTGGTTTCGATCTGGCCCTTCTGGGCCTTGGTCAGATTTTTACCTTTCGGGGTAACAGGTTCGCTCTCGCCGATGTTGCGGCGGATAGCAGCATTCTGGGCCTTGACGTTAGCCTTGGCCTCTTCCGACAAATTGGGGAGCACGCGCCCGGTGCGCGGCGGGGTCGCCGGCGCTTCGGCCACAGGTCCGAACGCAGCGAAGTCCTCGGCGGCGGCCGGTGGCACGCTATTGGGCTCCCGTGCAGGCTCTGGAGTGGCTTCAGGACCGACCTCTACCGGCGCGCGGACGGGCTCTGGCGTCTGGGCCACAGGCGCTGCGGCTGGCTCCGGGGCGGCTTGTGGGGCCGCGACAGGCTGCTCGGGCACCTGTGGTGTAGGTTCGGGCGGTGGCCCCTTGGCCTCGCCAGCGTCGTTCGCCGCCATGGCGAGCGCCTGATCGGCGTTGGGGGCAAGCTCGCCGGTCTGCTCAACAACGGCGTTGCCCTCGGCGACCACCTTCTTTTTGCCACCGGCACGCTTCCCGCGCGTCGGCGCGTTCTGCGGGTTACCAACGACAGCGGGGTTATCCACAGGCTTGGCCGGGGTGCCCGTCGCTCCAGTCTTAGCTTGCGGCGTCGGCTGGACGCCCATGACGTGATCTTCGATGGTCGGCACCGGCGCGGGATTGGCGTCGGGCGCGGCCGGATCGGTGATCTTCATGCCCTTGTTAGTGAAGGGCGCTTCAGCCGCCGGGCTATCGGTGCGCTCGCCGCGCTTCAGCGCATGGCCTACGCCGCCGCCCACGGCCCCCATGATGCCGCCAAGCGCCGTGCCCTCAAGGCTGGCGTCTAGAATTTTACCGGGCTCCAGCGGCCGGTTGAGCGTATCTGGACCGACATCTGCGTTCTGCGCCGTGTACTCGCCGACACCTGCCTGTGCCGCGTTACCGATACCGCCTTCCGCCGCACCCAATCCAGCCGCACGGCCCAACGATGCATTCTCGCCTGCGCCGAGCACCGCACCTGCGCCCTTGGCACCGCGAACGATACTGGCCGCCGGGCCAACCGCGCCAGCCGCCGCACCGAGCACGAAGTTGATGGCCGGGGCCATACCCATGCGCTTCTGGTTGAACTTGGCGCGCGCATCCGTCTCGTCGTACATCGTACGCAGCGATGCGTAATATGGCACCTGATCCTGAAGCTCTTTGTCCGATAGCTTGTCGGTCTTCTCGTAAATTTCTTTCTCGACAAGGCCAGCGTTGATCGCGCCGCCGGCCGCAGCCGTGGCTGCTGTAGCCGCGAGTGCATCGCTGAAGATACCGCCGGGGATGAGGGTCGCCGCAATCATCGGCGTCATGTTGGTGCCCTTGAGCGCCAACGAGCTTACAGGGTGATCCCAGAAATCCGCGCTGGTGATCGACGCGGAGAGGCGCTTCTTAGCCTCTTCCCCCATCGAGCCCGTGATCGAGCCTTCGACTTCGCCGAAAGCATCTTGGATCACATGGGATAAATCAGCCCCGGCTTTGGAGTTGCCAGCTTCAAATGCTTGGCGGGATGCAGCGGCAAGACCTGAACCGATACTGGCGGTACCGGCACCGAGCGTCTTGAGGTAATCGCCCCACGACACATCACCGGATGATGCAGCACTCGGGTCAAATGCTAAATCTTCGCCCGCCATCGATGTCCTCGTGCCCCTTGATCGGCGGGGCGGTTATTACGGCGTTTGCTCGCCTTGATAGTCCAGCGGTGCAGTTTCTACCGCTCCCGCATTTCGTACGCCATCCCGAAGCGATAGTAAACTGTTGCGCGCGAAGCGGCCAACCTTTGATAGTGGGGCATCTTCACGAAGTGCCGGTGCATCCTCTCCGATGGACAGATCATCGGCGATTGCGCTCCCGACCGCACCGACCGCCTTACCCGCACGGGTAACGAGGTTCGAGCGACGTTCACTGGTCGCACCGGCCTCGTCTGTTTTCTTCTTCTGGTCGGCCAGCATAGCAGCGCGTGATGCGATGATGGGCTCCAGCGCATCGTCATCGAGCTTGAGCTTATAGCCGGAACCGAGCGCGGACTTCGGACCAAACGTGACGATGTTGTTTCCGTCGTCATCCTTCTTGATCTTGAAGGCGTCTTTGTTCGTGTTACCGAGCATGTCGCGCGACGCAACGAACGCTTCATTGGGCGTCAGAGAGCCAAGATTGTTCTTCAAGATGCGCATCGTCGTGCCACCCAGAAGACGCTTGCTGTTGTCCGAGATGGTCGTGCCATCCTTCTCCAGCTTGGTAAGCCCGTCCTCAACCGCACCTTGCGCCGCCGTGGAGAGCTTATCGATGTCGCTGACTTTCATCTCTTTTGGGGCCTTGGCCGCCTCACGCTGGCCTGCCGCCGACAGAATGGCCTTGTCGAAGCCGTCCTGCGCCAAACCCGTCGCCTGCGCGGCAAGCTGCTGCGGCGTGATCAAGCCCTTCTGGATCGTCTTCCCGGTTGCGCCATCGGTGTAGGAGAACATGATCTTGCCGTCTTCACCCTTCTGAAGGTGAATATCGTTTCCGTCGGGGATGTTGGCATATGCCTTCACCGCAGCCTGCGTCGCGAGGTCAATGTTGCCATCCTGTGCAGCGTGAGCAGCAATAGCAGCGTAACGCATACTATCGAGCCGATACGCCTGTAGAACTTGGAAAGCTGCACGCTGCGCGCCCTCCGGGTTGCCCTTGTTCATCTGGTACTGGAAGACCGCGCCTAGCGCCGCCATGTTGCGCTGCGCTTCGCTCAACTTGCTGTCGGGGTCGACAGCCTTCTTGACCTTGTCGAGTTCGGCGGGCGGGAGCGCGCCATACCCGCGAGCATAGGCCAGCGCCTTCGCCTGCTGCGCCCGCGTCATCACGCCGCTGCGCGCATGGAGCCCCATTGCGGTCGCACCGTAGGCCAAGCCGCCCTTGGTTGCGTCGTGGACAAGTTGTGGAGACACCATCGATAGCGAACCGTTACCGCCTTGGGCCGGTGTGCGGGAGCGCGCGCTAACGTCGGTCATCCCTCCCATGCCCGGTTGCGGGCCGCCAACCGCCGGGGTGGGCACCGCGCCATCGGCTTCTTCATCGACGCCGTTGACGATATCACCGCCAGCGCCGCCGTCGCCCGTGTCGTCCACAGCCGCCGTATTTGTAGCGTCTTCGTCGTCACCGACAAGGCCACCCTCGGCGTAGGCTGGCACGAACGGTTGTGCCACGCTGCCAGCGACAGCGCCGCCAATGGCAGCATCCTCTGGGGCCACGGTCGGGTCACCAACTACGCCACGCTGATTGTATAATTTTACGCGAGCACCCGTAAGGGCGTTGCGCGAACTGATCTGCGACCGCAAATTTTCGAGCTTCGTCTTCTCCATCTCGTCGGCGCGCGCGAGGGTGTCGGGGTCGTTATCCCGCAACGTCTTCTTCTGCGTCGCGTCCATCAGGGCCTTTTTGTATTCCTGATCGGTCTGCGATGCGTTGATCTTCTCGCCCTTCTCATAGGCGGCAGTAAAATCCTTGATCTCTTGCGCGAAACTCATGCGACTGCCCCTTGCGGCTGGCCCTGTGGGGCGGATGAGCGGAACGTCGGCGGTCCACCGGCGGCCGGTGCAGCCGTGGGCACAGCCTCGCGCCCGGTACCCTTGGCCTTGCGTGCCTGCATGATGATCTTCTGGAGCTTCTCTTCGCCGAGCCACGCCACGACGTCACGGGGCACGACAAACTCGCCAGCGGTGAGCTTGGCGTCGACGTCGTCGATTGCGCCACCCTGCGACGGGGATGCACCGGCGGGCACCGCGCCACCCTCGGCGAGGAACATGAACTTGCTGCCGATGCTGGCCGCCGTACCGAGCAGACTACCAATGCCCGACGAATTGGTTTTCTCGGCGTTGAACTGGTCCATCTGGTTTTTATAAGCGGCATTCTGCGTATTCGCCGCGCCGGTGAGCGCCGAATTGGCGTTGGTGTCCCACGTCGTAGGCGCACCGATTGCACCGACGCCAGACGTGAGGGTGCTATTGCCCGCGCCCACAGCGCCGAGCCCCGCCGTTTGCGCGGTCCCTGCTTCCGTGGTGGCGTTCTGATTGGTCTGCTGGCCGAGCCCAATGGCCTGCGTTCGAAGGTCGCGCGCGGTCTGATCCACCTGCTGGCTGGCGATGTTGCCGGCACTGGCCTTGGCGGCGGCCTCCTGCGCCCGCGTCCCGATGTCGAGGGCGCGCATGCGCGTATCGGCCGGGTTCAGCCCGAAGCTCTCAAGCTGGCGGGTGCTGGCATCGCGCGCGGCGTCGAACGCCTGACCGACGTTTGCCTGCGCACCGCCGACAACCTGATCCTTCTTACCCTGCGACGCATAGGTGTTGGCGTCGTTGATGAGCGCATCTTCCTGCGGCTGGAAAACCTGCTCATACCGCTGCCGGTCGGCGTCAGAGTTGGCTTGGTTCTTCTGCGACAGATCGAGAAGGTTCTGGACCGTGGTGTTGGCCGTGTTCTGGTTCTGCGTCAGGTAATTGCGCGCCCAGTCCAGATTTTCTTTCGAAATCTGGGAGGCGTTCGCCGCGTTGCTCTTCAGTGCATTGACGATGGGGCTATAGTCGGGAGCGGCCGGAACGTCATTGCTGCTCATGGGTGACCTCGTTACGGCGCAGCGCGCTCTGCTTGATATTCAGCCAGCGACATTCTTCGCGGGTCATGGACAGGATGAGCATGTCGTCGCCCGTTCCGTACGCATCCCTGATCCGGCACTCCACGTTAAAGCCTAATCTGCGGTTTATGTCGAGCAATTCTTTGTCGTGTTCGGGGATGGTGCCGGCGAGCTTGGCTACCTTCAACTGGTTGAAGGGGTAGTCGAACGCCGCCCACAGCATCGTCTTACTGAGCCAGTGCTTATCGAAGCCAGCCTGATGGATGAAAATGCAGTTGTTGGTGAAGCCGTCGAAGGTTACCCCGCCGAGTAACCGGCCATCCTCGTCGCTCACGTTGGAGATCACCACGTCCGAAATGGGGTTGAAACGCCGGGGTATGGCGTTCGAGATAAGCTGGCCGTGGAATTTGTCGTTGAAGACTATCACGGAATATCGCTCGCTTTGATGAGCCCAAGGTCGACGAGATCACTCCACGTCACAGCGGAGAATTTCCGGTCACCGCGCACACCGATCAAAACCTCCTGTCCTTCTTTCAAAGACAGGATCGAGCTTCGGAGCGCCACCGGCGACGTATCCGGTTCTGGGATTGCCGGGTACTTTTTTGCGTTCTTGTTCGCCATGTTCACACCTGCCGTAGGTCAGTGACACTCGTGGCCGCCTGCATGGACGTAACCTCGACGCGCGCCTCGATCTCCCATTGCCAGAAGTCTGCCTTGAACCCGGAAGGTAAACGCATCTGCTCGCCTGACACGCGAAGCTCGCGAGCCCACACAAGGCGATCATCTGCGTAGAGCCGCACGAGCCCATACTGGTCGTCGGCAAGCTGCTGGTTGATGTCGACAACTGGGGTGGGGTTAAGCGTAAAGCCGGCCCACGTAATGTCCTTGAAGAACGTCTTCATCACCGAGAAATTCTTTTTATCCTCGGCTTGGAATTTCTTCGAGCGCCAAGTGTACGGGTCGCGGGATACAGCCGGATCGCCAATATCAAGCCACCACGTCTTGCCGTCGCGAACGATAAACACTTCGTCCGACCATGCATCCGCCATGACATTGACGATGGCGTCTTCACTGGTGAGGATATTAAAAGCGACACTCGCCGACGTTGGATCGATAAGCACGCCATTCTTCGCGCCAGAAAAATCCTCCTGCGCAAAAGCATTATTGTCGAACGCATCGATATCGAACACGCCAAAGCGCGAACTACCGAATGCATAGTATGAGTTACTAAGGCGCGCGGCGCGAAGTGTTGATGTCTTGACGTACGCAGTCCACTTATCCTTGTGGATAAGTTCCTTCGTCACATTCAGCACACCGCCGGGTGACACAACGATCAACCCCTGCGGTGATGAGAAATAAACTCCGTCTGGGGCGCTGACCACTGACCCACGCGACGTGCAAGGGAGAATACCCGGCAGCTTAACCAGCGAAATACTCGATGGATCAACGCCAGTAGCCGTGTAGATGATACCTTGCGTTGTAACCACAAGCGTCTGCCCGAGCACACCCAACGCAACGATTGGGTATTCCGTCGTAACGGTATATCGGGCGGGCCATGCATGCGGCCGAAACGGCTCACAAAACCAAAGCTCATTCTGACGCCACCCGGCAATCATGCCGTTGGTCAGTGTCACCCAACCTTGAAGATCATCCGGCGGCCCGCTCCATGTCGTGCTCGACAAGATTTCGTTGAGCGACACCGTCGCATCGGATGCGCTATCAGCGTATGTGGTCGTCGCAATGGGGAGTTCTGCAACGAAGAAAAACGTCGTGGTACCGTCGGTGCCGGTCACCGTACGATAGATACGCACATTGGTCAGGTTGCGATCTGTACCGAGATCGCCGGCCGCCGGTGCTGGGAGCGTCAACGTCCAGATAGCATCGACTTTACCCGTGCCGTCGACTGGGTTGGATACCGGACCCTCTTCGCCATATGCCGAAACATATGTCGTCACGTAAGCGGTACTACGTTGCGTAGATGATCCACCGCTGGTAATAACCAAAGTCGGAGTGCCCGGCTGGGGGATGCCCAACAAGAAAGGTGCATTCGCGCCAGTATTACCGGCTGCGATGCGCTCAAGCGTGTTGTATCGCGGGGCGCTCGAAGACGACGCCCAATAATACCTATCGAACTGATCGTCGATCACAACCGACCGAATGACATCCGTGTCGAGGTTGGAAAACTCCAACCATAGACTGTCCGAAAAATGCACAGGGTCGGTGTAGTTATTCGGGATGCGATATACTTTTGTGATCGTCGCATCGGCGTTGGTGTGAATAAGTTTCGGTGTGGGGAGCCCCCACACCGATCCTTGATAGAGCCAAGTGTTCTTGGCGAGGGATGAATTGGTGCTTTGCAGTAGAGTATCATCTACCGCAGGCACCATACCTCCGAACGGGGCCATCCTCGCCGTGGACATTTACTCTCCTTCAGCTTCGCTGCTCTTTTTATGCCCAGCGACAGCATCGCGTCCAGCCTGACGTTCATCCTGCACCGACTTGGGCAGGTGGCTCTCGTCGCCCTTGTGCTTCTGGTCTTCACTGGCGACCGGATCGTAATCCGGGTCAGTGACGAGAACCGTGTTACCTCGAACGGTAACATGCTCGTGGCCCTTCAGCTTGCGGCTGTCGAACGCTTGGATAGGGATGGACCGCACGCCGCCGGTGGGGGCCTTCGATCCATCATAGTCGCTCTGCGCCGCCTCGATCTGCTCCACCGAGATGCCGGTGATCGGATCGACACGGACGCCCGCCATGTCCTTGGTTTCTTCCTTGGTATCGACGTCGCCAGCTTTGACGAGACGATCTTCAGGAACATTGGGGTCCATGGGGTCAGGGCGATTGCCGTGCGCAAACGCGCGACCGCCTTCCGCTTCCACACCGGGATTACCCGGCACTGCGGCCGGCTGGGACGATGATGCGTTCGGTGCATCGCCGCTGTTGTTTTCAGTGACTTCAACCATTTTGGTACCTTTCAGGTTTTGCATCAGCCGTCGTAGCGGCCACTCGTGCGCCTTTCGTACGGGACGACCCACCTTGGGTCACCCCAATGAAGGGGCGTCGTTGCCCGTCTTTGAGGGCCTTGTGTAACGTATCAAAGCCTTCAGAGTTCTTCAGCCCAGCAGGGAATTTGAAAGTCTTGTCTTTGGTCATCGTGGATCGTCCGCAATATAGAACGCTGTGGACTTCACCACATTCGCAACCGACTTCGATGCAGCGGCCACGACAGGTTGGGTATTTACCGCATCGAAAACGAAATAGGAAATCGGCATGGTCACGGCCGTCAAAAGGAGGGCGGCGTATACCTGAAGCCGAAACATCCTCATGCCCCACAGGGAGCGAAAGCTATGATCTACGGGTTTGCCCATGGCTTGAATATAGCCTTCCAGTTAGCAGCGATAAACGCAGCAGCAGTCCCTATGATCGGTAACATCAGCAGGATGCCACTGCCTTTGTCAAACGCCTTTTCGATCTTTTCGAGGCGATGTTCGAGGTCTTCTTTTTCCTTCGTCAGTTTCTCTACACGGTCCGCCAAAATGAAAATCTGCACGCGCGGGTCTTCTGGTTTAAGCGCCGCTTCATACTGTCGTTCCTTGTCCGTCATAGCTGGGGCCCCCTCTACCCAGCTATTACCGACCGAACAACCGGCGCTTCGGGCTCGTGCTATAGTTCTTCTTGACGCTGAGATACCAGCTACGGCTGCTCGTGATGATCTTGTTCGCTTTACGAAGGCCCTGCTTGTAGAGCAGAGCCGTCTTGAACGTATCTTGCTTCTCGCGTGGCGTGGGCTCGGGCACCGCTCGCATATAGCTAGGCGGGTTCGGAAGCGTGCGTACGACCGGCCCCGGAGAGCCGTCAGTCACGCAACCGCTTAACATCATCCCGAGAAAGAGTGCTGCGACAGGGAGCAGCAGCCTTGGTCGCTGGGTGATCGGCTTTGTATTTTTCAATGGCTCTGTCGACTGCATCTTGGGCCTGCTTATCTGCTGCGTCTTGGGTGATGAGATCGGCGGTGACTTTCGTATCATTCTCGTTCGTGAGGTTCGAAGCATTCGTGTCCTGCTGCTGCGCCTGCTGCTTGGCGGCAAGCTCACGCGCCTGACATTTAGCACGCTCAATACCGCGACCGTGAAAGTCGCCGGCCATGTAGATGCCCCACGCAACAAGAAAAATAGCAAGCCCCTGCCACACGAAATCGGGCACGAGCGCGATGATTGGGCCAATAACCGGGATGCCTGTGAAGAGCGACTTGATCATAGGAGTTTGCCTTTTTGGTAGTCCTCGACCTGTGCCTTCTGAGCCTTGTTGGAGTTTAACCACAACACGCCAGCAACCGCTAGTAGTCCAAAGCACAAATAGGACACTGGCAAGTCGCCGAAGAAATCCTTGATCGGCGTGAGGTAGTCCACAGCGTCGTGCGCTTTCCCGCCAACACCCTGAAACATCGCGCCGATCATAGACGGCACGCCAAGCAGCCACGCAAGTAGCTTGTTCTGCCCGGCGGCCTTAACGACGACGTTGCCCTTGGCGGCGAGATCGGAGGCTGTTGCATCTTTGCGGAAATCAGCCATGGGGCGTGTCCACCCCTCTTTCTTCGCCTTGTCGATCTCTTCCATCAGTTGGTCGTCGATCACAGCAGGGCCGGTCACATGTCGGTCGAGCTTGAACGCTGCAACGGCAGCGACACTACGGCCGCCCCAGTTACCATCCATCTCGCCAAATTCATGATACCCAAGCGCGTCAAGCTCCTGCTTCACGACGCGGATCATGATGCTGCTGGAGTATGGCAGATCGTGGCTTACCTGCGGCGCTGTCTTGGCGTTAACAACGTCGGGGGTATCGTCTGTGGTATCCGGCTCATCGCTTTGGGCGGCATTACCTGTGTAGGTAACCACCGGCACCGGCTTCATCTTGGAAAGCCCCTGCTCGAACAGATCAGCCTCGGCGTTGCGGCGGGTAACAAGCCCACGTACAGACGACCCCTGCCATAGGCGAGCCATCGACCGTAATTCATTCGGGATGAGACTGAATGTTTTATCCCTCATGTGCTGCTTGATCGCACGCATCTCCCTATAGCGGTCACCGTCCTTATCGAATGACGGCCCACGATTATAGGCGAGCGACACAAGCGCCCCCATACAGTCTTCGTTCAACTCGTCACAGTTGGGCAACTTGCTCTTGACGATGTTTACCCAGCGCGGCATGTCGACGTTCTCGAAGACATGCATGGCGACATCCCAAGGGATGTTGATCTTGTCACGCACATGCGCCAGCGCAGTACGCCCGGCTTCACCCGTCATACCCGCGCATTGTGTCATGGCTTGGAGCATGGCCGGGGATACAAGGTTACCCCATGCCTTCTTGATCTGGTCGATAGTGCTCATACCGAGATCGTAACCAATTCCGATAGTCACACCGGATTGGCCGCCGGGCCATGTCGGGCGGGTATACCGTTTCTTGTATACCGCTTCGCTGGATACCTCTTGCTCGATGATAAGCTCTTCAGCAGCTTCTGAAATGACACTCACAGCCGCACCATGATGTTGATACCCAAGGCCGCTGGAGTGTTTTCGTGAGCCGTACCAGAACCAAGATTTCCGCCGCTAAAGGTGGAAGGGGCTTGGGAAGAAGTAACGACGATATTGTTACCTTGAGGTAAGCAAAAAGGAACCCAGCCTCCAGACCCAACCCCAGATACAACGAATAGTTGGTTGCCGCCCATAGCCGGCGATCCAGCCACCGTAACACTATTTGAGATAGCCCCGTTACTGATAGTACCTGTAGATGGAGTAGCAGGAAGCTCTGCCTTAGTGAGAATATGTTTCTCTTCACCGAACGTAGCACCAAGCGTGCGGGCAGTAAGCCCTGCACCGGCACCGGCGATAATGAGTGCACGGCCCAATGCCTTCGGCATCGCCATCAACTTACCAGCGTTGAAGTCTGCGAGAGCACCACTACTACCTCGACCGCCGGTCACAGGCGCGTACGTGTCTGGGACATTATCCCAGATCAATACGTACAGGCTTTGCACATCATCGTTGGCGCGTGTCGTTGCACTCGTACCGCCTTTTCCGATGGTGCCGTCATCCAACAAAATCCATCCAGCATCTGCCGTGTTCTTAAACGTAAGTTTGGCGTCGCCAGTAGAGAATGTACCGAACAATGCTTGGAGGTCAGCCAACGTAGCCGTGGCGAGAATAGACAAACCAAATGCACCGGCGGGTAACTCTTCAGCAGCGCCCGCTCCAGCGGTCGAGCGACCGATAACGCTCCCGGTAGCCATTGTCAGGTTGTGGTCATCATTCCAGTTCGATGGCTGGACTTGAGAGCTATCAAGGCCATCACCAAGAGCAGACTGGAATTTATGTTTAAGCTCTATGGTCATGCTGGCTCCCTCACGGTGAAGAGCACCGTATCTTCCTTGATCTGCCCTGTAGCAGTCGTCGCTGCGACGAGGACTTCATATTGTATTCCGTCCACACCGCCCGAAACATAATACTGCACGCCTGTCGGCGTTGGAGTGATCATGATGTCATCAACCACAAGCGCCGGTGACGTTGCGGTGCCTTGCACCGTGAACGTCACAACAGTCAGATATTCGCCCGTGTCGAGCCATTCGGAATAGTTGATCGTGTACCGCTTCCGCTCACCGGCCGCCTGAATGTATTTCTTGAGGGGCATCAGCACGTCCTCTTGCGGTTGAGCGTGTCAGTGCTCTGGTCAGTGTATTTTGTCTCGTCGTCGCGCGGCGACCACGGCACATTTATTACACGATCTTCGCTCGCGGCGAAAGCTTCTCGTGCCTCAACGAGGACATCGGCCGACGTGTCGGTGGGCGGCTGCGCCGGGACAAACACGATCCGTGGCTCATTCGGAACACACAGAATTTCGCTATCGATATAGAACTCATAGACGACCGCGTAAGCATCCCCCACCCCCGCAGCATAGGCTACAGAGTGCATGATCGGGCTGGAATATCCCTGCGCATTCGCTAAACCAACTGCTAATCCAGCAGATTGGGCTACAGGCTGAGTGATAGCACCAGCGATGCCGAAACCAGCCGAGGCTGCTACAGAAGCCACGGTGCTATTACTACGCCCCAATATAATGGACATACCAACAGAAGACCCGATAGCGGAAGAAGTTGTGGCGCTTACACTGGCCCCCGCTCCCACCCCAGATGCGGCCGCTACGATATGCGTTACACCGTTTCCGTAGGCTGCGGCGTTCCCTAGCCCGGCGGTTGCGCCAACTATCAAGGTCACGCCATTCCCATAGGCCGCCGTTAACCCAATGCCGGCCGACGACCCAACTATCAGGGTCACGCCATTCCCATAAGCTGCGGCACTCCCGAGCCCAGCAGATGTACCGATGGAAGAAACCGTACTTCCTGCGTTGCCTAGTACAGTCGATGCTCCAGATGAAGAAGCTATAGCCGATGATGTTGTAGCACTCGTAGACTGTGCTGACCCAATACCCGCCGAAAATGCAACAGAGGATACCGTGGCTAATAGGATACCTTGTGCCACGCCCGAACCTGCGCTGGCACCTACAATAGGGGTAACAGCATTCCCCGCTCCTAGTAGGGAAGCAATACCGGCGGACGACGCTATGCTCGAAAGTATACCGCATCCAATAGCGGATACGGTGGATAAACCTGAAGATAATGCTACCGACGATGCACTAGAAAAACCAGCGCCAGCCACAACAGCAACACCAGAAGACGACCCAACAGCGGGCGTTATAACAGTGCCACCGGGGGTATACTTAATTACGATTAGCCCTTGGCCGCCTATACCGGCTCCCGCCGATCCACCTGTACCGCCACCGCCAAACAAGCCACCCGCGCCGCCTACACCGGACGAAGGCGCACCGGCACCGCCACCTGACCCGTGCGATGCATCATATTCAGTACCATTGCCACCTGCACCGCCACCGGCAGCGCCACCCGCGCCGCCAAAGCCCGCGTCACCGGCCGATCCGGGGCCGAATGATGGGGAGCCAGCCGCTGATACACCATCACCGTGGGGGCCACCTGCACCAGATGCACCGCGTGCGATATTTGCTGTCCAGATCGCGCCGCCGGAAAACTTACTTGTACCGACACTGTTGGACGCCAATCCGGGGCGTCCGATAGTCCCAACTGTAGTGCCAGAATTGATACCGCCTTCTGCGGCGCAGGCTACCGATGGCCCAAGCGCGGCGGCGTTGGCAAGCGACGTTGCATTAAAATAAGTATCGTTGTTGGCTGAACTGACCTTACCGATCCCGATAGAAATCGAAGCGCCGGGCGTTGTCGTAATGTTGATACTTTGTGCCCATGCGGCACCGCCCGAGTGGACACGCCCAGTCGCAGACCCGTTACCGCCGCCACCGATACAATCGACGCTGTCGATGAGTATGCAGTCAACAGGGACAGTCCAAGTAGACCCTGATGTTAAAAATATAGTTACCTGTGCCATCCATACCTCGCTTCAAAGGTACTGGCATCAAGCCAAGCCATATTGTTTCTTCGTCGCTTCTCGTGCCTCTTGGATACGGGCTTTGATAGCATCTGGATCATTTGCCAACCCATCAGCGTGGGCTTTCAGAATGGCAAACGACATCGCCTGCTCCATAACTTTGGCAAAATCGCTCTTCGGCGCACCGGCTTCATTCCGGCCGGCCGAAGTAGCGACTGCCTCAACAATCTGCACGTCGTCCATGGATTAGTCCTCCGTAATCGTGGAGGCTGTCGTCAATCGCGGGAGCACACCGACGCTCACATTGATGTTCGGCGTCACCGTGCCGCTGTAGAGGATTTTAGAAGCACCGCTGCTTGCAACGCCAATCGAGAAGTGAGTGATAGTCACCACTGTCGGGAGCGTTGGAGACGTAGCAGCCGGAAAATCAATATTAGCGACAGGGCTCGTCGAGCCGGCCGTCGAAGCAGTCCATCCGCTCGTAGTACGGACGACAGCTACGCGAGCGTAAGACCCATACGTCGCCTCGCTTGACGTCTGGTCCCCAGCTTCACCGGGATCAGCGGTATGCAGCGCCACGTAAAGATTACCCAACGGGGACGAAGCCGCGTTGTCAGCGATGTTCACAATCGCTGTAGCGTTAAAAATCAGCTTGAGAAGATCGTTCTCAAATGCGTTGCTCTTGCTCATGGTTTACCTGCCTCGCTGACTGCCTCGGCCGAAGCCGGGAAACCTCCACGCCTGCGCGCGGAATACATTGTTACGTTGCGCCTCGATGCGCGCGGCGCTCATGCCGCTGGTGAACTTCCGAAGATGATAGACGCTCAACTGCATGTTCGAGTAAGGCTTGTTCGACTGCGCCTGCATGCGGCCAATCAAGCCTTCCAAAAACACGTCACGGTATTTGTTGAGCACCCACTCTGGCATGCTCACGTACCCATCGCGCTGCACAGGGTCAGCAACGGTCAGTCCAACCTTGGCGATGTATGCTGATGCCGCATTGGGCTGCGTGCGAAGTGTAATCTCACCCGGTACACTCATGAACGCCGTTACTGGGGTACCGTTGTAATCGGTCACCTGAATAAGCTTATCGATGAGCACGTTACCTGACGCGGTAACCTGATAGATCGTATTGGGTGGGTCGTTTGCCGGCACGTTGAAGGGGACGTCTTCCGTCCACACGTTGCTGGTCTTGAAAAAGAGATCGGCGACCGAAAACAACTCCTGCTGCAAGGCAGTGGAGATAGCACCGGGGAGTTGGATTTGGGCGTTGGTGATCAGCCGGATGATGTCTGCGGACATGCTGCCCCCTTAACTCGACAGGGACAGAAGCTTTGCCCGCGCCATATTGAAGAACGCTTCCGAACGCTGGTCGGTGACATTCTCGTCGTCGCGAAGCTGGATATGCCCCAAAATGTAATAGAGCACTGCGGAACGATACATCGGGTCCATGGCCACTGCCACGGACGTATCCGAAATGGTCAGCGTCTGGAACGAAGTTTGGCCGATGAAGAGATCAGGGCGGGCCTTGGCCGTTTCAGGCAAAGCCATGTTGAGGGCCGACACGATGTCCGCGTCGGGGTATCGATAGGGCTGGACCGTGTCCTGAAGGAGAACACGAGCCTCCGAAATGTAATCGGCAACCGTGTCCAGCGCCATGTTGTCCTCACAAGGGGAAGAGGGGGCCCGTAGGCCCCCTAATCTTAGACCTTGGTGACGATGGCCTGCGCGAGCGCAGTGCCGTCTAGCACCTTGTATCCGTAGACCTGAAGGCCGCGCATGATCTGACCGAAGGTCATCTCCGAGCGGAGCGTCTCGACCTTGGTGATCTGCGAAGCGAAGGTCAGCGCGTGGCTGTGGCCGCCGTAGATCACGAATTCACCGGCCGCCAGACCGGCGGGTACGCCGAACGGGAGCAGGTTGCTCGTGTAGAGGGTGAAGCGGTCCACCATGCCGATGCGGCCGTTACGCAGCATCGAGACACCATCGCCCGACAGGTATGCCTGACGAAGTTCGGAACGCTTGACCAGCGTTGCAGCCCACGTCGGCAGGACGATCCAACGTCCAGTCTCGGGGATGTTCTGCTCGTCGAGCGTCTGGCCGAGGCGCAGGATCGCATCGAGGATGGTCACCTGACCCGTGGTCGGAGCGTCGGCCACAAGCGCCAGAGGGGAGCCGGTAACACCGAGGTTGATGCCGGCGGTGATCTTGCCAGCGGTCGCACCACGGTTTTCCGCAGCAGCCTGACCAAGGATGTTCAGGAGAACGTCTTGGTCGATCACGATCTTCAACTGCTCGCCGGCGTCGTCGGACCACATCGACATGACGTCCAGATCGCTCTGGATGGCCATGACGTCATCGAGGATGAGGTTGAAGTATTTGCCCTTGTCGATGAGCAACTGGACTTCATTACCCGTCGGGCGCTCAAGCTCCAAAGAGCCATCGGCCTTGTAGTCCTTGATGGTGATGGTCGGCTTGGTGCGGATATGCACCTTGTCGCCGTGGTTCTTGATCTCGCCTTCATAGTCGGTGTTCGAGATCGCCGCCAACACAGTGCTGGCGTAGAACTTCTCGATCAGTTTGCCCGACCAGATTTCGGGAATGAAGAACGTACCCGACAGGTTATTGCCCGTCGAGCCCGCCGGATAAATCGGGGGTACAGTGGCCCCAGTTGCTACAGGAAACGCCATGGCGTTTAGCCCCTTATTTCAGGTTGAGAAGGATTACCTGACCCTACCCTCCCGCGTAGCAAGGATGATCATGGCTTCGTGACGAGCTTTTTCTTCGTCGCGCCCACGATATTTCCCCTGCCGGACGGCAGTGTAAAAGTCCGTGATTTGCTGTCGTGTGATGATGGGCTTCTCAGCCGGGGGCTCATTAGCCGCCGGGGCTCTCGCTCTGCCGGGAGCCGCTAAATCTTCGAGGGTAACCCCGGAAGCCGGCTGTGAAGCGGGCTGTGGGTTATTCGGAGATTGCGGGGCCGTAGCAGCCTGTTCAGAAACGAAGCCTCTGAAGAATGCAAGAACTTGGGGGGCCTTTCGAGCCGCCCACGCAGCTTGCAGTTCATTGTTGCGTATATCACCCGTGTACGGGTTCTGCAAGAGCAGCCACGATTTAAATTCGTCGTTGACGTTTACCTCACGCCACGTCGGAAGTTCACGATCAAGCATCTGCTCCATAGCAGCAAGCCGGTGTGCATCCGTTTCGGTACGCACGCGGGTATCCACGGTCGTCACCTTCTGATCCATACCAGCCAATAAGTTCTGAAGGCCGCCAATATCACCGGCGACTGCATCTCGTGCAGCACGCTTAACGATGTCGATGAAGTCGGCACCGTACGCCTGCACGTCGCTATCGGTAATAAGCGGCTGATGCGCGGCGGGCGCGGGCAGCGCCGCCGGGGCTGAAGCGGCCATACCCTGAATGATCTCGTTCTGCACATTGATCTGGTCTTGCAACGACGAAATAGTCTGCTGCATCTGGTCGACCACTTGCGTCTGCCGAGTATATCGCCCGTTCACACTGTTGAATTTGTGTTGCCACGTCTCGTCGTTCGGGTCGGTAGGATTACCCTGTGGGGTAACTGTCGCCGGTGCCGATGGGGCTACAGGCGGCTGGTTGATATCAGTGATATCGATAGGGGCCTGTGGAGCCGGGGGTTCGACTAAGGTGATTGTATCGTTAACAGGTGCAGGGTCTGGAGCCGGGGCTGCGGCGGGGTATGCTGCTGCTTGGGCAGCTTCGGCTGCTGCGGCGGCGCGCGCCACGGCGGCGGGGACTTTTACATTGGTGTCGACAGGTTTTGATGGGGTCGGCATGTATTGCTCCCTGACGGCATCTATCGGCGGGATGCGGATAGTAGCGGTCAAACAATAAGGCCGGCAGAATTACCCGCCGGCCCCATGTAGTCAATGCTTGATCGTGAGAATTACGCCGGCGTGTGAAGCAGCGGGTAATAGGTCACGGCTTCCGAACCAGCGGTCGCATTGGTGATGACACCGATGATGCGCTGGCCAAGAGTGGTTGCAATCGTCGCAGTGCCGGTGATGGTGTTGCCCGTGCCGGCGGTAAACGTCGCCGTACCCGAGTTGTTGTTGATCACTTCCAGTGCAAACTTCTGACCAACCTGTGCCTGCGGAAATGCAGCCACAACGCTGGCCGGGGTCGGCAGGGTGAGGCCACAGGTCGAGCCGCCCGAGATGACCAGAAGACCGCCGACGGTCTGCGCCGCCGTCAGTGAGATCGTCGCAGTGGTAACGGAAGTGACGCCACCCTGCACGCAGCCCGCGAGATATCCGAGGGCTTCAGTATCGCTGTTCACGTATGATGGAAACAAACCCATGACAGGCTCCCTTATGACTTTGACTTGTTGGATATTTTCTGGGCCCGATCAGTGACCCCAGAGAACGTCTGCGAGAACCAGTCGGCCATTTGTGCTTGGCCTTGGGCTCGTGGCAGTTGCGCGATTTCCGCTTGCGTCAAGCACTCGCGGAGCTTTGCTTCGGAGTACGCGGCCACGGCTTTTTCGGCGGCGGCGTAATTTTCCGGGGCGGCTCTTTTTAGCCGGTCCAGCGCCAAAATCAATTCGTTTTCAGCGGCGACCCTATCTACCACGAATTTTCATCCACGCCGAAGATGTTCGGTCCAGTCTGGTTGATGCTCGGCGTCAGCTTGGAATAGTTGCCAAGCGTGCGATGGAGCGGATCAGCCTTGGTGATACTGTTTAGGGTATGGCGAGACGGCAGATGCTGCTGCTCGATGCTCTTCGTCATATAGTCACGCTTGTCGAGCTTCTTCATCAGTCCTCTCCGGTCATGCCGGTGTTGCCGAAGTTGATGTTGCCGAACTGCGAGAAATCATTCTCGGTGCCGGCCTTCTTGTAGCTCTTCTTGGTCGACTTACCCAACGGGCTCACTGATTGCCCGGTCGTGCGCGAGATCGAAGACAGCGTCGTAGCTGTGGGGCTGCGCGTACCTGCCTTCGATTTCGCGTACGATTTTGTTGCCACGTTATTTGTCTTTCTTCTTGAACTTGCCGAACGCCGGCTTCCCCTTGGTGGCCTTCATGCCCGGCTTACCGGCCGGCTCACGTTTGGCCTCCTTGCGTGGGGGAAGGGGCTTGGCGCGCTTGGTGCTTTTCTTTGCCATGTGCGTTACGCCGGATATCCGGTGCCGCCCTTGGCCGGGGTCGACGGCTTCTGATTGCCGACCTTCCCCTTGCCGCCACCCTTGCCGAACTTGCCGCCGTTGCCGGACGTCTTGTGCGCGCTGGTGCCGGGGCTCTGGGTACCGGCATACTGCCGGCCGAACATCTTCCCCTTGCCGCCCTTGGCACCGCCGCCGGGCATGGACTTGGTCGTGGTCGATTTGCTCTTCGCAGAATTGGCTTTACCCATAGGGTTTCCTTTCTTGCCGTATTCGCAGGGCGGGTAGTATTCCTTACCGCCATTCATGTTGCCCATAGTCAGGCTCCTTGTGTCAAGTTTGTCCGTGGGCCCATGTCGCCGGTAGCGCCGGTGGAATTCTGTCCACCTTGCGCCTGTGCGGCTTTTTCCGCTTGTGCCTGTTGCGCCTGCTGTGCTGCGGCGGCCTGCTGTGCTGCAAGCTC
>Ga0310811_10001535_pt1 | contig 28803 bp, 43 predicted proteins | sample YCmetagenome_FD_207642 | JGI IMG/M metagenome (GOLD analysis project Ga0310811, IMG submission 207642) | Soil microbial communities from experimental microcosm in Duke University, North Carolina, United States - YC | ecosystem: Engineered > Artificial ecosystem > Soil microcosm > Unclassified ... | reverse complement strand
TGCCATCCGACTAGCGATTGGGCGCCAGTCTACGACGTGCGCGCGGACGATTCGTGCACCGTCATCATCGACGCCGAGCCGTGGAGATAGTGGACAACATGACCCAACACTCCGTCATCGGCTATACCACTGACGAACTCATCAAGGCGATGCTAAACGCCGGCATCCACTGTTCCGTAGATCGATTCAAGGCGCTGGCAATCGAGATTCAGCAGCGGGCGCTTCAGGCGCAGAACAAGGAGAAGACAGCATGAACGCAACCTGCTTCAGGCGCATGCTTGTGGAGCTTGACTGCGCCGCAGCCACGCAGCATTCCATAGTCAACCATCACGTCGCCGGTATGGACTACCTGTGTCTGCATCGGTCCGACAAGTTGACAGTCAAGCTCTATTTCATCGATCCCGCTTTCATGCGTCAACAGGTGCCGGGTACATACCTTGTCACGCCGCACACGCATCGGTACGCATTCGAAAGCACGGTCCTCGCCGGCAACCTGATACACGCAAGATTCAAGGAAGTGTACGGCGACACGTATGACCGTTTCGAGTACGCGCCTGAAACTCGCGCGAAAACCGATATCGGCGCGATCGGGCTCGAAACCACGGATCTTGAGTTGCACAATCCGGGCAGCAACTACTGGTGCGGCACAAGCGACATTCACACGCTGGTTGTGCCGCAGTCAGCCGTTCTGCTGGGACTCGTCCAGTTTGGCGACACGGTGCCGAAGTCAACGGTCTATCTGCGCAAGGGATCGCGCATGGACTATCCAGAGCAACGCAATCCACTTCAAGGCGAAGTGTTTCGGCTTCGCAACATCGCACTCGAAATGATGGAGAAAGCATGAACAGCAGCGAACTGATCGCGAAATGCCGCAGACAACTAACCGCCATCGAAGAACTGTCGGCCAAGGGCCCGAATGAACGTGTGCTGATGGAGGTCGCGCGCCATTGTGCGCTGGCAAATCAAATGCGCTGGGCGTTCGAGGATGAGCACAAGCGCGAGCGCGCCGCCGCAGACACACGCGGTCTTGCGCATCGCGACCAGATAGCCGCCCGCGAAGAAGACGCCCGTTTGATCGAAGCATCCAACGCAAATATCCGCAAAACAGATAAAGGCCAAACATGCGCATAGCAGATATTTTGTGCCGCCTGCTGGGCCACGCACAACCCGACAACGATTCCGCACCCTTCTGGGCGATGCGTGAACTTATATGGCGCTGCCCTCGCTGCAAACAGTTCACTTGGGAGAGGAAGCGGTGAGTGACAAGCGCATAACGATCAGCAAGGTTCTATTCCACCAGAAGCAGAACGACCTGTTGCAGCGCTGGTGTGATTTGGCCGCAGCAAACGGCGGTTCATTCGCTATCGAACAGGCGTGGACGCAAAGCAACTGGTACACGACCTACACGATTGAGTGGCCTGAGGGCATGAAGATTCCGGAGGGCGCGGCGCAATGACCGACGAAGGCGAGATAAAAATCTTCGATGCCCTGAACTGGATTCGCGACAACGCGCCTGCGTACGCCAAGGCTAAGGCGGATCGCATTTACTTGGAGGAATTCAGAAAAACCAAGAAGGCTCTGCTGATGCAGAAAGCCGAGCGAAATGGCCATAAAGCCGCTAATGCCCAAGAGCGCGAAGCCTATGCCGACGAGGATTACCAAAAGCACTTGGTCGCGCTCGGGGCTGCCGTTGAAGAGGAAGAGCGCTTGCGGTGGCTGATGGTGGCGGCGCAAGCGCGCATTGAGGCATGGCGCAGTCTTGAATCGTCGCGTCGGATAGAGGCGAAGACGCTATGACCATCGTATCCGCTCGCACCCGAACAACCCCAATCAAGCATCAAATCAGCCTGCACGTATCTGTGCGGGTACGGAGGGAACATGCTTAAGGGTGCAACGATATTCTTTCTTGCTTGGACACTGGCATACATGACCACGCAGGCCGAATGCCAGTATGTCGGCGCTTTCCTCGTCGGTACGCATGTGTTTGATTGCAAGGAGCGGAAGTGATTCGCTCGACGCTCAAGCCCAAGAAATGCGCGCAGTGCAAAGTCGTGTTCACGCCGAGCCGATTGATGCAGAAGGTTTGCGGGCCGGTGTGCGCATCCGCATGGGCGCGGAAGCTGGCAGACCAGAAAGCGGCACGGGCAAAGCGCGACGAACGCAAGTCACTCCGCGAGGCGCTGGACAAGGCCAAGACCCGCGGCACGCATCTGAGGGAGTTGCAGGCAGCGTTCAACGCATGGATTCGCGCGCGCGACGCTGGGCGTCCGTGCATATCCTGCGGCCGGCATCACCAGGGCCAATGGCAAGCCGGTCATTACCGATCGGTTGGATCTGAGCCGGCGCTGCGGTTCGAGCCGGATAACGTGCACTTGCAATGCGCACCATGCAACACCTACCTGTCGGGAAACCTGATCGCGTACCGCCCGAATCTGATCAAGAAGATTGGGCTTGCGCGCGTCGAATGGCTAGAAGGCGCACACGAACCCAAGAAATTCCCACTCGCTGAAATCCTTGAGATGAAGACGTTCTACCGGGCTGAAGTCCGGCGACTAAAGAGAGAGGCAGCATGAAAATCGCAGCTTGGTTCAAGAATCTACGGAAGGATTCGCCACGCTTTCTGGCAACCGAATTTTATAGTGAAGAGATGAAGTCCTCGTTTAACCAGAGTGAAGAAAACCGGACATTTTATCTGGAGCAGATAGCGCAGAAGGCAAAGGTGGATATTGAGCGCATGCAATTCGCTGTTGCGGCTGCTTTGGCGGAACGCAAGACTTGCTCGCACCAAGATTTTCTTGCGCAACTCCACTTGTTCATGGATGCGCATGCTGCTGCATTGCATCAGAAGTGGCTCGGTGCTGGTGCGAACGAAGCGACGACAAAGGTCGTTTCGCGAAACTTCGAAGAGGAGCGCGCCAAGCTTTTGTTTCTGGCTTTTGAGGAAATTGATATTTCATCTGACGCGGCCGAGCAGAAGGTGGAGGCCTATATCGCCAAGTCGCAGGCGGCAGCATGATTGACCTAGACCATCTCGAATCACTCGCCAAGGCGGCGACGCCGGGACCGTGGCGCGTCGGCACGTATCCACTCAATGAAATCGTGGGCGATACCCATGTGTGCATTGATACCGACATTGGAGCGAAGGTGCTTCTGCGCGGCAACGAGAACTTCTACGAAGAAGCGAGGATGAATGCCATATTCGCGGCCGCCGCCAACCCATCCGCCATCCTCGATCTATGCGCGGAAGTGCGGAGATTGCGGGAGTTGCTTGGGAGCATTCCGCGCACGCCTGAGGCGGCAATCGCGTTCATCGGATCGCAATTCAATAGCATGCGGGCTCAAGGCTGGACAGAAACGTTTCCGTCCGAGCCGACTGGCGACTTGAGCATGGTCACCTACTCGCTGTCAGTTCATGACTTGCTGAGCGCGTTTTCATGGGCCGGGCTATCGGGTGAGGATATTGACGCAGCGCAGGAGAAACAATGACCATTCATCGCATTGTCTGCGCCGCAAACCGCAAGCGCTTCACTGGCGAAATCGTGCTGGGTATCCGACATTGGGATGCATTCATGCGCAAGGTCGACTTCGAGGGCGATCCGGTCGATCAGGGATTCATCGACAACTGCGGAAACTTTCTGTCGCGCACCGAGGCGTGGAAGGTCGCAGAGGCTGCTGGCCAGATCGTGCGCCGTTGCGGTGGCGATGAATCGGACGGCGGCACGCTGTATTCAGAGAATCTTTATTGAGGTGGCCATGAACCTGCAGACCGTAAAAGCCCGCGCCACCCCTCTTGACCGCCCCAATGGCAAGCAGGTATGGCGAGTGACGCATCCGCATACCGATGTGAGCATTGAGACTCTCTGCCCGGTCAAGGGCGCGATGCATCTGTTTAAGTTTCATGTACTGCCTCGCCATGTGGAACTGATGAGAGGTGAACCATGATCCCCTCCTTCCTAACCGGCTACATCACCGGCATCGCCACGCTCTGGGCGTTCCTCGAAGTCATTTCGTTTGCGGCGGTGCGGAGGGTGAAACGCTCATATGCTTGCCCCGGCGCAGTGATCGAATCGCAGGGAGATGGAGATTGGCTTGCGCCGTATCGAAATCGGTGGTCGGGAGCCGATGCAGCCGATGTATATGTATGGCGTCACGGGCATCGAAGATTGACGCCATAGCACAACATCACGACTTTCGCACTACTTATTGATGTACAATATAGCGCTGTAATTCGAGGTTTCCCACAACATCTGGTGTGCGGGGTATCACATGGAAAGCCTAGCCGATCACGAACTGAAAAACTGGAGTCGGTGGTGCAACAGTGGCGCGCTGCCGCATCCACTTCCGCCGAGTCGGTGCGCGTCGCTGGAGAGCCGATACCTGCCAGAAGCTTTGCATGCTGCAGCGGAAGACGCACCGCCGCCGATTCACGTAGACAACGCAAAGCGCGTGCAAACGGTATTCGATTCGGCAGTCACGATCGAGCGCAAAATCCTCCAGGCTGAGTATCTTTCGCCGTGGCAATACTCGCGTTACAGCGGAGGCATCCCAGCCGCGGTGAGAAAGATCAATAACATTGATCCGGACGTGGGACTAAGCGTGGCGGCATACGAAACAATCCTGGCCAGTGTGAAGCGTCGAGTAGAGAGGATTTTTTCGTGAAGCACGCAGCAGAAATCATGGCCTTGTTGGCGCCCTACCCTGGCCGCGAGTTTCGTATGCGGCAGATCGTGAACTACGTCGCGCCAAAGAAGGCCGACGAACGAGAACGCAAACGCGTGCAGATGGCTGTGTATCGGGTACTGCAGGCGCTTGCGGAATCGGGGCAGGTCATCATCAAGGAGCGATCGACCAACGGCGCGCCGGCATCATATTCGTGGCGCGTTCTTGAGGTTGCGCAAAACCGTTACACGGACTCATTGCATACCGTTACGTGAACCGGTACATTTATCGCAAGCCAAGTTGCGTCCACGCGCAACGCTCGATAGCGAGGTAGTGTAAGGGCTGCATATCGGGCTCATAACCCGAAGGTCCGGTTCGAATCCGGCGATCGCTTCCAAGTTTCAAAGCCCTGCGTTTGCGGGGCTTTTTTAGTTTACGCCCATGCGCTCCACTGCTCTCCCCTCGCGTTCATACCGCGACCCGATGGAAGTGCTTGAGGAAAAGCAGCAGCGCGCCCAGCGGGAATCGCGCCGGGTCGGCGAAGAACTCGGCAAGCGCTGGTCAGCAGCACGCGAAGCTGCGGAGCAACTTTTCGACATGAAAAGACGTGAAGGATGGGACGGCTAATGGCGATTGCTAAGACCGGCACCATTACGATTACCGCAGATGGCGTGTATGTCGAAGGCTTCGAGCCGGGCGATACGCCTTCCAACCTGTTCACTTGCCGCACGTTTGCCTTGGAATGCGCCGCTTGGGCCGTTGCAAGGCTTGGCGAGGAAATGGGCAAGAGCGCGGGATTCTACGCCGATGGCAAGCCGGTAGATAGCATCTGCGTAGACTGATCAACCAGCCATCAGCCGGTAGGCCCGGCAGCATGACTACGGATGGCTGGACAAAAGCCGGTTTTGGCTAACGTTTTGGTCATAAACGGACCGAATGTTAGCCAAACCTCTCATGCATGAACCCCTTCCGTTGCGGACATCGCGGCGGTAAACAGACCTGGCCGGGTAAGGGGTTCAGCCATGAGAGGCGAATGCGCAGGCTGATGCGCTCACCAATTGTCAATGCCGGGGATCAGCGCCGGCCGCTCTCTGGAATGCCGTGAGGCATACCGACAGAAAATCGGCCGCACATAGAGAGCGGACGCCAGACCTCGTAACTGGCCGTTTGGGAAGAGCCGTAGCGCTATGACGGCACCGCATATACTCTAAGCGGTCGAGTGGCTCACGCACGAGCCCCTTCAATGGAGCGCGCAGTACAGGACTGGTGGGTGGCGCGCACCCGCATGCCAGTCCGTTCCATTGAGGGCGAAACAAGCGACGCGCCTGGCGATAGCCACCTGCGGGTCACGCGGTCGCACGAAAGTAGTTCTCAACTAGTCTCCCTCGGCAACCCCTTCGTCGAGTTTGGCGCTTCGGTGCCGTTTTTATTTGGTGCGTCCGATGGCAACCCGCAAGACAAAGGTCATCCCAGTCGAGCGGGTAGAGAACTGCCGCGAATGCCGATGTAGCAAGATGATTCCTGGCGATGGGCTGTACTGCCGCAGGTATCCGCCCAAGTTGGTTTATGACGCCAGCACAGGGCTAAACGAGCCAAAGTCGCCAGAAGTGAATCCGACAGGCTGGTGCGCCGAATTTCGCGCGCAACTCAGTTCCTAACCGGCAACAGCCAGCCGGTTGAGCGCCATCTTTGGCGGTAAGCGGAAAGGATTGGGCGGTTGGCCGAAGTGGCATTATTGCTTCGGCTGGGCTAGCTCGCGGCAAAGAATAATGACGGATTTTTGTCTTATCTGGCGACTTAGACCGGATAAGTCTTCAGATATGACCATCGGAACCCCATGAACGTAGACGACAATTTGCGCTCATGGGCCACGCCTCGCCAGCTCGAGATACTTGAAGCGGTCGAGAAATATGGCACGCAACGGGCTGCTGCTGAGGCGCTGGGTATCGCGCATGGCACCGTAGGCGACTCGATGAAGGCGCTGAAGGATAAAGCCGCGCGGATGGGGTATAGCCCGGCGCATAGCATGACGCATGCAGTGCCCGATGGCTTTCTGACCAAAGGCGTCTCGTCCTACTTCAACAAGGACGGCGTTCTGACTGGTCAATGGGTGAAATCATCCATAGACCGGGATCGCCAGGAGGCGATCATGCGCGAAGCGTTCGCCGCAATGGCCGAAACGCTGCCGCGCGTGAAGCCGGCACCCGGCCCCACGAAGACGGATGAGGCGCTGTGCAACTTGTACACCTTCACCGACTACCATCTGGGCATGCTTGCTTGGGGCAAGGAAACTGGCGCTGACTGGGATCTGAAGATCGCGGAACGCACCTTGGTATCGGCGTTCGCGCACATGATCGACGCCGCCCCGAAGGCAAGCACGGCATTCATTTCGCAGCTCGGCGATTTCCTGCATAGCGATGGTAGTGGCGGCATGTTGCCGGTGACGCCCCTGCACTCGAATATTTTGGACCAGGACGGTCGGTATTCGAAGATCGTCGGCGTCGCCATTCGGGTGCTGCGCAGAATTGTTGATTTTGCCTTGGAGCGACACGAGAAGGTCGTCGTGCTGATGGCGGAAGGAAACCACGACCTTAGTTCGAGCGTATGGCTTCGCGCCATGTTCCGCGCGCTGTATGAGAACGAGCCGCGCGTGACGGTGGTTGATTCAGAATTGCCCTTCTACGCTTACCAGCACGGAACGAACATGCTGGGCTTTCACCACGGTCACCTGACTAGGAAAGAAAATCTGCCTTTGTTCTTTGCCGCGAAATTCCCGGTGATGTGGGGCGCGACAACGAAGCGCGTGATTCACACCGGGCATCAGCACCACAAGGATGAGAAAGAGCATACGGGCGTGACGGTCGTGCAGCATCGGACGCTCGCGGCAAATGACGCACACTCAGCTCGGCACGCGTATGTGTCGGAGCGCTCCGCCCAGGCGATCACCTATCACGCCGACTTTGGCGAGGTGGCGCGCAACACGGTTTGTCCCGAGATGTTCGAAGCTGCATAACCCTTGCGGGCCGAGAGCGAAGGTAGAACCGACGTCGGTTTGCGCTTTGAGTTCCCCGCAGTTATGCAGGCTCCAGTCTGCTTACCGGCCTAACCATTACCTTCCGTCTTGTGCTTTCGCACCGACCATGGTCGCAGCCAGTGATCGGAAGCGGCGCCGCCCCGCGGGATATTACTTCTCGCGTGCATTGATGGCTATTGGGACGTTTGCTCTCGTTGATCCCCGTGATGGTCAGGCGCTCATCAGCTGCGACTAATGCGCCAGTCAGGGGAGTTCAAAAATTGGGACATGGAAACCCTCCCTTCTCTTGAACGCTCAAAGCGAGCGTTGCCATTTTACAAAAATTCCATGCCTGCATCAAATTCGTTGGTGCGGGTTCGATCTGAGATTTCCCCGCCCGATCGCGTGCTCACGCATCCATGATCGGCTCCCCGCCGCAAGCGCGGGTATTCGCCCGTTCGCGGGCAATAATTCTTGAGTAGAAAGTCTCTGGCGCTCGTAAGCGCAAAAGTGGATTCTGCTCGAATTGAAAAGATATCAAGGTAAATCAAATGCCAAGAGGTGGGAAAAGGCCCGGAGCTGGGCGTCCTCCTGGTAGGCCCAACAAGGTAACAGCCGATATCAAGGCGCTCGCGCAGGTTCATGCTGAGAGCGCGATTCGCGAACTCGCCACCATCCTCACCACGTCGGAGAACGACCAAGCCCGGATTGCTGCAGCCAAGGAATTGCTTGATCGCGGCTTTGGTAAGGCAACCCAGCACGCCGAGATAACTGGCAAGGATGACGGGCCGGTAGAAATGAAAACGACGGTGGTCAATGCAAACGAAGTCAAAGCCATCGTCGAAAGAGTCGAGGACGAATACTGATCTGACGCTCGAGCAGGCGGTCATTAAGGCCAAATGCGAGAACGATCACCTCTTCTTCAGCCGCTACTTCTTCAAGCATCGTCAGGGCATCAAGTTCCGCATTAACTGGCACCACGTCCTGATATCGGACGTTGTCGAGCGCGTCATTGCCGGCGAACTGAAGAACGTCGTAATCAACGTTCCGCCGGGCTCGTCGAAGACCGAGCTTGTCGCCATTAACCTGATGGCGCGCGGGCTTGCCTTGAACCCGCGGGCGCGATTCATCCACATCTCGTATTCGGATGACCTTGCGCTACTGAATTCGGAAACGGCGCGGGAAATCGTCCGGTCGCAGGAGTATCAGGAACTCTGGCCGCTGAAGATCGCGGACGACGCGGATTCTAAGAAGCGCTGGAACGTTCTAGTCGATGGCAAGAAGGCCGGTGGCGTCTATGCCGTGTCCCTTGGCGGTCAGATTACAGGTTTCCGTGCTGGCCACATGGCAGAGGGTTGGCAAGGCGCGATCATCATCGATGACCCGTTAAAGGTCGAGGACGCGTACAGCAAGCCGAATCGCGATAAGGCAAACCGGAAACTGGTATCGACGGTCAAGAGCCGGAAAGCCAACCCGGATACGCCGATTATCGTGATCATGCAGCGCCTGGCTGAGGAAGACCCTACGGGCTTCATTAAGGCAGGAAAGGTTCCGGGCGATTGGGAATTCATCGAGATCCCCGCCCTTATCACCGATGAGTATGTCGAAAAACTGCCGGAACGCATCCGTGCGATGGTGGATTCGACCGAGCGCGATGATGATGGGCGGTTTAGCTACTGGCCGTACAAAGAGCCGCTGCAGGATCAGTTGGACCTGGAACGTGCTGACAAGTACGTCCACGCCGGGCAGTACATGCAGCGACCGGCTCCGCTTGGTGGCGGCATCATCCAGTCCGCCAAGTTCGTGCGCTACGCAGCTCTTCCTCAGTTGCAATACCGGAAGATTTACGCCGACACGGCGCAGAAGACCGCCGAGAGGAACGACTACAGCGTGTTTGAATGCTGGGGCCTCGGCAAGGACAACCGGGTCTACCTGATTGACCTTGTCCGCGGCAAGTGGACGGCGCCGGAACTCAAGCGGCGGGCAAAAGACTTCTGGAATAAGCACTACGCCATTGGCGAAGGTGATCCGGATGCGCCCGCGCTGCGCCAGATGCTGGTTGAAGATAAAGCCAGTGGCACTGGGCTGATCCAGGATCTCGGCGAGGACGGCGGCATTCCGATCGAAGGCATCGAGCGCAACAAAGACAAACTGACGCGCGTCATGGACGTCGTTAGTCATATCGATGTCGGCAATGTCTGCATCCCGGAAAATGCTCCCTGGGTCAATGACTTTACATCGGAATGTGATTCCTTCACCGCCGACGACACGCACGCGCACGACGATCAGATTGACCCGATGGTCGATGCCATAGCCGATATGCTGATGGGCGCGCGGCCACTCAATGTCAGCTCGGAAGCGCTGAAACAACTATCCCGAATGGGCAGGACCCGATGAGTCAGATTGGAAAAGATCACGGCTTCGCGATTGGTCAACGCGTTACGTTGTCCGAGCCGGGCATTAAGGCAATCGTGACGCAGATCCTTTTCAACGCAGATGGCGTTCAATATCAGGTCGCCTATTGGGATGACTCCGTACGGCGCACTGAATGGGTGTTCGCCTCCGAAATCGAGTCCATCAAAGCGCCAACACCGATCGAGAAGACATGAACCGCAGGCAACGCAAAAAGGCGCAGATGACGACGCGGCAGACTGTCGCCGAGACGCCCAAGCAAGCTGCGGAATCCTTGAAGGTGACGCTCGAGCATGTGTTGGCGATGCGCTCGAAGCCGGCGACGAAGAAAAAGTTGACGCCGGAATTCTTCCGCCCGTATGAGCCTCCCAAGGGTGTGTTGCCGGTTGGCACGACCGGCGCAACGCTTGCGATGGACGCGGGCTTTAGCGAAAGCAACGCATTTAGCGCCGCGCTGCTTGAGAATGTCAATGCGGCGTTTGATGAGGGGTACGCGTTCCCCGGCTTCACTGTTCTGGCCAACTGGGCGCAGATCCCCGAGTTTCGCCGACCCGCCGAGGTCTACGCGCGGGAAATGACCCGTAAGTGGATCAGGATCAAGGCGACGGGCGAAGAGAAGAAAGTCGACGTCATCAAGAAGATCGAAGCGGAGTTTCGCCGGCTGAACGTTCAAGCAGTGTTCCGTAAGGCGATCGAGAAAGATGGATTGTTCGGCCGCTCGCAGATCTTCATTGATGTCGGCGCGCAATCGACTCAACTCGATCCCGCGGAGTTGACAACGGAACTCGCCGAGACGTCGACAAAGGTTGGCATCGGCTCGCTGAAGCGCCTGACCGTTGTTGAGCCTATCTGGTCTTATCCGAACCGGTACAACGCGAACGATCCGCTCGATCCGACGTTCTACAAGCCGACGAGCTGGTTCGTCATGGGCAAGGAGATTCATTCCAGTCGCCTGATGACCATTGTGTCGCGCGAGGTTCCGGACATCCTGAAGCCGGCGTATGCATTTGCTGGCCTCTCGCTGTCGCAGATGATCAAACCTTACGCAGATAACTGGCTGCGTACGCGTCAGTCTGTGTCGGACCTGATCCATGCCTTTACGGTGTGGACGCTGAAGACGGACCTCGCGCAATTGTTGAACAAGGGCGGCGTTGAGAGTTTCTTCAACCGCATGCAGTTGTTCAACATGGGCCGCGACAATCACGGCGTCAATGCGATTGGGACCACGGAGGAGTTCACGAACGTCTCTGCGCCATTGGGTGGGCTGGACAAACTACAGGCCCAAAGTCAGGAGCAGATGTGTTCGCCCAGTGGCTTGCCAGTCGTCTATCTCACCGGCATTACGCCTAGCGGTCTTAACGCGACGTCGGATGGTGAGATTGAGGTATTCCAAGACACTCTTTCGGCAAACCAGGAAATCTACACGCCCTTCGTCTCGAAGGTGCTGAACCTGGTGCAGTTGTCGCTGTTCGGCGCAATCGATCCGGATATCGGGTTCGAATGGGTGCCAATGCGCACGATGAGCGAAGAGCAGCGCTCCAATATGCGCAAGGCCAATGCCGAGACGGATGCAACGCTGATCGGTGCCGGCGTGATTGACCCGGATGAGTCGAGGACCCGTATAGCGAACGAGGAAGACTCGCCGTATAGCGGTCTCGACCTGAACAAGGAACTGCCTGAGCCGCCATTGCCTGAAGCGGGTCCACTCAAGCATGCCGAGGCTCTGACTGGGCACGAGCACGACGAAGAGGAAACAGATGACGTCCCAAGCTGAGTTTATCGCCGCAACCACGCCGCCGCGCCCCGTGGCTGGTGTGGTCGGCATGTCGCTGGATAGCAATGGTGTTCCGCAGGCAGTCGACGCCAACAATCCGATGCCGGTTACGTTGTCATCGGGCGGCGGCGCAGGTGGTGGCGGGTTGGCTGGCCCCGCTGAGGCCGGCGTTAGCGTCAAAGGCACCGCTGGAACCACGTCAGCCGCCATCATTGCTGCGGGCGCGTTCAAGGGATGGGTGACTATCCAGAATACTCACGCCAGCCAAACGCTGTTCGTCTCGTTCACGGCGCCCGCGACTGCAACTGACATCGCGATCCTGCCGGGCGCTGGGTTGACGCTGCCGTTTGGGCCGACCAATGCACTGAATGGCATCGGCTCGGCTGCCGGAACGACGTTTGCTGCGGTGGGATATTAAATGCGCCAACTCGCTTTCCTGCTTGCCCTGCTGCCATCGCTCGCGCTTGCACAGTTGTCGGTTCCCTACAACCCGGCTAACGTCCACATCACGGGCGGCACGGCAGCTTTCACGGGAACCGTGACCACGACCGGAAACGTGAACGTGCAGGGCAACGTCAGTTCGACGTCCAACACGCAGCCGGCGAGCCCCACGAACTCCGGCGTAGCACTGAATGCAACGCCCAACATCGCTGATGTGCAGATGTTCGACTCGACGCAATCGACGAACAACCGCACTGCCGAGTGGATCTTCTGGAGCGGCGCCGCATCCCTGCGGTTCGCCAACGATGCTCATAGCGCGGTTCAAGTTCCGTTCTCAGTGACTGGCGGTCAGGCCGCGGGTATCACGGGAATCACGTCCAATAGCGGCACGGGGAGCTGGACGCATACCGGCGATATGGCCGTATCGGGGCAACTGGTCGCCGGCAGCGGAACGCTCAATGTCTATTCCGCGACCGGCGCGGCCGTCACGACGCCCCATGTGGTGACTGGCACTGTAACGCTAGCTTCGGGGAACGGCACCGCCACCTTTACGGGCAACGCTGTGTTTAGCAACACGACTTCATATGTGTGCACGGCTACAAACACGTCCACAAATAGCGCCGTGAGCGCCACGAATGCATCTGCATCGTCTGTTACGTTTAACTCTGGTGCATCGACGGATGTGATTGCGTATCAATGCATAGGGAATTGAGGCGCGACGCCTGCTAGCCGTAACGGATCGCACGGATACGCCTGACCATCTCGGTTAATTCAATCTCCATCGCGTCGAACCGAGGCTTGCCCGCGCTATCGATCATGCCGTTCTTCAGGCCGAACATATCCAGTTCGGTATCGAGCAGATCCGACAGATTGAAGCGCGCCGAAAATTCGTCGTTTTCTCCGACGTACACCACGACACGCTGCGCCTCTTCATGGTCGTAGCCGACATAGTCGACCTCTACATTCTGTTTCATGCCCGCTCCGAAACTCGTCTCGCCGACCGGCAAGGATATTTTGCTGCGTCCCGTCCGAGCCAATGCAGGCGTGGAGGCCGCATACAACAAACAGTTGCAACGATGGGTGTCCGAAATGCACCGATCGCTGATTTACTGGATAACTGCCCAGTATAGGGCAAATCCCCCGCCGCCCCTCGCCCAGGACGCCGGGATGGAGTCGTTTCGCGATGGCAGTCCAGCCAATGCGATGCGACGCGCGATTCACCGTATGTCTCGACGGTGGCTCAAGGCTTTCGATAAAGGCTCTGAAGACCTGGCGAAATATTTCGTCAACAAGGCGGCTGGCGCAACGGATGTCCAGTTGAAGGATGTCCTGAAAAGGGCTGGATTCACCGTCGAGTTCCGCGCGACGTACGAAGTCAATAACGCCATGCAAGCGGCGATCGGCGAGAACGTCGGGTTGATCAAAAGCATCGCGCAGCAGCATCTCACCGAAGTCGAAGGCATCGTGATGCGGTCCATGCAGAGCGGCCGGGATCTGGCCGCGCTGACTCAGGAACTGACTGAGCGATACCAGGTATCAAGTCGCCGGGCATCGTTCATCGCTCGAGATCAGGCCAACAAGATGACCGCGGTCATCAACCGCACACGTCAAGTTGAACTCGGCATCACGCAGGCCCGGTGGCGCCACTCACACGGCGGCAAGAAGCCTCGTCTGTCTCATATCGAGGCATCCAAAGCCGATGGCGGCAAGGGAAAGATCTACGACGTCGACAAGGGTTGCCTGATCGACGGCGAGTACATCTGGCCCGGACAACTCCCGAATTGCCGTTGCACGGCGCAATCCATTATCCCCGGTCTCGAAGACTAGCCCTATGCCAGCAGTTTCGGAAAAGCAACGCAAAGCCATGTGGGCTGCGGCAAGCGGGAAATCCACACTCGGAATCCCCTCGAAAGTGGGCAAGGAATTCGTGGGCGCGAGCGACGAGAACATTAAGGGCGCGGGCATTGCGCTGATTACGCCCGCTGGGAAGTGCCTATTCTTGCTTCGCTCGCCTGATTCCAACCATCCCAATGAATGGGATCTGCCGGGCGGCAAAGCGGACGACGACGAGACGCCCGAAGAGACTGCCAGGCGCGAGACCTTCGAAGAGATCGGCGCCCTTCCCTATGGCGAGCTGCAGCCAATCGCTGACACGTCGAGCAAGGACGATAGCGGCAAGGACGTTGATTTCATCACATACCGGATGAATATCGTTCGGGACTTCAAGCCGAAAATCGATCTATCCGAGCACACGAAATTCATCTGGGCATCGCTCGACAATCCGCCCGAGCCTCTTCACCCCGGCGTGCGACAGGTTGTCGATGCACTGACGGGCAAGAAGACTGCCAACGATATGGCAATGGACAAGGCGATGGAGACGGCGTTTTCGTCTCGCGATCGACTTGCGTTCGATAAGGGAAGTGTTCGCAGCTACGATCACGACGGCCGACTGCACGTCAAGCTGACCCATATCACGAAGGCTAACGTCTGTCCGTACCGCGGCGACGAGATCCCTGATCCGGACGGGAAGCTCAGGCTCGATCCGAAGCGCATCTATATGCTGCTTCGCGATCCACAGGAACTAGAAAAAGCGGTTCAGACCGCGAACCTGATCCCCGTGCTCAATGAGCATGTGCCGGTCAGTCCGATCGATCCGAAGCAAAGCAACGTCGTCGGCTACACCGGGACGGATGCAGTCTGGAATGCGCCGTACATCGATAACTCGATGGTGATCTCGGTGCAGGACTCGATTCGCAACGTCGAGAACGAGACCCAGCAAGAACTCTCAAGCGCGTACTACTACGACGCCGACATGACGCCAGGCACCTATGAAGGTGTTCCGTACGACGGCGTCATGCGCAACATCAAATTCAATCATGTGGCCTTGGTTCCTAGAGGAAGAGCCGGGCCGGATGTAATGGTCGGAGATTCCTCAATTCAACCACATGGAGCAAAACCTGTGAGCAAGCTCAGCAAGAAAGCCGTCATGGCGAAAGGTGCGCTGCTGGCAGTACTGAAGCCGAAACTGGCGGCAGACGCAGCGCTTGATCTCAACACGATTCTGGCTGGCGTAAAGCGCAAGAACTGGCTTGAAAAGAAGCCGGGCATCCTGGCCGCGATCAAGCCGCTTCTGGCAGCAGATGCCGATCTTCAGGATGTCGTTGCGCTGCTCGACAAACTGGATGGCGAAAATCCGGACAACGACGACGTTGCCGAAGACGACGCGGATCCGAAGTGCGAAGAAATCCTCGGGATGCTGCGCGGCAAGATCAGCGACGAAGACCTTGAGCAGATCAAGGCGAAGTTGATGGCGCCGGCCGCAACCCCGCAAGCTACGGACGACGATGAGCCGACGCCGGCTCCCGCTCCCGCCGCGAACGATGAGCCCGCGCAAACGCCGGGCGCCGCGAACGCAAACCCGAAGGACACTGCCAACAAGGAGCCCGTGCCCGTGTCGAAAGGTGCAATGGACAAGGCCATCAGACTGGCCGTCGACGCCGCCCGCAAGGAAACGCGCGAATCGACGATCGCTCTGATCCGCGGTATTCAGACCGCCGAAGAAGAAGTCAAGCCGTATGTCGGCAAGCTGGCCGCGATGGACAGCGCCGAAGACGTCTACAAGGCCGCCCTGGAAATCATGAAGGTCGACGTGAAGGATGTTCATCCGAGCGCCTATCGCGCAGTCCTGATGGCTCAAGCGAAGCCGGGCGACACACCGAAGCCGCGCATTGCCCAGGACAGCTCGCCGTCCGCTGATTTCCACGACACGTTCCCCAACGCTGGCCGCCTCGGCCGGTAAGTCCACCTCCACATTCAGGAGAAATTCATGGGTTTCCCCCGACAAGTCAATGTGCAGGCGGCGCCGGCTGTACTCGGTGACTTCTGCGATTCCAATCCGCGTGCCACGGTCAACGCTGGCCAGGGTGCGCTCGTTGTTGGCGCTGATGGTGTAAGCGTCGGCATGTTTGCCTGGATCGACCCGTCTGATGGCCGCTCGGTCCACAACCACGGCGCAGGTGCGCCGGATGGTTTCGTGCATCGCGATCAGCAAGCGATCATCACCGAATACCTCGCAGAACAAACGCTGGTGATGTATCCGGGTTCGCCGATCACGCTGTTTAGCGCTGGCGGTTTCTGGGCGCGCAATGACGGCGCCACGAGCTCCGCAAAGGGTCAGGCAGCGTTCGTCAACAACTCGACGGGCCAGGTGCAATTCGGCGCGAACTGGACTGGCGCAAGTGTAACTGCGGCGATTGCCAAAGACGTTGTGACGGGCTCGATTGCCGGCACGACGCTGACGGTGACTGCAGTAACGACGGGTCAACTGAACGTCGGCGAGGTGATCAGCGGCACCAACGTTGTCACGGGCACGCAGATCCTTTCGCAACTCACCGGTACGCCGGGCGGCGTTGGCACGTATGAGGTCGATACGCCGCAGACGGTGGCGAGCACGACCATCACCGGCTCGTACAGCCTCATGACGGTTACCGCCGTCGCCTCGGGCGCGCTTGGCGTTGGCGATGCACTCTCGGGTGCGGGCGTGACCGCAGGCACCGCAATCGTCGCGCTTGGCACGGGCACTGGCGCTGCTGGCACGTATGTCGTGAGCAACAGCCAGACCGTCGCATCCGGAACGATCACGGTCTCGGCCGGTACGCAGACGAACTTCAATGCGGCGTCGGCTGGCGCCCCCGGCGAACTCGTCAAGATGACGACCTGGCCGGTCGCCTGACCTTAACCAACCTCTTCGCATCAAGCCGCCTTCGGGCGGCTTTTTTATTGCACAAGGAATTTCGTGATGGCCAAAATGGCATATGACATGTCTCCTCAGGAACAGCGCGCGGCGATTGACTATCACCGCCGTGTCTGGGGGATCGACTTCGGTGACGCGAAAGCATTCGCACGTCCCGAATGGAAGGAAAACATCAATCTCGCGATGGATGCTCAGCCTGAACTGGTGACGGTTCCGAACTCGGGCATTCCGGCTTACCTGTCGTTCTTCATGGACCCGGACGTTCTGCGCGTCCTGACTGCGAAGAACCAGGCAGTCGAGATTTTCGGCGAGAAGCAGAAGGGTGACTGGGTTAGCACGACCCTCCTCTTCCCGGTTGTGGAGCGCACGTACGAAGTCTCGAGCTACGGCGACTACAACAACAACGGTCGTTCGGGCATCAACACGAACTTCCCGGAACGTCAACCGTATCTCTACCAAACCATCTGCGAATACGGCGATCTCGAGATCGAACGTGTCGGTTTGGCAAAGATCGGCTTTGTCGCGGAGCAGAAGGAAGCGGCGATCGACGGTCTCAACAAGTTCCAGAACCTCACGTACTTCCGCGGCGTGCAAGGACTGCAGAACTACGGTGCGTTGAACGATCCGTCGCTCTTCCCGGCTCTCTCGCCTATTCCAAAGGCGGCCGGTGGCGTGAAGTGGATGAACGGCACCGTCATCAACGCGACGGCCAATGAGGTGTTCGAGGACATCCAGCAACTCATTTTCCAGGTCATTTCCCAATCCTCGGGCCAGATCGATATTCGCAGCAAGTTCGTGCTCGCGATGTCGCCGACGACCGAAGTTGCACTGACGGCAACCAATACGTTCAACGTGAACGTCGCGGCGCTGCTGAAGAACAACTTCCCTGGCCTGGAAGTCAAGACCGCCGTCCAGTACGGCGCGCTCTCGGCACAGAACCCGCAAGGTTCGGCGCTCGGCGAAGTGGTTCAACTTTGGTGCCCGAATGCGACGGGTCAGGACTCCGGTTACTGCAGCTTCAACATGAAGCTTCGTGCGGGTCCGGTCGTGCGTGAACTGTCGGCCTATAAGCAAAAGCTGTCGCAGGGCTCGTCGGGCTTCATCCTCCGTCAGCCGTTTGCGATGAGCACGCTCGTCGGCGTCTGACGCACCAGGCAGTACCCGCGCGCCAGGAGTCGCACTCTATGGCCGGCCTGACCGTACCGGTCGGCGCGCGGTCCTTTCTTTCGATCGGTCAATCTCTATAGGCGGTCATCATGGCAGACGAACGCAGCACTATCGCACTCAAGAAGAACAACGACGTCGAATCGAACGCCACCGTTACGGTGGCAAGCAAGTTCCCGATGGACTTCGCGCTGAAGCTCTACGACATGGTGGAGCGGCAGGAGCCGGTGATGGGTGGTGGGTTCCGCACCTTCAAGATGGCTCAGCAGCGACCGAACACGAAGGTGTTCCTTGTGCAGGGCAATTCCTTCCCGCAGAACAAGGGCGCGCATCAGCAGATCGCGGCGGGCTATGCGATCACGCACGGCATTCCCAAGGCATTCTGGGAGCAGTGGCTCGAGCAAAACAAGCACGCCGACTATGTTGTCAACGAGATGATTTTTGCGTTTGGCGATCAGGCAAGCACGATCGCCAAGGCAAAAGAGATGGAAAACGTTCCGTCGAATCTCGAGCGGCTCGACCCCAACAAGTTGCCGAAGAACCTGAAGACCGACGACACCATGCGTCGAGCATCGTAATGAACGGCGTCGTCGTCTTCGATTACGCCGCGTGGAGCGCGAGGTATCCGGAGTTTTCTTCGGTAATGCAGGCGACGGCGCAGCAGTATTTCTACGAAGCACAACTCTACTGCGACAACACGCCTTGCAGCATTGTCCGCGACCTGTGTGAGCGCTCGATCCTGTTGAACATGGTGACGGCACACATTGCAGCGTTGAACGCTCCACTCAATGGCCAGCCTTCGTCCCCGCTGGTCGGCCGCATTAGCAATGCCACCGAGGGAAGCGTATCCGTTGGCACACAGATGGACATGCCGCCTGGTTCCGCGCAGTGGTTCAACCAGACCAAGTACGGCGCCGCTTACTGGCAGGCTACCGCCCAGTTCCGCTCAATGCTGTATGTTCGCGGCCCCGTGCCGGTGGCGAATCCCTTCAATGGGTTTATCCGGAGACGTTGATGGCTGGCGTGACTGGCGGCACCAACCTCGAGGCCAAGCTACGCGAGATAGCGGAGAAAGTCGGCAAAGCCAACACCGTTCGCATCGGCTTTCTGGAGAACGCAACCTATCCCGATGGCACGCCGGTCGCACTTGTAGCGGCGACCAATGAGTATGGCGGTACGGTGACTGTCCCTGCGCACGACGTAACGGTCAATCGCAAGGTCAAGAAAGATGGTGAATTTGCGAACGACGGTCGATTTGTAAAAGAGGCGGATTCGAATTTCCAGACCACGCATCACGTCGACGAATATACGGTCGCCATTCCCGCTCGCCCCTATTTCAGGAACATGATTCAGAACCACAAGGGCGAATGGGGTCCCGCACTCGGAAAGATAGTCAAGGCAGCCGACTATGACTCGGCGGTCGCTTTGGGTAGGTTGGGCGAGATGGTTCGAGACCAGCTACGGGACTCGATCCGGGAATTCTCCGACCCACCGAACGCCAAGTCGACTGTTCGGAAAAAGGGATTCGACAAACCTCTGGTCGACAGTTCACACATGCTGAACACTGCGGACTACGAGGTCAACGATAAAACATCATGAACCTTCATGGAATCGTCGGCCCTTATGTCTCGGCAATCAATCCCTGGGTAACAGCCTCCGTCAGAAAGTCTCAGGGCTATGCGACCAATCCGGACGGCAAGCGCGTTCCATCTTATGCGCCGGCGACGGATATCCAGGCGCAAAAACAGCCGCTTCAATACCGCGACCTGGTTCAAGTCGATGGCCTGAACATCAACGGCGAAAAGTGCGCGCTGTACATAACCGGTGATTATCAGGCTGTTGTCCGCTCCGACAAAGAAGGCGGGGACCTGATAACCCTCCCTGATGGATCGGTCTGGCTTGTCGTTATGCAACTGGAAAACTGGCACATGACAAGTGACTGGGTGAAGGTCGCGTGCACTAAACAGAACGGATCATGAGCGCTTCGCTTTCCCTAACTGAGAGTCAGACTCTTACGGCGTTGCGCTCGTTTTTGCTGTCAGTTCTTCCCGCCGACATCGAGGTCATACAAGGGCAGGATAACCGCGTGGCTGAGCCGGTAAGCTCCGACTTCGTCACGATGACGCCGATCTTGCGCAGCCGGCTGAGCACTAATGTTGATACCTATCAGGATTGCGCGTTCACTGGCTCGATAAATGGCAACACGTTGGCCGTTACCGAGATGAGTATCGGAACTATTGAGGTTGGTGCAACCCTGTTCGGCGCAGGTATCGCGGCTGGCACATCGATTACAGCGTTTGGAACCGGGACTGGAGGCGTGGGAACCTACACCGTCAGCCCATCGCAGACAGTCGCCAGTGAGGTCATGGCATGCGGAAACAAGAGCATGCTCCAAGCCACAAGAGTCACTGTTCAGCTAGATGTTCACGGCCCCAACTCGGCCGATAACTCGCAAATCATCACTACGACGTTCCGCGATGACTATGCGGTCAGTGCGTTCCAGTCGTCAGGCTTCGATGTATTCCCTCTCTACGCTGATGACGCGCATCAGATGCCATTCGTCAATGGCGAGCAGCAAATCGAAAATCGATGGGTTATTGACTGTGTGATGCAGTGCAATCCGATCGTGACCGTCCCGCAGCAGTTCGCTGACCAGCTCGAAGCCACGATCAAAGAAGTTCAGGCGTCGTACCCGTCATAAACCCGCATTTCCCAATTTTCTTGAGCCCGCCGCGTGCGGGCTTTTTCTTTTGGAGCCCTCATGGCGAGCATCCCGGCATCAGCCATCGTAAGCGTCATTCCTAGCGTTATCAGCGCTGGTGGCTCGGCGCTCGACCTCATTGGTCTTTGCCTCACCGAGAATACCCGCGTTCCCACCGGCCAAGTTCTTTCGTTCCCGAGCCAAGCTGCCGTTGCCGACTATTTCGGCCCGACTTCGGTACAGGCCAGCCAGGCCACTAAGTACTTCGGCGGCTTCGAGGGCTCTACCGTATTGCCAGGCGCCATGCTGTTCGCGCAGTGCAATCTGGCTGCTGTTCCTGGCTATCTGCGCGGTGGTGACATTTCTGGCCTCACGCTAGCCGAACTGCAAGCGTTTAGCGGCACGCTGACGATCAACTTCGCCGGCGCTCCCCTCACCTCGTCGACCATCAATCTTTCAGCGGCAACGAGCTTTTCGAATGCGGCGACGATCATCCAGGCTGCTTTCACGTCTCCCTCGTTTGGCGTAACGTTCGATAGCGTGTCGGGTGCATTCGTGTTCACGAGCACGGCGACCGGTGCCACTGAGACGATCGTCTACGCAACAGGTACGCTCGCCGCCAATTTGCTGCTGACGCAACAAACGGGGGCGATCCTCTCGCAGGGCGCTGCGGCGGTTACGTCTCCCCCTGCGTTCATGGGCGGAATCGTCGATCAGACGACGAACTGGGCAACGTTCTTCACGGACTTTGATCCGGACGCGGGCAGCGGCAATGCCCTCAAGCTCGAATTCGCACAGTGGGCTGGCACGACCGGCAATCGATATGCGTACTTGTGCGAAGACTCGGACGTAACGCCGACCGAGTCGACCAACGCGCCGACCTCCCTGGGTCAACTCGTAGCGGCTGCGCAGATTTCCGGCGTAGCGCCGATCTGGGTACCGAGCATTCCGTTTGGTCAGGCTGCGTTTGCATCGGGCGCAATCGCCTCGATCGACTTTGAAGCGACGAACGGCGAAACGACGCTGGCATTCAAGTCGCAATCTGGCTTGACGGCTACGGTGACGAGCCAGACGGTCGCCGACAACCTGATGTCCAACGGCTACAACTTCTACGGTGCTTACGCGACGGCGAACGACCAGTTCATCTTCTTCTATCCCGGATCGATTTCCGGACCGTTCAAGTGGATCGATGCGTATGTCGGCCAGATCTGGCTGAACAACGCACTGCAACTCGCGCTGATGGAGTTGCTGACCCAAGTTAAGTCGATCCCCTACACCCCGGCTGGCTACGGCCTGATCGCCGCGGCGATGCAAGACCCGATCACGGCGGCCGTCAACTTCGGCCTTATCTCTCCGAACGTCACCCTGTCTGCCGCGCAGATCGCCGAAGTAAACAACCAGGCCGGCACGAACGTCGCAAACACTCTGCAAAGCCAGGGCTGGTATCTCCAGATTCAACCTGCAAGCGCACAAACGCGCGGCGCACGTCAGTCGCCGACGATCCTCTTCTGGTACTGCCAGGGCGGCTCGGTGCAGCAAATCACGCTCAGCAGCATCGAAGTTCAATAACGGAGTGACACATGTCCACAAACAACATTACGTCGGCAAACTCCGTTCTGTTGATCGGCGTTGCCGGCCTTTTCACGGTGCCCCAGCAATTGCAGGGCTTCAGCTCGGATGATGCCTATTCGATGGATGCCGTGACCAACAAGGAAGTCCAGTTGGGCGTTGACGGCATCATGTCGGCGGGCTGGATTCCGCAAATCAAGACCATGAGCGTCACGCTTCAAGGCGACAGTGACTCCAACACTTTCTTTGAGGCGTGGTATGCGGCTGAAGAAGCCGCGCAGGATGCATTCAGGGCGTTCGGCACCATCGTTCAGCCCGCGGTTAACAAGATGTACACGTTGACCAATGGCGTCCTGACCAACTTCGCGCCGATCTCGGATGCAAAGAAGGTCCTGCAGCCGCGCAAGTTCCAGATTCAGTGGAACGTCGTTCTCGGAGTGCCGACCTAAATGGCTCGAAAAACAAAGACGATCGTGGTCGAGGCGGAAGGCCGCGATAAGGGCAAGATGTTCGTCCTCACCGAAATGGCCCCGACGAAAGCCGAGAAGTGGGCGTTCCGCGCATTCCTCGCTCTCGCGAAGTCGGGCGTCGAGATCCCGGATGACCTCGCCACCTCCGGCCTCGCCGGCATTGCCAAGGTCGGACTCCAGGCATTCTCCGGCCTCTCTTTCGAGGACGCTGAGCCGCTCATGGATGAGATGTTCGAGATGATTGCGATCATCCCCGATCCTGCGCGCCCGGAAATCAAGCGCGGTTATGGCGGCGTCGGTAAGCTGATCGAGGATGACATCGAGGAAGTTTCGACGCGCCTCCTGCTGCGCAAGGAGATGTTCTCCCTGCACACGAGTTTTTTTACTCAAGGCGCCCGTTAAATCTGGATTTTGGTCCAGATGACGGGCGCGAATACGCGGACTATGTGAATGTCCCGCGCACGATCGGGGCGGTTCTTTCGTCCCGGTTAGCCACAATGGCGGAAGTCGAAACGGTGCTCGGAATGGAGGACATATATGACCTCCTCGAGATCATCGCAGTCGACGCCTATAACAAGCGGATTGCCTCGGAAGTACAGGACTGATTCATGGCCACAATAATCGATTCCCTTGCGATTGAGTTGGGCATGGATTCCTCATCCTTTGAAAAAGGGATGAAGGATGTCCTGGCGGGCATGAAGAAAACGTCCGATGCGGCGGATCGCACGGCAAAAGACCTGGAAGCCAACGGCAAAAAAGCCGCGGAGTTCTTTGGCGAAATCAAGCGTCAAGTGGTGGGCCTGTTTGCGGTATTCACTGCCGGTAAGGGGCTGTCTTCGTTCGTCTCGGACATTGTGTCGAGCGACGCTGCAGTCGGGCGGTTGGCGAAGAACCTCGGCATGTCGACGGAAACGCTGAGCGAGTGGGAGGGGGTTGCCGAGCGGGCTGGCGGATCCGCGCAGGGCATGGCATCGACGCTTCAGAATATGACGAAGCAGATGCAGAACATCGCGATCACCGGAACTCCCGGTGTGCAGGTTCTGCAAAGCCTCGCCATGTCCGGTATCAACATCTCGAAGTATTTCGACAAGGCGACTACCTCGAGCGAGCGCCTGTTGATGGCGTCGGATGCTTTCAGTCACATGGACCCGGCGCGCGCCCAGGCGCTTGGCGCCGGTATGGGCTACGACGAAGGGACGATTAACGTCCTGATGCAAGGTCGTCAGGCTGTCATGGCGTTACTGGAAGAGCAGAAGAAAATCGGCGCGACCAATGAGGATGACGCCAAATCCGCTCAAGCATTGCAGGCGGCATGGCGCGCGCTCGGGCAGGCATCGACAGATCTTGGCCGAAAGATCCTGACATCGCTTTCGCCGTACATCCAGCAACTCAGTGCAGCTCTACTGAAACTGGCTGAATGGGCTGCGACTCACCGGCCAATGGTTGAGGCGATGTTCATTGGCCTCGCTGCAGCGGTAACGGCATTCTCGATTGTTCTGGCCGCTCCGGTGGCCGGCATGGCCGCATTGGCCGCGGGGATAGGCGTTGCGATTGCTGCAATTGCCGTTCTGTATGATGACTGGAAATCCTGGGTATCAGGCGGTCAGTCTGCGTTCTCGGGGTTCTGGGAGTTCTTCGCCGATAAGTGGAATTCGGTTTCGGGTGTTGTGATGCCCGTGTTTGAGTCGCTGAAAGCCCTGTTCATGGACTGGGTCAACGGCGTCCGCGACATGCTGAATCTCGTCTTCCAGTTGTTCACCGGAAACGGCGACGACATCCGGAAGGCGTGGAATGCACTGACTGGCGATCTCGGCAAATACTTCACCGATTTCGTCGGCCTGATCCGAAACATGGGGCCGGCGATCCTAGCCGCTTTCAAGACGGCTTGGGGCGCGGCATTCAACTGGGTTCGTGGCCGCGCAAAGGCTTTGTGGGATGCAATCACCGGTAAGGGGGGCGCAGACTCGGAAGCGCCATCAACTTCAGGAACCGTTGCTCCTCAAGCCGCGGCGACTGCTGCGACACCGGGTGCCAACACTTCTGCCCTGGCCAGTCTGATTGGTCGAGGCGAAGGCGGCTATAACAGCGTGAACCTCGGCGCCAAGGGCGGCTACAAGGCCAGCACAGCAGACCTTGCGCACATGACGGTTGCTGAAGTGATGCGCGCGCAACAGTCCGGGCAGTTCAATGCAGCAGGCCGCTATCAAGTAATCGGAAGCACGCTCGCGGATGCGGTGAAGTCGCTCGGCCTGAGCGGTAATGAGTTGTTCGATCAGGGCACGCAGGACCGGATCTTCCAGCAATACCTGATCAGCAATAAGCGCAAGGCGATCGGCGACTATATCAACGGCAAGAGCAACGATATAGGCGCTGCGCTCGCCGCTGCATCGAAGGAATGGGCAAGCGTCGCCGACCCGTCGACCGGGCAAAGCCACTACGCCGGCGTTGGCAATAACCAGGCATCAATTTCGGTCGCAGAAATGACTCGCGCCCTTCAGGCGGCGCGCTCTCAGGCAACGGGCGGCGCGTCGAACTCGAGGACCGATGTTCAGATCGGATCGGTCACCGTCCAGACTCAGGCGACGGATGCCAAGGGTATCGCAAAGGACATCGGTTCTTCGCTCAAGCAATATGCTTTCACGGCGAATGCAAACATGGGGTTGAGGTAAATGGCAAACGGCGTACCGAAACTGCTGAACCAGATTGCCAGCATCACCAATCCGACAGCGCTTCTTGTCGCCGATGTTGAAAACGTTCTGGGCCTGTTCGCTGGCCCAAAGTGGGGGATCGGGATCAATGGGACTTTTGTCATTGTTCCCGATTCCGTTGTCGATCTGGAGTACCGGGCAGACTGGCAGGTTCCAAACTATCCGCAAGAGCTCGGCGCCTTCCAGAGCTACAACAAGGTCAAGATTCCGTTTGACGCCCGAGTGCGGTTGAGCAAGGGCGGCACGGAGCCAGAACGAACGGCCTTCCTGAATTCGATTGATGCGTTAGCTCAATCTCTTCAACTGGTCGACGTGGTGACACCCACCAAGATCTACAGCAACGCCAATATCGTCCACTACGACTATCGCCGCACCTCGTCGAATGGCGTCACGCTGCTAACCGTGGACATTGGATTGCAGGAAATTCGCATCGCGCCGTCGCCCGCTTTCTCGAATACACAGCAGCCGAGCGGAGCTGACGCGCAGAACGACGGCATGGTTCAGACGCAGGCCGCACCAGCAGCGCTGTTTGGGCCGACTGCGGTGATGTGACCTACCGCAACGGTTGGAAACTCGGACCCGGATTAAGACACATCTGTACAACCTGCTGCGAAAGGATGTCTGCAGGGACGCCCTGCAATCTTTCATCGAAGTAGATGCTATTGATCGCTTGCTTCATGTAGGTATCGCTCAGAGCGAGTGGATTTGGATGGTTGCTCTTCGCGAATTTCAGTGCATCCTGCGGAGATAATCCGCTGTCCCTCATCATCGCTGCGGTGTTGGCGAGCCATGCTTTCTGGCTGCACTCCTGTTGCTTCCTGGCAATAGAAATCTCGTCGGCATGAGCCGATACGGAGAGCGCAAAAGCAATGGCAAAAAGATAACGAAACACAACTACTCCTTTGTGGTTGGTGAGAACGTGCATGCAGATTATCCCGATTTCCGATGTCTTCTCCCAGACGCTCAGCGTCCAGTTAGCGGGACAGAACTGCACAATAAACCTCTATCAGAAAAGCACCGGTTTTTACTGTGACGTAAATCTGAATGGTTCATTGCTTATTGGCGGCGTTATCTGCCAGAACCTCAATCGCATCGTACGTAGCGCATATCTGGGATTCGTTGGCGACCTGTGTTTTTTTGACACACAAGGAACCGAAGACCCTACGAGTCCCGGCCTCGGCACGCGATACCTGTTCGTCTATCTTGAAGCGGCCGATCTGGTCGATGTCGCATGAGCTTTGTTCGCCGAAAGATAAACCTGACGTTCAAGATCGGGCGCGACACCAGCGGAGTCCAGTACACCTTCGATGGCAATTTCGATACCGTCACGGTGACCGGTCTACGGATTCAGGCGACGATCGCGAACGCAGGCCCTCCCTCAATGGGTACGGCCTCTGTCATCGTTCATGGCCTCACGCCATCCCTGCAGAATCAGTTGGCCTCGACGGCGCGTCTGAATGACGGGCAAGTCTCGACGCGGTTCGCGCAGATGATAGTAGAGGCGGGCGACGATACCGGCATGAGCATCATTTTCATGGGCCAGGTGACGTTGGCTCAGATAGATGCGAGCGGAGCCCCAGACATTCGCCTCAATGCCACAGCGCATAGCGGACTGTACGAGGCGGTTAAGACTGCGACCCCGATCAGCTTTCCGGGCGCAGCCGATGTCGCCACGATCATGCAGAACTTGGCCACTCAAAACGGCTACGCATTCGAAAACAGCGGCGTAACAGCGCAATTATGGACACCCTACCTCCCCGGAAGTCCGCGACAGCAGATGGAGGCGTGCGCAAACGCCGCGAACATCAATTGGGTGCTGGATAACGGGACGCTGGCGATATGGCCGAAGGGGTCGAGCAGGAAGGCCCAAATCCCACTGATATCAAGCAGCACGGGGATGATCGGCTACCCGAGTAATTACGGGCTGGGCGGATCAATCGTCGTCAAGACCCTGTTCAACCCGCAACTCATAGTTGGCAAGCCGTGCCAGGTGCAAAGCAGTCTTCCTTTTGCCAACGGCAACTACGTTATGTTTCAGGTCTCGCACGATCTGGAAAGCGAGACGCCTAACGGGTTGTGGGAAACCTCATTCACTGGATCGCCGTTCAATGCTCCAAGCCAGTAACCAAGGTTATAACGGCATCCAGACGCCGAACTCCGCTGCATCGGACTTCAATGCGCAGACGTTCATGGTCTGGTCGATCCTCGCGCGAGTGAGGACGATGCAGCCGGTCAAGATCATGGGCGTGACGAATAACGGCGGCGTGTCTCCCGTTGGCTTTGTCGACATACTGCCATTGGTGAATCAGATTGACGGAGCGGGCAATGCCGTCCCGCACGAAACGATTTATCAATGCCCATATTTCAGGCTCCAGGGCGGTGCGAATGCCATCATCATCGATCCGCAAGTCGACGACATCGGATGGGCGGGATTCGCTGATCGGGACATTTCCAGCGTCGTCGCAAACAAGGGACAAGCAAACCCTGGCAGTCTACGCATGTTCGATATGGCGGATGCAGTCTATTTCGGCGGAATCCTGAACGGCACGCCGAATCAGTACATCGCATTCTCGTCGAGCGGTATAGCAATAGTTTCGCCGACGCAGATCAGTATGGCCGCGCCGACGATAGTGCTGCAGGCGACGCAGACCATCGGTTTGACCGCTGGCACACAGATCACGAACTCAGCTCCAGAAGTGGAAATCGATGGCCAGATGACGCAGGGTGAAGGTCCGCTAGGCGGCAACGCATCCATGCAGGGTCCGCTGAACGTAACGCAAGACGTGACAGCCGAAGGCACTAGCGTTCATACCCATACTCACCCCGATCCGCAAGGCGGAAACACCGGCCCTCCTAACTGATGGATACCCTCTTCCTAACGCCCGACTCATGGGACTTGACGCTGGACGTGAATGGGAACATCGCGGTAGCGAATGCCCCGTATTCACTTGCTCAGGATGCAGCGAGCGCGTGCAGAACGTTTCTTGGTGAGGTGTATTACGACACGACCCAAGGCGTGCCCTACTGGCAGCAGATACTGGGTCACTTCCCGACGCTCCAGCTCGTCAAATCGAAACTGGTGGCTGCTGCTGAAACGGTTCCCGGCGTGGCATCCGCGCAAGTGTTCATCTCAAGCGTC
>Ga0310811_10001534_pt1 | contig 28816 bp, 22 predicted proteins | sample YCmetagenome_FD_207642 | JGI IMG/M metagenome (GOLD analysis project Ga0310811, IMG submission 207642) | Soil microbial communities from experimental microcosm in Duke University, North Carolina, United States - YC | ecosystem: Engineered > Artificial ecosystem > Soil microcosm > Unclassified ... | reverse complement strand
TCCATCTTTCCCGACTCGATCTTTGAAAAATCCAGGATATCATTGATCACCGTCAGCAGGGTTTCTCCGCAGCTCTGGATTGTTCGGGCATATCCTTGTTGTTCGTCATCAAGGTGAGTCTCCGCCAGCAGGGAGGCCATTCCGATCATACCGTTCATCGGGGTGCGGATCTCATGGCTCATATTGGCGAGGAATTCACTCTTGGCCCGATTGGCCCGCTCAGCTTCCTGCCGGGCCCTGGCCTCGTTGAGACGGGCTTTTCGTTCATCTTCCATAGCATGGGCCAGCTGTTCGGTCCGCTCTTGCACGAGCCGTTCCAGTTTTCGTTGATGAGCCCGGATACGGCTTATACGGAGCCGGTACAGTGTTATCCATACACCGGTGACCAACAGCAGGATCCCTATCCTGAACCACCAGGTTTGCCAGAAGGGAGGGGTGATGGTCAGTTTTATCGTCGCCGTACGTTCCGACCATTTGCCTTCATAGTCCAGCCCTTTTACTTTAAAAACATATTCCCCTGCATCCAGGTTGGTATAAGTCGCCGTACGTTTGGCGCCGACATAGTTCCAGGTCTTATCGAACCCCTCCAGGATATAAGCGTATTGCTTCCGGTCCCGGGTGGTATAGTTCATGGAGGCAAATTCGAAGGAGATGACTGAATTATGATAGGGCAGTGTAATTTCACTGGTCTCTGTAATGGCCTTTTTCAGTGGCGACCGGTCATGATCGTCTTTGGCGATGGGCAGGTCTTTGTTGAAGACCTGGAAGGCAGTGATCAGCAGCGGGGGCTCGGAGTTACGCTGTTTTATACTATCCGGGAAGAACTCGTTAAAACCGTTGACCCCTCCGAAATACAGGGCGCCGGTGCTGCTCCGGCAATAGGCATGCTCTTTGAACTCGTAGGATTGCAACCCGTCCGAGATGCCGAAGCTCTTGCATTTTTTCGTGACGGTATTGAAGAGGGCCAACCCTTTATTGGTGCTGATCCATAACTCGTCTTTTTTTCCTGGCAGGATACCAAAGATGACGCTGTTGGGTAATCCGTCCTCCGTGGTATAGACCTGGAAAATATTTTTTCGCCGGTCGTAATAGTTGAGACCCGTCATGGTGCCGATCCACAACGCCTTGTTGTCATCTTCATAGATCTCCCCGACCCGGTTATCGCTGAGGCTGTTCTTTTTGTCATCGTGCAGGAAAGGAGTGACCTGGTGAGTTTGTTTATTGAATAGCAGAAGACCTCCGCCATCGGTACCCAGCCAGAGCTGCCCCTCACTATCCTCGAATAGGGAGTGGATCTTTTTATTGTTGATGCTGGCAGGATTGTCGTCATCATTAAGGTAGTGGGTGAAGGAGCCGTCTTGGGGGTGAAAGAGGTCCAGTCCTCCGCCGTAAGTGCCGACCCAGATATTGTTTTCATGATCCTTCAGCATGGCATACACGTTATTGCTGATAAGGCTGGAAGGGTTGGCGGTTTCATGTTTGTAATGCCGGTAGGTTTTCTTTTCCGGGTCGTAGACAGTAATGCCGTTTGCCCAGGTGCCGATCCATATCCTGCCTTTTCCATCTTCACAGGCGCAAACCACGTAGTTGCCGCAAATGCTGTTGGCATCGCCCTCACGGTGCTGGAAATGGGTGAATTTTTTTATCAGGGGGTCGAAGCAGTTCAGGCCCCCGCCATCGGTGCCAACCCATAAATTTTTTCGGGTGTCCTGCGTGATGCAGAGTACCCGGTTGTTACTAAGGCTATTGGCGTCCGAGGTATGTTTGTAGTGGGTGAAGCGGGTACTCTCTTTTTTGAAGATGTTCATACCGCCGGAGAAAGTACCTACCCATATATTTCCCACGTTGTCTTTATAAGAGGAGTGGATGGAGTTATCACTCAGGCTGAAACGGTCTATGTCGTCGTGCTGGCAGCGTTGTAAGGTTTTGGTCACAGGGTTATAAATGCTGAGGCCGCCATTCTCCAGCCCGATCCATAAATTATGCTGGTCGTCTTCCCCCAGAGAGTAGACGGTATTGCCTGGCAGGTCGGTGCCACTATGCAGCATGCCGGTGAAATGACGGAAGCGTCCATCGGGGAAAGTGCTGTCCATCATGTCGAGCCCGCCGCCGTCGGTGCCTACCCAGAGCAGGTGCCGGCTGTCTTCGAACAGCGCGCAGATGTAATCATTACAGAGGGAGGTGCTGTCTTTTTCCCGGTGCCGGAACCGGGTAAAGGAGCCGGTGGTCTTGTCCAGCAGGTCGAGGCCATTCCCATAGGTGCCTACCCATATATTTTGACGGCTATCTACCAGGACGTCCCGGACATAGTCGCTGCTGAGGCTTTTATCATCCTTTACTTTATTTACATAACGGGTGAAGCGGCGTTGGGCCGGTTCAAAATAAATAAGCCCCTGGTCTTCCGACCCGATCCAGAGATTGCCATCCTTGTCGGCGGCCATGCTGGTGAGCAGGTCGCTGGGAAGACTGGTGGATTGGTGTGCCGGATCTTTTTCCGGAGGCACGGCATCCGGGCGACGCATAAAACTTATAAATTGATCTTTTTCCCGGTCATAGCGGTTGAGGCCGCCGCCTCTTGTCGCAATCCAGATGGATCCGGACTTGTCTTCGATAATATCGGAAATGAAGTTATTGCTGATGCTGCCTTTGTTCTTAGGGTCATTCCGGTAGATAGTGATCTGATAGCCATCGTATTTGTTCAGCCCGTCACGGGTGCCGAACCACATGAAGCCACGGCTATCCTGTAGTACGCAAAGGACATTATTCTGGGAAAGCCCGGCATTGATGTCGAGGTGATCGAACTTTAGGTTGGGTTGCTGAGCTGTCGCCGGGAAGCATAATAGCAACAGCAGCAGGTAATCCAGGAAAATTGGTTTAACGGATCGGGACATCGGCTAGGTTTCAGAGCTTAACGAATGGTCGATTGGTGATATGCCACCTGAGGACCAGTGGTTTAACGGCGATGGACACGGAGTATTTTACAATTCGGGCTTTTTCTACTATATGTAGGGGTTTTTGCTTAGGCGCTTTAGCGGATAAGAGTTAGGGATATCCCGGAATGGGTCGATATGCAAGCCAGCAGGGACTGGCGACGCTGGCCCGGCGTGCTAAAATGTCCGTTCTACATTTCATCCAGGTTGAAAGGCAATTTGCGGATGCGTTTGCCAGTCAGGTCGAAAATGGCGTTGCAAAGGGCCGGGGCCAGGGGGGGCAGGCCAGGTTCGCCTACGCCGCCGGCTTTTTCATCGTTGTCCACGATATGGACCTCGATCTCCGGGATGTCACTGATGCGGGGCATCTTGTAGGTGGAAAAGTTCTTCTCTACGGCCATGCCGTCTTTGAAATGCGTTTCGTGGGTAATGGCGGCGCCCAGGGCCATTACGATACTTCCTTCCACCTGGGCGCGGATGATATCCGGGTTTACATACCAACCGCAGTCCATCAGGGCAATGACTTTGTCGATCTTTATCTTTCCGTCCGGCCGGTGGGATACTTTTACCACTTCTCCCACGAGGCTGCTGAAACATTCGGTAATAGCAACTCCCCAGCCTTCATGCTGAACGCGTGAGGCCCATCCGGAGAGTTGGATGAGCTGGTCGATCAGGGCCTGGTAGCGGTCGTCCCCCAGGTGTTGTTTCCGGAATGCAAGGGGATCTTTACCGGCTGCATGCGCCAGTTCGTCTATAAAGGATTCGTAAGCAAACCCATTGGTGGAGGCATAGACTGACCGCCACCACATTACGGGTATGGGCGACACGGTGGGGATATCGGCAAAGCTGTAGTGAGGAATGGATTCAAAATAGGGTTTCAGGAACCCATCCAGGGTATCCCCGTTATAAGAGCTGAGATCAGCGCCCGGATTTTCGTGGTTCATATTTTGGGTGGCCGTCTTTGTCTGAAAGGCAAGGATATTACCTTCCTTGCTCAGTCCGCCTTTGCAGCCGTATACGGCTCCCGGGCGGAAGGGCCCCTGGGTCATGTCGTCTTCCCGGGTCCATACTACCTGCACCGGCGCTGCCACTTCCTTAGAAATGACGACGGCTTCATGAGGATAGTCCAGAAAGGCTTTGCGGCCGAAGCCCCCACCCAGAAAGGTCATATTGACGATGACATTCTCCATGGGAACCCCCATTCTTTCGCTCAGGTCCGACTGCACCCAGTCAGGCCCCTGTATCGGGCCCCATACCTCGATCATATTGTCGTGCACATGGGCAATACAATTCAGGGGTTCCATGCAGGCATGGGCCTCGTAGGGCAGTTCGTAGACGGCTTCTACCTTTTTTTCGGCTTTCTGGAAGGCCACCTCAAAATTACCGCCGGTCCGGTCGGACAAGGCAGGTTTGTTCAGGTCTTCCCGCATCCGGGCAAATAACTGTTCTGTATCGAGGTGTTCGAACCCGCTGTCATCCCATTCCACCTTCAGGGCTTTCCGGCCCTGCATGGCTGCCCAAAGACTGTCGGCCACGACGGCTACTCCTTCCTGCAGGTTGGCGAATACGGTCCTTTTTACCGTAAAGACCGCTTTTACACCAGGGATGGCTTTGGTCTTGGAGTCATCGAAACTTTTTACTTTTCCCAGGAAGCGGGGATTGCGTTCCACCACCGCGTACAGCATACCCGGCAATTTCTTATCCAGCCCGAAAATGGCCGTGCCATTGGTTTTCAGCGGGGTATCCTGCCGGGGCATCGGTTTCCCGATGATCTTATAATCTTTTCGTTCCTTTAAGCGGACATTTTTTGGAGGCTCCATTTTGGAGGCTTCTTCTACCAGCTCGCCATAAGGGATCTTTTTACCGGAAGGGCGATGGATCACCTGGCCATTTTCCGCATAACATTCTTCTTTCGGCGCCTTCCATCTTTTGGCAGCGACCTCGATCAGCATTTCGCGGGCGGTGGCGCCGATGCGCAACAGGTTCTTGTACGAGCCCCGGACCGTGGAGCTGCCGCCGGTGATCTGGCTTCCGTATTTTTTCTGGTTGCCGGGTGCGAAAAGGATGTTGACCTGGTTGAGGTCGACTTCCAGCTCTTCGGCTATCATCTGCGGCACTACCTGGAAAGAGCCCTGTCCCATTTCCGAGCGATGGTTAAGGATGCTGACCTTCCCCGTCTTGTCAATGGATATCCAGGTCATCAACTCGATACTTTGCGGTTCTGTGCCCGAGGCGTTGAGGATACGGGCCTCTTTATCGCCGGGTGCGCCCAGGGACGGCAGCCAGGCTCCCAGGGTGAGAGCGAACCCGGAAAGGCTTGTGTGGCGGATGAAATTCCTTCGGGATATGGTGGGAGTGGTGGGTAACATCTGAATTAAATTTTAGTGAGTAAGACTGGACTGTGCAGCCGTCTTGATGGCTTTGCGTATGCGGGGATAGGTGCCACATCGGCAAATATGACCCTGCATGGCCGTGTCGATATCCTTATCGGTAGGATGGGGGTTGCGTTTGAGCAGGGCGGTCGCCGTCATGATCATCCCGCTTTGACAGTAGCCGCACTGCGGCACCTGTTCGGCAATCCAGGCTTTTTGCACAGGATGCGAATTATCCGCGGACAACCCCTCGATGGTGGTGATCGGCTGACCTGTTACGGCCGAGATGGGAATAGAGCAGGAGCGTACCGGGGTGCCATTCAGATGCACCGTGCAGGCTCCGCATTGGGCTATACCGCAGCCGTACTTCGTTCCGGTGAGCCCCGCCAGTTCCCGAATGGCCCAGAGCAGCGGCATTTGGGGGTCGGCTTCTACAGATGTCTTTTTTCCGTTGATCAGTAAAGTATAAGCAGGCATGGGAAATGATTTTGTGATGGACTTGTATTAAATTACTGAATAAATTTCACATGATAGCAAGAATCTGGCACGGGAGAACGGCAGCCTCCCATTTAGAAGCCTATAGTGAGCTACTCCACCGGCTTGCCGTGCCGGACTATCAAAAGACGGAAGGTTTCAGGGGATTGACTTTTCTTCGAAGGGTCGAAGGGCAAGAAGCCCACTTTAACCTTATCACCTATTGGGAGAACCTGGAAGTGATCCGGAATTTTGCCGGGTTTGATCTTGAAAAGGCGAAATATTATCCGGAGGACAAGGATTTTCTCCTGGAGTTCGAGGAGAAGGTGACGCATTATGAGGTATTTGCGTCGGTATGAGGGTGTCTTTTCTTAACTTGGTCATACCATGGCAAAGAACAGGGTAATCTTTTTCATCCATAAGGAAGTGCATATATTGGATCTGGCCGGGGCCGTTCAGGCTTTTTATGAGGCGGGTTATTATGGTCATCCTTACGATATCGTCTATGTCTCCGACAGCCCGGGACAAATATGTTCGGCCAAATTGCAACTGGCCGGATTGAAGCCTTATTCATCGGTAAAAATAGCGCCTTCGGATATTATCATTGTGGCCGGCTTCGACCTCCGGCAATTACCCTCTGCGCGAAAAAATAAATTCCATACCTGGCTAAAGCAGGCTGCTGCGATGCAGGCGACGATATGCTCTGTCTGCACCGGCTCCTTTAGTCTTGCGGAGGCAGGTCTGCTGGAGAACAGAGAATGCACCACCCACTGGAAATATACGGACCGGCTGAAGAAAGAATACCCGGGTGTAAAAGTGCTGACCAACCGGCTGTTTGTAAAAAGCGATAACATCTATACCAGCGCCGGGGTGACGACGGGGATCGATATGGTCCTCTTCCTGCTGGAAGAGCGGCATGGCGCAGCTTTCGTTTATCAGGTAGCACGCGAGCTGGTAGTCTATATCCGCAGGGATGGGGGAGATTCACAAGAGAGTATTTATCTGCAATACCGCCGGCATATCAACGAGGATATTCATATCGTACAGGATTGGATCATTGGCAACCTGCAAAAAAAGATCAAAGTAGAACAACTGGCTACCCTCGTCTATACCAGCCCGAGGAACCTCACCCGTCTTTTCAAAGCGACCACAGGCATCACGATCGGGCAATACCTGGAAAAACTGCGGGTGGAAAAGGCTATTCACCTTCTGCATCAGCGGAGTAAGATCGGCGTCATCACCCGGTTATGCGGACTACAGAGCGCGAACCAGCTCCGGCATATCGTAAAGAAACATACAGGCAGGTTGCCTTCCCAGCTCAGCGTCAGGTCCTGAAGCTGCGTAGGATTACGTTACGCTTTTTCTTCCCCCTTTGTCAAAAAGGGCTTCAGCAAATCTATGGGGACGGGGAATATAGTAGTCGAATTCTTTTCCGTGGCAATTTCCCGCAAAGTCTGAAGATAGCGAAGGGTAATAGCGCTGGGCTGCTCTCCCAGGATCTTTGCCGCATCCGCCAGTCTTTGTGATGCCTGAAATTCTCCTTCTGCGGCAATCACTTTTGACCTGCGCTCGCGTTCGGCTTCCGCCTGTTTTGCCATGGCCCGCTGCATTTCCTGGGGGAGATCAATTTGCTTAACTTCCACATTGGAAACTTTGATCCCCCAGGCTTCCGTATGTGCATCGATGATCTGCTGTAATTTTTGATTGATCTTGTCCCGTTGTGAAAGAAGATCATCCAGTTCAGATTGACCTAATACACTTCGCAGGGTCGTCTGTGACAGTTGGGAGGTGGCAGACAGGTAATTCTCCACCTGGACAATGGCTTTCTGAGGTTCAAGGACCCGGAAATAGACCACGGCATTCACTTTGATGGAAACATTGTCCTGGGTGATGATGTCTTGCGGCGGCACGTCCATTACCACGGTACGCAAGCTTACCTTCACCATTTTATCGATAACGGGAATTAGAAGAATGATGCCGGGACCTTTCACTCCATCGGGAGGCACCAGCCGTCCTAACCGGAAGATGACGCCCCGTTCGTATTCGCGTAATATCCGGATGGCATTCGCCAGGATAAGGATTACAAAAAGAATAATGACAATAAGCGAAATGGGGGCTGTTTGCATAAAGTTAAGTTTTGTATATGAAGGGGCTAACCTATCGCTGGACATAGAGTTTCCAATCCTGGATCCTGATCACACGCACCTTTTCTCCCTGCTCAATATTCCCGGCGACGGATTCGGCCTTCCAGCGCTCGCCGTGTACCCTTATCGAACCGACGGGTGTCAGTGCTTCCAGCGTCTCTCCGACTTCCCCGATCAGTCCTTCCATACCTGTGACCGGCTTCCCCCTTTGCGCTTTCAATCCCAGGCCGATGATCGTGAGAAAGAATATTGCGGTAATAGCAGTGGAAACAATAATGACCACCAGGGAGATCCTTGCGAAATCCGGATCGGAACCGGGGCGGATTAGCATGATGGAGCCAAGCAGGAGTGACACGATGCCCCCGATTGCCAGCAGGCCATGACTTGCCAGCTTGATATCCAGTAAAAAAAGAATAACTGCAAAAATGATCAGGGCTAAGCCGGCATAATTGACGGGCAGCGTTTGCATGGAATAAAATGCAAGAATCAGGGATATTATCCCTACGATACCGGGAAGGATCGAACCGGGATTATACAATTCAAATAACAGGCCATATAACCCCAGCATCAATAAGATGTAAGTGATGTTAGGGTTGCTGATCAGATCGAGGATCTTTTCCGTAAATCCCATTTCCAGGGATTCGATATGGGCCGACCGGGTATGCAGAACCCCGGTTCCGGTATTTTTTCCATCAATCTGCCTGAGCAGGTCTCCCCGGTCCTTTGCAATGAGGTCTATAACATTTTGTGCCAGCGCCTCATTCTCCGTGAGAGAGAGGCTTTTGCGTACTGCCAGCTCAGCCCATTGTCCGTTGCGATGTCTTTTTTCCGCAATGGTCCGGATAAATGCTGCTGCATCATTGATGATTTTATCACCCATGACCGTGTCCTGCTGACCCTGTAGATTTACGGGATGGGCTGCCCCCAGATTGGTGCCGGGGGCCATGGCGGCAATATGGGCTGCTAAGGTGAGAAATACCCCGGCTGAGCCGGCATGTGCCCCGCCGGGTGAAATAAAAACAACCAATGGTACGGGGGATTCAAGCATATCACTAACGATGTTCCGCGTTGATTCCAGTAGTCCTCCGGGAGTATTGAGTTGTATGACCAGGCATTCCGCTTTTTCCCGGGTAGCTTTTTCGATGCTGCGATGAATGAATCCTGCTGTCGCCGGGTTAATGGTTCCATCGAGTTTAATAAAAATGACGGTTTGCGCGGAGAGCAGCAAAGGCAATAACAGTAGCAGCGGGATAGAAATGAGCTTCATCGGAGCAAGGTTTAAGAATTCACATCCGGGTTATTCAGGCCTGCACCTTTCTACTTCTAATTTACTAAATTTCACGGGTTATAAGGAATTTAAAAGTTTGCCTCCCAACTTTCGGGTTTGTCCTGATACTGCGCAGGACTGTCCTTTCTGTCGGAGGAAAGGGGAATTACCTTTGGTGCTATCATAACCAGATAATCATGAGCACCTGTATCAGAGTCATCCTAACCGCGATAGTCCTTTTGTTTTTCACACGCACGACGCAAGCACATGCACAGGGGCATCCGGTCAGCGCAGACAGCGACAGTACTGCATTCTTTTGTCCTCCCTGTGGAGGGCAGTGTGACAATCTGGTCTTTATGAAACCGGGCGCCTGTCCTCATTGCGGCATGGACCTGGTCAGAATGACCTTCGCGGAAAGAAGGGCGCAGGTTAGTAATAACAAGAAAATGAGTATATGTTTTTATTTACAGGATGGCGTTGAAGTGCTGGACTTTGCCGGCCCGATGGAAGTATTCGCCTATGCCGGCTTCCAGGTTTTCACCGTCTCCCGGAAGAAAGAGCCCATCCTTACGCAGGGCATCCTGAAGATACTGCCGGACTACGGCATTGAAGAGGCTCCTCCTGCGGATATCCTGGCCTTCTTCGGTGGAAATTCGGGCTTGGCTTCCCGCGACCCGGCGGTGATCTCCTGGATACAGTCCCGGAAAGAGGCTACCCGGTATTATTTCTCCGTGTGTACCGGCGCCTTTATCCTCGGCAGGGCGGGACTGCTGGATAGCCTCACCGCCACCACGTTTCACTCCAGCATCGAGTCCCTCCGGAAGGACTTTCCCGCAACGAAGGTATTGTCAGGGGTACGATTTGTCGACAACGGCAAAGTGATTACCACGGCGGGGATTTCCGCGGGCATCGATGGGGCCCTGCACCTGGTCGCCAAACTGAAGGGGGAGGCCGTTGCCAAAGAAGTGGCTGCCTATATGGAGTATGACAAATGGGTGCCCGGACAGGGCCTGGTCGTCGACCGGAAATAAAAGGACGGCAGGCGTCCAGCCATGGTGACCGGGTTTCACGCTCAGACGCCCGGATTTACCGGCCAGGCTCCGGCGCATCCCTGCCCGCCGCTGATTTATCCAACGGCAGGGCAATGTCTTCTCCCCAGATATATTTCCCGAACCATTGCCAGTTATGCCAGATTGCGGCCAGTCTTTCTTTGGGTTTGGTGATGCCGTGGCCAAATCCTTTGTAGACAATGAGCCTGGATGGGATATTCCTGTCCTGCAATCCCCGGTATAACTCATAGGCATCGGAGATGGGCACCCTTTTATCCAGTTCTCCATGTTGGATCAGCGTTGGTGTCCGGGCGTTATTAATGGCTGCGATGGGAGAGGTCTTTTCATAGATGGCCTTATCTTCCCAGGGAGTGGCCTTTAGATATTGCCGGGTGAAGGGGGTGATGTCCGTGCTGACATAATAAGTGGCCCAGTCGGAAATGCCGGCTCCCACGGAAATGGCTTTGAATATAGAGGTATGCGTAGTGAGAAAAGCAGAGATATATCCTCCCTGGCTCCAACCCATGCAACCCATCCGGGAGGTATCGATCATTCCTTTTTTCTGCAGGTATTCGACTCCGCTGACCACATCCCACATATCTCCCACCCCCAGGTTGCGTACATTCAGGGCGCGGAATTTTGCTCCATACCCGGCCGATCCCCGGTAGTTCACCCGCAGCACCAGCGCGCCTTTTTCGCACCATTGCAGGATGGGGTATACATACGTAGGGGTTGGCTCCGGGCGGTCGACCCCGGTAGGTCCTCCGTGAATGACCACCAACAGGGGGTATTTTTTCTTTTCATCGTAATCCCGGGGTTTTAACAGGATGCCTTCGATGAGGGCGCCGTCCTTACTCTTCCACTGGATAACTTCATTGACCGGGGTATTCCATCCCCGAAGCTGGTCGGAGAGATGGGTGATCTGTTGGAGTGGTGCGCCCGTCGCCGACGGCCCGCCCTGTCCGGTGGCGTTGGGGGTCCCGATGCCGGTAGGAGCCGTATAGATCTCCGCCAGGCCGGCGAAACTCCGGGCGGACAGGGCCATGGTATTGCCGTCTTTGCTGAATCTTACGGAGCCGACAATATCCAGGGGAAGGGAGACGGGCTGGATGGCGCCGCTGGCCGGATCCAGGTGGAAAAGGGCTGAGCTTGTTTTTTGGGAGGCGCCAAAAAAGATGCCTTTCGGATTCCAGTCGAATACGAATTTGTCCTCGTCGAAATCAGCGGCTATTTCCGTGGAGTGGCCGTTAGAGAATTGGTAGATGAAAAGGCGGTTGTTCTTATAAAACTGCGAGACGGTGTCGGTAACGGAACTGCCATAGAGGAGACGGTCGCCTTCCGGGCTCCAGGCGATAAGGGCATCTCCGGCCGGATTGGCTACTATAGTAGTGGATTTTTTGGAGGCCAGCTCCAGAACGGCAATATCGGCGTGAATGGAAGAATTGATCAGCGGATCGGGCTGCCGGGTATAGGCGATGCTGCTCCCATCCGGGCTCCAGTCAAATCCCGTCACCGTGAAATTGCCTTCGGTAAGGCGGGTGGGTTTGGGCAGGACGTTGCAATCCCCGGATTTATGGGTGCTGTCGGCGCTTTTCGAAGGATAGCAGGGTAGCAGGCCCATGGATTGTAAGGAGTCAAAGTCAAAGGGTACGGTCCAAAGATGGGATAATTTATATTCCCGGCCTTCTTCCCCAAATGCCCCATAACGGTCTTTGGTAGACTTCAGCGCTGGCGTTTCGGGATCATTTTTTGTAAAGGCTATGTGTCTTCCATCAGGACTCCAGGAAAAATCATTGATGCCTTCCTCTTCTTTGGTTAGGGGAAAAGCTTCTCCTCCCTGGATGGAGATAAGATAGATCTGTGATTTGTCACCCCGGTCGGCGAGGAAAGCGATCCATTTGCTGTCCGGGCTCCAATTGGGGGAGGTGCTGCTACCCTTACCGGTCCGGGTGAGTTGAAAAGGCGGCCTGCCTTTTTCATGGAGCCAGATTTCCACATCATAGGTATTTTCTTTCCAATCCGTCGAAGTGACAGTGTATGCAATATAGGCGCCATCCGGGGACAGGATGGCAGCGCCGGCTTGTCGCAGGCTTAGCCATTTTTCGAAGCTTACAGAGGAGGATTGACTTTGGGCCACTGCGGCCGCCAGCAGGAACAGACTGCCGGTTACAAGGGATTTCAGCATAGTTAGTGGTGATTAGGTAGGGTAAAAGATAGCGCAATAAGACCATTTTAACAATTCCTTATACTAAGGATTGGTAAAAGGAATGTTATAGATACGTTATAAGTAAAATATGCTTTTAACCTTGTTCAATTTTTGCAATCTATCATACAGTAGAACACAAAAAATTAAAGTTATGAAAACGACGATGTCAAAATACTGGAGCAGGATAAATTGGAATCCCGGTAAAAAAATGTTAGTTGTCCTTTTCTCCCTGGGTCTTGCCTTAGGGGCTTCCGCCCAGAGAGGCCACTACCTTGGAGGTGGTTATCATGGCGGCGGTGTCCGTTTCTATCCCCGTACGTATGTGGGTGTAGGTTTTGGCTTTGGATATCCCTATTATGGAGGATTTTATAGCCCCTGGGGTTATCCTTATCCTCCTTATTATTATGGATATGGCGCCATGCCTTCCAGGTTAGCTTTGCAGATAGACGATATCAAGAATGATTACAACGCGCAGATCAAGGATGTCAAGAATGACAAGAGTATGACCCGTAAGGAAAGGAGAGACAAGGTGAACCAGTTGAAACATGACCGGGATGCCGCAGTCATCCAGGCCAGAAGGGACTATTATTATAACTCCAGGAGGAATAATAATAACCAGCCGCAGCCTTACAATGGCAATGGTCAGCAACCTTCCAATGGTCAGCAACCTTCCAATAACAAGGATCAAAAGCCAACCAGCGGATCAGATCTTCAGGAGTATGAGGACAGCAGCCCGTCGTCCGTAAATGGAGCGACGCATCAGTAAAAAATTAGGATCATCTGGACATAGGGCACTTATCAGGATTTTGTCGGGTTTGCGCGACCTCGCTTATGGCGGGGTCGCTTTTTTATGGTTTGACTTGATATCACAATTTGTGATATCAAGTGCTACTAAATCTATTACGACTCAAATCGTCTCAAATTGTCTCATTTTTGGGATTGGCATTTGCAACAGTCTCCTAAATTAAGTTTCGGATAGCTTCTGGCTGCCAAAATCTAATCTAAAAGCGAAGCAAACTTCGCATGTACGCTCTTTAGAAGCCAAGATTGCCGATGGATAGGCAAAAGCAAATTTTACTTCGCTTTTAGATATTTAATCCCACTTTTTCTTATCTTTACACGCAAAAGCGAAGTATAATGCGCACCGCAGCAATAGACCTAGGCGAAAAACTCCGTCAACGCCGGGAACTATTAGGCTTACTCCAATCCCAGCTGGCGGCGCTGTCGGGTCTCAGCACCCGCACGATCCAGCTGGTGGAACAGGGAATTGGTAACCCGTCCCTAGACACTTTACTCCAACTCGCTGACCCGCTGGGTCTGCGCCTCGACCTCATATTGAAAGACCCATCAAAAACCGATGAGCGATGAAATCAGTCCATATCTTCTACAACGGCAAACTAGCAGGCCTCCTGTCGAAATCAGAGGGAATTTATCGCTTTGCCTATGATAAGGCTTACTTAACAACAGTCGGTAACAAACCGGTCAGCCTCACTCTGCCATTACGGGAAGCATCGTACGAAAGCGATGTCCTTTTCCCAGCCTTTGTCAACTTATTAAGTGAAGGTTCCAACAAGGCCATGCAGACCCGGCTGCTGAAAGTTGATGAGAATGACTATTTCGGGCTCCTGCTTGCCACCGCCGGCGGCGACCGGATCGGCCCACTGACTATAAAAGAAGACCATGCCTCTACCGGAAATTAACGTTTGCCCCTCGACCCTGAGGCCCGGCTTTACCACATACAGCCCGGCAGCGCAAGCGGCCCTGTTTGGTAGTCGCTCCCGAAAAGTTTCGCATATCTTGCCATTCGGCCCGCCGGGCAGGAACACCGAACTGAACAGGGAGTATAACGAGAAGCGGAAACGGATCAGCATCAGCGGGGTCCAGGAGAAATACAGCGTACTCCAGGAAAAGAATAACCTGATTCTCACGGACAGCGCTGGGACCCATATCCTAAAACCTGTCCCAAACGAACGCCTGGACAGGCTCATCGACCTTCCGGCCAACGAACACGTGAGCATGCAGATTGCCAGGCAGGTGTTCGGAGTCCGGACCGCTGACTGCGGTATGATTTTCTTTGACGACGGATCGCCCGCTTATCTCACGAGACGCTTCGACTACAAACCCGATGGCTCCGGCAAATACCAACTGGAGGATTTCGCGGCGCTCATGGGCAAAACTCCCGAGCGCGAAGGGGTCAATTTCAAGTATAACGCATCCTATCTGGATATTGCGGATCTAATCCGGCAATATACGGCGGCTACACCTGTGGTACTGTTAGATTTCTTCCGTCTCCTGTTGGTTAATTACCTCATCGCTAATGGTGACGCGCACCTGAAGAATTTCTCGCTGATGGAGACAGCACAGGGCGATTTCGTCCTTTCACCGGCATACGACCTGCTATGCACGGCACTCCACCTTGATGACAGTCACCTGGCTCTGCATGACGGACTCTACCATGGTGACTATGATGAAAAAACCTATTATGATTCCGGGATGTATACCGGTACATCTTTCATAGTATTTGCAGAAAAGGCCGGCATCAATTCTGTACTGGCCGGGCAGGTAGTCGACAAGGTTGTGCGGGGGACCCCCAAAGTCATAGAGCTCGTCCAACGCAGCTTCCTGAGCGAGGAAGCAAAAAACAAATACATCGAAATCCTCGGCCAGCGCCACCGGACGTTGGTCTACCGATAAGGTGCTGTTGAAAGAATGATTTAATAGAGCTTTTGTACCTCCTTTGTACCTTGACGGATCCAATGATAAGATTATCAAAGGTTTTTACTTTCTGTATTGGAATATCAAAATCAGCCTGCCCCCACCGCATTCAGCGCATACATAATAATATTGACCCCGAACTTCGTATTGTCCTCCGCCAGGAATCGCTTGTTGCGGAAATCATAGTCCCATTCGCAGCCGTAATCTTTATTACTATATAACACCCCGATGCGGCCATTGACGGTGATGGCCTTGAGATAATCATGCACCAGGTCGTCCCCCCAGCCATTCAACTCGAAGGTGGTATTGGGCGGTCCTTTCTCAAAAGAGAAAAAGGAATGGTAAATGGGGTGATGAGAGGGGATCTTTTGCAAGGCGGCGGGGCCGAACAGAGTGGTCATCTGGGCCTCGAATGACCGGGCAAAAAGACCGTCGATGTCGTGATTGCAATCATCCGCAAAGACGAAACCTCCATTCAGGACATACTTATGAAAATTAGCCGCCTCCTGCTCATTGAACTGCACCAGCTTATGACCGCTGATGTAACAAAAGGGGTATTGGAAGAGGTCCTGGCTATCCAGGTCAATCACCTTCTCCTGCAGGTTCACGGGCAGCGTAGTATACTCGATCAATGAATTCAGCAGGTTGGACGGCATACGCTGGTCGGTATCCCAGTCCCCCGAGCGGTACCTTAGCCGCGTAAATGTAAACTTATCCCGGACGATGTGGACCATAATATCATTTAATCGATCACAGCGATGCCTGTCAAAAGCGATTCACCGGTCATGTAATTTTTTTAAAGTTGCGGATTTTATCTTTAATTTCCTGCTTTGTGTCTCGAAATTTGATGGATGGTGGCCTAAGTTGAAATATATGATTAAAAGCTATTTGAATGAGGAAATTTTTTTTAACACATAAATTTACGCGGTTTGGAAATTGTCGAAAGCACCGTACAGTCACTCCTGGGAAAACTGTCAGAACTTAAAAAAGAAATTCAAAAGACTATTGTCGGTCAGGAAGCTATCGTGGAAGAAATGTTAGTAGCCTTGCTCGCTGGTGGCCACTGTCTGCTGGAAGGGGTGCCCGGCCTGGCCAAAACGCTGATGGTAAGAACCCTTTCCCAGGCTCTTCACCTTTCGTTCCGCCGGATACAGTTCACGCCTGACCTCATGCCCACCGATATCCTGGGGACGGAGATCCTGGAAGAAGACCATGCTACGGGCAAGCGATTTTTCAAATTCAATAAAGGGCCACTCTTTGCCAATATTGTATTGGCCGATGAGATCAACCGTACCCCCCCAAAGACACAGTCGGCCCTGCTGGAAGCCATGCAGGAATTCGAGATCACCTATGGGGGGCAGACCTATTCGCTGGACCGGCCTTTTTTTATCCTCGCCACTCAAAACCCCATCGAGCAAGCGGGCACTTATCCATTACCGGAAGCCCAGCTGGACCGGTTCCTTTTATATATTAAAATAGGGTATCCGACGGCAGCCGAGGAGACAGCCATTCTCAGCAATACGACCGGCAGTAAGAAGGCCGTGATCCATCCTGTCGTGAATGGGGAGGAGATCCTGCAACTGCAGAACCTGGTAAGAGAGGTCAGCATCAGCGGAGATATGATTCAATATGTGGCCGAACTGATCCGCGCTACAAGACCTGACACCAGTACCCAGCCTTATGTAAAGGAGTGGGTGCGCTGGGGGGCAGGCCCCCGTGCCGGACAGGCCCTGATCCTCACCGCCAAGGCCCGGGCCTTATTCAAGCAACGTTATGCCGTTATCCCGGAAGATATCCACGCAATGGCCTATCCCGTGCTGCGTCACCGTATCCTGATGAACTTCAAGGCGGAGGCGGAGAATATTACCTCGGACCAGGTAACGGAGGTATTGCTAAAAACGGTCCAACGTCCCGGGACACGTTTGCCCTGAGCAGGCCGGACAGGGCCAGCCGGATCAATGCCCCGGTCGCATTCCGGGACGCGTATATAAACAATCAACACATGAGCCAATTAACCGATCACCATATACTGATGGCCATCAAGGACCTGTCACTGGCTGCCCGGCGCACCATCGACGGATTCATGGCGGGTATCAATAAGAGTAAGGTGAAGGGCCCGGGCCTGGAATTCAGCCAATACCGCAGCTATCAGCCGGGGGACGACCTTCGCTGGCTGGACTGGAAACGATATGCCCGTTCGGACCGTTACTACATCCGGGAGTCGGAGATCGAAACCAGCATTTCCATCCGGTTCCTCCTCGATGCCAGCCACTCCATGGCGCATAGGGACGGCAATTTTACGAAGATGGACTATGCGAAATATTTGGCCGCCTCGCTGGGATGGCTGGCGCATAGCCAGGGAGATTCTTTTGGACTGTATGTATTTCGCGGAGGAGATATCTTTTCCCTGCCATCCCGGAAAGATCCGCAGCACCTGGCCCGATTCTTCTACCAGCTGGAAAATATTCAGCCGGGAGGAAGGATGGACCATCCTACCCAATACCGGCATCTCTTTACCGGTGACCAGAAAAGAGAGCTGCTGGTCTTTATCACGGATATGTATGAGCAGGACGGAGAGATCAGCCGGCTGCTCGATGTGCTGGCTTCCCTGCGTCATGAGATCATCGTCTTCCAGCTGATGGGCAGGAATGAACTGGAAAGAGATTTTTCAGGTTACCACCAGGTGGAAGACCTGGAGACGGGGGAGAAGATCCCCGTAGGCAGCGCCCAATCACAAAAGGATTACCAGGAAAAGCTGCAGCGCTGGCTGGCTGCCGTGCGGCTGCAGTTATTGGATAAACAGATCGCTTACCGCCTGATCAGCCTGGACCAGCCACTGGACCAGGCCCTGCGGGATTTTCTAAAACAAAGACAACAAACCTCCGGATAAATTTTGCTACAGCTGCTCCACCCCATATGGCTCATAGCAATGGCCGGGATCCTGATTCCGGTCATCATTCATCTATGGAATAACCAGCAGGGGAAAGTCCTGCCTGTCGGCAGCATCGCCTTTCTGGAAAAAGGGTCTCTCCGGCAGTCCCGTACCCGGAGGCTTTCCGAATGGTGGCTTTTATTATTGCGTTGCCTGTTACTGTTGCTGCTGGCCTTGCTCCTGTCCGAACCTTTCTGGCAGCAAGTTTCAGAGAAGGGGAAGACAAAAGGATGGGTATTGGGGGTGAAGGAGGACCTTTCCAGGCCGGTCTACCAAACCCTGATAGATTCCCTGCTGAAGGCAGGATACCAGTGGCATGAATGGCCCACCGCACCGCCCGGACAAAAGGCGAACGGTGCACCCCTGCCCGGATCAATCGCGAACAGTGCAGCCCTGCCCGGATCGAGGGACCGCCAAAGGCTGTCGTATTGGGACCTGTTCCGGGCGGCGGACCACGAAGCTCCGGCAGGAATTCCATTTTATATCTTCACCAGCGGGGTACGATCGGGCTTTACAGGAGAGCGGCCCGTTACCAGCCGGATGGTCCAATGGTATACCTATCCACCCACTACGGATGCCGCCACTCACTGGATCGGACAGGCCTGGCTCTCTTCCTCCGATAGCATACGGGTGTTGACAGGCAGCAGTCTTCCTACCGGTAATTCGTATAGTGTTGAAGCACTGCCTGCGAAGGTGGGGAGCTACCCGGGCCCGGACGGTACCCAGACGGCGAGGGGAGAATTTCAGGTGCAGCACACCAACGGACATCTATCCGTGGTATTGGACAGTCAGCCCGCGGTTGTCGTGGACACGGCTACCCTGCGTATACGAATTTATGCAGATAATAAATATTATAGCGATAGTCGATATTTATTCGCCGGCTTGCAAGCCCTGAAACAATTTACCCGGCGGAATATGCAGATATCTATTGACGGTAGTCTCTCTCACCCTGACTGGATATTCTGGCTTTCTTCCGCGCCCCTGCCTGCCGGGCTGACTGCTCCCAACATCCTACACTATATGGCCGGCAGGGAGATTCCCGTCGACTCCTGGATGGAAGGTAACACCGGTGTCGCTGTGGGCCGGCGAGTAGAACCTGACACGGCGGGCAGGCGAGGGCATCAGAGCATCTGGAACGATGGTTTTGGCCGGCCTATCCTCTCATTGGAACAGGCTTCAGGGAATCGGATCTACCATTTCTACAGTCATTTCGATCCGGAATGGAACGGGTTGGTATGGAATCCCCGCTTCCCCGTTCTGCTGGAGGAATTGATGACGGGTCCGGCGCTGTCTGACCGTGCGGCGTCTATTGCCGGTGATAGAGCCGCTGCCTCCCGGGACCCGGCATCCTTCGCATTTGACCGCCGGGTGCTGGACCCCGAACAAATCCAACCAGAGTTAATTCCGGACATAACGGATCATGCGGCGGGCGAAGCTGCCGGGATGTCGGCAGTGGGAGATTTGCCGGCCGCTCAACGGATGCCGTCATCCTCTGCGATAGACCTGGCTCCTGCCTGTTGGATCCTGCTCTTCCTGCTCTTCCTGGCAGAGAGGATACTCTCGTATCATTCCCCTAAAATAAAACCCTATGGCTGAGCAGCAGGGAAAAAATATACTGCAGTCACTGCGCCAACGATGGAGGCTACAAGGCATCGCCTATTGTCTGCTCCTTGCCCTGGCCGCCAGCCTGCTCTTCACCGCCATCCTGCATCAGTGGATGCAACGACCTTTATGGGCCGGGGCTCTTATGCTGGTGGTTCTTTTCGGGGTTGCCTTATTGGTTTTCCCCTATTGGCGAATTTCTTTACAGGACATAACCCGTCAGTTGGATGGCAACCTGCCCCAACTGGAAGAAAGCTGCGGACTATTATTAAAACCCGTGGAAGAGCTGGGGCCTTTAGAGCGATTGCAGGTCGTCCGGACAGAAGCCGCCCTGGTCTCCGGCCGGGCGCCCCGTCCCCTGCAAAAAAAACTGCTGCTGGCTGTTGGTCTGCTGGCAGGCGCCAGTCTTGTCTATGCGGGTTTTGAGAGGACTGCCGGAAAAAGACCGTCGACTCCCCCTTCGGCCGGCATTGTCTCTCCGGCAAGCCCCTTGCTAAAACCCAACCCCGGCATCCGGTCAGTGGACATTCGCATCACGCCGCCGGCTTATACAGGAAGGGCACTGCGTCAGCAACAGGACTTCAACCTGCAGGTAGAAGCAGGCGCTGTTCTGAACTGGGAGCTGACAACCGATGCGCCCGCGGACTCCCTGCAGTTTATTTTTAATGATACGGTGAGGACAGCTCTTTCTCCAACGAACAGGGAACATACGCGTTGGGCTTTTACCGGCCCTGTGAGACGTCCGGGATTCTACCAGGTGAAACTGCAGGACCGTCTTTCGGACCTGTATAAAATAGAAGTCATCCAGGATGAGCCTCCTCATATCTTTATCCGGACGCCCAAACCTTATACGGTAGTAGACTTCGGGGAATCCCAAAAAATCCCCCTGGTGGTGAGGCTGCAGGACGATTATGGAATTGCCGATGCAGCCATCGTCGCAACGATTGCCAGCGGCAGCGGGGAGGCGGTGAAGTTTAAAGAACAGACCCTGGGATGGGACCGGTCCTTCACCGGCCATCAGCCTGCGTATGATCTGCAAAAGACCCTGGACCTCTCCGCCCTGGGCCTGAAGCCGGGGGACGAGCTTTATTTTTATTGCCGGGCAAAAGACAACCGCGGACAGGAGTCCCGGTCGGATATGTATATTATCTCCCTGCCGGATACAGCCCGGTTGATGAGCCTGGATGGCCTGACGATGGGCATGGACATCAAACCCGAGTATTTCCGGAGCGAAAGGCAGATCATTTTGGAGACGGAACAGCTCCTCAAAGAAAAAGATACCATCTCCCTGTCGGCTTTTAATAGCCGAAGCAACGATCTCGGCTTCGACCAGAAACTGTTGAGGCTGCGGTATGGAAAATTCCTGGGAGAAGAGGCGGAAGAGGGAGTGCCGGGAGGAGGTCATGACAATGATACCTATGCGCCGGGAGATTTTGGCAATGCGGCAAAGATACTGGATGCCTATACCGATAAACATGACAATGCGGAAGACGCCACCTATTTCGAGCCAGCCATCAAGGCGCAGCTGAAGGCTACCCTCACCGAGATGTGGAATGCAGAACTGAGGCTGCGTACCTACAAACCTGCCGAAGCATTACCTTATGCCTACAAAGCCTTGCGTCTGTTAAAGGACCTGCAGCAGAAATCCCGCGCTTATGTCGCGAAGACGGGAGTGCGCGTCACGCCACTGGATCCTGCCAAACGCCTGTCCGGCAAACTGGAGGCCATCGTGGGTCCCCGGCAGCTTCCGGCAGCGGCTTCCAGCGAACCCGGGCCGGCCGATATCCTGAGGATTTCCCTCAGCCTGCTGGAGCAGTGGGGAAAAGAGACGATGCGGAGCAGGGCCTCTTTTGAAGTCCTGCAACGGGCCGGCCGGGAATTAGGGAAGGAGGCGGCGGCCCACCCGGCAGAATACCTGGCGGGCTACCAGGCGATGCGAAGGATCCTAGGCGAGGGACAGCCATCCACAGGGTCGGGGGGCGCCGGACCAGGCGCAGTCCGATCCACAGGTGCTGCAGATATTCTCCTGGCCCAGCAGGCCATCCGAAAAATGTTACCAGAGGCGGAAGCGACTCCCTCCAAAGGAAAGGCTCCCGCAGACGCCGGCTTATCACAACTTTACTTTTCCAACATCAACACCCCTTCCCGAAAGCAATGACCCTTTGGAACGATATGATCATCGGCCTTTGTCTGCTCCTGCTGATCTGGCTCTTGTGGAAGGAGATCCGGCGGACGAACCGGCTGCGGCTGCCGGCCCGGATAGCAGCCTCCGTGGTGGCGGTTATTTGCCTGGCCTGTCTGGCTCTGCCGCTGTCGTATAACCGAAAAAATGGAAAACCCGTTTCCGGCAAGCAAGGGATTTTGCTCACCGAGGGATATGATCCCGATAGCCTTCGGCAGCTATTGCAGGCGGCCCGGACGGGAGAGAAACCCGGAGGGGAGATGCAGGTGTTTTCCGCGTTGGAAGATGGGGGGACGGTGAGTTTGGCCGGAGTGACCGATCTCAGGGCTACAGTAGCGGAAGCAGCGGTTGCCGGGACGGGGGCCGCGGGTGGGATGACAAGCTTCGCCCAACTTCACGTTTTAGGCTACGGCCTGACCCGACAGCAATGGACGACCTTACAACCTCCTCCGCTGGTATTTCACCCTTCCGCTCCCCATACGGGTATGGTGTCTGTTAGTTGGAAACAAAAACTATTACCGGGTGAAAAATGCCGGGTTCAGGGGAGGGTAGGGCCGACAACCGGCAAACCAGTGAAACTCTTGCTAACGGGCATGGGCCTTTCGCTGGATTCTGTCGTGATAGCGGCCACAACAAAGGAGACGGATTTTGAACTCAACACGATCCCCGCACAGAGCGGGCGATCGGTCTATCAGCTTTTAGTCCTCTCGCAGACGGAGCCAGGCAAGGGGACCGGCGCCCACGGAACTGCCGACACCCCTGGAACTGCCAGCACCCATGGATCTGCCGACACCCCTGGATCTGCCGGCGCCCCTGGATCTGCCGGCGCCCATGGAACTGTCAGCACTCATGGAACTGCCGGCACTCATAGCGCTATCCGCACAGACACCCTGGAGCAGGAATCCCTTCCCATAGAGGTATTACCGGCGAAAAAATTAAAGATATTGTTACTGGCCACTTCCCCCGATTTTGAAAATACTTTCCTGGCGAACTGGCTTGCCCGCGGCGGGCATGCCGTGGCGGTCCGAACGGCTATCAGCCGGGGGAAATGGGACAAGGCTTACCTTAACATGCCGGAGACCCCTCTCGACCCGTTGACGCCTTCCCTGCTGGATAAATTCGACCTGGTCATAGCCGATGCAGCTGCTTTGCAGGAAGGGAGTGATGTTGAACGAACAGGCCTGCGCCGGCAAGTGGCGGAAAAAGGGCTGGGACTGATCATCAAAACAGACAGCGTTGCCAGAGGATGGGGCGGCGTCCCGGTGGTGCCCCTGCTGAAGGATAGTCTTTCAAAAGTCCTGGTGAGCAACGGCATCTATGGAGCCGGTAAAGTGGTATTTACCACCCTCAATACTACTTACTCCCGGATGCTGGCAGGAGCGAAAAAAGAATATGCCGCGTACTGGTCGCTGCTCCTGCAGAAGGCAGCCCGTGAGTCGACGCCGGAAGAGGACTGGCAGTTTGCTCCCCATCTGCCCAGGGTGGATGAGCCGGTGGAGGCGCTGCTCCAAACAAATAAGAATACGCTGCCGCAGGGGCAGTTTGCTGCTCCCTTTGCCCATGCAACTTCCGCCCCTGGTCAATTGCGCCTGATCGATTCCAGCTCATCACAGCTGGCCGGTTCCGGCTCATCGCAGGAGGCCGATCCCCCGGCCCTTGCTGTATACCTGGCCCAGGATCCCTGGCTGTCTTTTTTTTGGCGGGGTACTTATTGGCCGAAGACAGCAGGCTGGCAGTCTGCCGCAAGCCTGCAAGGCGAACCCAGCTGGTGGTATGCCTGGTCCGGCAAAGATTGGTTGCCCCTCACCCGAAGACAAAGATGGAAGGAGACCGAAGAATATATCGCAGCCCGGGCGGCGGGCCCTGCAGAAGCAGGCAGGGAAATGGCAGCGGATCGTGCAGGGAGGGACCGGGGGCCCGCGGCAGTTCGTACGGAGACGGAGCGACCTGACGCAGCCGGCGAGCGCATACCCGTCCCCAAGGTCTGGTTCTATGTTTTCTTTATGATATCATGTGTTTTTCTATGGGTAGAGCGGAAGATTTGAGGGGATGAGCGGAAGAAGAATTAAATGAAAGTTTTCTAGATTGCCCGGGATAACTATTCACCTAACTACACAAAGAGATTCAACTTGAAAAGAAAAGACTTTATTAACATGGCGGGAATGGGCCTGGGCTCATTAGTCCTGCCCAAACTCCCCTTTGGCTCCCGGATCATCGACCCTTCCGCAGCCCTCCAGGATGGAATGGATGTCTCCACCAAGAAACAGTTAGCGGATATTGCGTTGAACACAGCCCGTTCGAAAGGCGCTACCTACGCGGATATCCGTATCGGGCGGTATCTGAACCAGTTCATCGTCACCAGGGAGAACAGGATACAGAATATTGCCAACACGGAATCCTTCGGGGTGGGCATCCGCGTCATCGCCAATGGCTCCTGGGGTTTTGCCGCCTCCAATGACGTCAGCAGCGCCGGGGTGGCAAAAACGGCCGAAAGGGCTGTGGCCGTCGCCAAAGCCAACTCGAAGATCATCACCGAACCTGTACAGCTGGCGCCCCAGCAAGGGTATGGAGAGGTCAGTTGGAAGACGCCGATTATAAAAAGCGTTTTTGAAGTTCCCATTAAAGAAAAAGTGGACCTATTACTGTCCGCGAATGGAATAGCCATGCAGGGCGGCGCTAATTTTATCAACTCGGCCTTACTGGCTGTCAACGAACAAAAATATTTTGCCTCCACGGATGGCTCCTATATCGACCAGGACATTCACCGGATCTACCCCACTTTCAATGTAACTAAAATAGACAAGGCTTCCGGGAAGTTCCAGACCCGGCAGGCGCTTAGCTCTCCGGTGGGAATGGGATATGAATACCTCACGCCGACCCCGGACAATAAGGTGCAGGGTATCGTTACCCGTTATAAGAACCGGTATGACATGCTGGAAGACGTTAAAAACGCTGCCGCCGACGTCAGCCAGAAAATAACCGCCAAGAGTGTGGAACCGGGTAAGTATGACCTGGTCCTGGATCCCTCCCATCTCTGGCTCACCATTCACGAGTCGGTAGCGCATCCCACCGAGCTGGATCGCGTGCTGGGCTATGAAGCTAACTTTGCCGGAACCAGTTTCCTCACCCTGGATAAATGGAAATCAGGCAATTTCCAGTTTGGCAGCAAACAGGTGAATATTGTCGCCGATAAGCTACAGCCCGGCAGCCTGGGCGCCGTAGGATACGACGATGAAGGGGTTAAATGCAAGGAATGGGATCTTATCAAAGAAGGTGTACTGGTGAACTATCAGGCCATCCGCGACCAGGCGCACATCATCGGGCTGAAAGAATCCCAGGGTTGCTGCTACTCGCAGAGCTGGGCGGATGTTCAGTTCCAGCGTATGCCGAATGTCAGCCTCCGTCCGGGAACATCGCCCCTCAGCGTGGATGATATGATAAAGAACGTGCAGAAAGGCATCTACATCATTGGGAATGGCTCTTTCTCCATCGATCAGCAACGGTATAATTTCCAGTTCGGCGGTCAGACCTTTTACGAGATCAAAGACGGAAAGATCGTGGGCATGCTGAAAGACGTAGCCTACCAGGCCAATACCCGGGAGTTCTGGAATTCCTGCGTGGCGGTGGCGGATCAGCGGGATTACCGGTTGGGCGGCGCCTTCAACGACGGAAAGGGACAACCTTCCCAGTCTAACGCCGTCTCCCACGGTAGCTCAACGGCTCGCTTCAACGGTGTCAACGTCATCAATACTGCGAGAAAAATCTAATTCATCTAACTACTACCAATTTATTATATGGCAATTTTAAGCAAAGAAGAAGCACAGAAGCTGTTACAAAAAGTGCTCGGCTTTTCCAAAGCGGAAGAATGCGAAGTGACCCTCAACGGTTCCGAAGGGGGAAATATACGCTATGCCCGCAATGCCGTCAGCACGGCCGGGGAGATCAGCCGGTTAACCCTTATCGTCAGCTCTACCTTTGGCAAAAAGACGGGGACGGCCACCATCGATGAATTTGATGACGTCTCCCTGGAGAAAGTGGTGCGCAGGGCAGAAGAGCTGGCGCAACTGTCTCCCGAAAATCCGGAACACATGCCCCTCTTAGGTCCTCAGACCTATCCCGAATCCATTACGTATGTGCCTGCTACAGCAGCCATCACGCCGGACAGCCGGGCCGAGGCCGTGGGGAAAAGCATCACCGTCTCCCGGGACGCAAAGCTGCAGGCGGCAGGTTACCTGGAGAATACCACCAGTTTCGATGCGATGATGAACTCCAAAGGACTGTTCGCCTACAACAAGGATACGGATGTTGTATTTTCTATCACCACCCGTAATGAGGATGGCACCGGATCGGGTTATGCTGCCCGGGGCTTTCATGATGTCAGCAAGCTGGATACCTATTCCGCGACGAAGGTATCCGCCTCCAAGGCGAATGGCTCTGTAGGGGCCAAGGCCATCGAGCCGGGAAAATATACGGTGATCCTGGAACCCGTTGCCGTGACCTATATGCTGGAAAATATGTTCCGGGGCCTGGACGCGCGCAGCGCCGATGAAGGCAGAAGTTTTATGAGCAAGGCAGGAGGGGGCAATCGTCTGGGAGAACAATTGATGGACCCCAAAGTGACCATCTATTCCGACCCCTTCAACCCCGAGCTGCCTTCGGCTACCTGGGACCGGGAGGGACAGCCCCTGGAAAAAAGGATCTGGGTGGACAAAGGCGTTGTAAAAAACCTCGCCTATTCCAGGTACTGGGCCGAAAAGAAAAATGTTAAACCCGTCCCCTTCGGTGGCAATTACATCATGGAGGGCGGCACTGCCTCCCTGGAAGAAATGATCAAAAGCACGGAGAAGGGCATCCTGGTCTCCCGTCTTTGGTATATCCGCATGGTAGATCCCCAGACCTTGTTGCTGACAGGTCTCACCCGGGACGGTACATTCTATATCGAGAATGGTGAAGTGAAATTCCCTATCAAGAATTTCCGGTTCAATGAGAGCCCGGTGATCATGCTGAATAATGTGGAGACCCTGGGCAAGCCGGAGAGAAGCATCAGCGTGGAATCCTATCGCAGCTATCTTGTTCCCCCCATGAAGGTGAGAGACTTCACTTTTACTTCCTTGTCGGACGCCGTCTAAAACTGGCACGACAAAATATCATAAACAGAAAACCCGCTACCGCAGCGGGTTTTTGTTTTGCCGATATTATTAATTATCTTACCACGATCCCTTAAACCAATTTTTATATGAGCAACGAGAACAAACCTGTTCCCCCCCAAAAAAATATTGTTACCCTGCGGCAAGCTAAAAAACGGACCCGGAATTGGCGGGAAGCTATCAAGCCCTTGTATGGCGACAGCCCGGACAACATGCCCCATGGCTTTTATATCCGGATGGAAGATATCCAGGAGCTTGCCAAACTGCATACTCATTTCCCCACCCGCCAGATCAAGGGAGTGAGGGTCTATTTCTCCTTACATCAGCCGCTGGAGCCCGGTAAGCCGACTACCGCCATCACAGGCTTATTCGTCCCGGTCTATGACGCTACCACGGAAGTTGACCCGGAAGGACCGGCCACTCCCGGCCACATGAAGAAACAATATCTGAAGGACCTGGTGCAGGTATTCCCCCATACGGGAGATGATGATGCCCCATTGAGTCAATACGTCAGTGTATATGATGTGACGACGCCTTGTCCTCCGGTATGCGACCCTACAAGCCCCCTGTTTGGACCTGTCACCTCCAACGATGAGGAGGATGATAATATCTAGTAGTTATCTCTTATGCACCACCCATTCATGACCCTGATCGTACCGGCATCGATCCTGATACCGATCGGGATGGCTTTGTATAAATACAAACAGGTGCCGGCATCGATGAGGATAGTCCTGTATTTCCTATTGGTTTCGGTACTTGTCTATGCCGTATCCATTAGTATGGCCGTCCGTCACATGAACAATTTGTGGGTCGTTCATGCGGACACCATCCTGGAATCCCTCTTCCTGTTCTGGTTCTTCCATGCTATCACCCCACCCGGGACGGGCAGAAAGGTCATTGCCCTGTTATTAGTGTTGTTCCCTGTCTTTTGTCTTATTAATCTTTTCTTTATCCAGGGGATCTATCGTTACAATACCTATAGCCGTCCCGTGGAAGCGATGCTGCTGGTCGGTCTTTGTATGTATTATTTCTGGCGGACAGGTAATAAAACGGAGGAGGGGCCCTGGATGAGCCAGCCGCTGAATTGGATGGTAAGCGGGATCCTCTTATATTTTGCCAGCGCATTTTGTCTGTTCCTCTGCTCCAACCTGGTCCTGGGCAAACACAGACTGGGCAGTGAGACCATCATGGTCCTCTGGAATATACATGCGGGCCTGACGATGACCATGTATCTTCTGTTCACCATCGGATTCAGCCAATGCAAGACTTAACCGACAATATCTATGTCCTGCTGATCCTCGGCATGACAGGCGCCGGTCTGCTGGTCGTCCTTTTTATTCTGTTGCAGGTCCGCGGCAGGAACAACCTGCTACGCCGGGAGAAGCAATTACAGGAGATGGAGATCCAGCACCAGAAAGAGCTGCTGGAAGCGGTGCTGTTATCCCAGGAAGCCGAGCGAAGCCGTATCGGGATGGACCTGCACGATGAGGTAGGCACGGTATTGTCCTCACTGCGCATGACCCTGGAAGACCTCACCGAGCCTTCCGCATTGCCCCTACAGAGCCAGGCAAAATCCCTGATCGACCGGATCATGACCAGCGTTCGTGATATTTCACATGACCTGTCCCCTTTCAGGGGTAGCGCCTATGGTTTGATGGATGCACTGGAGGATCTTAGCGACCGGATCAACCGGTCCAAAGAGCTGGTCTTTTCCCTGGATTATGCTGGTGACGACACACTGGATAAACTGCATCGACTCTCGGGTACAGAGGCCTTGTCGTTGTACAGGGTACTTA
>Ga0310811_10001533_pt1 | contig 28817 bp, 30 predicted proteins | sample YCmetagenome_FD_207642 | JGI IMG/M metagenome (GOLD analysis project Ga0310811, IMG submission 207642) | Soil microbial communities from experimental microcosm in Duke University, North Carolina, United States - YC | ecosystem: Engineered > Artificial ecosystem > Soil microcosm > Unclassified ... | reverse complement strand
ATTCCATCAACCGCGACAAGAGGGCGAAGACAGGAATTAACCGCTAAGTGCTGCGATTTACCTTCGTGCTCATTCCAGCCGGATACAATCACAGTGCATCCTCCGCATCCTCCTTGTCCGCAGGGCTTTTTTGGCCCGGCTAAGTGAATTTCTGGTGACCTGAGGTAGTCGATCAATAATGTATCAATATCCGGATTCTGAATAACGACTGGTTTACCATTCAGGAAAAAGGAAATAGAATTTTTCATCATTTTTAAGGGGATGCGTATGAACAACTAACAGTGAATTATCAAAAAGATTCTGGGGAGGGAGGAAGTGGCGCTGTTTTTTGTTTTGCTCCCCGTTTTTTTAACAGTTTCACACTACTAAACGGAATTCCTCCACGTAGTGCTAAATGTGTTATTCCGTCGTATTGATGTGCATATTGCCCCCCAAGCATGGTACTTTTCCATTCCCAGTAATAGGACAGCGCTAAAGAAACCTGTAACGAGAAATCCGTCGATGCGGCTCTTTGGGGGTCATATGCAGATCCGCATTTGAAATTCTGATAATATTTTATCCATCCAGGTGCATTAGTCTGTGTCAAATACTTCATCGCACCATTAGGTAGCGTATCGCCGATGAAAGCCTCTTTGGGCACCAATTCGGCGAATTGCGGGTACTCACCTGTCGCATGACAGGACATACACGAAGAAGTGTTCAAGTCTACAGGCCCATCCAGTCTTCCTCCCCAACCAAGATGCTGCATCGGAAGGTCAGCAGACGTATTGATAAATGTCTGTTTTAAAGTATCGTTTACCATTGTTTTAATCACGGGGTAAGGATTAATCCAGTTGGTTTTGTACCCCGGATCATTGCCGAATTGTATACCCACCGGAACAAGGTTCATAACTCTTTCCTTCATGGTTTTACCGTTATGGAGGTTGCCGTTGTAACAAAAAGTACCAAAAATCCACCCAGTACCATACTTTTCTGCCCTCTTGTCCCTCACCATGATATCCATCTGGATCAGGTTCATCGTTTTGACTACTCGTTTTACGCTATCGCGAAAAGTCGGCGTAATGTATGCCAGTTTTGTGTAGGGGTTTCTTAAATAAGGCACCTGGGTTGAATCGAGTTCCGTGTACAAAAACTTAAATATTACGGTACCTTCAGGGAAACCGCCTTTCGGTCCTTGCGTGGCGAAAGGATCAGGATCGGTAGCTGTGTCCCATATCTTGTATAAAAGATGGCCGGCAAAGTCATTATAAAAGCCTAAAGCATATACCTGTCCGGGATGAGTTTGTTCCGGCGCCAATTGAAAGGGACTAATTGGTGCTTCTTTAGCGAGTCCGCTAAACCCCTCGGAGGCCAAAGCTCCGTAGTGAAGCCAGGGCATATGATACCAATCGCGTTTTTTGTTATCCTGCGCTACAAAATCAGCGTCGATCATACCTTCAAAGCAGTAGTCCCTTGCAGCAAGCAACCAATCTTTCCATTTGGTTCTGTCATCAAAAGAGAGTTTAAAAAACGACGGGATTTTCTCCTCACCAGGTAGTTGCATAGGATAATTCTGACTCAGTTTAAAGATTTTGCGGCCCGGATACTGCTCTAAAAATTGCTTAACGGGGATCATAGCCCCAAAATCAGGGAAAATCTTTTTTTCGCTATGCGTATTGCTTTTGGCATCAACGACTTGCTTGTTTGTTGGGGATGTACATTTAAAAATAAAAGCCGCTCCGATAAAGCTTAATACAATCCAAAGAATTCGAAATTTTTTCATGGTTTAAGTGATTAGATGAAAAATTGCAGAAATCAGATAATGTGCCCGGCTTTCTCCGGTAAACTCAAAAATATTGTTGAAGCCCAATTAATTAGGAGCTGCAATTATATCAGTCGTAAATATGTTCAAGTATTAGGGGTGCCGATATAAAAGCTCTACTAAGCTCACTTATTTAATATCAAAAAGCAATGAGGTTTTCACCGTATTTTGACCGTGAATTCACCCTTTTTATATAATACCTACTTATAAAAAGAGGAGACGGCATTACCAGCAAACTGTATGCCGGGCAACAATGAAATAAATTTCAGGCAAGGTAACACCGAAACACAAAATCATCTGCGAACTTTTCTTTAATTACTTTCGCAACGGTGCCACAGCCTTTTAATGATTATAATGATCTGTCGGAGGCACTAACGTTTCAATCATGACTTACCCGAATTATGATATTTTTTGGTTTTTTTTTGACATTTCCGCAAAATGAAAAGGTCTGTAAATCATATGATTTACAGACCTTTGAGCGTTGTTAAAATTCGTATCAGCGGTGAGGGAGGGAAATGAACCTACTCTCTATTACGCTATTTATCAATGTCTTACAACTTCAATTTCTACTACTCATGAAATTACTCATAACCTTTTGAGCACCTTCAACTCGTTGATTTTCAAACTTACAAACAATAAAATAAGAAAGCAATACTGGAATTTCGTACCAACAATACTAATGGATTTCATTGTGAGAATCTTCGAAACTAACGTGCCTCTTATGTTGAAGGCATGCAGAATAACTACCTGCAGATTTAGTAGCCAGTCACCTGTTTTTCATATAACTTACATAAGCCATACATTCCCCATTTTATAATAGTCTCCGTTGGTTTCAGCTACCTAATCCATCTACGGGACGATTGTACATGCGAGATGCAGCCGCAATCAAAATCGCTTTTTATAAAATTAAAAAAAGAACTTTTATCACAGCTGCAAATTAGGCCTAAAATAATATATAAAAGCGATGGTATGGTGGCGCAAATTGATATTCCAACTTGAATCCATAGCTTAAACAAATGTTTTTGGCAATAGTTAGTCCAAGGCCGGTTCCTTCGGATGACGAGTCTTTTTGGAATCGTTCAAATATTCTATGTTCGTCGAGGCTATGATTTTTTCCGGTGTTTTCGATCAAAAGCATAGTTTCATCAAGAACAATTGCTATTTCACCACCATGATAATTATGCCTGATCGCATTGGAAAGTAGATTGGTAATCAAAATATCGACCAGGTAGTTGCTTGCTTTTATCGTTTTTGGTAATAAGTTTAAACTTATTTTGAGATTTTTGTCTTGTAACAGTTCGCCAAATTGTTTGACTTTAACTTTGACACAGTTAGTTAAATCTACTTCCGCCAAATCATGGATCAGACCATTATCTATTTTGACAAGTAATAGCAACGATTGGTTTAGATGCGAAAGTCTGCGACTGGCAGAGTAAATATCCTCTAATTGTTCCAATTGGGACTTTGTCAGAGATTCATCCTGTATCAGGTTATCCAATTTCGAATTTATCACAGCAACAGGAGTTGTCATCTCATGCGAAGCATTTTCAGTAAAAGACTTTAGACTTTGATATTCGTCCCGGGCTCTTTCCTCCATTAATTCGATTGCGTGACTAAGCTCCTTAAATTCAACAATTTTCATTGGGTGGACAAGAGGTTGGCTTGGGCTTTTTGCAAGGGAGAAATCTTTAAGATGCTCTAATAATTTGTAAAATGGTGCCCAAATGCTTTTAAAAACAATCCTGTTTACAATTAATAGCGCAATGAAAAGAAGAATAACTAATGCTATTGTGATCGTAGAAACTAATTTAACAACGCTTTGTGTTGCTTCCGTAGAAGCAGTAACTGTCATCTCATAATTCTTGCCCTTGAACCTAACAGTACCCTTGATAGCTCTGCATGAAATAATTTTATCTCCTGAATTTGTGGAAACGATGGTGTCAAGAAAATGCATAGGTTCAGTATCCTGGCCGATATCTCTAAATTTTGCTTCATATGTATCAAACTCAAACGGCTTTGGAAGCCTCTGGTGCTGATCAATAAAGCTTACCTTTTCTGCATATTCTTCTGTTAGGTCGCGATCGAGCTGTTGATCTGATAAATAGGATATCGCTTTAAAATAGATGATCCCACCAATCACAAAAATGCCCAGGGAGACGAATAAATTAACCAGTGTATATTTTGAAAGCAGCTTCATTAATTGAATTTATAACCAATGCCATACACCGAAGAAAAATAATCTTTGCCTGTTGCGTCTGTTAATTTCTTCCGCAGGTTTTTTATATGCGTGTATAAAAAATCAAAGCCTTCGCCCCATATCACCTCATCTCGCCATAAATGATCGACTAAAGCGTTATGACTGATTACCTTATCCTTATTAGCAATAAAGTATAGCAGCATATCAAATTCCTTTTTGGTTAATACCAATGGTTTTCCTTCGACGTTTACCTCCTTCTTGTCCAGATCTACAGTTATCTGCTCATAATCCAACACATTTTGCCCTTGAAAATTCCTGCGCCGATAGATCGCCATAATCCTGGCTTTCAGTTCGGCAAGATGAAACGGTTTGACCAAATAGTCATCTGCGCCAAGATTGAGTGCTGTCAAACGGTCATCGAGTGCATTTCGGGCCGAAATAATAATAACTCCGCCATCATTACGCGACGACTTGAGGTAATTAAGTATTTCAAGACCAGTACCGTCGGGTAATCCTATATCGAGAACGATTGCATCGTATTCATACAAAGAAAGTTTATCAATCGCGGAATGCACGTCAGCTGCAATTTCACAAATGTTGCCTTCGCTAGCTAAATAAGTGTTGATACTCTTTGCTAATATCAACTCATCTTCTATAATTAATAGTTTCAAAACGTTTGATGTAAAGGATTGAAATTATCTATCAATTTTGGAGCAATTCTGAATTTTCCCCGCCATTGATCATATCTGATACGATGCCTTTGTCTGTTTTTCTTCTTTCGGCAAGAAATACCCCTCCAAGGTGCACAATAATAAATAACAAGATCAGGTACATGTTGAAAGCATGTACTTCTTTAAGAAAATGAAATTTTCTCAGGTATTTGAAATCGTCTTCGAATGCCAGATCAAGCCCGGTCATAGCTGTAATAAAAAGCAGGATATAGAACAATGCGTATGACGTTTTTACCCAAAACTCATGTTTGGGCGATATACTGTCCTGTCTGATCATGTCGTATCGCTGCCATGCGTTAATGATCCTTTTTATTAATTTTTGTCCGGAAGGTTGAGTTATTTCAACGATCAGCCTGAATAATAGAAGCGCAACCAGCGCGAAACCTATCCAGGTATGCCATGACCATACGTTATCTCTAAGGTCATGGGCCACCGATCTCGCCTGATCATCAGATATTGTAACATGATTACTTGCTAGTGAGGATTTTATCGTTGACACGCTGGTGCTCCCGCTTAAAACGGTGGAATTAATTAAAACCGTTAGCAATGATCCGGCTATAGCAATGGCGCTTAGCCAATGCCACAATCTCAGCCCTGACGAGTATCGTTTTTTTTGATGCATTTCCTAATATCAATTTGAATTCTGTGGCAAAACTGAATTAAAAATAAGCTTGAAGCGAAAGAATAAGATTGACCAGGATCACTTTTCCATATGCCGCAAACAATTACAAATGGTTTGCTCACGCGATATAATTGCATGTATATAAAAATCCACAAATCAGCATTTTTATTTCAGTTATGATAAATGAAAACGCGATTTATCTCCAATCTCTCGGAGCAGCTGAAATTATTAATGGTTCAATGTAAGTTTGATCGAGACTTTACCATTCGATCACATGGGTAGCAATAAGCTTACCCAAAAACGACTTTTTGACCTTTCTTAAACCTGTGAATAACATTAATATGCAGTCCACCCGCCATCGGCTGTAACTACAGCGCCATTTATAAAATCGGCGCTGTCTGACGCCAGGAACAAAGCCAAATCAGCTATATTTTCAGGGTTGGCTGGTGGCGGTGTATTGTTTGCCCCAGCCATCATTCTTTCAAGGCCAAAAGGATGTGGTTCCATATCATAAGTGATGTTTGTACTCACCCCTCCGGGTGCAATCGCGTTACAGCGGATGCCTTTTTGCGCATAATCGTAGCCGATATTTTTTGTCAGCCCAATTAATGCATGCTTGGATGTGGTATAGGCACAACCGGCACGCCCGCCAAATAATCCCCCGATAGATGCTATGTTGATGATGGTTCCTTTTTTCTTCTTAAGGAATATTTTAACTGCGTGACGGCATGCATAAAATGGGCCATTGATATTTACCCCCATTACGCGGTTCCACAGTTCACTGCTGACATCGCCGACCGGTGTAAAGTTGTCCATAACGCCTGCGTTGTTAACGAGAATATCCAACGTTTTAAAATTATGGATGGTAAAATCGATCAATAGATCGACGTCGCCTTCCCGTGAAATATCGGCCGCAAAACACAGTGCGGTGCCGCCGTTCGCTTCGATATTTTTTGCTACCGCTTCGATATTCATCTGATGCACATCAGCCAAAACTACTTTTGCGCCATTTGCAGCAAACAGCGTCGCAATAGCTTTTCCTATGCCTGATCCCGCGCCTGTAATCAGCGCTACTTTGTTAGTCAGTGTTTTCATATCATTTAATGCTCAAACTATTTTTTCAGTGATCGTATCATGAAGGACACTTTTTATCAGCGGGTTAATATGCTCCCGTTTAACAGCATCATATCCCCGCATCATCAGATACCTTTTTTGGCGGTCTCTTTGCATAAGTGCTCCGCCTTTTATCAAAAGGCGGTCAAACCATGACAATCTGGACATATCTACCCGGCCCGGCAGGAAATATGTTTTGCAATGGCGGGCCAAATCAGCTGGCACATTTTGCTTCAGGATTTTATCCTGTGCCAACTGATCTCCTGCCGAGCCACAAACAACAAAAAGTCTAATAGTTTTACCAACCAACACCTTTTCGTTTTTTGAAAACCAGTTTTTCAGCAACATATTACCAAAATAAACAGGGGTACCAATGATCAATGTGTCATACTCTTCAGGCACCTCAGTATAATGCTTATCGATATCAATAACCGGCAGGTAAAGCGCTTCGGCTAGCCATTTGGCATATTGTTCTGTTGAACCGTATTTACCCTTATAAATTACAACTCCTTTCATCGTGTTTTCTCCCTTTACATTACCAGGTTTTTAAGGCCAATCAGTTCGCTTTTTATTTCTTCCCTGCGCTGGGTATTCAAAACCTCATTGATATTTTTTATCCCATTAATCAATGCGTCCGGGTTAAAGGCTATACTATCAATCCCGGCCTCCACAAGTATCCTCGTAAATTCTTTCGAATCGCTTGGGGCCTGGCCGCAAAGACCAACCTTGCGATGCACTTTCCTTGCTTTTTCAATCATCGTTATGATCAATTGCTTGCTTGCAGCATTTTGTTCATCAAACAGGTCTGCTATCAAGGATGAATCCCGATCTATTCCTAAGGTCAATTGCGTCAGATCATTGGAGCCGATAGAGAAGCCATCGAATATTTTGGCGAACTCTTCAGCCAATATTACATTGCTGGGAATTTCGGCCATAACAAATACTTCAAGACCATTTTTTCCCCGTTTCAGGCCAAACTTTTCCATCTGGACCAACACTTTTTTTCCTTCATCAATAGTTCTGCAGAAAGGGATCATCAATTTCACATTAGTTAACCCCATATCGTTCCGAACTAATTTCATGGCTTCACATTCCAGCCTAAACCCTTCACGGTATCGTTCATTGTAATATCTCGACGCACCGCGGAATCCGATCATCGGGTTTTGTTCTTCAGGCTCAAAGTTCTTCCCTCCTATCAACCCTGCATATTCATTGGTCTTAAAATCGCTCATGCGAACAATAACTTCCTTTGGATAAAATGCAGCAGCTATGGTAGCTACTCCCTGGGATAGTTTATCGATAAAGTAACTTTCTTTATTTTCATAATTCCTCGTTAGATTCGCAATCTCCAACCGTTCGGGCTCATCTGTTACTTTATCAAAATTCACCAAGGCCAGGGGATGTACTTTTACGTAGTTACTAATGATAAACTCCATGCGCATTAACCCAACACCATAATTAGGATAGCGTGACAACTCAAAAGCCTGGTCAGGCTCACCAATTATTAATTGCGGTTTTACAAGCTCGGGCAATTCCATATTGCTTACATCGCTTACTGTTTCTTCCCATATGCACCGGCCACGGTAAACAATGCCGCTTTTCCCTTCAGCACAGCTCAAGGTAATTATTTCGCCATCTTTGATTGTTTGAGTCGCGTCCTCTGTGCCTACGACAGCCACCGCACCCAATTCGCGGGCAATGATGGCTGCGTGACTGGTCCGTCCTCCTTTGTTGGTTACTATCCCAGCAACCTTTTTCATGATCGGATCCCAGTCAGGGCTGGTGATATCCGTTACCAGGATATCACCTTGCTGAAGTTTATCGGCTTCGGCAGGCGACGATAGTATGCGGGCGCAACCGCTGGCAATTTTGTTGCCGATAGCCTCGCCTGTAGTTATAACTTCTCCTCTTTCTTCGATCTTATAAGATGTTATTTCGATAGATGTTTCACGGCTATGAACAGTTTCAGGGCGTGCCTGGATAATGTACAACTGGTGATTAATGCCATCCTTCGCCCATTCAAAATCCATTGGTTTCCCGTAATGCTCTTCGATGATGAGCGCCCATTTGGCAAGTTTCTCAACTTCTTTATCATTGAGCACAAAACATTCGCGCATTTCCCAGGGAGTATCTTTATTTATTGTGGTATTTACATCATCATCCTGGTCTGCGTAAACCATCATTTTATTCTTTGTCCCCAGGTTCTTCTGAATTATCGCTTTTTTCCCGTGTCTTAATGATGGTTTGAAAACCAGGAATTCGTCCGGGGTCACCGTTCCCTGCACGATGTTTTGGCCAAGCCCCCAAACACCTGCGAGATGAACCACATCCCGGAAGCCAGACTCCGGTTCCAATGTAAAACCAACACCTGAACAACCTAAATCCGCACGAACCATTTGCTGAACACCAACAGAAAGGAAAACCTTATTATGGTCAAAGCCCTTATCCTCGCGGTATTTGATAGCACGGTCGGTATATAACGAAGCGAAGCATTTTTTGACTGAGTAAAGCAAAGCAGCATGCCCAAATACGTTCAGGTATGACTCATGCTGGCCTGCAAAGCTTGCATCGGGCAGATCTTCAGCTGTAGCGCTGCTACGCACAGCAACTGGCTGATCATCGTTATCAAATAGATAATCATATGCATCGGTAATGGCAAAGCCTAATGAGGAAGGTATATGTGCATCCATAATTAGTTTGCGCACCTGGGCCCCTGTCCTGGCAAGGTTCAAAAAATTCTTCCTGTCAAGTTTGTTCATCAACCCGGCAAGTTGGTCGCCAAGCTTATTTTCATCAATAAAATACCGATAAGCCGATGCAGTTATTGCAAAACCGTCAGGTATCAGCAAATCTTTAGCTGTTAAGTGACTGTACATTTCGCCGAGCGAGGCATTTTTACCACCAACCTCGGCAATGTCGTTAATACCTGTTTCACTGAATTTCCTGATAAAAGCTTCCATAATCATTTCGATTGACCTTTTGTTCAAAACTACTCCGCTCCTTTGGCAATGATGATGACCTAAGTCAGCCCCTGATGTGACTGATATCACAATTTACTATGTCTCAAATCATTAGCGGTTTAAAAGCGGCATATTAATCTTGTGTTATGAAACAGATCAATATTAAACACGTTGCAAGCCTGCACACCAACACGCTGAATTCGCTTGCTTTTTATGAGCAGGAAATTGAAATTCTAAAGAAAAGGCTTGAAGAAATAGCGTCAAAAAACACCGGGCACGAAGTTGCTGAAGGTATTGAGCATTTTCAAAATCAATTTATTATTCACCAGGAAAAAATCGATGAACTAAAGCACGCATTCCATTCCAACCTCCAAACGCTAGAAGTCCTAATATTGGAAACGACTGCCTATGCAGGAGAAGACACACTAGCAGTTAACGAACAATTATTTGATGAATACCTGATGGAAGAAACATTATTGAACCAATTGCGCCACGAGTTTTTACGTTTCGCCGCAAAATGGATGTAATTATTAAATCATTAAATTATGAGCCAGTATCCCAGTTTTTTAGAAAAAAATGATCACAGCGTCTACATCGAGTCGTTTGGGGCGGCCGAAACGGTGACAGGATCTAAGCATTTTTTAACAATGCCTGATTATAACCTGCTGATCGATTGCGGATTATTCCAGGGTATTAAATACTTGCGTGAAAAGAACTGGGAGCCGTTACCGGTTAAACCTTCGGCTATAGACGCTGTCATCCTTACGCACGCACATCTTGATCATTGCGGATATATTCCACTGCTTATAAAAAATGGGTTCCACGGCCATATTTATATGAGCAAGCCAACCCGTGATCTTACCGAAATAATCCTTCGTGATAGTGCAAAACTTCAAGAAGAAGATGCGTGGAAAGCCAATAGACATCATTACACTAAACATCAGCCGGCAAAGCCGCTATATGACACTACTGATGTAGAGGCGGCACTACCCTATTTCAGGACTATTGAATTAAACACCACTCTCGAGCTAAATGAAAATTTGTCGTTCAAATTTCATATCGCCGGGCATATACAGGGAGCCTGTTCAGTTGAAGTAAAATGTTATCAAAAGACTATCCTATTTTCAGGGGACATTGGCCGTTATAAATCCGAAATACTACCAGCGCCAGAACATCCGCAAAAGGCCGATTTCGTGGTCATGGAATCAACCTATGGTGACAGGCTGCATGAGAAAGGAGACGTGCGTCAGGAATTGGCGATGATCATCAATGACACGATCCTCAATGGGGGCAATGTATTAATACCCTGCTTCGCCGTTGGCCGCGCTCAGGAAATCATCCACCTGATATATGAACTAAAACAGCGGAGGGCCATACCACCTATGGTACCGGTTTACCTGGACAGCCCCATGGCCTCGTTGGCAGGCAAGGCACTGCTAAAATACCCTGACTGGCTCACTATATCTAAAGAAGAATGCTCACGCATGTTCAGCAGCATAACGATCAACCAGGATGCGCAGGGCACACAGGAGATCATAAAGCAGAAAGGTGGAAAAATAATCCTCGCGGCCAGCGGTATGCTGACAGGTGGCCGTGTGCTGGAGTACTTAAAGCATTATCTGCACGATTCAAGAAATACCATCCTTATCATCGGATTCCAGGCAGCAGGAACAAGGGGCCGTGCGTTACTGAATGGCGCCGGGGAATTAAAGATACATGGCCAGTATTACGAGGTTCGCGCTGAGGTAAAAGAAATAGGCGAATTATCTGCTCACGCAGACCAGGCAGAATTATTGACCTGGCTAAAAAAGTTCGATACTACTCCAGGACGGATATATCTTGTTCATGGGGAGCCCATCGCACAGGACGCTTTGCGCCTTAAGATAAAAGATGAATTAGGCCGCACAGCGAAGATATTAAGAGAAGATCAAAAAGAATTTCTCTTCTCAACAACCGGGGAACATGTTCAATCAACAGCTGATGGCGGCGATAATTACTATAACGTTTAACCCCGCGCTGGATAAAAGTGTAACCGTCCCCGAGCTGATCAGTGAAAAGAAGCTGAAATGTTCGCAGCCGGTTTACGAACCTGGTGGTGGCGGTATTAATGTAGCAAGAGCGATAAAAAAGTTGGGCGGCGACCCTAGCGCCATTTTCTTGGCCGGCGGGTTTGCAGGCGACAAGATTAATGAATTGCTTGAGGAAGACGGTATTGCAGCTCAACGTGTAAATATTACCGGCAATAGCCGCGAAAATTTAATTGTCTCCGATGTTGCAACAGGCAGGCAATACCTTTTTGATATGCCCGGTCCCGAAATTAAGCCCAACGAATGGAGGGCATGCCTGAACGCCGTTGTTTGGACTGATCTGGTACAATTTATTGTTGTTAGCGGCAGCATTCCGCCCGGCCTTCCCGAGGATATCTTTAAACGACTTGCATTCATCGCTGCAAAAAAGAAAGCCAGGTTAATTGTAGATACATCAGGAAAGGCGCTACAGCAAGCGGTAGAGGCTGGTGTTTTTATGATAAAGCCCAACCTAAAAGAGCTGGCATACCTGGCCGGTACTGATTCCTTAACCCCTGATACAGCAGTCGATGCCGCTAAAAAGATAATAACTCAAAATAAATGCCAGGCCATTGTAGTATCCATGGGCGCGAATGGTGCATTGCTTGTGACCGACCAGGCTACAGTTGAGATACATCAGCCTTCAGTAAAAGTTAAAAGTACAGTTGGCGCAGGCGACAGCCTGGTAGCAGGCATCGTATATGTTTTATCTCAAAATTACTGTTTAGCTGATGCAGTTAGATTTGGCGTTGCTTGCGGCAGCGCCGCTACAATGAACCCCGGCACAGAGTTATGCAACAAAGCCGACGCCGAACGTATATATGCAGCAATACGACAAGCTTCTAGCGAAACGGTAAATTTATCATGATGCAGAGGAAAACCCTTTATTTTGGCTTCATTACAGCCTTGATAGCATTTATTGCTACATTGGGATATGGAGTAGTTCAATTGCTGCAATTGTTTCATATCACCACTTATCCGCTTGATGATATTCTGATCTACACATTCTCCTTATTAATTTCATTGCCTTTTTTGTTTTCCATATTAGCTTTTCATTACACAATACCACCGGAGCAACATCTTTGGAGCCATGCGGCCGTTTTACTGGCGCTTATGTATGCTATTTATGTTATTTTAATGTATTCAGTACAACTCGCAACGGTAATACCCGGTTCACTGAACAGCAGAACGCCTACCATACTAACAGTCACATCGCATTCATTTTTTTGGACGCTGGATGCGCTTGGATACATTTGCATGGGAATTTCCACTTTGTTTGCATTTTTAGCCCTGGAGAAGTGCTGTTCATACAGATGGTTGAAAAGGTTCATGCTGGCAAATGCCGTAACAGTGCCTCTTATATCGATAGCTTATTTCTACCCTAATTACTCGACTACCGTTTTGCTTATAGGTTCTCCCTGGATAATTACTGCCCCGGGTTCAATGCTATCGCTTGCTTTTTACTTTAGAACGCAAAAGTTAATAGTAGTTAGTTAATTTCACTCAGCCTTCAATACAAGCGATGAGCTGTTTTTCATCAAAGGGCTTTAAGAGGTAACAAGTTGCGCCCATTTGAAAAGCCTTATCGATTTCGTTTTTTTGAGCTTGTGCGGTAGAAAAAACAAAACGGATATTTTTGGTTTCCTCATCATTCATGAGATGCTGGAAAACGGCGTATCCGTCTACATCCGGCATCACTATATCGCATATAACTACATCGGGTTTAAGAGATTTTGCCATTCGCAACCCATCGTCACCATTAGACGCTGTAAAAACCCAATAGCCTTCCAATTCCAGCAGTTCAGCTGTATTTTCCCGGATGTCGGGATTATCTTCTATGATCAGGATAGTCTTCGCAACAGCACTCATATTTTTTAGGGGACCGGCTTAAATAACCCTAAGTTCGAAATTAATTGTTACTTAATCAACAACTTTTCTTTTAATAAACTGAGTTAGTCAATTGGAGAAAACATTTCAAAATATGCTTAATATCAATTAGTTGACTGACGACAATCATTCATCAACACAGTGCTCATCGCCATATTTGCTATATAAATATATCAGCGCGATGAAAAATGTGCTTGTACTTACCGATTTTTCGCCAAATGCCTATACAGCGGCTGAGGCAGGGCTTGTTTTAGCGGGCAAACTGCATACCGACCTGCTTTTATTTCATACCTATATCGACTATCAAACCATCACTTCATATGGGGGTGGCGGCTGGATAGTTGATGAATATACCGAAAGAAAGCGCCAGGACCGTATTGGCCTCGCAGCAATGACAGAGGGACTGGAGTCGATGAGCAGCCAGTTAGCCCCTGAAGATCGAAAACCTGCTGTTAACAGCGAATCAAACGATTCAGACCTTGGGCTCGATGTCGAAGATCTGATACGACGGAAAAATGTTGAAATGATCGTGATGGGCTCCCGCTCACATCAACCGGAGGAAATTGGCTTTGGGGCAGACACCAATGCAGTTATTGATTATTCTACACGCCCGGTATTGATTACCCCGACGGGCACTAACCTTAGTAAAATCCACAAAATACTGTTTGCAACAGATTTTGAAGATGGCGACATAGAGGCTGTTCATTACATGGCCCGTTTAGCTAAGTTATTTCACTGGAAACTGGAGATCGTCCATGTTTGCGACTCCCGGCATAACCATTGCAGCAATAAAGAGGATGACTTTAAAAATCAATTGGAAAAATTCGATATAACCGGCCTAGATTATTTGGAGATCAACGGAAAAGATGTGGTACAACGTCTTCATAAGTTTTTAGGCAGCGAACCAGGAACAATACTGGCAATGGTACATGTACATAATTCCTTTTTGGTACGCTTGTTCCAGCATAGCCTTGTCCGCAAAGCATTGGTGAACCAAAAAACTCCGTTTCTGATATTTCCATCGAAAATGCACTAATAAAAAATACGTCATGAAAACGATACTTATACTGACCGACTTTTCGAGGAATGCCACCCATGCGGCACTCGCAGGAATCAGGCTTGCAAAAAAATTGCATGCCAATATATTTTTGTTCCACTCGAACACCTCACAGGCACCTAGCCCACTGTATGCGGGCAACTTTACAGTGGTTGATGAGATTAACTTTCTGGAACGGGAGAATTTGGAAAAGCTCAGAACATTAGCAGTTTCTCTTGAACCATTGATTAACGAGAATGAAACCAGTTGGAAACCGTCGATACATTATGATGAGGGGCTTGGGGTACTTTCGTACCAGATAAAGAATATTATTGATGCAAAAGACATTGAAATCATTGTTATGGGTGCGCGAGAAGGCAGCCGCATGGATCATTTTTTGAGCGGAAGCGAAACATTTTCAATCATTGACCATGTAAGCAAGCCAGTGCTTATTGTACCTAACAATATTTACCTGAATGATTTAAAACGAGTGATATTTGCGACCAACTTTGCCGAAGACGATGTAAAAGCCATCCGTTACCTGGCTGGGTTGGGCCTTGTATATAATTATCACATCGAAATAGTGCACGTTAACTCCTACGGCGATGACGACATTACCAAAGAGCTCAGGAAGCTGGAGTTTATGAAACATATTGAAAGACTTCGCTACTCTCATATAAATATTCAGGAACTGCATGGCAAAGATGTAGTGAACCGCCTTAACAAGCTGTGTGGAGAAACAAAAACAGATCTGCTGGCATTTATGCATTACCGTGATTCGTTTTTGGCCAGACTCTTTCATCGAAGCACGGCACGCGAAGCACTGGAAAATCAAAAGGTGCCCATGCTAATATTCCCTGCCAAGTTTACGCCTTAAAACAGGTCGAAGCATTTAAGTCTTTCTGATTTGTTTCTGTAATTGTTTGATCCGTGCTGAAATGGAAGGTACTGCCTCCGCTTCTAACTTAATGAAAAAAGGCAATAGCGTTGTTTTGTCATCAGCCAGGTCAAACAAACTCTGAAGTGCATTAACCCGAACGATCCGTGAATTCTTGTTATCTGCAGCCCAGTTATGCAAAATTGAACAGGCTTCAGTCATTTGAGCAGGGTCCATATTTATCCGGGATAATAGCTGAGCCAGATGCCATTTGAGCTCTTTCTTGACTGCAATGCGGGAAAGCGAAAATATTTCCGATATGTGCGATGAAAGGAAAGCCTGCTTTTCGGCAGTTACCTTTTCAATAGCATCAGCAGCCCGCATAACCACAAGCCTGTCATGATGATAAAGCAATTGAAACAATTGATCAAAATCGTTCTGCGTGCTGATCAACGGGATAACCTCATAAACCCTGCCTATGGAACGAAGATCGCCGCATGCTAGAAGTTTATCAAATCTCTTCATAAGTTACATCTGTTGCAAAGGACCTTTTGGCAAAAAGGCCCACCGACATCAACCCAAGGCCTACCCCGAACATGACCAAGTGCAGAGGATATATTAAGCGGATCATAAATATCTGAATGACAAGCCATACAAGTAAAATTAAACCTTGTAAGGCTACAAAGTACCATAGCCTTTTACTATTGAGCAGGATAAGTATAATAACGTATAAACTAAACAAGCCATTAAGTAACAACAATGCAAGGCCCGGAATAAGATAGTTGTTAAAAATTGAATGTTCCAATAAATCCAGCGACAGGTGCAATGCGCTGCCATCGGGATATAGGACCAGCATGAGCCCCCCATAAATTGCGGCCGAGCCATTAAAAAGCAAAAATACTGCTGCAATTATTTTTAAAAGAAGTCGCATAAATTACGTGCTAAAATTGGATACCCCGCTTCCGCATCTCTTCAGCCAGTTTACCGCTTATCGGCCTGCATGAACATTTTTTTTGATGTTCGAGATGCCAGACGACTCTTTGTTCAAAACTTGGATTCTTAGGCATGGGATGTGCCAGGTGCCATTCTTTATTGATCTTCATAGTTTTAAATTTTTGCTATTGCCCAAACAACGAAGCCAATTATTGTCGCAAGTAGTATAATAATGTTTGCAATTGTTCCAAGTTTTGCATCGTTCCAGTCATTAATGATGAGGTATTGGGAAATAATAACTGCCAGGGCAGAAAATATCCACCATGACTGGCGCTCGATAGAAAATAAGATGGCTGCTAGAATAAAAAGCAGACAGGCCGTCAGCCACGATATCCCATTCGACTTTGGTATCGGCTGTACCAATTGAGCCAAATTTGCCATGCGAAAAGCCTTAACAAAGCCCATTGAATGAATGGTGCCATGCATGATCATAAAGACTACAAATATTATTTTCATAATTATTCTCCTTTAATTTGATGGTCGATTTATCTACGATAAAAACCTGCGTAAGAAGGTTCACAATTTGCCCGAGCCTACCAGGTACTCTGTCGTATTATATAATGCCCCTTCTAGTTTTTTGTCCAGGCTGTATATATCGTTGTAGTACACAATAACATTATTTTGCACTTCGCAGGTGATGTAAGTAATTTTCAATGCAATAGGTTTTTCCATAATAAAATTGCTTATGACGTAATCATTTATAGCTTTTCGAAGCGATTCAACCTTATCGGCATGGCCATCTGCCGTTAATAGAAGCGATGCCAATTTTTCACCTTTTTCTACTTTAATATTGCCTTTACTTAAGGCCAGGTTAGTTGGTTTGAAAATATTGGTTTCAGGGCGCCCGCAGATGGAAATTCCATAAGAGTTCTTAAACCAGAAGTAAATCACTCCTCTGGGGTTTATGCCCGGGGGTACATTGCTGCTGCGTGACATCTTTAATCTTGATGCTGTGGTAAAATCGGTTAAAGCGCTATTTAATTGCGGTGTGGGCGTTGAAGAATTACCCACTATAGCCTTAAATTCATAATCTTTACCAGCCTCATGAACGGTTAATTTGAAAGAAGGAATATTTACCTGTAACCAGGTTCTATTATTTACAACCGCCATCCAGCGCATACGGTCAAGATTAATAGCCATCTGTCTCACCTGCTTATCTGGCAATGAATCGCAATCCTGCTGAAATTGAGTTAGCTCACGCATTTTCTCTTCCAATACAGTATATGCCTTAATTTTAGGCTGAACATTGGTTACTGAGCTCATAAAATGAGGTTTCATAAGCGCCAAACTGAGCGTTTTACCGGCGTTAAAGCCTGAATCTGTTCCTGCATCAATTTTTGCAGTAGTGAAATAAGGATTTAACTTGCCATAATGGAGGTGATTGATGAAAGTAATAAGCGCATCGGTGATCATTAACTCGCACCTGGCTTTTTCATTATTATTTACCTGCTCCGGGTGTTCAAAAATAGTGTGCAGGCGAGCATAATCTATTTCTTTAGGATGATAATCGGCATGGCAGAGGCCAAACTGGAGGACGCAATTAACAAGCAGGACCCCTTCCCATGTGCGCTTTGAATCTTCACCCGGCTTTATCCATACCGGCTGAAAATTATGGAATTTATAAAACCGGGATACGCTATGCGGGAAGTTGAAAATCCCCGCGTTTTTGAAATCACCCAATTGCACCTTTATTTCTTCAGAAATGGAAGTATCCCGATGAATGTTGGCCGGCAAAGCGTACGATTTGACGGTAACCGCCATAATCAATAAAATGATCAGCCCGATTTTGGCTATCAGTTGATTCGAATGTGTATTCAAAATCGTTTTCATAACTCTCCGATTAAAATCATTTAGCATCGAATGAATCCCTCATCAGGGCGTCACCGGGAAAATCAGATTGGCCACGGTTCCCTTTTTAGCATTTTTTTCTATCGTTACACTGCCGCCCATCAATTCAGCATACCGTTTCACCAGGCTCAGGCCCAACCCGGTGCCTGTAGTATGGGATGCATTGCTGGCCCTAAAAAATGGTTCAAACAACCTGTCTTTTTCTTCTTCAGGGATGCCGATCCCGTAATCCTTTACCCATATCCTGCATGACCCGTCATTTATTTCGGAGCCTACCTCAATATGATCGGCGACATCAGAATATTTAATAGCGTTTGATATCAGATTTACCAGGCAGTGTTCCAGAAGCTTTTTATCCAGCGATATATGAGAAGATCCGGAGTGCGTGTACTTAATATCCTGCCAATCACGGGTTTGATGTTTCATTTGGCTGACCACATCTTCTGTTAAGCATTTCAGGTCGAAAGCTGACATAACTGGCTGCACTTTATGTTTGTTAACGTCTTCTGCTGAAAGAAAATCCTTAAGTATTGCATACATATATGCGCCAGCTGTTTTGATGCCTGTTATCTCATTCAAGATACTTTGCTTGCTTAGGGCGTCATATTGGCTTGCGATCAGATCGGCCGAAAACAATATTGTATTCAGTGGGATATCAAATTTGTGTACAGCTGTCTCGACGGGTTTATTTTTCCCTTTTATTTCCTTGATATGATATCGTGAATACTGGTTTATCAAATTTTGATGATGGTGCCCTGCCGCTCTTCTAACCGGAACACCATTGCTGCCTATACCAAATGCAGCCAAAGACTTGCCGGCAGATGCGCGCTTCACTCTTGGACCCATTAAATTGACAGATAAAACCTGTCCAAATCCTTTTTTTGTTCTCATGGTGCGATTCTTATTTAAACCCGTTCAAACAGCCATTTCACAGGCTTTACTTTTTCTTTTGGCTTCAGGTTATAGTGCCTTATGCTTTTTTCTACGATCATCGCTTTGGCTTCTTCGATATCATCGGTGACCAGGAATAAGTGGTCATCATTCTGCCCAATTGTCGTTTGGCTTTTCATCATTTCGATATGCGCCAGCAATTCTTTATGGTATTCCTTTCCGAAAATGATAACCGGGAAGTGCTCAATTTTATGAGTTTGAATAAGGGTCAAGGCCTCAAAATACTCATCCATGGTACCGTACCCCCCGGGCATTACGACAAAGGCGAAGGAGTATTTTACCAGCAATATTTTGCGCAGGAAAAAATGCTTTACATAAACCCATTTATCAAGGTAAGGGTTAGGCTTCTGCTCAACAGGCAGTTGAATATTACAACCTACAGATTTTCCGCCGACTTCATGAGCACCGCGGTTAGCAGCTTCCATTAATCCGGGGCCGCCGCCAGTAAGGATGGTAAAGCCTAACCTGGCAAATTCCCCCCCCACCTTTCGTGTCAGCTCATAATAACGGTGCCCTTCTTTAAATCTTGCCGACCCAAACACGGTAATGCAGGGCCCCAGGAAATGTAATGCCCTAAAACCCCTAATAAACTCAAGCGCCGTTTCAATTGTGAACTTAAATTCCTTCCAGCGTGAATGTGGCCCGTCGAGAAATATGATTTCGGATTTGTCCATTTTTAATTTTGATTCCCTTCTAAATGTCAGTTTCCTCAAACAAAATTCATTGATCTAAGCCGCATGATACATGACCACTATCAAAGTCAATTGTGATTTGAGTCACAATATTTTAAGCCCATCAGTCGACCTTTGACTTTAATTAAAACAGTTAAATAAATGTTACCATCAATAGCGGAGACTGATATCTCCGCAAGTAATTTCGGCTTTACAGGCTTAACCAGTGATCAGGTACGTCATGCTCGTGAAGAATACGGTAGCAATATCCTCGAATATCGACGCAAGGGCGCCTTTTTGAAAGCGGCCAGATGGTTAGCGGGTGAACCAATGATGCTCCTTTTACTAATTGCATCTGTGATCTATTTTACCAACGGGGCAATTGGCGATGGCTTATTTATGGTTGCATCCATCGTCCTTGTATCGGCCATATCCTTTTACCAGGACAAGAAAAGCAGGAATGTTCTAAAAAAACTTGAAGAGTTTAACCAACCGTTGTGCAAAGTGATCCGCGATGGCACGACCGTTCTAATCAAAATAGAAGAATTAGTGATCGGCGACTGTCTTATTGTTGAAGAAGGGATTATGATTCCTGCCGATGGTGAAATACTCCGCTCGAATGATTTTTTTGTCAACGAATCTGCACTTACAGGAGAATCCCTCCCTGTTTACAAAGGGCAAGATGACAATGGGAAAAATATCTACCGCGGAACAGTCGTGATAAGCGGCCTGGCCATTGCCAAAGTAATAGCAATCGGAAATAATACCCAATGGGGGCAGATTGGCAAAAGCCTTGAAAAAATTGACGATGAAAAGACCCCATTACAATTACAGATAGGACATTTTGTAAAGATAATGGTCGTTGCAGGCTCTATAATATTTGTGGCAGTATGGGTACTCAACTTTGTTCGCTCCCATCAATTTATAGACAGCCTGATTAAATCTCTTACATTGGCTATGAGTATCTTGCCTGAAGAAATACCGGTTGCGTTTACCACTTTTATGGCATTGGGCGCTTTGCGACTAATGAGAATAGGCGTGGTTGTGAAACGAATGAAAACGGTTGAGGCGCTTGGTAGTGCAACTGTAATTTGCGTAGATAAAACCGGGACCATCACCGAAAACAACATGACGATTGCCCGCTTGTGGGCATGGCCATCAGGCGATATAACCAAGCTCTCTGAAGAAATGTCTGCAGCCGAAAAAGGCCTGATAAGGACAGCCATGTGGGCAAGTGAGCCTATACCTTTTGACCCTATGGAAATAGCTTTGCATCAGGCTTATCAAACTACGGCCTTGAATGATGAACGGCAAGATTACCGAATGGTTCATGAGTATCCGCTCGGAGGTGTTCCGCCTATGATGACCCACATATTTGAAAATAACAACTCGAGCAGGATAGTGGCAGCGAAAGGTGCCCCGGAAGCAATCATCACATTGTGCGGATTGAGTAACCATAAAAAAGAGGAGATCAGCAAAACGGTAAAAAAGATGACGATCGAAGGTTACAGAGTGCTAGGGATCGCCGAATCGCAATTTGCAGGTTATGACTTTCCTTTACAGCAACAGGGGCTTCCGTTTCATTTTAAAGGGCTTATCGCATTTTATGACCCTCCAAAAGAAAACATAAGATCGGTGCTTAAGTCGTTTTATGATGCTGGTATAGATGTCAGGATTATCACCGGTGACAATGCGCTTACCGCAATGGCTATAGCCAAAGAGATACGATTCAGCGGCTATAAGGACGCCATTACCGGCGAAGAATTAATGAAGTTGCCGGAGAAAGAAAGGAAATCAAAAATGATATCCTGTAAGCTATTTGCCCGGATGTTCCCAGAGGCAAAATTAGCTGTGATAAATGCACTCAAATTAAATAACCAGGTTGTAGCGATGACCGGTGACGGAATTAACGATGCCCCAGCCTTAAAAGCAGCCCATATTGGCATCGCCATGGGTAAAAAAGGTACTGAAATAGCTCGGGCCGCGGCCTCACTTATTTTATTGGATGACGATCTTTCAAAAATGGTTGACGCCGTTGCAGTAGGCCGAAGAATTTATGCAAACCTTAAAAAGGCTATTCAATATATCATTTCAATACATATTCCCATCATCCTGACCGTTTTTATACCATTGGTATTGGGTTGGGTGTATCCGAATATTTTTAGCCCGGTACACGTTATCTTTCTTGAATTGATCATGGGGCCCACCTGCTCGATCGTTTATGAAAACGAGCCGATGGAAAAAACTACCATGCTCCAGCCACCACGACCATACACCAGAACTTTTTTTAATTGGAAGGAATTGGCAACAAGCGTCATACAAGGGCTGTTAATTACGGCCGGTACATTATTCATTTATCAATTTTCAGTTGCTAGCGGCTATAATGAAACGACCACACGGGCAATGGTTTTTTTGACGCTTATTACAGCGAATATTTTCCTGACGCTTGTCAACCGTTCGTTTCGCTACTCAATTATTACAACGCTGAAAATGCGAAATCATCTCATGCCATTCGTCATACTTTCGACGGTAGCTATTACAGCCGCACTGTTCCTGGTAAAAAGCCTCGCGGCATTTTTCGGACTTGCAACATTGGACCCGCACCAAATATTTATTAGCATTGGAACAGGGTTTGCTTCAGTCATCTGGTATGAGGTTGTCAAATGGGGGGAAAGGCATTAACTCAGCTAACGCAATTAAAGCTCATCATATAATACTTTTACCAGTTCAGGACGAATTACACCGGCCCGATGTTTTGCTGGATCACCTCCAAACAATAAACCTCCAAATTGTACCGTGACCGATTCACGTTTGCAGCTAGCACCTTCCGTTATAAAGTATACGGGAGAACCTGAGTCGCCAGGTCCCAAATCATTGCCTGAATAAGTAATTTCGTATACTAGCGGTGAACACGAGTATGCATTCCAATCAGATAAATGAGCAATTGCTTTCTTTGACGAAAGTGCCTCAAATTTCCGTAATAAAAGACTTATATCATCAACGGCAAACCCGTAGGTAAGAATAATTTGAGGGGCATGAGAAATTGGCCTATAATTTAATATTAGGGATTCCAGTCTGTAAACCTGGCAGCTGGCGGGTATATTCACAGGGATAAAATAAATATCGTGGCTGTAAGGATCAGCTTTTATATGCTTAAGATCACTGATGTCTATTGCCAAAACAGTATCCCGGTGACTATTTTTTAAAGCTATTTTTACGAAAAGCGTATCAGGGTAGCTTCCTTTTACATCGAACGATGCAAAAAACCAACCGTTAACAACATGACTGGCCGTAACTAAGTAGGTCTGGTTCCTTTTTTTAACAAAGAAACCCGTTGCCTGCACTGCGTTTCCGGAAGAACTGCAGCCGTATATTAAATAGCTATATTCCGGCAATTTGGCAATATTTTGCTGACTATACGCTGCAGATAAATTGAGCAGAACGATGAATATTATACAAAGAAACCTGGCAACCATCTTTAATTATTATACGGCATTTGCAGTCAGCCGTCCTATTTCCCGAAAAAGTCATAGCCTCTTTGCCTAAGCACAACGACAACCGCTTCAGGCAGGTAATCCCAACCGGTTTTGAGCTTTTTTCCATCCAAAGCGTGGCATATTTTATGCCCGTATCCATTACGATCACTTCAACTAGGAAAAACAAGCAAAGGGATAGTAACATGCTGCGGCATGATGTGTGAAATATACCTGCCGATGATCTCTTCAAAATGAAAATGATGATTAACCATCACCAGTAAATCGGAATTCATCCCGTGTATCAGAACGTCAGTAGCCGTTAAAAGATTTTTCTCTTTGATATGATCAAATAACAGCCGTCTATAAGAAATATTGGTACGGATCACTTCGTCAAAAAATTCCCGCGCATAATTCTTATCCATATCCGGTATTCCTTTTTCAGAAATATGGGCGACCAGCAAACTTGCATTATAAGGATCACCTAATAAAGCCAGGTACTTCAGCACCTGGAATTTGCAATATCTAAGGTCGGCTATATACACAATCCGTTCAAAATTTATGTGCGCCCAATTGTCGGGCACCAACAATAGCGGACAAGCAACCCTGTTAAGCACCGAATGAATATTGAACTCCAGGGCTATTTTTCCATCGTCACTTGCCTTGATACCTTTTATCAGCAACATGATGTCTTGTTGAATAACAAGTTGTGCAACCTTCTGGCCATCGAAACCTGTTAGGTCGATATAACTAATATTGGGCTGAAAATCAGAAAGGCCTAAGTTGGGAATTAATGACGTATCGGATTTTTGATCATCCTGCATATGCTGATCTCCTACAAGAATCAGTTGCTTGTGGGGTGTTACAACCTTATTAAGTTGGCCAACCAATAAATCCGCCTTTATTTTTTGTGCAATATGCAAAGCCAAGTGGGCTGCATTTTGAGCTGCTTCGGAGCCGTCGCTAAGGAATAATATCTTTCGCATAACAGGAGCATTTTAACTGATTTTAAATTTCGATAAATATCCGGCTGTTAACCAATGACTTTTGTCATTCAAAACTGTGATTGAAATCATCAATTTGATTACAACATTTTCAGTTTGAACAGGATAGTTAAAAAGCAGCCTCTGACGACCAGTCCTAACAAGTAAAAATCGAGCTTACGAATTATATTCTGTAGGATGCCCCTCATCTGAGTCACCGCTTGCGCCAGATTGATTTTTGATAACCAGGTTATCTATGGTAAGATTACGGATGTGAAGATCTTTAACCGCCGCTTTTTTTATAGCCAGCCGGCAAATGGCAACAGCGCCAATTGCGATTGTGCCGATAGCAATGGAACCTATAGCTAAAGCGCCCATAACTGAAGCGCCCGCTACAAGTATCCCTTTTCCTTCCAGGCCGGTTACTTTTGCAATTTCCTTTCTTACAAGTCTCATGATGTTATTTTTTTGATTGAATTAGTTTAGCCCACGCCACTAAAAAACAGGGTTTTTAAATAATATATTAAATAGAACAAATAACAACACCATGAAAATGAGAATAGCGATTATAAATATCCCCCAGTCTAACCGGGTGTCGGGAAATTTTTTATTAATGTGCCGTGCCATAATTTTTTATTTAATAGAATGTCCATAACAAAGAGAAGATAACCTGCAGATATTTAAAATGATGCAAGTCACCTTAAAAACAATTATTCATCATTTACCGCCACCGCAGCTCTGTCATGATTCTTATCTTATACTTATAAACATCCCGGTGGCCAACCCTTCTAGTTATTCACTAAGTTCTGCAAGGGGTTACAAAACAGAACACAATAGGTCATAATCAGTAGTAGGTGATGAGCAAAAGCTGATGACAATCAATCCTGTTCGTGATGACCGTCATAGAAAAAGACTTTGAATCTAAAGTACTTTGGGTGTAATAAACATTGCTGCAATAACCTATCGAGGTTACTAGGCTGATTTTAACCCATTAAAAATTAAAACCATGAAAAAATTTAAATTCTTCTTAGTTCTGTTGATAGGCCTGGCAGGTTTGTCAACCCAATCATTCGCCCAAATTAATTTGCCTGAGGTCGTTATCAGGGCCGTCAAATACAAATACCTGAATGCCGTCGATTATAAGGGTGCGCCTCAGCCGGTAAAGGTGCTGCAAGCAACAGCCGCTACTTATAATGTTAAAACATCAGAATACTATGATGACGCTTACGACGGTTACTTTATAACATTTTATATTCCTAACGGAAAGATACTGGCAGCATATGATGCCAATGGCAAATTAATAAGGACCGCTGAAAAATACACCAACGTCCAACTGCCTAAGGCCGTAACAACAGCTGTTGCAACAAGGTTCCCGCAATGGGCTATCGCAAAAGATGTTTATAAAGTACAATTTTACGATAAGAGAGGAGACGCGCAAAAACGGTATAAGCTCTTACTGGAAAATGGAGATCAGCGGATCAAAGTAAATATTAACGAAAACGGAGAGTTCCAGGATTGATGGTATTTTTAAAATTCATATACTAAAAAGCCACCATTCCCTGGTGGCTTTTTATTGCCTTATAAAGGATACGGATGCTCTATTTTGATAACTATCAGGCCGAACCGTGACGGGCATCATATTTATTTTCAAACATTTATGTTTGTTTTGATCCATTAAAACATGCTATCAACTAACCATAAAAAAATAAAGTCATGAAAACTGATGCTCAAATTCAAAAAGATGTTATAGAAGAATTAAAATGGGAACCTGCCATCACTTCCAACGAGATTGGTGTTAGCGTGAGTAACGGGATTGTAACACTGTCTGGGCAGGTAGGTACTTATTCAGAAAAGCTCCATGCTGAGCAGGCAGCCAAACGGGTAGCCGGAGTTAAAGCAATTGCAGAAGAGATACACGTGGGAGTTTCGACCGGGTACACCATAACAGATGCCGAAATAGCACAAGCAGTGCTTAACGCGTTAAAATGGCACACAGATATACCAGACTACCAGATGAGCGTGAAAATTGAAGACGGCCAGGTTAAATTAGAAGGCGAGGTGGAATGGGAATTCCAGCGTCAAAACGCTAAAAAGGTGATAGAAAACCTTGCAGGAATACGCTCCATTATTAACCTGATCAAGGTAAAACCGAAAATAGAACCTTCGGATATTCAGAAAAAGATCATAGCCGCTTTCCACAGAAGTGCGACCATTGATGCGCAAAAAATAAAGGCAGAGGTTTCGGGTAGTAAAGTTACCTTAAAAGGTCGGGTGCGTTCGATCTCAGAGAAGGAAGATGCGGTAAATGCAGCCTGGTCAGCTCCTGGTGTAGTCAGTATCGATGACCAGCTTGAGATCGGTGAGCCTGAGTTAGTTTTTTGAGATTATTTAAAAAAGCTTATACTACTAACAGGCATCCAAATTTCTAGAAGGATGCCTGCTAATTAAAGGGGTTTTATCCGCCGCTTGCTAGTATAAAAAGTTTAAAAATCAATAAAATGAGCACAAAAAAATTTCTGGCCGTTTATGATGGGTTAAAATATTCGTCGGGCACGACTTCCTACGCCATTGAGGTGGCCAGAATGGCCGACGCCTATTTGGCAGGGGCCTTTCTTGATGATTTTACCTATCATAGCCATTCCCTTAAAAGTCATAGTTACGCGGAATTACTTGCCGAAAGGAATCAGCTTAGACAACACGACATATCAAGTAGGAACGAATCGGTAAAGGAATTTAAAAAAAGCTGCGATAAAGCCGGGATCGAGCACATTGTTCACCATGATGAAAGTATTGCAATACAGGAAGCATTACACGAAAGCGTATATGCCGACATGCTGATATTAGGCAAAAACGAAACGTTCACTCAATATGAACAGCACGTCCCCAGTTCTTTTCTCAAAGAAATTCTGGCCGGATCGAAATGCCCGGTTATGGTTGTCCCCCCTGACTTCAAGCCAGTCAATAAGATCATTATGCTTTACGATGGTGAGCCGGCATCAGTATATGCAATAAAGCAGTTTAGCTACCTGTTCCCAAATATGAGGCAATTGCCGGTTGAAGTGATAACAATAAAATCTTATGATTCTGACCGGCATGTCCCTGAAGGCCGCCTGATGAAAGAGCTTATGAGCCGCCACTTTACAGAGGTGGTATATACAACAGTTCAGGGCAATCCTGACAGAGAGATAATAGAACAGCTAAAATTCAGGCACCATGACGAGCTGATCGTGCTAGGTGCATACCAGCGGGGCCAGGTTTCCCGCTGGTTCAAACCGAGCATGGCTGATTTACTGCTGAGTGGGCTAAAGGCGCCTTTATTCGTGGCCCATCGTTAATAATCGAAGCTGATACATATAATACACACAAGAGAACAAGATGAAAGAATATAGAGGAATAGCCAAACGTGACCCTCAGCTAATCGTGGTTTTCGGTTTGCCATTTAGCGGTAAATCAACGTTTGCCAGGCAACTGTCTGAAGCCATAGATGCAAGGGTTATTAACAGTGATATTGTTAGGGATGACTATCTGCTTCGGGGCAATTATGCTGAAAAGGCTAAAGAAAAAGTATATAAGGAAATGCTCAAAATGGCTGCTGAAACCATAGTACATGGCGGCTCAGTGATACTCGACGGCACATATTATAAGGAAAAGCTGCGCCGGAAAGTCACGGGCAAAGCCATGGAATTGCATTTGATTCCACATTTCATCGAAGTAAAAGCGGATGAAGAAGTGATCCAGTCCAGGATCAGCGCCCAAAGGCAAGAAAGCGATGTTAACTACGATATTTATCTGAATATAAAAAAGCAATTTGAACCATTGTGTAGTTATCACCTTATTGTGCATTCTGATTACCAAACGCCTGAAGAAATGCTCACAAAAGCACTGTTGTTCATTGGTATATATCACGAAGTAATGGAGAATTAAAATTCACAAAAGGTTCATTCAAAATTCACTTGACGAACGACAAATTTTAGTTTAAATTTATTAGTACCTAACCTAAGTGTTAAATACGTGAGCAGAAATACGGTAACCCTAATACCGTTATCAGGTTAAACCCTAAACAGAGAAGGTTATGGTAGGCGATTTAGCTGTCGGGCTTTATAATCAGCTTCCTGTTGCAGTTTACACATGCAATGAGGAAGGGATCATTATATCCTGTAATGAATCTGCGACCGCTCTCTGGGGCCGAAGGCCTAACCTGGGTAACGAAAAATGGTCGGGCGCGCTGCGGACTTTTGATAACAAAGGGAGCCTGGTCACAACTGAAGAGCATCCGGCTGTACGGGTAGTACACGAAAAGAAATTAATAACCAACACCGAACTTATCATCGAACAGCCTGACGGGAACAAACGGGATGTCCTTGTTTCTTCAGCACCTACATTTGACGAATCAGGAAATTTCACCGGCAGTATAAACATACTGCTCGACATTACTGAACAAAAGAAAAACGATGCCCGCCAAGCGATGATGGTGTCGATCATCGAATCTTCGGATGATGCTATTATTAGTAAAACGCTCGAAGGGATAATTACCAGTTGGAACCAGGGAGCTGAAGCCTTGTTTGGCTATACCGAAGCTGAAGCATTAGGCCGCCATATTAGTTTGAT